>Ga0209798_10001545_pt1 | contig 13825 bp, 15 predicted proteins | sample DOMMetBare3Fresh_FD_187475 | JGI IMG/M metagenome (GOLD analysis project Ga0209798, IMG submission 187475) | Wetland sediment microbial communities from St. Louis River estuary, USA, under dissolved organic matter induced mercury methylation -... | ecosystem: Environmental > Aquatic >...
CGCCAGGCTTCGGCGACGTCGACGGCGACGGACGGGCGGAGGTGGCGGTGGTGCGTCGGGACGGCGTGCTGATCGTCTGGGACACCCCGCTGGCGGCTGCCGACCTCACGGAGTGGCCTCGATACGGCGCCAACGGAGCCAACACGGGCAGCCACACCTGAGCTGGCGCTGCGACCTCACGCCCCCTGGAGGACGTTGAGGCCGTCGACGGCGTCGATGTACTCCTCGACCAGGCGCTGGATCACCGCGGAGGTCTTCTCCACCGTGTTGAGCTGGCCCACGACCTGGCCCACCGGGTTGAACATCACCGCGGTGGCCTTGTCCGCGTAGCGGCTGCTCCGGGCCACGCAGTTGCCGGACACCATGTACTGCAGCGGCATCGGCAACGGCTCTGGCGCGCCGGGCTGCTCCCACGCTTCGGTCCAGTCGTTCTTCAGCATCCGAGCCGGCTTGCCGGTGAACGAACGGGAGCGCACCGTGTCGCGCGACGTGGCGTCGAGCAGCTGCTGCTTCTGGGCCGGTGGGAGGTCGGCCTCCTCGACGGTGAGCCAGAGCGACCCGGCCCACACACCCTGCGCGCCGAGCGCGAGCGCGGCGGCGATCTGCTGGCCTGAGCCGACGCCTCCCGCGGCGAGCATCGGAGTGGGGGCGATGGCCTGGACCACCTGCGGCCACAGCACGATCGATCCCACCTCACCGGTGTGCCCACCGCCCTCGCCGCCCTGGGCGATGATGATGTCGACGCCGGCAGCCTTGTGCTTCAGCGCCTGGTACGGCGACCCGCACAGGGCGGCCACCTTGAGCCCCGCCTCGTGGATGTGGTCGATCACGTCCTGCGGCGGGGTGCCCAGCGCGTTCGCGATGAGCCGCACCTTGGGATGGGTGAGGGCCACCTCGATCTGCGGCAGGGCAGTGGCCGCCGTCCAGCCCAGCAGGCGCATGCGCTCGTTGTCCTCCGGCGGCAGCTCGGGCACGCCGTGGTCGGCGAGGATCTTGTCGGCGAACTCGACGTGCCCCTTGGGCACCATGGCGCGGAGCTGCTCGGCCAGGTGCTCCGGGTCCATGTCGTCCATGCCCTCGTACTTGCCGGGGATGACGATGTCGACGCCGTACGGCTTGTCGCCGATGTGCTCGTCGATCCAGGTCAGCTCCACCTCGAGCTGTTCTGGCGTGAAGCCGACCGCACCCAGCACGCCGAAGCCACCGGCCTTGGAGACGGCGGCCACGACGTCGCGGCAGTGGGTGAAGGCGAAGATCGGGAACTCGATGCCGAGCTCGTCGCAGAGCGGGGTGCGCATGGTCAGGCCTTCCGGTTGAGCGGGGTGGTGGGAGTGAAGCGGACGGGCATCGTCTTGATGCCGTTGACGAAGTCGGAGTGGAGGCGGTTGGGGGGGCTGACCAGCTCGAGGTCGGGCAGGCGCTCCACGACCTGGCGCATGGTGGCGCGGATCTCGGCCCGGGCCAGGCTGGCGCCAAGGCAGAAGTGCACGCCACCGCCACCGAAGGTGACGTGATCATTCGGGGTGCGACCAACGTCGAAGCGGTGCGGATCGGCGAAGACCTCCTCGTCGCGGTTGGCGGACGCGTAGTACATGACCACCTTGTCGCCCTCGGCGATCGGCACGCCACGGAGCTCTGTGTCGCGCGTGGCGGTGCGCCGGAAGTTGTGGATCGAGCTCCCCCACCGCAGCATCTCCTCGACGGCGGTGTCCCACAGCGACGGGTCGTCGCGCAGGCGCTGCGCCTGCTCGGGGTGGTCGATCAGGGCCAGCATCGCGTGGTTGATGAGGTTCCTCGTGGTCTCGTTGCCGGCCACGATCAGCGTGATGAAGAAGAGGTTGAGCTCGGCGTCGTCGAGCCGCTCGCCTTCGATCTCCGCCTGCACGAGGGCTGTCATGATGTCGTCGCGGGGGTTGACGCGTCGGTCGGCGGCCACCGCGTCGCACAGCAAGTAGACCTCCATGGCGGCCGCCTGCGGACCGCCCGGGAGCTCCTGGTACTCGGGATCGTCACGCGATCCGATGAGGTGGTTCGAGAGCTCGAAGATCCGCGGCCACAGCTCGCGCTCGAGGCCGATCATCTCGCAGATCATCTGCACGGGCACCTTCGCGGCGATCTCCTCGACGAACTCCACCTCGCCCTTCTCGCAGACCTCGTCCACCACCACGGCGGCCCGACGCTCGATGTCCTCGATGAGCTTGCCGATCATCCGCGGGGTGAAGCCGCTCGACACCAGCCGGCGGTAGCGGTTGTGCTTGGGCGGATCCATGTTGATGATGGTGAGGCGCAGCTGAGCGAGCATCTCCTCGTCGGCGGTCGGGATGAAGACGCCGCCGACCTCCGAGGAGTAGGTGTGGTGGTCGTGGCTCACCGTCCTCACATCGGCGTGCTTGGTGATGGCCCAGAACCCGGTGTCGTCGGGTTCGGGGTGCCAGAAGACGGGCGCCTCGGCCCGAAGCAGGTCGAACTGGTCGTGCGGCACGCTCCGTCCCCAGGTGGAGGCGAGGAGGTCGATGCCATCCAGTGTGCGGTCAGTGATCGTCATCGTGCAGCTCCTGTTGTGGTTCGAACGACGCCACGCAGGGCGGCGATCGCCATCTCGTCGTTCACGGCGGCGGGATCGACCCGGCGCATCATCTCCAAGCCGAGCAGCAGCCCGATCAAGGCTGGGCCCACGGCGACGGCGTCGGACCATTCGGCCACCGCTTCGTCGACCCCCACCCAGGCAGCTCGATAGCGTCGCGCCAGGTGCTCGCGGGCGGCAGGGTGGCGGGCGACGTAGCTCCACAGCTCGTGCTCGAGCGCGATCCAGCGCCCACCGCCGGCGGGGGGATCGGTGACGTTGCGCCAGATGGCGGCCAGTCGCTCGTCGAGCGTGGTGGTGGTGGCCAGCTCGGCGCCGATCACCACGGTGATGTCGTCGACCCACCCCTCCAGCAACGCGAAGAGCAGGCCGTCCTTCCCTCCGAAGTGGTCGTAGACCGCTCCCGAGGTGCGCTCGGCCCGCTCGGCGATGGCGTCTACTGAGGCGCCGTCCACGCCCCGCGCCGCGAACAGCTCGGCGGCGGCGTCGAGCAACCGCTGGCGCGTCTCCGCCTTGCGCTCCCCCTGGGTGGGCATCAGAGAAACATAGCGCATCCTATGTAAGTGGTGGGCGCGGGACGCCTAGTCCGTCGGGAGCGGGAACGACTCGGTGGTCGGGCCGGTGCGGGCCAGCGACGCGTACCGCCGCCCGACGATGCGCCACTCGCCGTCGCGGCGGCGGTACTGATCGCGGTAGAGGCCGTAGGCCTGGCTCCACGTGCCGCCGTGATCGTGACGCAGCTCGCCGATGTACACGTGGCCGGTGGCCGAGTCAACGTCCACGTCCACCACCGCGTTGAGGATGGTGAAGGCGAAGAAGACCAACGGCTCCAACGCCCGCTCGATGAAGTCGGTGAGCGCCTGCGGTCCCACGAGCGAGATCGGTGGGCGCGTGCGGGTGTCGATGTGCACGACGGCGTCCGGCTCGAACAGCGCCTGGACGGCCGGCCAGTCACGCCGGGTGACAGCGTCGCCATAGGCGGCTTGGAGGCGCTGCACGGCCACGACTGCGCTCGTGCTGGCCGCATCGAGCTCGCGCATCAGCTGAGGCCGTCGCGCCGGTAGAAGGGGTTCCAGGCGGCGTCGCGCCGCGCGACGACCGCCGCCACCTCGGGCAGGCCGGCTCGGCCGAGGGCCAGCGCGCCGACGGTGGCCTCGCGGTTGTTGGCATAGACGAGGTCGGCGTCGCGCGCCGTGGGATCCACCCACACGGCCGCGATCAGCACGAGCCGGCCCACCTCGACCTCGGCGATCGTGCCGAGGGCGACGGCATCGGCCACCCCAGCCCCCACCCCGGCCTGGGCCGGCCCCCAGGTGAGGCGGGCATGGTCGTCGCCGTCGATGCGGGCCTTGTTCACGAACAGCGTGAAGGGCAGCACCGGCAGCCCAGGCTGCAGCACCACCACGAAGGGAGCGTGGCCGGCCGACGGGGAGGCCAGCGCGGCCGCCCATGCCTGACCGACGGGGCCGCTCCGCTCGCCCAGCACCGTGTTGACATGGGCCGCCTCTCCCCCCGCGCCTACGAAGCTCTCGCCGATCTCCATCACACCGGCGCGGGTTCGGGCTCGGTGCGGCCGTAGCGGAACGCCTTGAGCACCTCGGAGCTGGTGGTCCCCGGGTTGGTGTCGAAGCCGAACAGGGCGACGTGGCGGGACGTCGACCCGATCACGGGCGTGACGCGGTGCAACGACCACCGCCCTTCGAAGAGCATGAGGGTGCCAGGAGTCATCGGCACGGTGGTGACCAGCTCGGGCGCGGCCCCCGCCAGCACACGGGCCACGGTGTCGTAGCGCTCGTCGATCCCGCCGTCGTCGGTCCAGCGGAGGCGTTGCACGTTCTCGAACTCGCCGCCGCCGTCGCTGGGCTGCAACGCCAACGAGACGACGAAGTCGGTCTGGTCGAAGTGCCAGCCGAGGGTGTCGCCTTCGTGCATCACGGCGAGGTTCATCGCACCCAGCGGATCGGCGTAGCGATAGAGGGGTGAGCGGCCGAGGATGCCGGCCACGAGGGCGAGCAGCACGTCCCACTCGAACAGCGCCCGCAGTCCTGAGGTCGTGGGCGAGAAGCGGTCGTAGGCCACGGTGTGGACGGCTGAGCGGGCCCAGCTGACCCGCGGGTGGCCGGCCGGCCAGGCGTCGCGATCAGGCACCTCGAGGTAGGGCGTGCCTTGCAGGTCCTGGAGGTAGGCGCCGTCGGCCAGCCCCTCGCACTCGGCCACCATGCCCGGCAGGGCATCGGCCCGCAGAAACCCGGGGAGGATCGACACGCCCGTGTCGCGCAGCTCGGCGGCGTGCCGCGCGATCACCGGCTCGGCGGCGCCGTTCGAGTCGAGGATCGGGTAGCGGACGAGATCGACGAGCGCAGCGGGATCCGGCACGGGCGCGAGCCTAGGACCGCCTGGCATGCTCCGGCCGTGCGCTACCGACGGATGCCCATCGAGATCGAATCACCCGAGCAGCTCGGCTACGACACCATCACGAACAACCTCTCCGAGAGCTCCGTGGCCGACCGGCGGCTGCGTGACCTCGGCGTGTCGCTCGACCTCGACGAGCTCCTCCTCTGCTACGGCGACCACCTCGGCGATCCGCTGCTGCGCGAGGCCGTGGCCGCCAGCGGCGATGGGATCGACCCCGACCAGGTGCTCGTGACCGCCGGAGCGGCCGCCGCCCTCTTCTGCACCGCCACCACGCTGCTGGAGCCCGGCAACCACGCCGTGGTCGTCCGCACCAACTACGCCACCAACCTGGAGACGCCCCGAGCCATCGGCGCAGAGCTCGACGTCGTCGACCTGCGCTTCGAGGACGGGTGGCGGCTCGATGTGGACGAGGTGGCGGCGCGAGTGCGGCCCGGTGAGACGCGGCTGATCAGCGTCACCCAGCCCCACAACCCCACCGGCACGATGTTCGATCTGGCCGCGCTGAAGGCGCTCGTGGCGCTGGCCGAGCGCTCCGGCGCCGTGCTCCTCGTGGACGAGACCTACCGCGACCTCACCCACGGCACGCCGCTACCACTGGCGGCCACGCTGTCGACGAGCGTGATCAGCGTCTCGTCGATGTCCAAGGCCTACGGGCTGCCGGGGCTGCGGATCGGCTGGGCGATCTGCCAGGACGCGGCGTTGGCCGATCGACTGCTGGCGGCCAAGGAGCAGGTGCTTATCTGTGGCCCCACCCTCGACGAGCGCATCGCCGGCACGGTGCTGGCCGCCCGGTCCACCGTGCTGCCGCCGATCCTCGACGACGTGGGCTCGCGGCTGCACATCGTGCGCCAGTGGCTGGCCGACCAGGCCACCTTCGAGTGGGTCGAGCCCGCAGGTGGTGTGGTCGGCCTCGTGCGGGCCCGCCCCGAGGTGCCGCTCGACACGGCCCGCTTCTACGACGTCCTGCTGCGCGAGCACGGAACCTACGTCGGCCCCGGCCACTGGTTCGAGCTCGACGACCGCCACTTCCGCCTCGGCTACGGCTGGCCGACCGAGCCTGAGCTGCGCGCCGGCCTGTCCGCCGTGACGGCAGCCGCGGCGACGGCCGTCGGCCGAGCCTGACCGCCCGCGCGCTAGCGGGCGATGCGGCGGACCAGCTTCTCGACGAGAGAGGTGTAGGGCGGGTACAGCAGCTTGAGGTCGGGCGTGGTGGGCTTGCGCAGCACGCTCTTGCGGTGGCTGAAGACGTCGAAGCCGGTCTTCCCGTGATAGGCGCCCATGCCGCTGTCACCCACGCCCCCGAACGGAAGGTCGGGCGGGAGCAGGTGCATCAGCGTCTGGTTCACGCACACGCCGCCGCTGCTGGTCGTGGCCACGACGTCGTCGATCACGTCGTCCCGCTGCGCGAAGACGTAGAGGGCCAGGGGCTTGGGCCGGGCACCGATGAACGCCTTGGCCTCGGCCGGCCCGTCGACGCCGAGCACCGGCAGGATGGGACCGAAGATCTCCTCCTGCATCAGCGCGCTGTCCGGGCTGGGGTCGACGGTGACCGTGGGGGCGACGTAGCGCGTCGCGGCGTCGACGTGACCGCCGGTGGCCACCGTGCCGGCCCCCGCCTCGAGCAGTCCGTGCAGGCGGTCGAGGTGCCGGGAGCTGACGATGCGGCCGAAGCTCTTGCTGGCCTTCGGATCGGCGCCGAAATTGGCCCCGATCTGGCTCACCAGCTTCCCCACGAGCGCGTCCTTGATCTGGTGGTCGACGAGCACGTAGTCGGGGGCGATGCAGGTCTGCCCTGCGTTGAAGAACTTGCCCCACGCGATGCGACGGGCGGTCACGTCGAGGTCGGCGCTGGCGTGCACGTACGTGGGTGACTTGCCGCCGAGCTCCAGAACCGTGGGTGTGAGGTGCTTGGCTGCCGCTTCGGCGACGACGTGACCGACGGCGGTGGAGCCGGTGAAGAAGATGTGGTCCCAGCGTTCGGCGAGCAAGGCCGTGGTCTCGGCCACCCCGCCTTCCACCACGGTGACGGCCTCAGGGTCGACGTAGCGCGGGAGCAACCGGGCCAGTGCCGCCGAGCAGGCCGGGGCCACCTCGGAGGGCTTGGCCAGCACGCAGTTGCCGGCCGCCAGCGCGGCGCCGATCGGCTCGACGAGAAGCTGGATCGGGTAGTTCCAAGGGGCGATCACGAGCGCGACACCGAGGGGCTCGGGCACCACCCACGCCTTGGCCGGTGCCGCCGTCAGCGGCACCCGCACCTTGCTCGGCTTCATCCACCGCTGAAGGTGCGAGGCGATGTGCCGCAGCTCCTGCTTGGTGTGGCCGATGTCGGCGGCGAAGGCCTCGACCTTCGGCCGGCCGAGGTCGACGCGCAACGCCTCGAGCAGCTCGGCCTCGCCCTCCTCCAGCATCCGGCGCAGCCCGGCGATCTGCTCCTTGCGCCAGGCGAGCGGTCGGGTACGACCGCTGTCGAAGGTGGCCCGCAGCGACTTGGCGAGCAGTGCAGCGTCGATCTGGGCCGGAGGGGTGAGCGTCATGCCCCCAGCCTCGCGCCGCGACGGCGACGGCGGAAGGGGCGTCGCCCGCGAGAGCGGCGCCTCAGGACACCGCGGGGCTTGGGCGTCGGCTGACCCGCTGCGCGCGGCGGGGTGCCAGCAGGCGGAAGAGGACGAGGAACACGACGAGCGTGCCGCCCGTGAGAGCCAGCCACTGCACCACGAGGGCACTCCGGTCGGCTCCGGACTGGAAGCCGTGCACCGTCGCCGTCATGAACAGGATGAAGCTGCCGAGGTGCACGGTGTGCCAGAACCGGCGAGGCAGGCGCCGCATCAACCACGACGTCACCTCGACGGCCACGAGCAGGTAGGTGGCTGCGATCCCCCAGGCGACTGCCCCGGGACGGAAGGTCGAGGCCATGGGAACGAACAGCTCGCTCCAGCCGAACACCGTGTAGCTGTCCGCCCACAGGGCCACCAGGTGCACACCGACGAACACGAGCGACAGGGTGCCGAGGAAGCGGTGCAGGTCGAGCAGCCAGGCCGGCACGCCACGACGCTGGATGAGGCGCGTGGACAGGGCCAGGCCCCAGAGGATGCTGGCGGTGACCAGCGCCCAGGCGACGAGGCCCGACGACCGTGCCGCGTACCAGGCCAGCTGCGGGTTCAGCTCGGCGAGCACAGCGCCTCCGCGCCGCTGATCGTGACCGTGCTGCGGTCGGTCCGGAACACGGTGGCCTCCACACCGGTGCCGTCGAGCAACGCCGATGCGCCCGCCTCACCGATCACCATCACCGCCTTGGCCAGGCCCTCCGACCAGGCGGCACTGGCGCCACGGGCCACCACCGCGGCCACCCCCGTATCGGTCGGCCACCCGGTGATCGGGTCGACGATGTGGTGCACGGCCTGAGCACCGCGCTGCCAGCGTCGGATCAGCGAGGTGCTCGTGACGACGGCCTCGGTTCCCAGCACCACATCCGACCAGACCATGTCGGGTTCGAAGGGGTCCTGCACCGGCACCCGCCAACCCCCATCCGGCACCTCGCCCGCAGTGCGGATGTCGCCGCCGAGCCCCACCAGCGCCGACGCTGCGCCTCGCAGGATCATGCCCTCGGCCACGAGGTCGGCCGCCAGGCCCTTGCCGACGCCACCGAGGTCGAGGCGCACCCCGCGGGCCACGCGGACCCTGCCGGCGTCGGCATCGAGCTCGACGGCACCAAAGCCTGGAGCGGCCACGGGACGGGCCGACGGACTGGCCCCACCCCTGTCGACGGCGGCGAAGGTCCGGTCGTACCCAAGCGCCTCAAGTCCCACGGCCACAGTGGGGTCGAAGGCACCGGCCGTCCGCTCCCAGAGCCGGCCGGCAGCGGTGAGGGCTCGCAGCAGATCAGGGCTCACCGACACCCAGGCCCCAGCCCGGGCCACCAGCTCGCAGAGCTCGCTGTCCGGGCGGAACCTCGTCCAGGACTGCTCGAGCCGCTCGACCTCGGCCACGGCCCAGTCGGCGAGCGCATCGTGCGCGCCGCCGACGATCAGGTGGGCGGTGCTGCCCATGGCCCTGAACCGTCGCTCGGTCCAGTAGGCGGAGCTGCTCAGCACGCCGACCCGGAGCAGGGAGGAGGCGGGGGCGGCGGCGGGGTGGTCACCACGGGCGTTGGAGTCTGAGGCGAGGCGGGGGGCGGGTTGGGGCTCGCGGTGGTGACCCGTTGCGTGCTGGACGAGCGGGGCGGGGCCACCGGCGCGGTGGCCCCGGCGATCGGGTTGCCGTACTGATCGACGTAGACGGCGTGATGCACCTCCTGCACGATCACGATCGTGGGCGGGACCGGAGGCTCGGTGGTGGTCGGTGCGGTGGTGGGGGCGGCCACTGTCAGCGGCACGGCTCCGGGAAGGTCCCCGGTGCCCGCCGCTGCGCCACCACTCGACCCGCTCTTGGCGTTGGCGGCGATGGCGGTCATGCCGGCGAGGAAGGCGGAGGCGCTCAGCCCCACCACCAGGACCCGGCCGGCGGGCGCAGCATGTCGCCGACGTCGACGAGAGGTCGACGGTGAGCCTTCGCCCCCGACGAGCACGGGCGCCACGGCGGTCGGCCCCACGGCCCCCGCCGAGGCAGCGGGCACGGATGACCCCGTGTCGGCCCGGCGGGCCTGCAGGCGTGCCAAGCGCTCCGCTCGTTGCGCAGCGACATCGCTCGGACCGGCCGCGTCGACGTCAGGCATCGGCACCGCCCGCGCGGAGGTCGCTGACGTGCCTCGACGTTCCTGCAGCCGCTGGATCCGCGCTGCGCGCTCCTCGGTGCTCATCGGTTCAGTGTTGGCAGTTCCATACGCCGTTGTCCTCCAGCTGTGGCTGCTCGCAGCCCACGGGCATCGGCGGGATGGGCTTGTCGGCCGGCCAGTCCCTCGGGACACCGGGGGGCCGCGTGGTGGTCGTGGTGGAGACGACGGTGGAGGTCGTGGAGGTCGTGGTCGGCACTGGACGCTCGGCGGGCGGGGCCGTCGTCGTCGAGGTCCCCGAGGGTGTGGACGCGCCGGCGCCACCCGATGCGGCGGTGCGCACGACCACGGTGTCGTAGACATCTCGTGTTTCGGTGACCCAGACCGGATCGACGGCCACAGGGGCGCTCGCCGAGTCCGCCGTGGCCGTGGCGACCGTGGTCGACGGGACGCCACCACCGACGGCCACGTCGCCGCCGCTCAGCAGTCCCGCCATGGCCGCCACTGCCCCACTGGCGCTCAGCATGGCGCCGGTCGCGGCAACCGCCAGGGCCTTGCGTCGTTCCATGGGTCTCCTCGTGAGAAGCGTGCGCGCGAGACGGCGCTCCTCAGGTGCATCGGCGCCGTCCGACCGATCCCAAGCGCGCGCGGTGCAACTTGGAGAACTCTTTACCGTCGCCGGGCGAACTGTCCTGTTTGCACCGCTCCGAGGGCACCGGCGCCGGCGTCAGCGCTTGCGGGCGATGGTGAGGCCGTCGGCGATGGGCAGCAGCACTGCCTCTACGCGGGGGTCGGCACCGATGTGGTCGTTGACGGCGCGAATGGCCACGGTGTCGTCGCTGTGGTCCTCGGCGTCGACGACCTGGCCGCTCCACAGCACGTTGTCCACCAGCACCAGGCCGCCGGGACGGAGCCGCTCGACAATCTCGTCGTAGTAGGTGCGGTACCCACCCTTGTCGGCGTCGATGAAGGCGAAGTCGATGGGTGGGTCGTACGGCAACGACCGAAGTGTGTCAGCACCTCGTCCGATCCGGAGCTCGATGCGATCCGCGAGGCCGGCCCGGGCCCAGTGGTCACGTGCGATCGAGGTCCACTCCTCGCTCACGTCACAGCAGAGGAGGCGTCCGTCCGTAGCCAGCCCGCGGGCGATGCAGATCGATGAGTAGCCCGTGAAGGTGCCGACCTCCACGGCGAAGCGCGCGTCGACCATCTTGGTGAGCAACGTCATGAGCGCGCCCTGCTCGGGGGCGATCTGCATGCGGCTGACGCCACCGAGGGCCAAGGTGGCGGCGATCAGCGACTCCTGTACCGCGTCAGGCGGCGTGCCGTGGGCGACGGCGTAGTCGTGCACCGCCTTCGTGACGAGGATCGACTTGGTCTCCTGCTCGGCCATGGCGGCAACCTAGGTCGAGTCGACCTCAGCGGCCCGACGTGGAGAAGTGCTGGTAGTCCTTGAGCGAGCCCCAGTAGCCGCCCCACCGCCACCCTCTGGCCGCCAGCGCCTCGACCACCGCGTCACCGGCGTGGATCATCCCGGGGTCAGTGCGGCGTCGGTTGGCATAGGGGGCCGCCTCCGGTGGCAGGACCGTGGATCCCTTCACGTACGGGTTCACCAGCGGGTTGATGTCGACGGCCCGCCCGTACGCGTGCTCTGACCAGGTGGTTCCTCCGGTGGTGAGCCGGCAGTTGAAGGCGCTGGTGTTGTTGGCCGAGATGGAGCGGAGGTCGTCGCCGCCGTAGACGTCGATCGGCTGCATCCGTGCGATCGGGAAGCGGGCTGCGTAGAGGTCAGCGAGGGCGTCGACCATGCCCTGGGCGAGGTCGGCGGCCACGATCAGCCGGCCGGTGTGCACGGCACCGTCGTTGCCGAGATGGGTGGCGTCGATGGCGCGCAGCTGGTCGACCGGCACCGGACACCCGGGGCGCCACGATGCGTCGAGGTCGTCGGCGGTGACGGTCGTGATCGATGCCGAGAAGGGCTGCATCACGGGCGGGGCGGTGACCGGGGGGGCCACCGGCGGCCGGGTGGTGGTGACGGACGGACGGACGGTCTCCGCGGGCGCGGTGGTGCTCGTCGTCCCGGCCGCGATGGTGCCTGTGGTGGCGACGATGGTGGTGCTGGAGGATGTCGAGGTGGGGACGGCCCGCTGGACCACCTCGGTGGTGGCGCTCGAGGGGACGGGCGCGGCTCCCGACCGGCCATCGCGGCCGCAGGCGCTCGCGGTCACCAGGCAGAGCGCCGCCAGCGCGATGCGGGGAGCGGACATCTCCTCAGTCTCGCATTCGTGGCGGCGGAGCAGAGCCCGGCCCGGCCACCTACGTTGAGCGCGCCATGACGGTCGTCGAACGCGAGTGGGTCGCCCTGACCTCGGCCACCAGTGCCCGAGCCGGCCACGGCCCCCATCCCTGCCAAGGCCTCTACCACCGCCCGGCGCGGGCCCGCCCGTCCGTGGCCTGCATCGCCACGCACTACAACGTGGACTTCTCCGAGCACTACCTCGGCGAGCTGCTGGCCCAGCGCGGCATTGGCTTCCTCGGTTGGAACACGCGCTACCGCGGCAACGAAGCCTTCTTCCTCCTCGAGCACGCGCTGATCGACATCGGCGCGGGCGTGCGCTGGCTGCGTGAGGAGGCGGGGGTCGACACCGTCGTCATCCTCGGCAACTCCGGTGGTGGATCCCTGATGGGCGCCTACTTCTCGCAGGCCATCGCGCCCTCCATCGCGCCGACCGTGGGCCTCCCGCTCCCAGACGCCGTGCTCGACCTGCCGATGGCCGATCTGTACGTGTCGCTGAACGCCCACCCTGGCCGGCCGGAGGTGCTCACCGCCTGGATCGACCCCTCGGTGGTCGACGAGACCGACCCGCTCTCCGTGGATCCCGACCTCGACATGTTCCGCCACGAGACGCCCTACGACCCGGCCTTCGTCGAGGGCTACCGAGCGGCACAGACGGCGCGAAACCATCGCATCACGGCGTGGGTGCGCGCCGAGCTCGAACGACTGCAGGCGGCCGGGGCGTGGGACCGCGTGTTCAACCTCCACCGCGTGTGGGCCGACCTCCGCTTCGCCGACCTCACCCTCGACCCCTCCGGTCGCCGGCCCGGCTGCTACGCCGGCGATCCCCGGGGCGCCAACTACGGCCCCTTCGCCATCGGCGGCACCAGCACCCTCCGGTCCTGGCTGTCGATGTGGAGCCTCGAGACCTCGCAGTGCCGGGGCGCCCCCCACCTGGCCCGGATCGCGGTGCCGTCCCTCGTGGTGCAGTCCCTGGCGGATCGCGGGGTCTTCCCGAGCGACGCCCACGCCATCCACGAGGCCCTCGGCGCGGCCGACAAGCGGCTTGAGCTCGTGGCCGGTGAGCACTACTTCGAGACCGGTGGACGGGATGAGGTGGCCGACCTCGTGGCCGGTTGGATCGGCGACCACGCGTGAGCGGCCCGCGTAGGAGAATGCGCCCATGACGCGCGCCGAACCGACCTGATGGCGACCATCGCAGTCACCGGTTCCGCCGGAGGGATCGGGACAGCGCTGCGCCACCGCCTCGAGGCGGAGGGCCATCGCGTGATCGGCGTCGACGTGCGCGACGCCGAGGTGCTGGCCGACCTGGCCACCATCGACGGCCGGGCTGCCATGGTGGCCGCCGTGACCGAGCAGGCGAACGGCGCCCTCGATGGCGTCGTCGCGGCGGCCGGCATCACTCACGACGACGGGGCCCTGGTCACCTCGGTCAACTACTTCGGCGCCGTCGCCACCCTCACGGGGCTCCGGCCGCTGCTCGCCGGCCGGCCGAACGCCGGCGCGGTGGCTGTCAGCTCCAACTCCTCCACCACCCAGCCCGGCCTGTCGCTCGACCACGTGGCCGCCTGCCTGTCGGGGGATGAGGACGCAGCGCGTGCCGTCGCCGGCCATGGGGTGGGCGCCTACGGGTCGGCCAAGCTCGCCCTCGCGCGCTGGGTGCGCCGGCAGGCGGTCACCGCCGACTGGATCGGCGCCGGCATCCGGTTGAACGCCGTCGCTCCTGGCTTCATCGCCACGCCGATGACCGCGGGCACCGAGGACTTCATCATGGGCCTGGGCGAGATCTACCCGATCCCGATCGCACGGGCCGGCGCCGCCG
>Ga0209798_10001546_pt1 | contig 13824 bp, 14 predicted proteins | sample DOMMetBare3Fresh_FD_187475 | JGI IMG/M metagenome (GOLD analysis project Ga0209798, IMG submission 187475) | Wetland sediment microbial communities from St. Louis River estuary, USA, under dissolved organic matter induced mercury methylation -... | ecosystem: Environmental > Aquatic >...
CGATCAGCGGCGCGCCGGCCGCCTGATTGCGATAGACATAGTCGAGCGTCGAGCCCGAATCGAAGCCGGTCTTGTGCCCGAGCGCGATGCCTTCCGACAGCACGCCGCCGAGTTGCAGGCCGGCGCGTGTGGCCGACCAGTACAGGCCACGCGGCGACACCGCGGACAACGGCCGCGCCAGCGCCGCGGACTCGGCGTGCGTGAAGCCTTGGCGGTCGGCGTCCTGCAACGCGGGCACAGCAGCGGGTTGTGCAAAGCGTTCGAGGATGAAGCGCCGCATCGGCGCGATCGCCAGCGCGCGGTCGCGTTCGCCGAGCGTGTCGTGAAAGAAGCCGGGAAGCACGTGCTTTTCTTTCACCGGCGAAGACAGCTTGTCGAAGAAGCGGTCCTGCGGCGCCTGGTGCACGACCCAGTCGCTGCCAGAGATCAACAACTGCGTCGGCACGTGGATTGCGGCAGCGTCGGCAACCACGCGCTCGGCGGCCCCGTACAGCCCGAGCAGGATGTTGACCGCGATCGGCCGCGTGATGTTCGGATCGGCCTCGTAGGAGGCGATGCGTGCCGTGTCGTGGGTCAGGAACTTCGCTTTGACATAGCTGTTGACGAAGAACTTGCCGCGCAGCTTGTGCATCAGCGCCAGGCCGGGGCGCGCCAGCGGCACGTACAACTTGACCTTGAAAGCCGGTGAGGCCAGCGTCATGCCGCGCAGGCGCGGCGCGTAGTCGTGCACCCAGGTCGCGGCGAGTACGGCGCCGACCGATTGCGCAACCACGTAGACGTTTTCGGCGGCCACGCCGTGCCGTCCTGCCAGGTGCAGCATGAATGTCTGGATGTCGCGCACCGAGGTGCCGAAGCTCGGGCTGAAGCCGCGCTCGCCCGGCGATTGGCCATGGCCGCGCGCGTCCCAGGCGAAGAATTCGTGCTCTGGCAGATCGAGCTCATCGACGAGGTGCGCCATCCGGCCTGAGTGCTCGTGGCCGCGGTGGAACAAGGCGATCGCGCCCTTGGCGGAACTGCAAGCCGCCGGCCAGAGTCGATAAAACAGATCGACGCCGTCGTGCGCGCGAAACGTAAGCGAAACCTGCGAACGTTTTGTCGGGTAGTCCATGCGAAGGGTGTTCAGCGCGCGCGCTCGGCCAGGCCGTGGCGCACGCGATTGACGATGGTCAAAACAATGAGGACGAAGAGCAGCGGCATCAGCCACACCGCCCACGCAGGCAGCGCGCCGCCCAGCCCGACCCACAGGCCGAGCGCGCCGAAGACGAAGGCGCGATCGCTCTTGCCCATCGGCCCGTCGTAGCGTCGCGAGGCGCCGACCATCAGGCCGAGCACGCCGGCATACTCGCTGACCGCGGCGGCGAGCATCACCGCGCCGACGCCCATCCAGTCGAACGGCGCGATGAACACAAACGGCAGGTAGAGCGCGCTGTCGCTGATGACGTCACTCAGTTCATTGAGGTACGCACCGAGCGGCGACTGCTGGCCATGCTCACGCGCCAGCATGCCGTCGACGGCGTTGAAGGCCATGCGCAACAGGAACCACGCAGGCAGCAGCAGGAACCACGCTCGGTGCCCGGACTGCGTGCACAACCAGACCCCGAGCACGACCGAGACCAGTCCGGCCGCGAGCGTGACCTGGTTGGCGGTCACGCCGCCGCTGGCCAGGCGCGCCACCAGCGGCCGCAACAGGCCTTGAAATGCGGGCTTGAGTTGGTACAGGCTCATCGGACGAATTGGACACTGCTTCCACCCTGCGCCAGGCCGCTGCGTTGCAGCCACGCGAACACCGAGTCAACCGTCACGGTTTCGATGCGGTCGGAGAAGCGCTTGGCGTTCGGGTGGTCATCGAATTCGATGTTGGCGCGCGACACGCGCCCGCCCAAACGGGTCAGCGGGTCGATGCGCAACGGGGTCGGTTCGTAGCCGCGAAGTTGCAGCCAGGCCTGGGCGCGGGCACGTGTGGTCGCACCCGCGTCCATCGCGCCGGCCAGCGTTTCGAGCGCCCACTGGTTGCTCTGCTGGTAGCGCGTGCCCCAGGCGTAGGCCACCATGCTGTAGCGTGGCTCGTGCCAATCGTCGATGCGGGCGTTGTCGCGCAACAGCGGCAAGAGACGCGATTGCACGTCGGGTGTGAGTTCGACGAAGGCAGCTTCGTAGCGGTGCGGCTGGTCGAGGAAGAACTCGCCGAGGCCTTGTCGGTAGAGCGCTGCGCTCGCCGTGCCGCACTGGTTCAACTTGTGGACGACCCGCCAGTGCGAGCGCGGGCCGTCGCCCTCGCGGTATGCAAAGCCGAAGTGCGACCACGCCAGGCCGTACTTCGACAGGTCCTGCCCGGCACGTGCGAGCACGACGACTTGCGCACCGGTGGCGTCGAGCCGCGCCGCGGTGTTTGCGGCGAGTGTCATGCCACGCACGACCTCGTTGAGCTGTGCCGGGCGCGGTTCGCACGTCTGTCCGGCGTGTGCGCAGGTGGCGGCCGCAGTGACCACCCAGGTCACCATCAGGCGATGGAGGGCGTTCATGGCGTGATGCGCTCGTTGTACAAGAGCGCGCGGCCAATTTCGTTGGCAATGAACGCGATGGCGTTGCCCGCGGCGCTGAGCACGAGCCCCGACGCAAGCGCGGTGACCATCACCGCACCACCGACGGACAGCGCGGCGCCCTGCGCGACATGGCCGGAGAAGTGCAGCGTGGCCCGCGCACCATCCGACGCACGTTCGAGCACCCACACGGTGCCGATGGCCGAGGCCTGCACCGACACGATCGTCAGCGCCGCGCCACCGGCCAGCAGCATCGACGGTGCAGCGACGGAGACCGCAACAGGCAGCGTCGACAAGGCGCTGGCCTGGGAGACCTCGGTGTGCGCCTGGACGGCGGTCGTCAGCACTGCGCTCAACGCAGCGGCGAGCGGGGTCGAGGGTAACTTGGACATGACTCGGTCTCCTCAGGTGTTGTCGTGTTCATGCGCGGTGCCGAGGCGGGCTTCGAGCAGATCGGCTTCATGCGCGTCGCGCAGCGTCTTGGCCAGCGTGAAAGCGGACGAGATCAGGAACAGCCAACTCACTCCGAGGTAGGCCTTGTAGGTCGGGTTGACCTCCATGCGCCACAGGCCCCAACCGGTCAGCGCCATCGCAAAGCCGAAGCCGGCCCAGACGACGCTGCCCCACATGGGGGTGTCGACAGGGCGCAGCTGGTTGTCGCGGATGTGCTTGGCCAACGAGAACGCTGTCGACAAGCAGAACACGTATCCCATCACCATGAATGCGCGGTCGAGGTCCTGCCCAGGCAGCCAGGCCAGGCCGATCGCGCACAGGGCCGCAGCGACGCCGAACGAGATCCAGACCTGGGCCCGCCAGGCACGCGTATCACGGCGGATCGTCATCAACACCGGATGGCGGGCGGTGGTACTCATGGTGCTGCGGGCGCTCTCGAGGCGAGCGTTGTTGAACACAGCTTCATGGTCGGCGGCGGTTGGGCCGCTGTCCATCGATGTCAGTGCAGTCGCGGCCGTTGCGGCTGCCGGTATCGCGCGGCGATGCCCCCTTGCGGGGTATCAGGCCATCGCGAAGTGGCGGCGCGTGTCGAACACGCTGGCCGACAAGCCACGTGCGCCCGCGCGCAGGCTGCGCTTGAGCATGAAGTCGAACAACAGTGGGTTGTGCTCGCGCACCTGCAACAGCAGCGGCACCGCTCTGGCATCGAGCAGGCCGGCATCGACCAGACGCTGCGGCCGCGTCAGGATCGGAATTCCGGGCAACGGGTAGTCAGAGCCGTGGAGCAGCCGGGCGTGCCAATCGTCGCGCTCGATCAGCGTGCGCGCGATGTCGGTGCGGCGGTTGATCTGCAGCACTGCGGACACGTCGCCGAGCAGCAGCGGCTCGTGCGCGCGCTCATCCATCAGGCGGGCAAACAAATCGAATGCGGACACGCGCGGCGCCGACGGTTTGTCGAGGTCGAGTGCATGACCGAGCGAAGCGCAATGCGCCATCACCACGCGCACGCCGGCTTCGAGCGGCACGCGCGCCAGCAGCGGGTTGCCGAACTCGTTGCGGCCGGCGCCGGGCACCGCCTGTTCTTCGCCGAAGTGGATGATCAGCGGCACGCGGCTCGCGGCCAGGCGGGCATAGAACGGACGGCAGCGTGGGTCGCGCGGGTCGATGTTCATCGCGCTCGGCAGCCATTTGATGGCGAGCGCGCCGTCGGCGATGGCACGGTTCAACCGTTCGATGGCGTCTGCTGCGTAAGGATGGATCGACGCGACAAAACCGAAGCGCTCGGCGTGCGCAGTGACCACGCTGCGCGCGTAGCGGTCGGGCACGTGGAAGGTGGTCGTGTCGGGGTGCGCGGCGCCGTCGTCGCCATGCGCATGGTCGAAGGCGAACAGCAACCAACGCGCGCCAGCGGGAAAGTCGTGGGTGAGCGAGAGCAGGCGCTCGACGTAGGCGAGATCGACCGATGCCGCATCACTGCCGACACAGGCTGCATTCAGGATCGCCTGCCGGCGCAGCACTTCGATCGGCCGCCACCATTGGCTCATGCTCGGATGCACCGTGCAGCCCGAGCCGCTGTCTCCCGTGCCGAGCAGGTGCGCATGCACGTCCCACAGCGCGTGCGGGTCGAGCCCTTCGAAAGCGGCGCGAACCAGATCGTGTTGCGCCAGCGCTTGCGGCAACTTACCTCGGCACGGGTTGTCGAGGCCCGGCAAAGCCGCGTGCGCCTGCAGCGATGTGAACATCCCCGCCACGGCGGCGCCGCAGCACAACGCGTGGCGGCGGTCCAGGAAGTAGCGGTCTGCGGTCTGGTGTTGCATCGGTGCGGTCGGTGGATGATCGACAACGCGATGCTGCGGGCCAGAGGTCGACGCATCAAGCAAAAGCACTCGCGTCGCCACACCGCAACCCGTGCGGTACTGCCGCGCGATACCCTTGCGCCCGGAGGACGTTGCCGCATGTCATCGACCAAAGACCTGATCGTCGCCTTGAAGACCGAGCTCAAGGCCGCCAACATCACCTATGCCGACCTGGCGGAACATCTCGACATGGCCGAGTCGAGCATCAAGCGCATGTTTTCGCAGGCCGACATGCCGCTGTCGCGCATCGACGAGGTGCTGCGCGTGCTGAAGATGGACTTCGCCGATCTGGCGCGGCGCATCGCCGATGCGCAGCCGCTGCGCGGCGAGTTGGGGCCGGAGCAGGAGCAGGCGGTGGTCGGCGACCCGAAGCTGCTGTTGATGGCCATCTGCTGCATGTCGCAGTGGACCTTCGACCAGATCGTCGGCACCTACACCTATTCCGAAGCCGAAGCCGTCTCCTACCTGGCCAAGCTCGACCGGCTGGGCATCATCGAGCTGCGGCCGCTCAACCGCTACCGCCTGCTGCTGGCCAAAACCTTTCGCTGGCGGCCGAACGGCCCGGTAATGGACTACTTCCGCCACCACGTCGCGCAGGACTATTTCGACACCGGCTTCGACGGCGAAGGCGAGCTGCTGATGCTGGTCCACGGCCAGATCGGCCGCAGCCTGGCCATGGCTTTCAACGAGCGCCTGCAGCGCGTGGCGCAGGATTTCGCGCAGCAGCACCTGGCCGATCAGAAACTCGCCGCCGATCAGAAGCGGCCGTACACGCTGCTGATCGGCATGAGGTCGTGGCTGTTCGAAGCGTTTCGGGATTTGAAACGCGTGGGAGTCGGGTGAGCCGGTCGACGGATCCGTGAGTTCGGCGAACGAGAAGTCGTCGCGCATTGCCGCGGGTGTTTCCCCTCGGGCAAAACCGCGTGCGGTTGGGTTGGGGATTCAAGGCAGCCAGCTGCGCGGTCGACGGCCGGACGACGACTTCGAACTCAGTCTTAGTTATCCGTTGAGGGCCGGCACGCCGTCCGACGGGCACCTCGTCGTGTCTTCCACCACCGGCGGCGGCGGGGGCTCACCGCTGCGAGCAGCCATCGCGTTGGTGTTGGCCTGCGCATAGCGGTGCGCGCACGACGGACGCAGCCCGACCATTGACAGCGACTTGCGATAGACGGGGCCCAGGCCCTCCAGATAGCTCGCCATGCGGTTCCAGTGCGTGTCGCTGATCGACCCTTCGCTTCCGGGCCAGAAGGCCTTGGCGTCCTCCTGGTAGTCGGGCCTGTCGTGCGCGGTGGCGGTGCGGATGCGTTCGCCGGACTTCGGGTCGACCAACATCGTCAGCAATCCAGCTCGGAAGTGGGCCCGCGCAACATCCTTGCCCCCGAACACGCCGCTCTTGCCGACGAAGCTGGGGCCGAAGGTCAAACCGGCCTCGACCATCGTGTTGTGGCTCGGACCATCGGCCACGACGAGGACGGCATCGCAGTCGCAGTTGGCCACCAGATCCTTCATCTCCGTGGGCCAGCTGCCGAAGCGATCCTCACGCCGATTCCAAAGCGAATTGGTCAGCTTGCGTGCCTGCTCGGCGTTCACTTGCAGGCGTCGCACCTCGTAGCGCCGCTCCAGTGCCAATTCCGACTTGATTCCAGCAAACACGCGATCCGACAGCAGGTCGTCGTCACGCGGCTCGTTGCGCTCCAGCCTGCCAACGTTGAGCAGCGTTCCCAACGTCACGACTTGCACCTGATATCCACTGGCCACCATCACGCCAACAACTTTGGCGCGCTTGGACAATGCGCTGTCGAAGGGTGAATCCGCTACGTGCTGCGCCCACGCCAAAGGCGCCAAGCCCGTCTGCAGGACCAGGCATGCAAGCAGCAGGCGCCAGCGGGTTCGATCCATCTTGATTCCCCGGAAAACAGTGAGGCGTCATTAGATCGGCTATGACATGCCATCGATCGGCAGTCGGGCCGGTGACTGTGTGGCAGGTTCCACGTCGCGTGGCGGTTTGTGCAACTCGCTGGCGCGGCGATGCGCCGCACGGCCGCTCACCTCGGCTGCACGTCCAAACGATGCGCCGCGCCCTCGAATTGCGCTAAGGCGCGGGCCAGAAACGGCAGCGCTTCGCGCAGCGTCTCGGCCAGTCCGTGCGGCGGGTTGATGACGACCACCGAGCTGCCGCTCATGCCGATGCCGTGCGCACCGGGCTCGGCGACGGTGAGTTGCGCATGCAACGTGCCCTTGGGCGCGGTCGCCGCGGCGTTGAGCAGCCGGCGCGGCAACTCGCGCGCTTCCACCAGCGCCACCTGGGGCAGCCAAATCAGGATCACGCCCGTGGCGAACTTCGACAACGCTTCGCGCACCGCGCCGACCGTGCGCGCGTAGTCGGTCTTGATCTCGTAGGGCGGATCGATCAAGATCACGCCGCGCCGTGAAGGCGGCGGCAGTTCGTGCGGCAGCGCGGCAAACCCGTCAGCCATCACGACTTTCGAGTTGCGGCGCGGCGACAGGTAGGACTTCAGGATGCGCTCTTCTGTCGGGTGCAGTTCGTAGCAATGCAGCGGGTCGGTGGAGCGCATCAGCATCGAGGCAAAGGCCGGCGAGCCGGGATACTGAGTCAACGCGTCACCACCGCCATTGAACTCCCGCACGAGTGATACGTAGTGTTCGAGCGCGGCAGGCAGATCCGTGCGGCCCCACAGGCGCACGATGCCACTGTCGCTCTCGTGCGTCTTCTGCGCATAGCGGCCTTCGAGCGAGTAGCCGCCGGCGCCGGCATGGGTGTCGATCAGCGTGAACGGCTTTTCCTTCTCGGCCATGTGCACAAGGACTCGGCAGAGTACAAGGTGCTTGAGGACATCGGCGTGGTTGCCGGCGTGAAAGGCGTGGCGGTAGGCGAGCATCAGTACTTTCGCAGGAGGCCGCTGTTCTGCAAGGTCTGCGCGAGTCCGTCGGCAAAGGCGCGGTAGCCGGCAGCGTTGGCATGAATCTGATCCGCGCGCAGCTTGTCGTCGCCGAGCACGCGCGCCCAGCCGCCGGCGTGCAGCGGCAGTTTGAGTTCTGTCGCCAGCTTTTCATAGAGCGGATGGTCCGACAGCCCGGCGCCGAGCGCAGCGCCGATCGACGGTTGCGGCACCGCCACCAGCAGCACTTGAGCGCCGGCCTGGCGTGCGGTCACGATCATTTGCCGGATTGCCGCTGTCGTGTTGTCCGTCGCGACGCGGCGCAGGAAGTCGTTGCCGCCGATGCTGACGATCACCAGCGCCGGTTGGTGCTCCGCGAGCAGGGACGGTAGGCGTTGCAGCGTCTGTTCTGCGGTGTCGCCAGGCACGCCGGCGTTGATCACATTCCAGCCGCTCAGCGCCGCGAGCTGCGCTGGGTAGGCCGCCGCGGTATCGGCGCCGGTGCCGTAGGTGATGGAGTCGCCCAGCGCCAGCACGGTCGCGCCCGCTGGCAGCGCAGCGGCAGCGGCCGCCCCGGGCTTGCGACCGCAGGCTGCAACCAACGCGGCGAGCGCTGCTCCAAGCAGGATGCGCCGTGGCAAAGGAGCCGCAGATTCAGCCGTGAGATTCATCACGCCATTGTCGTCGGCAGGACTTCGCGCGTTGCATAAACCCATACGCAACACGCATGACCCCCGGCCCTGCGGTGGTTACAGCGTGGTTACGGCGAGCCCACAATGTGCGCTCGCGGCATTGGGCGATCCCCGCGCGTTGGCCCCGTTCACGGGGTTCGCCCAATTCCGTCTTTTGCCATGACTATCGGAGCTTCCCCAATGAACCGTCCCGTACTGGAAGGACTGCGTCTGAACGTGCCCGCGTCCGTGCGCCATGCGCGCCTGGTCGAATGGGTGGCGCAGATGGCTGCGCTCACCGAGGCCAAGGAGGTCTATTGGTGCGACGGCTCCGAAGGCGAGTACGACCGCCTGTGTCAGCAACTGGTCGATGCCGGCGCGATGCGGCGCTTGAACCCGGCGCTGCGCCCGAACAGTTATCTGGCCTGCAGCGACCCTGGCGATGTCGCCCGCGTCGAAGACCGCACCTTCATCTGCAGCGCGAAGAAGGAAGACGCCGGCCCGACCAACCATTGGATGGACCCGCAGGACATGCGCAACATCCTGCAGCACGGCTTTCCCAACGGTACGCCGGGGCTTTTCAAGGGCGCGATGCGCGGCCGCACGATGTACGTGGTGCCGTTCTCGATGGGGCCGATCGGCTCGCCGATCGCTCACATCGGCGTCGAGCTGTCGGATTCGCCGTACGTCGCGGTGAACATGCGCATCATGACGCGCATGGGCCGCAAGGTGCTCGACGTGCTGGGCAGCGACGGCGAGTTCGTGCCCTGCGTGCACACCGTCGGCGCGCCACTCAAGGATGGCCAGAAGGACGTGGCCTGGCCGTGCAACGCCACCAAGTACATCGTCCACTACCCCGAAACCCGCGAGATCTGGAGCTACGGTTCGGGCTACGGCGGCAACGCGCTGCTCGGCAAGAAATGTTTTGCGCTGCGGATCGCGTCGACGATGGGCCGCGACCAGGGCTGGCTGGCCGAACACATGCTCATCCTGGGCGTGACCGACCCGCAAGGCACCAAGCGTCACATCGCCGCGGCGTTCCCGAGCGCCTGCGGCAAGACCAACTTCGCGATGCTCGTGCCGCCGGCCGGCTTCGACGGCTGGAAGGTGACGACGATTGGCGACGACATCGCATGGATCAAGCCCGGCAAGGACGGTCGGCTGTACGCGATCAACCCCGAGGCCGGGTACTTCGGCGTGGCGCCGGGCACCAACGAAAAAACGAACCCGAACTGCATGGCGTCCCTCAAGCGCGACGTCATCTTCACCAACGTCGCGCTGACCGACGATGGCGACGTGTGGTGGGAGGGCATGACCGAGACGCCGCCGGCGCACCTGATCGACTGGCAAGGCAAGGACTGGACGCCGCAGATCGCCAAGGAAACCGGCGCCAAGGCCGCGCACCCGAACTCGCGTTTCACGGTGGCCGCGACCAACAATCCGGCGCTCGACCCCGAGTGGGACAACCCGGCCGGGGTGCCGATCGACGCTTTCGTCTTCGGTGGCCGCCGCTCGACCACGGTGCCGCTGGTGACCGAGGCGCGCAATTGGGTCGAGGGCGTCTACATGGCGGCAACGATGGGCAGCGAGACCACGGCGGCGATGGCCGGCGGCAACGGCGCGGTGCGACGCGACCCGTTCGCCATGCTGCCGTTCTGCGGCTACCACATGAGCGACTACTTCGCGCACTGGGTCGCGTTGGGCAAGCGACTCGGTGCCGCGGGCGCCACGCTGCCCAGGATTTATTGCGTCAACTGGTTCCGCAAGGGTGCCGACGGCAAGTTCGTCTGGCCAGGCTACGGCGAGAACATGCGCGTCTTGGCCTGGATGCTGGAGCGTGTCGGCGGTGCGAGCAATGGCGAAGAGCATGTCTTTGGCGTCAGCCCGCGTTATGACGACTTGCGCTGGCACGGCCTCGAGTTCACGCGCGAGCAGTTCGGCAGCGTGATCGGCATCGACCAGGAAGCCTGGCGCGAAGAGATGGCGCTGCACGGCGAGCTGTTCAAACTGCTGGCGCGCAACCTGCCCGCAGAGATGCACGAGACGAGGGCGCGAATCGAATCGAGGCTCTGATCGCTGCGCGCGAGACAATCGCGCCGCATGAAGCAAGACCTCAACGACACCGAACTCGACGAACTCGCCGAGTTGCTCAACGCCACACCGGAGCCGCTGCAGCCGCTCGACGTGCTGATGCTCGACGGTTACCTTGCTGGCGTGTTGGTGCAGCCGCGCGTCGTGGCCGTCGACGAATGGCTGCCGCCGGTGTTCGACCTCGAGCGCCGCGCGCTGCCCGAAGGCACTGACGCCGCCTGGCTGGGCCGTTGCAAAGCGCTGATCGAGCGGCGCCGCGACGCGCTCAATGCCGGCATCAGCGAAGACGGCTTCTTCGATCCCGTGATCGTCGATGTCGATCAACTGCCGCCGGTCAGCGAATACGAGCGCGAGACCTCAACGGTGTCGCGTGCGCTGATGCCCTGGGCAGCGGGTTTCCAGTGGGCGCAGGAATGTTTCCCCGATCTCGAAGACACGGCCGACGATGCGATCGGCGCGGCCGTGGCGCGCATTTACCGCCACCTGCCGGCGCAAAGCGATGACGACGCAGCGCTGGTGGCGACGCTCGACCGCGGGCAGCCGCTCAAGGACCTCGACGCCGGCCTCGAAGACCTCGTCAATGCGACGGTCGAGCTGTGGGATCTGACCGCCAAGCAGCGCTTCGCCGTGGCTACCCTCAAGCGCAACGCGCCCAAGGTCGGCCGCAATGACCCGTGCCCTTGCGGCAGCGGCAAGAAGTTCAAGGCCTGTCACGGGAAATGACGGCCCCTCGCTCACGGAGCTCGCGTTCCCCCGACGGCAAGCACGGGCCTTCACTTGGCAGCGGCCCGGCGCGCTCCCGCGCATGAAGATACAACTCCTGTCCGACCTGCATCTGGAGACGGAAGACTTCGCGCCGGAGCCGCATCCGCAAGCCGATGTGCTGGTGCTTGCCGGCGACGTCGACAGCACTTGGCAAGCGCTCGATCGATTTTCAGACTGGCCGGTGCCTGCGTTGTTCGTTGCCGGCAATCACGAATTCGACGGCCGCGAACTCAGCGACGCCTGGCCCGCGCTGCGAAGTCGCTGCAAGCGCTGCGGCCTGACGCTGCTCGAACGCGATACGGTCGTACTCGCGGCACCCGACGGCCGGCGCATCCGCTTTGTCGGCACGGTGCGCTGGTGCGACTTCAACGTCTTTGGACCGCAGCGCCTCGAATCCGCGCTGCGCGCCGGCGGCTACTTCCAGCGCGTGATGGGCGCGACCCAGGACGGCGCACCGTTCGATGCCCTGGCAGTGCGCCGCGAAGGGCTGGCCTGCCGCGCCTGGCTCGCTGCTGCCTTGGCTGAAGACGCGCGAGGCCGATGGCAGACGACAGTGGTCGTCACGCATTTCGCGCCAAGCCTGCAAAGCGCCGACCCGCGCTACGGCAAGCAAAGCGGCACGGCCAGCTTTTGCAATGCCGACGACGACCTGCTGCCGGGCGCTGCTTTGTGGCTGCATGGCCACCTGCATTGTCGTCACGACTACCGCGTCGCTCATGCCGATGGTCGCAGCACGCGCGTCGTCAGTCAGGCGCGCGGCCTCGCCGACAAGGGCGAAACCTATGGATTTGATGCGACCAAGCTGATCGAGGTTTGATCGCGCGCAGCCGTGGCTGCCGACGCAGTGAGAAACTGGGCCAACGATCCAGAACGACAGAAGGAGCCCTGCCATGAAGATCCTCGTCGCCGCCGACGGCAGCCCGTTCACCAAGCGCATGCTGGCTTACCTCGCCGCCCACGACGAGTGGTTGGGCGCACACCATGCCTATACCGTGATCACGGTGGTGCCGGCGGTACCGGCGCGCGCCGCGTCCGTGCTGAGCAAGGATGTGCTCGCCAGCTACTACAGCGACGAAGCCGACAAGATCTTCAAGCCGATCCGCGCTTTCTTTGCCAAACAGGGACTCAACGCCGAGTTCGTTGCCAAGCACGGCCATCCGGCCGACGTGATCGCGGCGACGGCCGACAAGGGCGGCTACGACCTGCTCGTGCTCGGCACGCACGGTCACGGCATGCTTGGCACGCTGGTGATGGGCTCTGTAGCCACCAAGGTGGTGGCTCAGTGCGCGGTGCCGGTGCTGCTGGTAAGGTAAGTCAGTCCGCGCAAAGCCGATACCGGGCGAGTCCGAAGCAAACCTGGAAGTGGGCACTGACACTGCGCAGCAGACTGCCCGCGCAGCGAGCAAAAATCAGCGAGTGGTGAGGCCGTCGAAGCAGGTCTTCAGAACGACCTCGATCACCTGCTCGTCGCTCAGTCGGCCACCAGCACGCAGGAAGGACAGCACCGGGTCGCAGGCGCGCGCGTAGAGCGTGTAGAGCACCGCTTCGGGCGGGAGACCGGGATCGATCTGCCCGACAGCTTGCGCAGCCGTGATCCAGACGCCGAGCCTTTCGCTGACCATCATGACGCGGTCGAGGTAGCCGCGGTGTTGCGTCAACGCCGTGCGCAGCGTCGAGTTCTGCGACGGCAGCGAGGGCATCTCTCCGGCCAGCGTCACTTCCATGGTCCAGCGCGCCACCGACTTCAGGTGCTCGATCGGCATCGCCTCGCGCGCCGCCTCCTGATCAAGAAACGCCAGCGCCCGGTCGAGCACGCTGACCATGGCCGCTGCCGCGAGTTCTTCCTTCGACGCGAAGTGCTTGTAAAGACTGGCCTTGGCAATGCCGACGTCGGCCGCCACTTCGTCGACAGTCATCGACTCGAAGCCTTTTTCAGCCAGCAGACGATTGACCGACGCAACGATGGCGTCCTCGCGCGTTCGCAGAACCCGTTCGCGAAAGGAAGGCTTGTTCATCGCTGGGAGTGTAGTCGTGCGGGGTCTAAGGATGACCAACGGGCATGCGGCGATACTTTCTAGTCGTTACACAACTGATCAGTAATCTTTTGAACTAGTAGGTTCAAGCCGTCATCATAGTGCTTCCATGTCAACGCCTTGTGGCGCATTCAAAGGAGCCCTCATGTTCACCCTCAAAACCATCGTCGCCGGCCTCGCCATCGCGGGTGCCACTGTTGCCGTTCAGGCCAAAGACATCGTCGATACCGCCGTCGCAGCGGGCAATTTCAAGACCCTGGCCACGGCGCTGCAAGCTGCGGGACTCGTCGACACCCTCAAGGGCAAGGGCCCTTTCACAGTGTTTGCGCCTACTGACGAAGCCTTCGCCAAAGTACCGAAAGATCAACTCGACGCGTTGCTCAAGGACAAGGTCGCGCTGACCAAGGTACTCACGTACCACGTGGTGCCGGGCGCGGTGATGGCCAAGGACGTCAAGGCCGGCAAGGTCAAGACAGTTCAGGGTGGCGAGCTCACGGTGGCCACCGCAGGCGGCG
>Ga0209798_10001547_pt1 | contig 13824 bp, 8 predicted proteins | sample DOMMetBare3Fresh_FD_187475 | JGI IMG/M metagenome (GOLD analysis project Ga0209798, IMG submission 187475) | Wetland sediment microbial communities from St. Louis River estuary, USA, under dissolved organic matter induced mercury methylation -... | ecosystem: Environmental > Aquatic > Freshwater...
ACTCCCGATAAAAACGAAACGGTCAGCAGTGCCATCAATCTGGTTAACTTTAGCGGTATTTCGTCCGGGGATTACCTGATGACCCAGTTCGGCGTGATTACTACCTATCTGCGGCTCCTGCTTGTGCCGGTCGGGCAAAACCTCGATTACGATTATCCGTTGCAACAGAACTTTTTTACCCCGCAGGTGCTGCTGCCGCTCTCCCTGCTGCTGCTCCTGCTGGCCACCGCATGCTATCTTTTGAAACACTCCACCGAAAACCGGCTGGCGACCCTGGTAAGTTTTGGCATCTTCTGGTTTTTCATAACCTTGTCGGTTGAATCGAGCATTGTGCCGATTGAAGACCTGATTTTCGAGCAACGGGCCTATCTCCCCTCAATCGGTTTTTTCATGGCTCTGCTGGCCGGGTCAGCGCTGATCTTCAAACGGCTGACCCGGCATACAATGACACAGTCACGCTTGGCAACCGTAATCCTCGTGGCGCTCGTGGCGTTGTTGTCAGCCATGACAATTGGCCGCAACATGGTCTGGCAGGATGATGTGGGGTTCTGGCAGGATGTGATCAGCAAGAGTCCCCGTAAGGCCCGGGGGTACAAGTGGCTCGGTAACACGCTGGTCATGAAGGCCATGGAGGTACCGGATGACAGGAATGGTCCGCAACCGCCGGGAACCGGATTGTTACTGAAAGAGGGGAGTGAACCTCTGATGCAGGCTGCCATCAAGGCCTATAACGAGGGAATCCGGCTTGAACCGGGCAATGCCAACGCTTACCGGTCTCTTGCCAAGGCGCTGATCTTGCAGAAAAACTATGATCAGGCGCTGCCAGCTCTATCAAAATCGATTGAACTGGAACCGAAGAGCGGCATGTCATATCTCATGCGGGGTGAAATTTTCGAAGCCCGGAAAGATCTTGTTTCTGCCCGCCAGGAGTATCTGCACTCCATCACGGTTGAACCGTCCTACTATCTACCCCATTTGAATCTTGCCGAACTCTATGTCAAGCAAGGTGACGTGACAGCCGCCATTCGGGAAGTGGAGTCAGCATTAAAGATCTTCCCGGCCAGATCGATTCGCCAAAAACTGGCTGACCTGCAAAACAGGTAACTGATGTGGCGTGCCGCTCTCATCCCTTGATCATTTTCAACCGCTTGGAGAGCGCCGGTTGGGAAATCCCCAGCAGCCGGGCGGCTGTGGTCTGGTTACCTCCGCCGCGCTCCATCGCCTCCAGTACCAGAAAGGCGGCGGCATCACTGAAGGTCGGGAGCTGCTCGAAACCGGCAAAGGGATTCTGCTGCACAGCAGCGGGGAGACCGCTGCCATGTTCCGGACGGGAGCCTTCCACCACCCGGATGAAGCTTGCCAAGGGGAGGGTCCGCTCCCGTTGCTGGCTGACGGCATCGTAGATCATTCCCTTCAGCTCGCGCACATTGCCCGGAAAACGGTAGCTATTCAGCAGCGGGATCAGTCCCCTGGGAGTCGTGGGGCGTGGTTTGCCCAGGGCGGTAGCGGCCTCATCCAGAAAATGTTCCACCAGCAGCGGAAGATCGCCCCGCCGCTCCCGCAATGGCGGCAGCAACAGCTGATGGGTGCGGAGACGGAAGTACAGGTCGCGTCGGAAGCTGCCGGCCGCTTCCCGGACACTCAGATCCTGATGGGTGGCGACGATGATCCTGGCTTTCAGCCGTTTGGGAAGGTCGCTGCCGAGCGGGAAATATTCCCCCTCCTGCAACAGGCGCAGCAGCTTGACCTGGGAGGGGATGGAGAGGTCGCCGATCTCGTCCAGAAAGAGGGTGCCGTCGCTCGCTTCTTCCACCATGCCGCGCCGGGGGTGGTCGGCGCCGGTGTAGGCGCCCCGCAGGTGCCCGAACAGGGTGTCGCTGAACACCGTGTCGTCCAGTCCGGCCACATTGACCGTCACCAGCTTCCCCCGGCAGCCGCTCAAGCGGTGGGTGGCGCGGGCGATCAGCTCCTTGCCGACCCCGCTTTCACCGGTAATCAGCAGCGGTTGGGGACTCCTGGCAACTGCCTCCACATAGGCACAGGCCGCGCGCATCCCCCGATCGGTGGTGATAATCTCCGTAAACGCCTCGGGATGACGGAGTTCGGTTGAGTTGAGCCGGCTGGAGAGTTCCCGGTAATCGCGCTGCAACTCCTGCAGCCGCACCCCCCGCAAGACTCCGCCGATCATGCGATCCTGGTCGTCGGTCTTGACGAAATAATCGAAGGCTCCTTTGCGCATGCAGCGTACGGCGGTTTCCAGCTGATTCAGACCGCTGACCACGATGACACAGACTTCCGGATGCTGCTCGGCGATCTGTTCCAGCAGTTCCTCGCCGGAGAGGTGCGGCATGGTCAGATCGAGCAGCACCAGCCCGATCCCCCCCTGGTCGAGGATTCCCATTACCTGGCGGCTGTCGTTGCAGCTGCGGATATTGCTGAGTCCGGCACAGCTCTCCAGGGTCAACGCCAGGGAGCCGAGCCAGTCCGGCTCATCATCCACCAGCAGAATGGAAAAAGCGGGATAGGGGGTTGTACTCATGGGGTTTGTTCCTCCTTGCAGACCGGCAGTGTCAGGGTGACCGACGTTCCGCTGCCGGGTGTTGATTCGAACGTCAGCTGACCGCCATGTTCCTTGACGATGCCGGCCGAAACCGATAACCCCAGGCCGGTGCCGCCGTTCTCCCGTTTGGTGGTGAAGAACGGGTCGGTCAGCCGGGGGAGATGCTCGGGGGGGATGCCGCACCCCTGGTCGTGCAGCCGGAATATCACCACGCTGCGCCGGGGGGCGTAGCAGGTCTCCAGCCGGATGGCACGCTCCGGGTCGGGGAGTGCCTGACAGGCGTTCAGGATCAGGTTGACCAGCACCTGTTCGATGCGCTGACTATTTCCCTGGCATGGCGGTAACTGCTCGCCGTAACTGGCGCTGAAATGGTTGCAGGCCTTGCGGATGGTTGGTTCCACCAGTCGTGCGGCAGCCTTGGCGACGTTGTTCAGCTCCACGATTTCGGTGCAGTTGGTGGTTCCTTGCCGGGCAAAGTCTTTCAAGTCATCCACGATCCGCTTGATCCGTTTGCCCGCCTCCTGCAGTTTCTCCAGGCTGTGGGGGATCTCCTCACGCATGCGGGAGTAGGGGAGTCCGCCGCAGGAAAAATCACCGTTTTCGCGGTAGTACTGTTCCAGCACCTTGGCGGCATCGCCGAAGAAACGTCTGACCGTCGGCACTTCCAGCAGGATCAGGCCGGTCGGGTTATTGATCTCGTGGGCCACGCCGGAAACCAGAATCCCCAGGGCTGCCATCTTGTCGGCCTGCACCAGCTGTTGCTGATTGAGCAGCAACTCCTCCTCGGCATGGCGGCGCTCGGCAATTTCCCTGGTCAGGTCGGCGGTGCGCAGCGCCACTTCGCGCTGCAGGGTGCGTGTCCAGAGGGCGATTCCTCCCAGCAGGAGCAGCAACGGCACGACCACCACCGCGGCGTATTTGGCGGTGGTAGCCAGGTCAACCTGGGGAGGATCCAGTACCCCCAGCCACTTGTTATATATTTTTTCGTACTGCCCGGTCTTTTTGAGGATTGCTAGCCCTTCGTTCAAACGGGAGAGCAGGTCGGCGTCTCCCTTGTCCACGGCATAACAGTAACGGTGGGTTGCCACGTTACGCACCACCGGCAGGACGTTGCCAAGCTTCAATTCACGGATCAGGTACATTCCTGGCACGATGGCCACCACGGCAAAATCGGTCTTGCCGTCCGCGACCATGCGCATGGCGTCCGCCGGAGTGTCGGTCAATATCAGGCGCGCCTGTGAATCGTTTTTGACCAGATAGTCGTGCATGATGCCCAAACGGTGAACAGCCACGGTTCTCCCGGCCAGATCGTCAAGAGAACTTATCGTAGGGGAATCCTTGCGGGCAAACACGGCATGGTTGATCACGGTATGGGGGAGGGAAAAATCCACTTCTCCGGCACGTTCCTGCGACCAGGACATTCCTTGCAGCGCATCAATGGTGCCGTTCTGTAGAGCGGAACGCATCTCGGCCCACCCCCCCAGACGAATTTCGACCTTCATCCCCATGACTTCGGCAATGGTGCGGGTCAGCTCAACGTTGTAACCGGCAGGCTGTCCCTCCTTGTCGATGAATTCGTAGGGGGGATAATCCCGGTCGCCACCGATGATGATCACTTGGGGTTCGTCTTTCGTAGCCGGTGCGGCTTTGGCGGTGCTGGGGAGGATTGAAATCAGCAGCATCAGCGCCGGTAATAGCCAGAACCGGATATGAACCGTTATTCGTAGGGAAAACCTATGGCTTGAATATGACATGGAAGTGTTTCCTGGATGAATGTATGAAATAACTCTACCATACGAACCGGCAGTTTACGAAACTGAAAAGGCGACCACATGGCCGCCTCTTCACTGATGGTGTTGCTTGCTCTGCGTTAGTACAGCATTTTTACCAGCAGATAGCCTACGCCGCAGCCGGTGCTGACACCGATCAGGCCCGGAATGATGAAGCTGTGGTTGATGATGAATTTGCCGATGCGGGTGGTGCCGGAGCGGTCAAAACCGATGCAGGCCAGATCGCTGGCATAGGTCGGCAGGATGAAGTAGCCGTAGCTGGCGGAAAAGAAGGCGATCATCATCAAGGGATCCACGCCGAGGCTGACACCCAGGGGCGCCATGGCTGCGACCGCCGCGGCCTGGCTGTTGACGAACTTGGAAACGATAAACAGGACAATGGCATAGGTCCATGGCTTGGTGGCAACGATTCCGGCAAGTGATCCTTTCAATAATTCAAAGTGCGCTTCAAAAAAGGTGTCAGCCATCCAGGCGACACCGAAGATGGAAATAACAGCGACCATGCCGGCCTTGAAAACCGTGCCGTTGGTGATCTCCTGGATCTTGCCTTTGCAGCATGTCATAAGAATGATTGCTCCGGCTGACAGCATCATCATCTGGATGGCGATGTTCATGGAGAGCGGTTTTACTTTTCCGGCAGCTCCGAAGACCGGCCGCAGTTCAGGGAAGGCGCCGAGAACAACGACAACTGCGATAGCGGCGAAGAAAATCCAGGCTGACCAGTAGGCTTCCCTGGGAAATACCTTGTCCAGCAGGGTGGTAGATTCACCGTAGATGTAACTCTTCTGGGCCGGATCCTGTATTTTGGCCTGGAACGCCGGATCGTTTTCCAGGTCTTTACCACGCTTGAGGCTCCAGAGGGCGGTCATTATGACGCCGCAGAAGGTGGCGGGAATGCTGATGCTTAACAACTGCAGCAAGCTGACCGGATGAGTGGATTTTGCCAGGATGGCAACCATGGAGACCACAGCCACGGATACGGGAGAAGCGCAGATCCCCATCTGGGAGGCAACCGATGCCGCTGCCATGGGGCGTTCGGGGCGAACCCCCTCTTTGATGGCGATATCATAAATGATCGGGAACATCGTGTAGACCACGTGGCCGGTGCCGCACATGACCGTGAGGGTCCAGGTGGTGATCGGGGCGAGCACGGTGACATACTTGGGGTTGCGCCGCAATATCCGTTCGGCGATGCGCATCATCACGTTGAGGCCGCCGGCGGTTTGCAGTACCGAGGCGCAGCCGATAACCGCCATGATGGTCAGCAGCACGTCAACCGGAGGTTTGCCGGGGGCGAGGTGGAAGACAAAGGCAAAGGCGAGCAGGCCGAGGCCGCTGATCAAGCCAAGTCCATAGCCGCCATACCGTGCGCCTGCCAGCAGGCAGGCGATGATGACCATAAATTCCAGTGCAATGATGATGTCCATGATATCCTCCTTTGTGGTTGGTGTTGCCGATGGGTGTGAAAACGTTGCTGTCGTCTGTTCTGTCTGCCGATCCAGGTATCTTCAAGTGTCCGATGCCGTACAATTGCGATCTGTTCCTCTAAGAGCATGGAGCGTGCCGAAGAGGGTTTTGTTGTGTAACTGCTTGAAATAAAAGGATAAGTTGTGACGTTGTGAGCGGGAGAGGGCGGATTCGTCATAACCGCTGGTTATGGCGCTCTGGTGCAGGTAGTAGATAGTTATGTAATTACGGTATGTTAGATGCGGTTATAACTAATGGTTATAATTATGGCGTCAGGTTATGGTATGTGCGGATGTCCTTCCCGCAACTATCCGTATGTATGATCGTGAGTTGCGCGGTTGGATGGATTGGGTGTAACACCCTTGACGATAAGGGGGCGGGGGGATTATAGATGGATGGTTTCAATTTATGAATTACGAGGTGTACATGAAGGGTCAAAGTCTGATCGAGTCAATTGGCTCCACTCCGGTGGTTGAAATCGGCACGCTCTGCAGCTATCCAGGAGTCCGGATCCTGGCCAAGCTGGAAGGAAACAACCCGGGCGGTTCGGTCAAGGACCGTCCGGCGCGCCAGATGATCCTGGCGGCCGAGGAGAGCGGCGAGCTGACCCCGGATAAGGTGATCCTGGAGCCGACCTCGGGGAACACCGGCATTGCACTGGCCATGATCGCTGCCGCCCGGGGATACCGGATCAAACTGGTCATGCCGGCCTGCGTCAGTGTGGAGCGGCGCAGTGTGCTGGAGGCGTACGGCGCCGAGATCGTGCTCTCTCCCGGTTGTGAAGCAACCGACGGGGCGATCCGTCTGGCCCACAAGATTTACGGGGAAGAACCGGGACGCTATTACATGCCGAACCAGTACGCCAACCCGAACAATGTGCTGGCCCACTACGCCACCACTGCCCCGGAAATCATGGCCCAGACTGACGGGAAGATTACCCATTTCGTGGCCGGCATGGGAACCAGCGGGACCCTGATGGGGGTGGCGCGTTATTTCCGGGAGGCGAATCCGGCGGTGCGGATCGTGGCGGTGGAACCGGTGCTGGGGCACAAGATCCAGGGGTTGAAAAACATGCGGGAGGCGATCGTCCCTCCCATCTATGATCCCGAAGCGTTTCACCGCAAACTGGTGGTGGAGGATGATCAGGCGTTTGAAACCGCCCGCTTGCTGGCGTCGCGGCAGGGGATTTTTTGCGGCATGTCGGGTGGGGCGGCGGTGGCCGGCGCACTGCGGCTCGCCTCCGAGCTGGAATCAGGTCTGATCGTGGTGATCATTCCCGACCGGGGGGACCGCTATCTCAGCACCAACCTCTTCAAGTCCATGTGTGCCCAGTGCCCACCGTAATCCGGCAGTCAGGCCATAGAGGCTCAGAGACACAGAGGAAATCGCAGAGTTTTTTTTTGGGGGGGGGCGGAACCTTATTGGTGAGCAAAAAACACTCCAGATTCTTGTGTAACTCATCGTAATTTAGGCTAATCTCTTGACCCGCATCAACGGAACAAACAGCAGCAGTGTCACCACGGCTACCAGACCGGCCAGGGCAAAGCCGGTCGGGTAGCCGATCTGTTTCAGGGCGAGTCCCATGACGGTGGCGCCGGCCATCATCCCCAGGTAGATGCAACTGTTGTACATCCCCATGGCGAGCCCCCGTTGTACCGCCGGAACCAGCTCCGCAATCAGGGCGCCGATGGCGGTAAAGGTCAGCGCCATCCCGACCCCCATGACAACCGCGCACCCCATCAATGCTCCCAGTTGTGTCAATTGTCCCAGTCCAGCCAGCGCCACTCCCAGACAGAGCAGTCCCAACCCTACCAGATGGCGGCGATCAACCCGGTCGGAGAGTTTGCCAATCGGTACCCGGCCGAACACATTGGTTACTGCCTGGGCGGCAAATATCAGGCCGACCTGGGCCGGGTCGTACCCCTGTTGTGCCGCGTACAACGGCAGAAAAGTCAGAAACACGCCGAAGCCGATGCAGCTGCCGATGGTCGCCAGCAGGCAGGCCAGCAGCCGCCGGTGGCCCAGCAGCTCCGAGCTGGCTGTCAATGCTGCCTGTAGATTGGTCTTGTGACGCTGCGCACCCCGGGGGAGCAGTGTCAGCGCCACCAGCGCCATAACAGCCAGCAGGGTGCCGGAAATGAGAAATACCTGGCGGAGCCCCATGCTTTTGGCCAGCCAGCCACCGCTGGCGGGACCGAGGGTCATGGCGATGTAGATGGCGGTGGTGTACCAGCCGTAGGCCTGGCCGAGTCGTTGCGGTGGCATGACATCTGCCACCAGCGACAACATGCCGGGAGCAAAGGCCGCCAACCCGGCGCCGAACAGCACATAGGCCGCTGCCATTTCTCCCGGATGATGACATTGGGTCACCAGCAGCGATGAGACGGCGGTGGCGGTAATGCCGGCAATAACCGGCAGTTTGCGTCCGATGCGGTCGGCCAACAGCCCGGCGGGAATCGACAACAGTCCGGCGGTCAGCATGAAAGCGCCGTTGATGCTGCCGACCTGGGCCGGACTAGCACCCAGGTCGGCGGCCAACAGCGGCAGTACCGGAATGCGCAGGTAGGAACTGAAAAAGGTGGCAAACCCGATCAGGCAGAGCAGCAGGAACGGTTTCAGGTCGTGGCTGCTGCTCATGGCGTTGTTATCCTTCTGTTCCGCGCTGATGTTCAGATCCGCCGTTCCAGGGTCTCGGGGTAGGGGTACTCCATGTGGCGCGCCGTGGCGTGGGCGATCTCCTCACCGTAATATTCAGCTGCCACCATCAGCGCCAGATCGATTCCGGCCGAGATGCCGGCCGAGGTGAAGATGTTACCGTCCCGCACCACGTGCAGCTGTTCCTCCACGATCACGTCCGGGAATGATTCCTTCATCCATTGCAACGATTTCCAGTGGGTGGTGGCGTGGCGTCCGCTCAACAGTCCCGCCTTGCCGAGCAGCATGGCGCCGGTGCAGACCGAGGTGAGGGTTGATACTTCTTTGGAGCGTTCGACAATCCAGTTCAGCAGTGTCTGGTTGTTGATCTCCCGCCGGGTTCCCCAACCACCCGGTACCAGCAGAATGTCCAGCGCCGGACAGTCAGCCGTGGTCACGTCCGGCATCACCTGCATGCCGCCATTGGTCCAGATCGCTTCGTGTCTTTCCGCCACCAGCATGGTATGGAACGGTGACGGCACTTCCCGCCGCCGTGCTTCATCCAGCCGTACCGCGCTGAACACCTCGTAGGGACCGCAGTAGTCCAATAAATCCACATCATCGTAAATCAGTATGCCGACCGTTGTCCGTTTCTGCATGAGTTAGCTCCTCTGCTCGTCTCCAGCCCCGGCCGATGCCGGCGACTGGCACGACTTGTTTTCTCGAAATATTGTCTCCCGGATATGCCTGTTATGGTGCGATCCTGACCGCCAGCGGATAGCGTGCCTCGGTCTGATGATACGGATCATAATCCGCCAACGGTAGTACCGTCAAGATCAGAGTCCGGCTGCCGTTGGGAGCGAACGATACCCGTGCCGTGCCGGAGCTCAGGTCGACGATGTCACCGTCGCTGCCGGCGGTCAAGCCCGGCACTGCCTGCACCACCCATTTTGATGACGGAGACGCCGGCGCATCCAGCGAAAGTTGAAATGAGCTCTGGCTGGCATCCTCCCGCCTGATTTCCAGGTAGGCGCTGCCGGTCAGCATCGGCGACGGCACAACCATGTGGGTCAGCGGCTTGAGGGAGAGCTGTTCGACGGACAAGGTCGCTTCCTTGGCGAACATCACCGGTTTCATGGCTGCGGGCAAACGGCTGAAATGTTGGCCATCATCGCGATCACCGGCGTAATAACGCCAACGGGCAAAGTTGACCACGGATTCAAGAAAGGTGGCGCCGGCGGGCGCAAGCAACGCGTTGACTCCATCCACGAAATTCGGCTGGTTGACATAGCGGTCGGGAGTGTTGCGCATGGCAATCCATAATTGGGGGAGGAAACTGTCATCCCCCCTGAAATAGTAATCACGGAGAAAATTCAGATATAAGGCCGATCCGTACATGTACCAGGTTGTGTAATTATCGTTTCTGAGCAGCGCCCAATCGGGATGTTCCTGGAAGGAGTGGATATAGCGGGGATCGGTGGGGCCGTCATAAAACTGCTCCACATAGGACGCTGACATTTCAAAGGCGATCGGGAGTTCATACCAGTCATTGGCGGCATGGGTGGCGTGGTTGAATTCATGGGCGATGGTCTGCGGCAGGAAGACGCCGCCGTAGTCCCCCCAGGGATCGACAAACATGAAACTGGCCCGGCCACCCCAGGCGGTGGCAAATTCCTCGGAAACGATATTGACCTGGCAGGTATTGACCCCCCGCCAGACGAATACGTCAAACTTGCCGTCCGGACCGCACTCGCCGGCATCCGAGGGGGGAGGGGTATATCCCTGCTGCAGGATTTGGCGTTCCCAGGCTGTTTCCAGGAGGGTCATTACCTGGTTGGCGGTTGCCAGCTCATCCTCGGAACGGTAGTGCACCAGGAAGGGAAAGCGGGATGAAGCCACGGAATAGGGCCAGTATTCGGGATGCTGGCATGGTTTGGTCTCTTTGCTGATCGAGCTGTCCGGTTGTGTGCCGCCGCAGGAAAGCAACAGGGCACACAAGGTTGTCAGCAACGCCATCCCTATGCGGCGAATATTCAGCCTTCCCCGGTCCTGCCGGTCATTCCCTGTTTTCATGATACCCCCCACTGAAATTCTGCTGCCTCCAGCAGCCGCCATTCACCGCCCCCCTTAAGTTCCAGCACCTGATCGTGATAGCTACGCAGGCTTGGCCGGTGTCCGACACTGACAAAACTCATGCCCGATTGCTGCAGCTGTTGGTAGAGCCGGGCTTCGTTGCTTATGTCCAGGGCGCTGGTTGCCTCGTCCAGGATGGCGTAACGGGGAGCGGTGAACAACAGGCGGGCAAAGGCGAGGCGTTGCTGTTCACCCAGCGACAACAACTCCCCCCACTCCATGACCATATCCAGACCGCCGAACCGTTCCGCTAGCTCCGGCAGATTGACCCTGGCCAGGATTTCTCTCAGCTCTTGGTCCGCTGCTTCCCGCTCCATGTTGGGATAGATCAGCTGCTCCCGCAAGGTTCCCCGGATCATGTAGGGGCGTTGGGGGAGGAACATCATCTCCTGGAGCGGCGGACGGACAATCCGCCCTTCTCCGGCGTTCCAGAGTCCGGCCACCCCCCGCAGCATTGAACTCTTCCCGGCGCCGCTCGCTCCGGCAATCAACAGTCCCTTGCCGGGGGAGAGTGCGGCGGTTACCTTGCTGACCAGGGTGTGACGGTAATCGGGAGTCAGCAGGGTGACGTTCTCCAGCGCCAGGCGGGAATCGACCCGGGAGTCGATGGTCGGGGAACCGGCCGGTTGCCTGCCATCTGCCGTCCGTTCAAGGGCGTTGTCAAAGCTTTCCACACGGGCAACTCCGGCGGCAAAACTGCTCAGTCCGTTAAACTGGCTGATGATGACGGTAAGTGAGGCGATCACCGTGAACGAGGCGCCAAATGCCTGGGTCAGGGTGCCGAAGTCGATTCTGCCGGAAAAATAGTCGGGGGATAACACCACAAAGGGGAGCGCCAGCGGGATATAGTTATAGCCGGTGGTAAAGAATGACAGGTTGCGCTGCAAGCCGATCAGCTTCAGGTTGACAGCGATGGCATCCCGCAGACGCCCCGTGACCTGGCGCTGCTCCCGTGCTTCCCCTTGATAAAAGGCGATCGGTTCCACGTTGTCCCGGATATGCACCAGTCCGTAACGGAAATCAGCCCCTTTCTGCTGCGCCTCCACATTCAGGCTGAGCAGGCGGTTGCCGAGCAGCATGGTGACCAGGGTACCGATGGCAGCGTATGCCAGCAGCACCAGCACCAGTTTGTTGGAAATGCTCCAGATAATGCCGGCAAAGCTTGCGAAGCTGAGCAGGGAGGAGAAGAGCGTGAACATATAGCCGAGGGTGGTGCTGGTAAAGCCATCGATATTAGTGGAAATGCGCTGGTCCGGGTTGTCGATGTCGCGATCGTCGTTGATATGATAGTAGGAGCGGTTACTGAAATATTTTCCCAGCACATGGATGGTCAGCCACTGCCGCCAGTTGACGCCCAATTTTCTCTGGATGTAGGTTTTATAGACTTCCACCGGTGTGGCAATGGCAAAGGCGCCGAGATAGAGCAACAGTCCCGCGATGAATGCGCTCCAGTCCAGTTTTGCCAGCGCCGTATTGAAGTCCCGGCCGATATAGCTCAGCTTGACGCTGATGGCAGCGCTCGCCACCATCAACAGCAGCATCAGTGCCAGCATTCCCCGGGCCGGCCATTTCTCTTCGGAATGCCAGTACCGCCGGGTTATTTCCCAGAACCGCTTCCATAACCGGGGATCATAGATGTTGGTAGTACCCTTGTGCTCCGGCATGATCTGTTTCCTTTGTCCGAATAGTTGCTTGTCGCTTTGAAAAACCGTGGGGGCACACGATCATGGGGCGCCCCCATGCTCTGGTATGCCGCCCCTGCGGGGCTCATATTGATTGCGGATTTGTTACCCGTGGTTGGCACCACGGGCTCCATTATTTCGCCCTTGCAGGGCTCTACACCTTGACCCCCAACGGGTGGCATATTTACAGCCCGTGGTGTCAACCACGGGTGGACGGGTGAGCCCGTTTCCAGCCCCGAAGGGGTGGCAGAATGCAGCGCGGGCCGTGCGTCCCGCGCGGTGGTCTTCGCGATTACAGATTCAAAATCCGACTAATCATGAGGCTAAAATCTTTTTCCGGTTTTGTTCCACCCTGTTTTGCATGTTACTGCTAGAGAGTCGTGGCCAGCTGGAATTCCGCGGCAGTCATCAGCCGCCAGTTTCCCTCGCCTTGCAATTCCAGCACCTGGTCATGGTAGGCCAGCAGGCTCGGCCGGTGACCGACGCTGACGTAGGTGGTGCCAGACTCCTGCAGCTGGCGGTAGAGCCTTGCCTCGTTCTGCACATCCAGGGCGCTGGTCGCCTCGTCCAGCACGGCATAGCCGGGGCGGGATATCAGGAGCCGGGCAAAGGCGAGCCGCTGCTGTTCGCCGGGGGAAAGGATCTGCCCCCAGTTCATCACCGTCGCAAACCCGTCGAACCGTTCTGCTAGATTTTCCAGGTTGACCTTTTTCAGAACTGCGTGGAGCTCCTGGTCCGATGCTTGCTGCTCCAGGTTGGGGTAGAGCAGTTGCTCCCGCAAAGATCCCAGGATCATGTAGGGACGTTGGGGGAGGAACAGCATCTCTGCTAACGGTGGACGGGAAATTTCCCCGTCACCGGCGTTCCAGAGTCCGGCCAGCGCCCTGAGCAACGAGCTTTTCCCCAAACCACTCCCCCCGGCGATCAACAGACCTGTACCGGCAGGAACTTCCATGGTGGCATCCCTCATCAGCGTCTGCCGGTAATCGGGGGTCCGGAGCGTGACATTATGCAGCGCCAGTCGGGGCTCTTCCCGCGACGCGATGGTCGGGATGCCGGCGCCGATGCTGCCCCCCTGCGGATGATCCAGAGCTCGGTCGAATGTCTCCAGCCGGGTGATTTCGGCGGCAAAACTGCTGAACATGGAGAAGTATTTAACGATGATGTCAAAGGAGGATAAAACGGAGGTAAAGGCTATGCCAGCCACGGTGAATACCCCGAATTTGATCTGGCCGGCAAAAAAACTTGGTGCCAGCACCGCAATCGGCACGAGCAGGACAACATAAGTATAACCGGTGGTGAAAAAGGAGAGATTCCGCTCCCAGCCGATCAGCATCCTGAAATTGCCAATCAGGTTATGCAGCCGTTGCCTGACCTGCGTGTTCTCCCGCTCTTCCCCCCGATAAAAGGCGATCGATTCCACGTTGTCCCGGATCTGCACCAGGCTGTAACGGAAATCGGCCTCCCGCCGTAACTGCTGGAAATTGAGGTTGATCAACGGTTTGCCGAGCACGGCGGTGACGAGGGAGGCGCCGTCGAGGTTCTTCCCCCAGTTCTG
>Ga0209798_10001548_pt1 | contig 13797 bp, 17 predicted proteins | sample DOMMetBare3Fresh_FD_187475 | JGI IMG/M metagenome (GOLD analysis project Ga0209798, IMG submission 187475) | Wetland sediment microbial communities from St. Louis River estuary, USA, under dissolved organic matter induced mercury methylation -... | ecosystem: Environmental > Aquatic >...
CATCGCCAGCGAACCGAAGAAATACCAGACGTTGAAGTTCTTCGGCGCGTAGTACTCGGACATGTGCTTCCGGTACTCGTCGAACACGGTCGGGAAGCGGTTCTGCAACCAGACCGTTGTCTTCACGCTCAGCGATGCGCCGACGGGGGCTTCCTTCATTTCTGCCATGAAAGACCTCTGTTATTGCTTGGGGGTGCGCCGTGTTCGGCCGCATGTCCTGACGATGATCGACCCCGCCTCAGGCCGACTTGTCTTCACCGATCAGCAGCCGCGTGTCGCTGAGGTACATGTACGGCGGCACCTCGAGGTTGTCCGGCGCGGGCTTGTTCTTGTAGACGCGGCCGGCCAGGTCGAAGGTCGAGCCGTGGCAGGGGCACAGGAAGCCGCCCTGCCAATCGTCGGGCAGCGACGGCTGCGGGCCGGGCTGGAACTTGTCGCTGGGCGAACAACCCAGGTGCGAGCAGATGCCCACCGCGACGAAGACCTCGGGCTTGATCGACCGGGCCTGGTTCTTGGCGTAGGGCGGCGTCGGGTAGGTCGTGCGGTCGGACTTGGGATCGGCGACCTGCGACTCGCTCTTTTCGAGCGACTTCAACTGCTCGGGCGTGCGCCGCAGGATCCACACCGGCTTGCCGCGCCATTCGACCACCACCTTTTCGCCCGGCTTGATGTCGCCGATGTCGACTTCCACCGGCGCCCCGGCGGCCCTGGCACGATCGGACGGCGTGAAGCTCGCGACGAAGGGCACTGCGGCTGCAATGCCGCCGACCGCACCGGCGCCGCAGGTGATCATGACCCAGGAGCGTCGAGCAGGATCGACCGGGGTTTCACTCATGAGAATCCTCGATTTGGTGGTGCATCGGAACGCCAGTCGCACAAGGCAACCGCCAATTCTAGCGGAGCGCGCAAGGCCCACCGATCGCGCCCGGACCACCCATTGACAGAATCGCGCGGCACGCAATACTGCGCGCGGGCCGCGTGGGCGCCCAGGGATCGAAAAACCAATCGAGGAGTTCAGCGCATGAGCATGACATCAGAGTTCAAAGAGTTCGCCATGAAGGGCAACGTGGTCGACCTCGCGGTCGGCGTGATCATCGGAGCGGCGTTCGGCAAGATCGTCGACTCCATCGTCAGCGACCTGATCATGCCGATCGTCGGCAAGCTGCTCGGCGGCTTGGACTTCAGCAACTACTTCATCGCGCTGGCCGGACAGACCGCAACGAATCTGGCCGATGCGAAGAAGGCCGGGGCCGTGTTCGCCTACGGCAGCTTCATCACGGTGGCGATCAACTTCATCATCCTGGCGTTCATCATCTTCATGATGGTCAAGCAGATCAATCGCCTGAAGAAGGAAGCCCCGCCGGCGCCTCCGGCCGCACCGCCGGAAGACATCACGTTGCTGCGCGAGATTCGCGACGCGCTCAAGCGCTAGGAAACCGGTCGTAACAGCGCGTCACGGCGCGCGAGCGGAGCGTGACGCACGCCCGCTTGCGCGCCGTTTCGCATGGGCTTGGCTGCTCTAAAGGCCGCATACTTCGCGCACTGCGAGGTCACCCGACCCCGATGAACACGACCGCGCCCACCAGGTTGCCCCCCGCTCTCGAACACGCGCTGCAACGCGTGCGCCTGGCGGCGCGCAGCGCGGCCGAGCGCACGGTCGAAGGCCTCAGCCTGGCGGCGATGTCGGCGGCCAACACCGCGCAACGCGACGCGCTGCTTGGCGGCCAGTTCGAACTGAATCGCAGGCTGGCGATCTTCACGCTGACCTTCAACGAGGCGCTGGAAGAGCAGGTGTCGCGCCAGGTGTCGCCGCGCACCGGAAATCCTTCGGCGCCCACCACCTGGGACACGATGAGTCTGGTCGAAGACCACGAGGTCGAGATCAAGGTGGCTGCCGAGCGATTCGCGCTCGACATCCAGAATCAATGCGAGTGGGAGATCCGCGAACTCGACCAGTACATGGGCGCCGTGCTGCGATTGGGCGCCGCCGACCACGAACGCAACCCGCTGCGCCCCGAGATCATCGGCCAGGCAATGGTGCGGGCCGTCGAGTCGATCGCCGACCGGCCCGAAGTCCGCAAGGTCCTGCTGACCGAGACCGGCCGGGCACTGGCCAACAGCATGCGCCAGACCTACCTGGACATCATGAATGACCTGCGCGCCGCCGGCGTCAAGCCTTTGGGCATGACCGTGCGGGCAACGGACGGTCCAGGTTCGCAGATCGGCAGCTATCAGACCGGCTATGACAGCCTATCTGGCAACGCGGCCGCGAGCACACGATCGGCGCTGTCGGCGTTGGGTGGCCTCGCCGGTGGCGGTGCGGTGTCGACCGGTCTGAGCACCGAATCCGCCGCGCTGTTCCCGGACCACGAAGCCGCCGTCGATTCGGTGCGCGGAGCGCGCACGCTGGACTCCGGCGCCCGCGCGCGCGCGGGTAGCGGCACCCAGCTGGGCCACGTCGACGCCGAGCTGATGTCGCTGATGCGCCGGTTGGCATTCAGCGCCACGCCGGACATTGCGTCGGGCGCCACCACCGGCGGAACCCTTGCGCAGCTCGGTGGGTCATCGGGAGCCGGGGGTCTGGCCGCCGCCAACCTGATCGTCGCGCACCGCGACGCGCTGCGTCAGGCCAGCTCCGGCGCGCTCGATCACATGGTGATCGACGTCGTCGGCAGCCTGTTCGACCAGATCCTGTCCGACCCCAAGGTGCCGCCGCAGATGGCGCGCCAGATCGCCCGCCTGCAGCTGCCGGTGCTGCGCGCGGCGCTTGGTGACCAGACGTTCTTCTCGTCGCGGCGCCACCCGGTGCGGCGCTTCGTCAACCGCATCGCGTCGATCGGCGCGGCCTTCGACGACCTCGACACCGAAGACGGGCGGGCGTTCCTGAAGCTGGTGCGCGATCTGGTGCAGGAAATCGTCGAAGGCGATTTCGATCAGATCGAAACCTACGAGCAGAAGCTGGCCTCGCTCGAGCTGTTCATCGTCGAACAGAGCAAGCGCGAGATTCACCGCGAGGGCGGCAACGCCGACGAGGTGCTGGCGAAGAAGGAAGATCAGCTTCGCCTGCAGCAACGCTACGCCACCCAGTTGCGCCACGGCCTGAAGGACGTTCCAGCCGACGAGTTCCTGCGCGACTTCGTCTCCTCGGTGTGGAGCCAGGCGGTGATGAAGGCCGCCAACGACGACGGCGTCGACAGCCCCACGGTGGCACGTCTGCGGCTCGCCGGTCGCGACCTGCTGATGAGCGTGCAGCCCAAGGGCTCGCCGGCGCAGCGCAAGGCGTTCCTGATCGGCCTGCCGGTGCTGATGAAAACGCTGAACGCCGGCATGGACATGATCAAGTGGCCCGAGGTGGCGCGCAAGGATTTCTTCGCCAAGCTGCTGCCCGCGCATTCCGATTCGCTGAAGGGCGAGGCGATGCGCACGCTCGACTACAACCTGATGACCAAGCAGGTCGACGCGGTGCTCGGCACGCCGATCCCCAAGGTCACCGAGCTGCCGCCGATGCCGGCGTCGGAGCTGCCGGTGCTGCTCGACGCCGTGCAGGAACACACCTTCACCGAGGCCGAGGCGCGCTCGATCGGCCTCGTGGACGAGAAGTCGATCGACTGGAACGGCAAGGTCGACATCGAAATCGAGTCCGAGCCCGAGGTGCAGGAGGCCGATATCCGGATCGAAGGCCTGCCGACGCCCGAACCGGTGGAACCGTCGCGCGGCAAGTCGTTGGCCGACCACGTGCAGATCGGCTTCGCCTACCAGATGCACATCGACGGCGATTGGCACAAGGTGCGGCTGGGTCACGTCAGCGCCGGGCGCACGTTCTTTGTCTTCACGCGCGGCCAAAAGCACAAGCGCACGATCTCGATGACCTACCGCATGCTCGCCCGCATGTGCGAGACGAACCGCCTGCGCGCGTTCGAGAACGCCTACCTGCTCGAACGCGCCACGGCGCGCGCGCGGCGCCAGCTCGCCGAAATGCGGCCCACCGGTGCCAAGCTCGACCTAGGCCCGGCGATCGCGGCGGCGCAGCGCCCCAGCGGCCAGTTCTTGCGCCATTGAAATGGCGCTGCGCAGGCTGGACGGGTCGGCCCGCCCGGTGCCGGCGATGTCGAATGCGGTGCCGTGGTCGGGGCTGGTGCGCACGAACGGCAGCCCCAGCGTGACATTGACGCCGCGCTCGACGCCCAGGTACTTCACCGGAATCAGGCCATGGTCGTGCGTCATCGCGATCACGAGGTCGAACTCCCCTGGATGCCCCGGCGCGTTGCGGGCCCGCATGAACACCGTGTCCGGCGCATAAGGTCCTGTCGCGTCGATGCCCTCGCCGCGCGCGGCGCGGACCGCTGGCTCGATGATGCGCGCTTCCTCGTCGCCGAACAGTCCGCCCTCGCCAGCATGCGGATTCAACCCTGCCACCGCGATGCGCGGTGCCGGCTGGCCCCAGGCCAGCGCCGCCCGGTGCGCGATCCGGATCGTCTGCACGATGCGCGGCGCGTCGAGCAGCTCGATGGCGCGCTTCAGGCCGACGTGGATCGTGACCAGCACGACGCGCAACTCGTCGTTGGCCAGCATCATGCGCACCTCGGGCAGACCGCTGTCGCCGGCGGCCAGCGCCTGCAGCATCTCGGTGTGGCCTGGAAACGTGGACCCTGCCGCCGCCAGCGCCTGCTTGTGGATCGGTGCCGTCACCAGTGCGGCCACCCGCCCCGTGCGGGCCAGCGCGGCGCCGGCTTCAATGCACGCGATCGCGGCCCGGCCCGCGTCGGCGTGCACCTGGCCTTGCTCCAACCCGGCCAGCGCCGCCGGCAGCCCGGCAGGCTGCCAGAGGGCCAGGCAACCCGCCGGCACGTCGTGCGCTTCCTCGGGTGCATCCAGGCGCGCAACCGGCAGCGCGAGGCCGCATTGCGCAATGGCCCGGCGCAGCGTCGCGAGGTCGCCGATCACGACACAGCGCGCCGGCAGCGGACCCGCCACGGCACGCGCGATGATCTCCGGGCCGATGCCGCAGGGGTCGCCCATCGACAAGGCCAGCAGGTCACCACGACCGGTCGGGTTCATGCGGGATTGTCGATGTCGACGAACTGGTGCTCGACGCCGAAGGTCGCGGCCAGGTGCGCGCCCAGCGCCGGCGCGCCGAACCGTTCACTGGCGTGGTGGCCGCAGGCGACGAACGCCACGCCGGTTTCGCGCGCGATGTGCGCCTGAGGCTCCGAGATCTCGCCGGTGATGTAGACGTCGGCGCCCGCGGCGATGGCCGACTCGAAACTGCCCTGCGCGCCGCCGGTGCACCAGGCGATCCGGCGCAGCGCCCGGCCATCGCCCGGCGCCACCGTCGGCTCGCGACCCAATGCATCGTGCAGCGCACGCACCAGGCCCGGCAGTCCCGCCAGGGCGCCGGCATCGCCGACGAAGCCGAGGTCCTGTTCGCCGAAACGCGCATCCGCCTGCAAGCCGATGCGTGCGCCGAGCTGCGCGTTGTTGCCCAGTTCGGGATGCGCGTCCAGCGGCAGGTGAAAGGCGAACAGGTTGATGTCGTGCGCCAGCAGCAGCTTCAGCCGACGCTGCATCCAACCGACGACGCGGGTGTCCTGGCCTCGCCAGAACAGCCCGTGGTGCACAACGATCGTGTCGGCCTGCTGCCCGACCGCGGCCTCGATCAATGCCAGGCTCGCGGTGACGCCGCTGACGACCTTGCGAACCGAGACACTGCCCTCAACTTGCAAACCGTTCGGCCCATAATCGCGGAAGCGCTCGACCTGCAGCAATGCAGCCAGGTGCGATTCCAGTTCGTTGCGCGTCACCATCGAAGTGCCGCCTTCCGTTGCATGCGTAGACTCTGGCTTCTATTCTCGCAGGCCGCCACGGTGGCATTGGCCGTGCTGTTCGTCGTCGGCACGCTCAAGCCGCAGTGGCTGCCGAGCGGCAGCGGACCGGCCGCGCCCGAGGTGGTGTCGATCCGCACCACCGTGCCGGCCGCCAGCGCGCCGATGCCGGCACTGCCCGCGCCGACCGGCTATGCCGCGGCGGCCCAGCGCGCCGCTCCGGCCGTGGTCAGTGTGTCGGCCGGCAAGGCCGGCGGCCGAAACCCGCATGTGCAGGACCCCTGGTACCGCTACTTCTTCGGCGACAAGGGCCAGGGCGAGCTGCAGCTCGGTGTCGGGTCCGGCGTGATCGTGTCGCCGCAGGGTTACCTGCTGACCAACAACCATGTCGTGGAGGGCGCCAGCGAGATCGAGATCCGTTTGATCGACGGCCGGGAGACCAAGGCCACCCTCGTCGGCACCGACCCCGAAACCGACCTGGCGGTGCTGAAGATCGAACTGGACCGCCTGCCGTCCATCACACTGGGCGACATCGAATCGGCCCGCGTCGGCGACATCGTGCTGGCGATCGGCAACCCGTTCAACGTCGGTCAGACCGTCACCTCCGGCATCGTCAGCGCGCTCGGGCGCAATCAGCTGGGTCTGTCGACGTTCGAGAACTTCATCCAGACCGATGCGGCGATCAACCCCGGCAACTCCGGCGGCGCGCTGGTCGACGTCCACGGTCACCTGCTGGGCATCAACACCGCGATCTATTCGCGCTCCGGCGGCAACATGGGCATCGGCTTCGCGATTCCGGTGGATCTGGCGCGCCAGGTGATGGAGGGCCTGATCAAGGACGGCAAGGTGACGCGCGGCTGGATCGGCGTCGAGCCGCGTGACCTGCCGCCCGAATACGCCGAGACCTTCAAGCTGCCGGTCAAGGACGGCGTGCTGATTTCCGGCGTGCTGAAGGACGGCCCGGCCGGACGCGGCGGCATGCGCCCGGGCGACGTGGTGCTGACCATCGGCGCGCGGCCCGTGTCCAACACGACCCAGCTGCTCAACGCCGTGGCCGCGCTCAAGCCCGGCAGCGAAACGGCGATCGGGGTGCAACGCGGCGACCAGTCGCTGCAGCTGAAGGTCACCGTCGTGCAGCGCCCGCCGGCGCAGCGGCGCCCGCAGTAGGTCGCGGTTCAGGTTTCCTTGGTGGCGGGCTCGTCGCTCGGCGCGGCGGTGTGGCGGATGAACAGCCGCGCCGCCCAGATGCCCAGCTCGTAGAGCAGGCACATCGGGATGGCCAGCGACAGCTGAGACACCACGTCCGGCGGCGTGATGATCGCCGCGACGATGAACGCCAGCACGACGAAGTAGCCGCGAAACGCCTTCAGCTTGTCGACGCTGACGATGCCCATGCGGGCGAGCACCACCACCGCCACCGGCACCTCGAAGGCCGCGCCGAATGCGATGAACATCGTCAGCACGAAGCCGAGGTAGGCCTCGATGTCCGGCGCCGCGGTGATGCTCTTCGGCGCAAAGCTCTGGATGAACTTGAACACCTGGCCGAAGACGAAGAAATAGCAGAACGCCACGCCGATCAGGAACAACAGCGTGCTCGAGATCACCAGCGGCAGCACCAGCTTCTTCTCGTGGCTGTACAGGCCCGGCGCCACGAAGGCCCACACCTGGTACAGCACCACGGGCAATGCGAGCAGGAACGCGGCCATCAGCGTGATCTTCAGCGGCACCAGGAATGGCGAGATCACATTGGTGGCGATCAGCGTCGCGCCCTTGGGCAACTGTGCCACCAGCGGCGCCGCCAGCAGGTCGTACAGCCCGGCCGGTCCGGGCCAGATGCACAGGACGGCGAAGGCGATGCCCACGGCGATCAGCGCACGGACCAGGCGGTCGCGCAGCTCGACCAGGTGGGTGACGAAGGGCGCTTCGGTGCCGGCCAGTTCGTCCTTGGGGTCCTCGGTCGCCATCGTCTAGCGTCGGGTCACTTCAGGCGCGGCGGCCGAAAGCGCGCCACCCGCGCCGCACCCGACATCGCGCGCGTGCGCATGCCCTGGCGCTGCTTGTACCACTGCGGCACCGCGCTGCGCTTCAGACGCCAGCGCTTGTTCGGTCGCTGGTAGCTCGGCGGCGGCGTCGCCAGCGAGGTGTCTGCCGAATGGGCCGCGCTCGATTCAAGACCCGCCGTCGCGTCGCTCCAGCTCGACTCGAACGATTGCCCCACGCTGCTGACTTCGCGCTGCACGGTGCTCTGGATGTCGCTGGCCGCGGTCTCGAACTGGCTCTTCATCTTTTGCAGTTCCTCGAGCTCGATCGACCGGTTGACCTCGGCCTTCACGTCGGACACATAACGCTGCGCCTTGCCGATCAGATGCCCGACGGTGCGCGCGACCCGCGGCAGTTTCTGTGGGCCGATCACGATCAGCGCCACCGCGCCGATCAGCGCGATCTTGTCAAAACCGAAATCGATCATGCGGGCCGCCTGGCGCGTCGCGGCTGCGAAGGGATGTCAAGCGCGGCTCAAGACTTGGTCTTGGCTTCGACGTCGACGGTGTTCGCGTCCGCCGGCTTGCCGCCGGCCGTGACCTGCTGCTGCGGCGACACCGGCGCGTCGCCGGTGGTGCCGCCGTCGCGCACGCCATCCTTGAAGCCCTTGACGGCGGCGCCGAGGTCCGAGCCCATGTTCTTCAGCTTCTTGGTGCCGAAGATCAGGATGACGACGAGCAGCACGATCAGCCAATGCCAGATGCTGAACGATCCCATGGTGAATCTCCTGTACGCGAGTTGGGCTGATTCTAGGTCGCCGGGGGCGTCAGCCCTTCAACCAGGGTCTTGGCCCGCCCATGACGTGCAGGTGCAGATGTTGCACTTCCTGCATTCCGTCACGCCCTGTATTCAACACATGGCGGAATCCGTTCGTGACGCCCAGCTCGCGCATCAAACGTGGTGAGACCGCCATCATGCGCCCGAGCAGCGCGGCGTGCTCGTCGGTGACATCGACCATGCTCACGATGTGTTGCTTCGGAACGATCAGCACGTGCACCGGCGCCCAGGGGTGGATGTCGTGGAATGCAAGGATCTGGTCGTCCTCGTAGGCCTTCTTCGCCGGGATCTGCCCGGCCACGATCTTGCAGAAGATGCAGTGGGGATCGGTTTGCATGGTTGGTGTGGCCATCAAACAGGCATCGCACGGCGGTCGTTCAGTGCCAGCCACCCGCGCACGACACGGTAGAGGAACCAGATCGAGATCACACCCCAGGCGAGCCAGCCCGGCGCGATCAGCAGCAGCCACAGCGGCAGCGTCACCACATAGGCAATGGCGGCGAAGATCACGCTGCGGATGCGCCAGCGGAAGTGCGATTCCTGCCAAGTGCCCGCCGCGTCGCCGCGCTTGACCAGGTCGAGGATGAAGGCCACCAGCAGCAGCAGCACACTGCCCTGCGCGCCGGGCAGCACCGCGCCGACGGCCACGATGGCATGCAAGGCATAGCTGATGTGGCCCACCGTGCGCATTGACGCCTCGCGCTGCGGATCGAGCGCGACGATGGTCGTCGTCGAGGTCTCACTCATCACAAACCCTCCTTGTCACGGTGCCCGAGCTTGCGCATGGCAAACTCCTCCAATCCGGACTGGCCTTCGCGCCGCGCCAGTTCGTCCAGCACCTGCTGCGGCTTCAGCCCGTAGGCGGCCAGAGCCACCAGGCAGTGGAACCACAGGTCTGCCATTTCGGCGACGATCCGGCCCGGCTCGCCATCCTTTGCGGCCATGACCGTCTCGGTGGCCTCTTCGCCGATCTTCTTCAGGATCGCGTCCGGCCCCTTCGCGAACAGCCGCGCCACATAACTGTGCGCCGGATCGCCGCCCCGGCGTGACTCGATCACCGCTGCCAGCCGCGCCAGGGTATCCACCGGATTCATTTCGCCGCTGGCCATCGCGCCCTACCTGTAGATCGATTCCGGGTTTTTCAAGACCGGTTCGACGTTTTGCCAGCGTCCGTCTTCAAAACGCTGGAAGAAGCATGAGTGGCGGCCGGTGTGGCACGCGATGCCGGGCTCATGGCCAAGTTGGGTCACTTTCAGCAGCACCACGTCGTTATCGCAGTCCAGTCGGATCTCGTGCACCTGCTGGTAGTGGCCCGATTCCTCGCCCTTGTGCCACAGACGGGCCCGCGAGCGGCTCCAGTAGACCGCCTGACCCAGCTCGGCCGTGCGCGCCAGCGCCTCGCGGTTCATGAAAGCCAGCATCAGCACGTCGTTGCTGCCGCGCTCCTGCGCGATCACCGGCACCAGGCCGTTGCCGTCCCACTTGATCTTGTCGAGCCAATCCATGCAGGCAGTTTAGGGCCTGTTCAATCGCGATGCGTCGCCCCGGTGTACCCGCGTTCGGCGGCGAACCAGCGCAGCACCGGGAGCGTTCCCGGCAGCACCGGCGCGCTGCGCACCGGCAGGCTCTCCCAGGCCATCGCCTGGCCCTCGCGCATCTGGAATTCACCCTGCCACTGGAACACCTTGCAGAAATGCAGCCGGACGCGGGCATGGGCATAGTCCATCAGTTCCACCTGCCACGGCGTCGCCGGGCCGATGGTGATGCCCAGTTCCTCGTGCAGTTCGCGCCGCAGCGCGGCATCGACGGTCTCGCCAGGCTCCAGCTTGCCGCCCGGGAACTCCCAGTAGCCCGCGTAGACCTTGCCGGTGGGCCGCGAGGTGAGCAGGAAGCGACCTCGGTCGTCGATCAGCACGCCGACCGCGACGTCGACCGGCGGGCGTTCATCAGCGCCCCCAGACGCCTGCGGCGCCGCCCCCCGAGGGGGATTCGCGCCCTCGGGCCGGCCCGGCGGGCCTTCATCTGCGCCCCCAGACGCCTGCGGCGTCGCCCCCCGAGGGGGATTCGCGCCCTTGGGGCGGCCCGGCGGGCCACCATCTGCGCCCCCTGACGCCTGCGGCGTCGCCCCCCGAGGGGGATTCGCGCCCTTGGGACGGCCCGGCGCTCGCTCACTGCCGCCCGGCATAGTCGCGCGCGAACTGCCAGGCCACGCGGCCCGAACGTGACCCGCGCTCGAGCGCCCATACCAGCGACTCCTTCTGCGCGGCGGCGATTGCCGCTTCGCCGACACCGAAGCTGCGCAACCACTGCGCCACGATGGCCAGGTACTCGTCCTGGCTGAACGGGTAGAAGCTCAGCCACAGACCGAAGCGCTCGGACAGCGAGATCTTCTCCTCCACCACCTCGCCCGGATGCACCTCGCCGTCGTCGGTGTGGGTGTAGGTGAGGTTCTCCCTCATGTACTCGGGCAGCAGGTGGCGGCGGTTGCTGGTGGCATAGATCAGCAGGTTGTCGCTGGTCTGCGCCACCGAGCCGTCGAGCACCGACTTCAGCGCCTTGTAGCCCGGCTCGCCTTCGTCGAAGCTGAGGTCGTCGCAGAACACCACGAAGTGCTCGGGGCGGTGCGCCACCAGGTCAACCAGGTCGGGCAGGTCCATCAGATCGGATTTGTCCACTTCAATCAGCCGCAAGCCCCGCGGCGCGAACTCGTTCAGGCAGGCCTTGATCAGCGAGCTCTTGCCGGTGCCGCGCGCGCCGGTCAGCAGCACGTTGTTGGCCGGCCGCCCCTCGATGAACTGCTCGGTGTTGCGGCGCAGCCGCTCCATCTGCGCATCGATTTCCAACAGGTCGGTGAGGCGGATTGCCGACGTGTGCCGCACCGGCTCGAGCACGGTGTTCGCGCCGCGCCGGCGGTAGCGGAACGCCACCGCCGCCGACCAGTCCGGCGCCTTGGGCGCATGCGGCAGCACGGCTTCCAGACGCGTCAGCAGCTTCTCGACGCGCGCGATCAGGTGTTCGACGGCTTCGTTCATCGCGAAGAGTTTAGACCTCGTGCACCGCGCCCTCGGCGATCGCGAAGACCCGGTCACCCGCTTCGCGTGGCCACGCGTGCGTGCCCGTGAAGGCCCCAAAAGCCGGCAGCACGCCGACGCGCGCGCCGAAATGAAAGCACGGCAGCCGCAGGCGGTCGAACCCGCGACCTCCGACCACCACGCACGGGTGCACATGACCCGCCAGCACATAGCCGCCGTCGTGCGACGCCGGCTCGTGTGCCAGCATGAATGGTCCGCAGGCGAGCGGCCCGTCGACGACGTCGATGTCGAGGTCGTCCGGCGGATCGCCGGCGCGCCGGTCGTGGTTGCCGCGCAGCAACGTGATGCCGACGCCGGCGTGGCGACTGCGCCAGTGCGCGAGCGCCGTCAGCACGTCGGGCACCTGCGCCCGCGCCGAATGCAGAAAGTCGCCAAGCAGCACCAGGCGCCTGGCTGCGGTGGCGCTCAGCGCGGCGCTCAACCGCTCCAGCGTCTGGGTGGTCGTGCCCGGTGGCACCGGCACGCCAAGGCCGCGAAACGACGCCGCCTTGCCGACGTGCGCATCGGCCACCAACAGCGTGCACGCGTCGGGCAGGAAGGCGGCGTGCTCGGGCAACAGGTCGAGCGGCACGCCGCCGATGTCGACGCGAACCATCGCGCGCGCCTGACCCTGCGCCCGCCCGACCAGCGCTCAGGCTGTCAGGCGCTGCAGCGCGGCGTCGAGGTGCTCGGTCGGGCTGCGCTTGAAGCCGGACCGGGCATAACGCTGCAAGCGGCCCACCACGTAGGCCGTCAACACCGACGCCAGCGCACCGGCGTCGACGGTGGGCGTCATCGAGCCTGCGTTCTCGGCCGCCAGGCGCAGGCTCTGGCGCAACTGCGACTCCACGCGATCGAAGAACTGGTTCATGCGCACGATCAGGCGCTCATGCTCGAACACCAGCGCGTCGCCGACCATCACGCGCACCATACCCGGGTTCTTCTCGCCGAACTGCAGGATCAGCGCGACGATGCGCTGCGCCTGCGCCGCGCCCGAGGTCTCGCGCTCGGTGATCTGATTGACCAGCGTGAACACGCTGCTTTCGATGAATTCGATCAGGCCCTCGAACATCTGCGCCTTGCTGGCGAAATGCCGGTACAGCGCCGCCTCGCTGACATCGAGCTTGGCTGCCAGCGCTGCGGTGGTGATGCGCTCGGCGCCCGGTTGCTCGAGCATCGACGCGAGGGTTTGCAGAATCTGCACCCGCCGCTCGCCCGGCTTCGGCCGCTTGCGCGAGGTGCCGGCGCTCGGCACCGCCACGGCGTCGTGCTGTCCCACCTCTGCCTCGACGCTGCCGCCGGTGGCGTCGGCCGCGGTGGCGTCGGAATGGGCTGGGTCGATCATCGGGGCAATCACAGGGGCGAGGGGGTAGCGGCGGCATTCTGGCATAGGCGCCAAGCCGCCCCGGGGGCAGGTAAACACTTACTGAAAATTCAACGCCGACGCGACGGTGGTGGCCTCAGCGAGGCTGGTTTCGCTGCAGTTGTTTCAGTCCCCGCACGCAACGGTCGACATATCCTGGTCGTCGGGCGCTGCGTGGGCCGGCGACAACAGCACGGCGTCGCGCGTAGCGTTGCATCCACACGGTTCGCATGCCGACGCGCCGCGCCGCCTTCTGGTGCACGAGCGTGTCTTCCACCAGCACGCAATGGCTGGCGGGAACCCGCAGCCGGGCGGCCAGCGAACGCAGCATGCGCGCGTCGGGCTTGGGCCGCAGGCGGCCGAACATCGCCATGTCCTCGATCGACAGCACGCCGTCGAACAACTGCTCGATGCGCAGCGCGCGCAGCACGCGCAATGCATAGGCCCGCGGTGCGTTGGTGAGGATCAGCTTGCGCCCGCGCAGGCGCCGGATCGCCGCGAAGTCGTGCCGGTGTCCGCTGACCCGCGCCTCCAGGCCCGGCAGCCGATGCGTATCGTGCAGGAAGTGCGCCGCCTTGACGCCGTGGTGCCGCACCAGGCCGAGCAACGTGGCGCCATAGCGTTGCCAGTAGCGGCGGCGCAGCGCGTCGGACTCTTCGCGCGTGAGCTTCAGTTCGCGCTGCATGTACTCGCCCATCGCCTCGTGGATGCCCGGCATCGACGC
>Ga0209798_10001551_pt1 | contig 13786 bp, 10 predicted proteins | sample DOMMetBare3Fresh_FD_187475 | JGI IMG/M metagenome (GOLD analysis project Ga0209798, IMG submission 187475) | Wetland sediment microbial communities from St. Louis River estuary, USA, under dissolved organic matter induced mercury methylation -... | ecosystem: Environmental > Aquatic >...
GTTTTGTTTTTTAAAATGCGGATAACTGCTTTTTCCTGTGCAGCAATTTCCTTTTTTGTTTTTTCCCAGCTTTTATTGAATTGTAATCTTACAGGTTCATTGCTGTTTAAAAAAAATTGCTCATTACTTAACCATAATTTAATTTGTACAGCATCGTGCCAGTTACCTATTGCATCCTGTAACAAATCAAGATTGTTATACTTTTTTATAGTAAGCAATTTTATTTTATCTTTTTCCTGCATCCAGTGAATGGCATAAAGAAATTTTTTAATTGCCTTCCTAACATCATGCCATTGTTCCTGCTTTACTTTTTTTAATGCTTCAAAAAGAAATTGATTTTTACTTTTTAGGAATTTCAGAATTGCTTTATTGTTTATCTTCTTTGTATTCACCAAAGTGTTGTTCTGTATTTTCCTTATTTGCTTTTTGGTTTTTTTATAGTTGTTAATAAACAACTCAACAGACAGATCCAGTTTTTTTTCAATTGAAGATTCATGAAGTAATAAATGATAACGGTTCTTTTTTAACCACTTAATGATGAGTTGTGAATCACGGATGAACCCTGCTTCATGGGCTATGGAATGTAACCTGCTGATGAGTTTTTTCTCCTTTTGTGGATGAAGATTTAAATAAGCAACAAAATCCAGTACTGCTCTTATTCGTTTTAAATGCACTCTTAATTCATGAAGTTCAAATTCGCCTTTGGTTAACGTATATTTTTCTAACCACAGAACTGCAGCATCAGATTGTTTTAACAGATATTCAGCAGGCAGGTTCATAACCAAAGTTAATCTTTCAGTTTCAGGATCTGCCTAATGCTTTTTGTAAGCCTTCTTCAAGTTTAAGTGGAACAAAGCCCAGCTCTTTTACTGCTTTTGTAATGATGAATCCTGTTTTTTTAGGACGTTTTGCAGGTTCTTTAAACGTTTCCTCAGTAACCTTTTCTATCAATGATGTGTTTAGGTTTAAAATTTCTGCAACCATTATTGCCAACTGATAAGGTGAACACATCTCTTTACCGGAAATATGAAAAATACCTTTGGCATGTTTCATTAAAACTAAAATAATTCCTTTGGCCAAATCCTCTACATAAGTTGGTGTACGCAACTGATCATCTACCACTTTTATTTTTTCAGATGCTGTTAGTTTATCTTTCACCCAGTTAATAAAATTCATTCTGCCACCGGGAACTTTTCCGCCATACACAAAAACTGTTCTTACTATAGCCCAGTGTAAATCACTCATTTCCACCATTTCTTCAGCCAGTAATTTACTTTCTCCATAATCATTGATGGGATTGGCAGTTGCATGTTCATCATAGGGTCCTTCATTCCCATCAAAAACAAAATCAGTACTTATAAAAATAAAGTACGACTTTGTTTTTTGTGCTGCTTTAATCAAAGTTCTGGTTGCACCTACATTTGTTTTCCAGCAGGTGGTTTTATCCGTTGCACAATCGTTTGGTTGAGTAATTGCAGCTGTATGTACAATGATGTGTGGAGAAATTTTTTCAATGAGTGTTTGTGATTTTTTAAAATCAGTAATATCCAACTCATGATAAGTTACACCGTTTGCTGATCCATAAGGTAAACGGCTGGGGCCTTTTCCACTTGCATGAATGCTGAATTTACCTTCGTCTACAAGTTGGCGAATAAGATGTTGTCCTAATAAACCGTTAGCACCTGTTACAAAAACTTTCATTTGTATTTTTTTAAATATTTCTCAGATGTTAATCTGATCTGTTGAGGTATCATTCATTTCTAAAACTGAATATAGAACTTTCAACGACTGACGGAAAGAAAATCTATCCACTAAAAAAATCAAATTAATAATCAATACAAATATCTTAACCAATTCAGTTTAATAGAAAGGGCATGTACATCAAAAGTATTTTATTTAAACTCCATACCAAGATTATACATGGTAAAACTCCAGATATCTGCTGCTTCTTCAATTTGCTTGCTTGTGGGTTTTCCTGCACCATGGCCCGCTTTTGTTTCAATACGAATAAGAACCGGGTTATCACCTTTATGAACTTCCTGCAAACGGGCAGCAAACTTAAATGAGTGTGCAGGCACTACCCTGTCATCATGATCAGCCGTAGTAATTAAAGTTGCTGGGTATGCTGTTCCATCTTTTAAATTATGTAATGGAGAATAAGGATACAAAAACTTAAAGTGCTCCGGGTTATCGCTTCTGCCATATTCTACCGCCCATGCCCAACCGATGGTGAATAAATGATACCGCAGCATATCCATTACACCTACTGCCGGCAAAGCCACTTTAAATAAATCGGGCCGCTGTGTCATACATGCACCAACCAGTAAGCCGCCATTCGATCCGCCACGGATTGCTATTTTGCCTTTACTGGTATAATTATTTGAAATTAAATATTCAGCAGAAGCAATAAAATCATTAAACACATTTTGTTTGTTCTCAAGCATACCTGCTTTATGCCATGCTTCGCCATATTCATTTCCACCTCTGAGGTTTACAACTGCATATATTCCGCCCTGCTCCATCCAAAATGCATTACTGATGCTGAAGCCGGGTGTTGATGGAATATTAAATCCACCATAACCATATATCAGAACGGGATTTGTGCCATCTAATTTCAATCCTTTTTTGTAAGTAAGAAACATGGGAACGTTTGCCCCATCTTTACTGGTAAAGAAAACCTGTTTTGTTTCATACTCTTCGTTTTTAAATTTGGTTTCTGTTTTTCTGAAAAGTGTTGAAATACCCGATATAATATTATAACGATAAATGGTTGCAGGTGTATTATAAGAACTGAATGTATAGAAGAATTCTTTATCAGCCTTTTTACCTGCAAAACCGCCCGCTGTTCCAATACCAGGTAATTTAATTTCACGAACAAGCTTTCCGTTCATAGTATATTGATACACTTTTGTAGATGCATCTTTCAAATAAGAACAAAATAAATAACCACCACCCGTGTTTACACTTTGCAACACTTCTTTTTGTTCAGGAATAATTACCAGTTGAACTTTTGGGTTTGGGTTTTTGGGATCAATGAGAATAACTTTATAATTAGGAGCTCCATCATTTGTTTTTAATAAAAGTTTATCGCCAATATTATCAATAACATCCGGTTCGGTTTTAAACCCGGGAACAAGTAATGTAAATTCTTTTTGATTAGTTTTTAAATCCTTCACCCACACTTCATTTCCGCTTGTGCCTTCAGTGGTGCTGAGAATTAAAAACCGGTTGTCTTCTGTTAAACCGGCACCGGCATTCCGCAAAGGATGTGTTTTATCTTCATAAACTAACAGATCAGAACTTTGAGGCGTACCCATTTTATGATAATAAACTGCATGAAACTGGTTTTGCTTACTGAGCTTACTTTTTTCATCTGGTACCGGGTAGCGGCTATAATAAAATCCATCATCACCTTTCCAACTAACACCACTGAATTTTACCCATTGCACTTTATCTGTCAAAACTTTTTTTGTAGCAACATCCATAACATAAATTTCCTGCCAATCACTGCCGCTTTGCGCCAGCATATAACTTGCGTATTTGCTGTTTTTTGAAAACGAAACATTTCCAAGAGCAGCTGTACCATCAGCAGATAATTTATTGGGATCAATAAAAACTTCAGGAGTACCACTCAATCCTTTTTGTCTGAAAAGTATACTCTGGTTTTGCAGTCCATCATTTTTACTGAAGTAATACCAGCTTCCTTCTTTTGATGGAGAACCAATACGGGCATAATTCCACATCTCACTTAATCTTGCTTTTACTTTTTCCCTGAAAGGAATTTTATTGAGATAATCGAATGTTACTTTGTTTTGTGCAGTAACCCATTCTTTTGTTTCTTCACTGTTATCATCTTCAAGCCAACGATAAGGATCGGGCACAAATGTGCCATGATAATTATCAATTACATCTGTTTTCTTAGAAACAGGATAAACAATTTGTGATGAAATTTCATTTCCAGATAAAACGGCAACAAGTAACAGAACTGCAATTCTCATATAGTTGAATTTTAGGCAACAATTTACAGCAATCGATTGAAAGTGTTACGAACAATCGTTATCATCTCATTTCCTTACTTTTGAGCCTTCATAATCCAAAAAGGGTTTTAAAACAGAACGTTGCCTGCACTATGAATCATTACTTTACTAACTGATAACTAATGAGTAATAAAGTTTCAAAGATAGGAGTACTTACTTCCGGTGGCGATTCACCCGGAATGAATGCCGCAATAAGAGCGGTGGTTAGAACAGGATTATTTCACAATATGGAAATGTTTGGGATCATGCGGGGTTACCAGGGTATGATTGATGATGATATTATTCCCATGCATAGCAGAAGTGTTGCAAACATTATACAGCGAGGCGGCACTATTCTAAAAACAGCACGCTGCAAAGAATTTTTTGAGTTAGAAGGAAGAAAAAAAGCTTTTACTAATTTAAAAAAACATGGAATTGATGGATTGGTGATTATTGGGGGTGATGGCAGTTTCCGTGGTGCTCAGAAATTTTCAAACGAATTTGACATTCCCTGTATTGGTTTACCAGGTACAATTGATAAAGACATTGCCGGCAGCGACTTTACCATTGGTTTTGATACAGCAGTAAACACAGCTGTTGAAGCCATAGATAAAATAAGAGATACAGCTGATGCACATGATCGTTTATTTATTATTGAAGTAATGGGACGAGATGCAGGTTACATTGCACTGCATAGTGGTATTGCAACTGGCGCAGAACATATTCTGATTCCTGAAACAAAAACCGATATTGAAGAATTGGTTGATTCGTTAGAAGAGAAAGAACGCCGTAAAAAGCTGGTGAATATGATTGTTGTAGCTGAAGGAGACGAAATAGGTGGGGCCAATGAAGTTTCCTTAATTATAAAAAAACGAATGCCTCATTTAGATACAAGGGTTTGTATTTTAGGACATATACAAAGAGGTGGAGCACCTTCCTGTTTAGATCGTGTTATTGCCAGCCGCCTGGGTTATGCTGCAGTTGTTGCATTACTTGATGGCCGCTATAATAATATGATTGGAATACTTAACAATAAACTTCATTTTACTCCTCTCGACAAAGCCATAAAAGCAAAACAAAGAGTAAGTGATGAATGGTTAAAAATTGTTAAGATTCTTGCGAGTTGAGTAATTTGAAACACTAAAATTTAAAGATTTGAATATTCTTTATGGTTAATTTTAACCAGTTTAAAAGAACGAAATAAATAATCTTAGAATTTTTTAATATTAATTCTTCAAATAATTACATCATGTCAAAAAATATTTCTAAATACCTGCACGCTGAAATGGATAAAGAAGCTGGTGTAAAGCATTTGAACCATCGAACAAAAATTGTTGCAACAGTTGGTCCGGCCTGTGATACCTATGATAAGTTATTGGAGTTGGTAAGAGCAGGTGTGAATGTATTCCGATTAAATTTTTCGCATGGTTCACATGATGACAAAACAAAAATTATAGAATTTATCCGCACCATTAATAAAACCGAACCTTATAATATTGCTATTCTCGGCGATTTACAGGGCCCGAAGTTAAGAGTAGGAGAAATGGAGAATGGCGGCATTGAAGTTGCCGAAGGCGACATCCTCACTTTTACCAATGAAAAATTAGTGGGTACTAAAGAACGCATTTATGTTTCTTATCCAAACCTCCACAAAGATGTAAAAGTGGGCAACATCATTTTAATTGATGATGGGAAACTGGAAGTTAGAGTATCAAGTATTACCCGTGATAATGATGTAAAAGTGGAAGTGACTTTAGGTGGAATTCTTTCATCAAAAAAAGGAATCAATTTACCCGATACAAAAATATCCTTACCTGCTTTAACTGAAAAAGATCTGGTTGACCTGGATTTTATTATTGATCAGCAACTGGATTGGGTAGCACTTTCATTTGTACGTAATGTAAAAGACATTATTATTCTCCGTAATAAACTGGATGAGCGTAAAAGCAAGAGTAAAATTATAGCCAAGATAGAAAAGCCTGAAGCAGTAGCTAATATCCGTGATATTATTATTGAAAGTGATGGCATTATGGTTGCCCGTGGCGATTTGGGAGTTGAACTTCCAATTGAACAGGTGCCATTAATACAAAAAGACATTATTAAAAAATGTATTCACCGTGCTAAACCTGTTATTGTAGCTACACAGATGATGGAAAGCATGATTGATCGTGTAAAGCCCAACAGAAGTGAAATTACAGACGTTGCCAATGCAGTACTGGAAGGAGCTGATGCAGTTATGCTGAGCGGAGAAACTGCAACAGGTAATCATCCTGCATTGGTTGTTGAAACTATGTGTAAAATTATTAAAGAAGTAGAATCGAGCAGTTATTACCGCTACGACCGTGAGGAAGATTTAAAACCACAACCCCACTCGCCTTCATTTTTAAGTGATGCCATTTGCTATAACGCCTGTGAGATAGCCAAAGATGTTGATGCACGTGCATTGATTGGTATGACTCAAAGCGGATATACCGGTTTTATGCTCAGCAGTTTCAGGCCTAAATCTCCTTTGTTCATTTTTACAAAGGAAAGAACATTAGTAAACCAATTAACACTAAGTTGGGGAGTGAGAGCTTTTTATTATTCAGAAGAAATCAGTGTTGATGATATTATTAATGACCAGATTGATATTTTAAAAGAACGTGGCTTTTTACAAACAGGTGATATAGTTGTAAACACTGGCAGCACACCCGTTCATTTACATTTACCAACCAACCTGATAAAGATTACTATAGTTGATTAAATTGAAAATCTTTATAAATAAAGTGCCCTCCGTTAAAATCGGGGGGCTTTTTGTTTTAATGATTTTGTACTTTCAATGTGCATGCAAAAAATTGAGTTTATACCCCTGAGTGAAAGTGCCATTTTAATTTCCTTTGGCAATTCCATTCATCCTGCCACACATGAAACTTTGATAGATGCAAAAAACAAAATTGAAGCCAACCCTTTCATTGGTTTTATTGAAACAGTCCCGGCTTATAATTCACTGGCTGTTTATTATAATCCTCTGGATGTAAAAAGAGAAGTTGAAAGTATTTCAATTGCAGTAACAAATCAATTAAAACATATACTGGAAAATACAAAACAAGTAAATACAACAACAACCAATAAATCAATCACTGAAATACCTGTTTGTTATGATGATGAATATGGAATAGATCTGCAGGAAATTTCTCAACAATTAAAATTATCAAAATCTGAAATTATTCATTTACACATTTCCCAACTATATAAAGTATTTATGATTGGGTTTACACCGGGGTTTCCTTATATGGGAATTTTAAATGAACAACTGTTTACAAAACGAAAACTACAACCAAGAACAAGTGTCCCGGAGGGTTCTGTAGCTATTGCCGGCAATCAAACAGGCATCTATCCATTATCAACACCCGGTGGATGGAATATTATTGGACGAACATTCTTAAAATTATTTGATAAGGAAAAAGAAAATCCATTCTTACTAAAAGCAGGCGATAAGGTTAAGTTTATTTCTGTTTCAGGAAAAGAATTTAAAGACCTGACAGAATTTATGAACTCCGTGAAAAAATAGAATATAAGAACAAGCAAATAAATTAATGACCGGACAAATTATACATATAGAACAATCTGGTTTCTTAACAAGCCTGCAGGATAACGGAAGAAATGGATTTCTTCAATTTGGTGTAAGCAGAGGTGGAGCTATGGATTTGAATGCAGCGAAATATGCAAATATCTTAGTTGGAAATGATGAATCAGAAGTTGTAGTTGAGATCACACAATCTCCACATCGCTTTCACTTTTTGAGTGATACTGTTGTTGCATTTACAGGAGGCGGATTACTACCACAATTAAACAACACAACACTTCCGCTCTCTCAACCTGTGTTTATTCCGTCAAATTCTGTAGTTGAAATGAAAGAACAAATACCCGGCTTTCGTTTGTATATGAGTGTTGCAGGTGGTTTAAAGGCTGATCATTTTTTAAATAGTAACTCAACAGATTTATTAATTGAAGCAGGCGGCCACTATGGAAGAACACTAAAGAAAGAAGACCTGCTACAAATTAAAACGCCACAAACTTCCAACCAGAAAAATTTACTGGCAGTTTTACAGTCCGGAGCTTTGCTTAAATTAAACACAAATAAACCTGATTATCAGAATCAACTAATAAGAGTAATAAAGTCCATTGAATGGAATTATCTCAATGAATTGTCACAAAATAATTTTACTGCATTTCAGTATAAAATAAGTACTCAAAGTAACAGGATGGGTTATCGAGTAAAAGCTGATCTATTAACAACGAAAATTCCTTGTGAAATCATTTCATCGGCAGTAACAAAGGGAACCATTCAGTTAACTCCCTCAGGAGAAATGATTGTATTAATGGCCGATGCACAAACAGTTGGCGGTTATCCCCGCATTGCTCAGGTGATACAGGCAGATCTTTCTTTACTTGCACAAAAGAAACCCGGCGAAGAAATCAGGTTTCAACTGATCAGCATAGAGGAAGCAGAAGATTTATATTTGAAAGAAGTTGAACAGTTAAATTCAATTAGACAAACTTTAAATAAGTTCAGCCCCGTCTGACGCCCTCGTCAGACGGGAACACACTATTCATATGCAGATTGATCTCAATTGCGATTTAGGTGAAGGAATGCAAACAGATGAGCAGATTATTCCGCTCATCAGTTCGGCAAACATTGCATGTGGCTTTCATGCAGGTGATTCAATAACCATGAAACAGACTATTGCAAGTTGCATCCAACATCATGTATCAATAGGTGCACATCCATCGTGGCCCGACAAAATACATTTTGGCAGAAAGGAGATGCAACTTTCTTCTGCTGAATTATACAACATCATTTCAGAACAACTCAATATTATTTCTCAATTGATTCTTGAACAAGGTGGAAAATTAGCTCATGTAAAACCACATGGAGCATTGTATAATCAATCAGCAAAAGATCCATCCATTGCATTAACTATTGCAAAAGCTGTGAAAGATTTCGATGCTTCCCTCCTGCTATTTGGCTTAAGCGGAAGCTATTCAATTTCAGAAGCGGAAAAAATAGGCTTATTTACAATGAATGAAGTATTTGCCGACAGAACTTACCAGGATGACGGAAGTTTAACTCCACGTTCCCGGCCCAATGCATTAATTGATAATGAAGACATGGTAGTAAACCAGGCCATGCAAATGATTACTCAGCAAACAGTAACTACAACCAGTGGGAAAATAATTCCGATCATTGCAGATACAATTTGTTTGCATGGCGATGGGATCCATGCTGTGCATTTTGCAAAAGCTATTTCAACTGCATTAAAACAAGCCAACATTGTCATTAAAAAAAATTAACCGGACATTCTTAAGTGGCAAAGGTGCAGGCGCTGCATTCTTAATGGCCACTTCAGCTATTGGCCCGGGCTTTTTAACTCAAACCACTGTTTTTACACAACAACTCATGGCCAGTATGGGTTTTGTAATACTGGTTTCTGTAATCATTGATATTATCGCTCAACTCAACATCTGGCAAATACTTACAGCAAATAATAAAAGAGGCTCAGAACTGGCAAATGAAGTAATACCCGGAAGCGGACATGTATTAACCATACTCATTTGTTTTGGCGGTCTTGCGTTTAATATTGGCAATATTTCAGGTGCTGGCTTAGGAATAAATATTTTATTCCCAATCAGTGTTGAAGCCGGCAGCATCATCAGTGCTGTTATTGCCATTATCATTTTTCTGTTTAAAGACATAAGCAAGGCAATGGATTTTTTTGTAAAACTTCTGGGTATAGTAATGCTTGGACTAATGCTTTATGTTGTATTCTTTGCACAACCGCCGTTAGCTGAAGTTGTACACAGAACTTTTTTGCCATCATCAATCAACCTTACTTCTATTGTAACATTGGTTGGCGGTACAGTAGGTGGGTATATCACTTTTGCCGGTGCACATCGTTTACTGGAAGAGAAAACCATTTCTCATAACATGAAAGAAGTAAAACGTAGTGCAGTAAATGGAATTGTTCTTACAGCCTGCATGCGAATTTTATTATTTCTTGCAGTGCTTGGAGTACTTACAAAAGGATTTCAATTAGATGCATCTAACCCGGCAGCTTCTGTTTTTCAATCAGCATTGGGAACAATAGGATATAAACTTTTTGGTATTGTATTATGGAGTGCTTCCATTACATCGGTAGTTGGTTCGGCTTTTACTTCCATCACTTTTTTAAAAACACTGCATCCCTTTTTTAACAACAGGCAACGTATAAGCACCATTGTGTTTATTCTTATTTCAACAGGCATCTTTTTGTTTTGGGGTAAACCTATCGTCATTCTTGTTTTGGCTGGTGCAGTAAATGGTTTCATACTTCCTTTCTCTCTGGGTTTAATGTTATGGGTAATGATGAAACGGAAACTCAATCATTATAATCATCCGAAATGGTTGCTATGGAGTGGATGGATGGTTGTAATAGTCATGTTGTGGATGAGTGTAATTACTTTTGCAAAAGAAATTCCAAAATTATTTTAATGAATCAATCTGCCACACATAGCATGTACTTTTTAGCGCTGCTTTGTCCGGCTGAAATTGACAAAAAAGTGTACCAGTATAAACGATGGATGAGAGATCACTTTGGATGTATGGTTGCCATGAAAGCACCTGCACACATCACTCTCATTCCTCCTTTCTGGCTGCAACATGAATCTGAAAATAAATTAATTGAAACTTTACAGAATTTTACATCCAATACAAAACCAATAACAATTGAGTTAAATAATTTTTCACATTTCAGCAACAGAGTCATTTTTATAGCAATTAATGAAAATCATGAGTTGGGCAGTATGCGCAAACAAACTGAAGATCATTTCATTAAAGAGTTCCATACAATCATTAAACCCGATGACCGGCCTTTTCATCCGCATGTAACTATTGCAAACAGAGATATCAAACCCGCTGCTTTTATAAAAGCATGGCAACATTTTTCAAAAGAACAATTTCATGATGAGTTTCAAACCCAAACGGTTTCATTACTAAAACTCAGCCCCGGTAAATGGAATGTGATTTCAGAAAAAAATTGGTAATTCAATAGTAAAAAAGCTTAAAAAGAGCAGAACCCTTATAAGAGTTCGACCTCGCAGCCACTTCGCTGCGAGGCAAGTGCAACGAAGATGCCACATAGATTCACAGCTTAGTTAAAAAAACTTTATAATCGGTAAACCTTGTTTCACCAAAATCAATAACTTTCAATACTAAACAACTTGTCATGAGAAGATTCCTCTTTACACTTTTATCGCTTTTTCTTATTTATTCTTTAAGTGCACAAACAGTAAACCCACAGGATTCTGCGTGGATAAAAGATAATTATATTAAGAAAGAAATTTACATTCCAATGCGTGACGGAATTAAACTCTTTACATCTGTATACATTCCAAAAGATAACAGTGAAGCACATCCCATTTTAATGAACCGCACACCCTATTCCTGTGCACCTTATGGTGAAAATAATTACCGTACGTTTTGGAATAATCACTGGCGGTATTATATGCGCCGCAATTACATTATTGTTATTCAGGATGTTCGTGGCCGTTGGATGAGTGAAGGTGAATTTATGGATGTGCGGCCTTTCAATCCAAACAAAAAAGGAAATGAAACTGATGAAGCAAGTGATACCTATGATGCCATTGAATGGTTGGTAAAAAATATTTCTAACAACAATAACAAAGTGGGCATTTTTGGAATTTCGTATCCGGGCTTTTATTCTACTATGGCTGCATTGAGCAATCATCCTTCATTAGTTGCTGTTAGTCCGCAGGCACCTGTTACCGATTGGTTTATGGGTGATGACTTTCATCATAATGGTGCGTTTTTTCAAATGGATGGATTTTCTTTTTATTCATCGTTCGGTAAACCAAGACCTAAACCAACAACAATGGGTTCACCCGGTTTTGATTTTAAAACAAAAGATGCATATAAATTTTATTTAGAAGCAGGAACTACAAAAAATCTGGCTACACTTATTGGCGACAGTATTGCATTCTGGCAGGAAATGTACAAGCATCCCAATTATGATGATTGGTGGAAAGCAAGAAATGTAAGAAACTTTGTAAATAATATTCCCAATCATACAGCTACGCTTGTTGTAGGAGGTTTATTTGATGCTGAAGATTGTTTTGGTGCATGGAGAGCATATGAAGCCATTGAAAAGAAAGCAAAAAATAATAATCGGTTAGTGATGGGCCCCTGGTATCATGGTCAATGGTCAAGCACAGATGGTACCAGTATGGGAAACATCAAATTCGGAAGCAATACATCAACATATTATCAGAATGAAATTGAAATTCCTTTCTTCATGCATCATTTAGAAGGCAAAGCGAATGTGGATGATTTGGCTGAAGCAACTATTTTCTTTACGGGTGAAAATAAATGGAGAAATTTTTCACAATGGCCTGCTGCTAATGTACAAATGACAGCTATGTTCTTACAATCAAATGGTAAATTGGGCTGGAATAAATCAAGCGATGCAAAAAGTTTTTCTGAATATGTAAGTGATCCTTCTAAACCTGTTCCTTATACGGAAGATGTACATTTCAACAGAACAGTAGCTTACATGAACGATGATCAGCGTTTTGCCAACAGGAGAACAGATGTACTTTCTTTTCAAACAGAAATACTAACCGATGATGTTACTTTAGCCGGAACAGTTATTGCAGATTTGCTCACCAGTATTTCTACAACCGATGCTGATTTTGTGGTAAAGCTTATTGATGTGTTTCCAAGTGATTTCAGTTATCCGGGTGAAAGACAAGGCATGGGCAGGCAAGGTGCTTCTTCATATCCTATGGGTGATTATCAAATGCTGGTACGTGGTGAAGTGATGCGTGGAAAATTCAGAAACAGTTTTGAAGTGCCTGTTGCTTTTACTCCAAATAAAATTGAAAAGGTAAAATTTGAATTGCCTGATGTAGCTCATACATTCAAAAAAGGACATCGCATCATGATACAGGTACAAAGCAGTTGGTTTCCGTTGGTTGATCGTAATCCGCAAAAGTTTGTGAATATTTATGAAGCTACAGAAAGCGACTATCAAAAAGCAAACATCAAAATATGGCACGATGCAAAGAATGCATCCAATATTATTTTACCTGTTTTAAAATAATTAAGTTTATCAATAAGGCCTCATCGTTTTGGTGAGGTCTTATTTTATAATTTCTTTTAACTTCTTCTCCAAAGCTTCTCCTCTTAAATTTCTTGCCACGATATATCCATTGGGATCAACCAGAATATTAAAAGGAATTCCTTCAATGCCATATTCCTGTACAACGGCAGTTTCCCAACCTTTTACCTCACTAACTTGTGTCCAAGTATATTGATCATCATTTACTGCTTTCAACCATTTGTCTTTGCTTTGATCTAATGATACTCCAAATATTTCAAAATTCTTTTCTTTGTATTTTGAATATGCTTTCACCAGGTTAGGGCTTTCTGCACGGCAGGGGCCACACCAGCTTGCCCAGAAATCTACCAATACATATTTTCCTTTGAATGAAGAAAGTGAAATCATTTTACCATTCATATCGGGTTGAGAAAAATCAATGGCCTTTACTCCTACCATTGTTTTTTTCCCTATTGTTATTCTTTCTTTTAATTGCTTGCCTTCTTCGCTGTTTTGTAATGCAGGGCTTAGCATAACAAACATGGGTTCTCCTTTAGCAGCATCCATTTCATTGCCAACAGCTTCTTGTGTTAAATACAACGATACAAAGGATGACGGATTTTCCTTTACAAATGC
>Ga0209798_10001552_pt1 | contig 13775 bp, 12 predicted proteins | sample DOMMetBare3Fresh_FD_187475 | JGI IMG/M metagenome (GOLD analysis project Ga0209798, IMG submission 187475) | Wetland sediment microbial communities from St. Louis River estuary, USA, under dissolved organic matter induced mercury methylation -... | ecosystem: Environmental > Aquatic >...
GACTCGCTTCGGCGGCCAGAAGTCGCCGATGTCGAGGGCGGGGAAACGGAGCCGGAGATCGGAGGGGGCCAGCAACTCGTAATCGATTCCCGCCCGGTCGAGCAGGGGCAGCACCGAATCCCGGTTGCCCCCGGGGGGGTCGAACACCAGACAGCCGGTCTCGACGAACCGGGCCAGACCGCCCGGGTCCTGCCCCAGGTGCCGGGGAAAGTCCCTCCACATGGCGGCCGACTCCCAGGCGGTGAGGACCCCCTCCCAGGTGGAGAAGTGGAAACGGATTATGGCGGAGGAGGCACTGGTCGATCCGGCTCCCACCGCCGGCCCGGCATCCACCACTGTGACTGCCCGACCCTGCCGGGCCAGCTCGAATGTGGTGGCGGCACCGATGACTCCGGCGCCGACGACGACGACATCCACCTTCACGGCCATCGGGCGAGAGTATCGCGGCGGTCTCGGGGCGGTCCACCGGAGAAAGTCCCAAAAAGGGGCCAACCCATCACCACTGTTGGGAGGCGGGGTCCCGCCTGGCACAATGGGCCGGGTGCCGCCATCTACCGAAGCCGACCTCAGAATCGACCCCCGACTGGGGGATGGGGATCACGAGCGATTCGCCCACTACGTCAAGAAGGCCGACATCGTCCGATCCAACATCGAGGGGGTAGAGGTCGAGGCGCTGTGCGGCAAGCGCTGGATTCCCAATCGCGACCCCGAGCGGTATCGGGTATGTCCGACCTGCAAGGAGATCCTGGGCAGCCTGCGGGGGCGATGATGAGGATCCTGGTCACCGGTGACGACCAAGTCGCCCTCCGGGCCGCCGCCTCGTTGGCGGCCCATCCCGACGTGGCGGCCGTCGGCGTCTCCGACTTCGCTCCCCCGCCCGGCTGGGCCGGACGGATGACGAAGGTAGTTTCTTCCGACGGGTTCGACGTGGTGGTGGGTCGTGCCGACCCCACCGTTCGCTCGGTGACGGTCGACACCGGCGGGACGGTCACGTACGCCGGCCCGATCGGCCTCGCCCGGAGTCTCGGCCACCGCCTCTCCGGGACGGTGCGCCTGGCCATCACCGAACCGGGGCGGCCGCAGCGCTCACCCCGCTTCTTCGACTTCCCGCCACCGGTGGGGAGACTGCTGTCGCGACCCGACACCGACGGGGTGGAACGATGCCCGACCGAGGGGCCGCTGGCGGCGGTGGCCGCCGGTGATGGCTCCCGGATCCTGGCAGTGATCGACCACCCACCCTTCCTGGCGGGGGTCTGCCTGGCGGCCGGCGTCTTCCTGGTCAGCCACCCGGGACCGGTGTGGGGTCAGGCGGAACGATATCTCGACGCCTGCGCCGCCATGGGTCTGGTGATCGCCGAGTCCGGGCCGGGGTAGAAGGACGACCGGGAACGCCTACCGTTTGGCGATGACCGGGGTCTCCTCGGTGGGTTGATCCCGGGCGGGGACCGCTCGCACCCGTTGCACCATCGGCGGGGGTGGTCCGGCAGTCAGGGTCTCCTCGAGCACGATGACCTCGATACCGCCCACCACGTCGCTCACCAGGTTGTAGGTGATGGCGAGAAGGGTGGTCATGGCGGTCCCCACCACCGCCACCAGGATGGCGGTGTAGACGGCCAAACGCATGAATTGCTCGCTGTTGGCAAACGGGGCCGATCCGGGGTCGAGCAGGGAGATCTTGATGAGAAAGTCGGTGAGTCGTTGCGGAATCCCGGAAGCCGTGACCACCGACCAGAACATCACCAACCCGAGCACGAGGGCGATGGCGGTCACCACCCACACGACCGCCGACACCTTGAACACGGTCCAGGCATCGAACTTGCGGATGATCCGCCGAACTCGTCGCACTTGAGTCATGACATCTCCTCTCCGGGGAGTCTACCCGGAGACCCCTTCAGCCCCGCGACCGCCGCGCCGTTTCACTCGTCTTCGCCGACCACGATGGCAAACGCCGCCAGTTCTCCCCCACCGAGATCCATGACCTTCACGCCGGTCGCATCGCGCTGCTGGCGGGAGATGCTGGAGACCTTGGTGCGAATGCCGATGCCGGTCGAAGAGATCAGGAACACCTCCATCTCCCTCGACACTGCCCGGGCACCGATCAGGGTTCCCCGCGGTTTGGTCAGCTTCATCGCCTTCACCCCGATCCCGCCCCGGTTCTGCTTGGGGAACTGATCCATCAGCGTTCGTTTCCCGAATCCGCGCGAGGTCATGATCAGGACCTCCTCCGCCTCGGTGTTCGAGGCGGCCCCCACCACCTCGTCGCCGGTTCGGAGCTTGATCCCGCGCACGCCCTGGGTGGCCCGGCCCATCGGCCGGAGGTCACCTTCGGAGAAGCGGATCCCCTGTCCATTCTTGGTGAACAGAAGCATGTCGTTCTCGCCGTTGGTGGTGCGCACCGCCACCAGCTCGTCGTCGTCGGCCAGGTTGATGGCGATGAGCGTCTGATTGCGGGAGTCGTACTCCTTCAGCTCTGTCTTCTTCGCCTGACCGAGCTTGGTCACCATCACGAGGTAACGGTTGGTCTCGTAGTCGCGGGTGTCGATAACCGCCTGGACCCGCTCCTCCGGCTCCAGGGGCAGAACCGACTGGGCCAGCACCCCCTTGGCGATCCGCGACTGCTTGGGGATCTGGTGGGCTTTGGCTCGATGCACCCGCCCCTTGTTGGTGAAGAACAACAGATAGGCGTGGGCGGTGGTGTGGACCATGTGGACCACCACGTCGTCTTCGTTCAACTCGGCCGCCTTGACGCCTCTTCCTCCCCTGGCCTGGGTGCGGTAGGTGCTGGTCGGAACCGACTTCACGTACCCGGACTGGGACACGGTGACGATCAGTTCCTCGTCGGCGATCAGATCCTCCAGTGAGAGGTCCCCTTCGTCGGGGATGATCTGCGACCGCCGGGGTTGAGCGAACTTCTCCTTGATCTCGGCCAATTCGGTCTTGATGATCTCGCGGCGGCGAATCGGGCTGGCGAGGATCGCCTCCAACTCGGCGATAGTCGTCCGGAGCCGCTCCAACTCCTCCCGCAGGTCGTTGATCGACAGGGCGGTGAGCTGGCGCAACCGCATTTCGAGAATGGCGTTGGCCTGGACCTCGGAGAGGGCGAACCGTTCGATCAGTGCGTCCCGGGCGGTGGCGGTGTCGGCCGATCCCCGGATGATCCCGATCACCTCGTCGAGGTTGTCGACCGCGATCATCAAACCTTCGAGGATGTGGGCCCTGGCCTGCGCCTTCTCGAGTCGGTCGCGGGTCCGCCGCTCGATGACCTCCATCTGATGATCGAGATAGTGACCGATCATCTGCGCCAGGTTGAGGGTTCGGGGGACTCCGTCGACCAGCGCCACCACGTTGTATCCAAAGCTGTCCTGGAGCGGGGTGTTCTTGAACAACTGGTTGAGGACCACCTGGGGAACCGCGTCCCGCTTGAGCTCGATCACCAGACGGGTGCCGACCCGCGACGAGGACTCGTTGCGGACATCCGAGATGCCGGTGATCCGCTTGTCGTCGACCAGCGTCTTGATCTTGGAGATGACCCGTTCGATCGATACCTGGAACGGCAACTCGGTCACCACGATGCCGGTCCGGCCCCGCTTCAGCTCCTGGACGTCGGCCACGGCCCTGATCTTCACCGATCCCCGCCCGGAGGCGAGGGCGTCCTTGATGCCCGTGAAACCGACCAGGTAACCCCCGGTCGGGAAGTCGGGCCCCTTCACGAAGCCCATCAACTCCTCCGAGTCGGCGTCGGGGTTGTCGATCATGTGGACGCAGGCGTCGATCACCTCGCCGAGGTTGTGCGGCGGGATGTTGGTGGCCATCCCCACCGCGATTCCCTGACTCCCGTTGACGAGCAGGTTGGGAAAGCGGGCCGGCAACACCGTCGGTTGCTGCATCTCCTCGGAGTAGTTGGGCTCGAAATTCACCGTGTTCTCGTCGATCCCCTCGAGCAGCCGCATGGAGAGATGCGACAGCCGGCACTCGGTGTAACGGGGAGCAGCCGGCGGGTCGTCGATGGTGCCGAAGTTCCCCTGCGGGTCGATGAGGAGATGGCGCATCGAGAAGTGCTGACCCATCCGCACCAGGGCGTCGTAGATGGCCTGGTCGCCGTGCGGGTGGTAGTTGCCCATGACGTCGCCGACCACCTTGGCGCACTTGCGGTGGGCGGTGGTGGGGCCGATGTTGTTCTCCGACATCGACCAGATGATTCGGCGCTGCACCGGCTTCAGCCCGTCGCGAACGTCGGGCAACGCCCGGGACACGATGACCGACATGGCATAGTCGATGAACGACTGCTCCATCTCGGTGTTGATGTCGATCTCGGGCTGTTCCCGCTCTTCGAATTCGGTGGTCTCTTCGCTCATGGCGCTCCGATCAGATATCCAGGAAGCGGACGTCGTTGGCGTTCTGCTGGATGAACGCCTTGCGGTCGGCGACGTCCTCTCCCATCAACGTGGAGAAGGTCTGTTCGGCCCGCCCGGCATCATCGAGCTCGACCCGCAGCAGAGTGCGGGTCTCGGGGTTCATGGTCGTGTCCCACAACTCGTCGGCGTTCATCTCCCCCAGACCCTTGAACCGGCTGGGCTTGACCTTGGGATGGTCGACCTTGAAGGCCTCGAGGGCGGCATCGTCCTTGAGGTAGTACACCTTGGAGCCGACCTTCACCCGATACAGCGGCGGCTGGGCGATGTACATGTAGCCGGACTCGATCAGACCGCGCATGTGGCGGAAGAACAGGGTGAGGAGGAGGGTGCGGATGTGGGCTCCGTCCACGTCGGCGTCGGCCAGCAGCACCACCTTGTGATAACGGGCCTTGGTTGCGTCGAACTCCTCGCCGATCCCCGTCCCCATGGCGGTGATGATGTCCTGCACCTCGGCGTTCTGCAGGGCCTTGGCGAGGCGGGCCTTCTCGACGTTGAGGATCTTTCCCCGGATCGGGAGCACCGCCTGGTGCTCGGAGTCGCGCGCCTCTTTGGCCGGCCCGGCGGCCGAGTTGCCTTCCACGATGAACAGCTCGCAGTACTCGGGCTCTCGTGACGAACAGTCGGCCAGCTTGTCGGGGAGACCACCGGACTCGAGCCCCGACTTGCGTCGGGTGAGCTCGCGGGCCTTGCGAGCGGCCTCGCGGGCCTTGGCGGCCGTCACCGACTTCTCGACGATGCGCCTCGACTCGGTCGAATACCGCTCCAGCCACTCCGGCAGCTTCTGGTTGAGCGCCCGCTCCACGTAGGAGCGAATCTCGCTGTTGCCGAGCTTGGTCTTGGTCTGACCTTCGAACTGGGGCTGACGCACCTTGACCGAGACGACCGCCGTGAGACCTTCCCGGATGTCTTCCCCGGTGAGGTTCTGGTCCTTCTCCTTGAGAAGGTTCTTGGAACGGGCAAAGGCGTTGATGGCGTTGGTCAGCGCCTTGCGGAAGCCTTCCTCGTGAGTCCCGCCCTCGTGGGTGTTGATGTTGTTGGCGAAACTCAGGACAGACTCGGTGTAGGCCGTCGTCCACTGCAGCGCGATCTCCATCTCGGCTTCCTCGGAGACGTCGGTCAGTTCGATCACGTGGGCGTGTAACGGCTCACGGTTGGTGTTGAGGTGTTTGACGAAATCCACCAGCCCGCCCCGGTACATGAACTGCTCGGTCTTGACGGGATCCTGACGCTCGTCGGTCAGTGAGATCTCCACCCCACGATTGAGGAAGGCCATCTCGCGCAGGCGAGAGGCCACGACGTCGTAGTCGTACATCGTCGTCTCGGTGAAGATCTGGCTGTCTGCCCAAAAGGTCACGGTCGTGCCGGTGTCGCGCTTCCACGGTCTCCCCTTGGCGACTTTGCCCTTGGGATGCCCTCGTTCGAACGCCTGCTCCCAGACGAACCCGTCGCGCCGCACCTCGGCCTCCAAACGGGACGAGAGGGCGTTCACCACCGACACCCCCACCCCGTGCAGGCCTCCCGACACCTGATAGGCCCCGCTCTCGAACTTGCCCCCGGCGTGGAGCTTGGTCAGGACGGTGGTCAGCGCCGATTCCTTTGTCTCCGGGTGGGTGTCGACCGGGATCCCGCGACCGTTGTCGACGACCCGCACACCGCCGTCGGCCAGCAGGGTGACGTCGATCCTGGTGCAGTAGCCGGCCATCGCCTCGTCGACGGCGTTGTCGACGACCTCCCAGACGAGATGGTGCAGCCCGCGCGGCCCGGTCGAGCCGATGTACATCCCGGGCCGTTTGCGAACGGGCTCGAGATCCCGGAGCACGGTGATCTGGGAAGCTCCGTACGAACCTGATGTGGATGCCACGTGTCTCCTCGATCTCTCTTCCGTCTGCGGTCCTCACCTCGGCGGTCCGCCATCCGCAGAAGCAGCGTCCCGAACGACATCTCCCCCGGGGCAGTGGGGGCCCCGCCCCCGGCACGTCGAACAACAAACCATTGGGGGTTGAGGGGGAAATCCGCTGGGTGTAATTCTAGCCGTTTCGGGCTCCGGGTAAAAGCTCAGCGACTCCCCGGACGACCCGGCGGGCGAACCTTGACGTCTTTGACGACCCCTGCCCCCAGGGCCTGATTGAGCCGCTGGCTGAGGCCCGCCACCCCGAAGCGCAGGATCGACACCGCCGCCGGGGAAACCGCCTCCACCAGCAGGACGGATCGGGTGAGCGCCACCGGCCTCGACATGGTCGACCAGGGCTCTCCGGCGACTTCCGGCCACTCGGCCTCGAGCCGTTTCCACACCGCCGGATCACTCAATCCGATCGAACGGAGCACCGAGTCGAGGATCTCTCCGATCCCGGTCGGCTGGCGGGTCATGAGATGATTCCTCCCTCGAGGTGCCACGCTCGCCCCTCGAGGGGCACGTCCCGCCGGTCGGCGGTCGAGACGAAGGCCTGGCCGTGATCGGGCAGCGCCGACGCCAGCGCCGACGACCGGTCGGCGTCGAGTTCGGAGAAGACGTCGTCGAGCAACAGGATCGGTGGCTCTCCCACCACATCCTCGATCACCCGGTGACCTGCCAGGCGGAGCGCCAGCACGGCCGTTCTCTGCTCTCCCTGGCTCCCGTGATAACGCAGGTCATGTCCGTCGAGAATCAGCATCGGGTCGTCACGGTGCGGGCCCCACAGGGTGATCCGGCGTTCCTGGTCGGCGCGCCTCCCCTTCTCGAGGGCCTCCCGGCAGCGGTCGGTGAACTCGGCCGAGGTGGTCTTGAGGTCGAGCGAGCCCCCCCAGTCGGACAACAACTCGAAGCCGATCCTGGCATCACTGCCGGCGATTCGCCGGTACGCCCCGTCGACCGTCCCCATCAGCAGGCCGACGATACGGGCCCGTCGGGCCGCGATCTTCCCGGCCGCCTGGGCGAGGCGCTCGTCCCACACCCCCAGCGTCGTGGTGTCACGGTCCCCCTGCTTCAGGAACGCATTCCGTTGCCGCAGGGAACGATCGAATTCCATCTGCTCGAGGTGGCTGGCCGGCCACACCTGCACCGCCAGATCGTCGAGCAGGCGCCGCCGCTCCGACGGGCCGCCCTTGACGATCTCCAGGTCCTCGGGGAGGAAGGCCACCAACCGGATGTAGCCGAGGAGATCTGTGGTGCGAGCCAACCGCTGCCGGTTGACCAGGGCGCGCCGGCCGCCCCGCCGCCGAATCTCGATCTCGATGAGCGTCTTGGTGTCGAAGCCCTCCACCTCCCCCCGGGTGACCGCCGAGTCCGCCTCGTACTCGACCAGGCTCTCGTCGGGGGCCCCCCGAAACGACCGGAGCGTGGCGAGATATCCGATCCCCTCGAGGAGGTTGGTCTTTCCGGCCCCGTTCTTGCCGACGATCAGGTTGGTATCCGAATCGGGATGCCACTCCAGGCTGTGATGGGACCGGAAGCCGGTTATGGCGATCCAGCCAAGCCGCATTCAGATGCGAACCGGCATGAGCAGGTAGAGAAATGCCGGGTCGTCGAGCGAATCGATGACACTCGGTTTGAGGCTGTCGATCACCTGGATGCGGACGTGTTCGCTGTTCACCGCGGTCACCCCGTCGGCCAGATAGCGAGGATTGAAGGCGATCGTCACCTCGTCGGCCTCGCCCTTGTACTCACCACTGAGGTGTTCGGTCTCGCCACCGACGTCCTGCCGGCTCACGGCGATCTCCACCCCTCCCTCGGAAATGCGGAGCCGAACCGGGATGTGATCCTCGGCGACCAGCGCCACCCGACCCAATGCCTCGAGGAGGGACTCCTTCGAGACGATGACCTGATTGGGGTAGGACTCGGGGAGGAGGGTCCGGTACTTGGGGAAAGCTCCCTCGATCATCCTCAACCGGAGCGTGCCCCGATCGGATCCGAACACCCCCTCTCGCCCGGACAGATCGACCCTCACCTTGCTCGAACCGATGGTCCGCGGCAACTCCTTCAGCCCCCGGGCCGGGATGAGGCCAGAACCCTCGATCCCGAGTCCTTCCAGGTCACACACCGCCAACCGGTATGAGTCGGTGGCCACCAGGCGGACGCCGGCTTCGGTGGATTCGAACAAGACGCCGGTGATGATGGGTCGAGCCCCGTCGCTCGAAGCGGCTACCGCCACCTGGGACACCGCCTGGGCCAACCGGTCGCCGTCGACCTCGGTGCCGCCGGCCGGGGTGGTGTCGACCGACGGGAAGTCGTCGGCGGAGAGAAGCCTGAGCCCAAAACGGGGGCCCTTCCCGAGGATCTCCACCTCACCCTCTTCGGCTCCGATCGTGACCGGGCCCTTGGGCATACGCCGGACCGCCTGCTCCAGGAGTTTCCCGGGGATCACGGCTCGTCCCTCCTGCAGAACCTCGACTCCGAGTTGGGTGCGGACGGTCATCTCGAGATCGGTGCCGGTGACCTGAAGGGTTCCACCCGACACCTCGCACAACAACCCTTGCAGCACGGGGAGAGCAGCACGTGGACCGACTGCACGGTTGGCGCGGGCGAACACATCCCCCAGATCGTCACGCTCGGCTCTGATACGCACAGTTGTCCTTCCTTCTTCTTCTTTCTTTCTTATCTATCAAATCAGAAGTAGCAGTAGTAGGTGGTGTGGATTGTGGACGATTCGCTTCGGGAGTTGAAATTACGCCGGATTCTCGGAGGCGAGGCTGTGGAGGATCGGGAGGATGTTCACAGGGCACCGGCAGGGGGGTGCCGGCGACTGGGGGTAACTCCCGGATGATCCACAGGAGTTACTCACGTTTTCCTCAGCCGTTGGGAGAGCTCGGTGACCTTGTCATAGACCGCCCGGTCGGTCTGCATGAGCTTGCGGATCTTCTCGACACCGTGGAGCACGGTGGTGTGATCGCGACCACCGAAGAGGTCCCCGATCCGCGGCAGCGACAGGTCGGTCAGCTCCCGGCACAGGTACATGGCGATCTGACGGCTGAGGACCAGCGGCTGACGGCGCGAGGGCCCGCGCAGCTCTTCGATCGCAAAGCCGAAGTCGGAGGCAGCCTCGTCGAGGATGCGGGGCCCGTCGATCGTGCGCTTGGACTGGCCGGGGAGCAGATCCTGAAGCACGGTTTCGGCCAGGTCGAGGGTCACGTGTTGACCCGTGAGCGAGGCAAAGGCCGTGACCCTGGTGAGGGTCCCCTCCAGCTCGCGGATGTTGTCCGAGACGAGGGTGGCGATGTGATGGAGGACGTCGGCCGGCACCGGGGTAGGACAGAACTCGGCATTCCTCTTCAGGATGGCGAGGCGAGTCTCGACATCGGGTGGCTGAATGTCGGTGATCAGCCCCCACTCGAAGCGGCTCCTGAGCCGATCCTCCAGTGTGGAGAGGTGGCGGGGCGCCCGGTCCGAGCTGATCACGAGTTGCTTGCCCGTCTCGTAGAGGGTGTTGAAGGTGTGGAAGAACTCCTCGAGCATCTGTTCCTTGCCTTCGAAGAACTGGATGTCGTCGAGGAGGAGGATGTCGGTGGTTCGGTACCGCTGTTTGAAGTCGTCCATCCGCTTCTTGCGGATCCCGTCGATGAACTCGGTGAAGAAGGTCTCGGAGGACACGTATCGGACCGAGAGGTCCGGGTAGAGCTCGAGGGCGAGATGCCCGATGGCGTGGAGCAGGTGGGTTTTGCCGAGCCCGGCGCCTCCGTAGATGAAGAGCGGGTTGTAGCGGGTGCCGGGCGTCTCCCCCACCGCCATCGCCGCCGCGTGCGCGAACCGATTCGACTGACCGACGACGAAAGACTCGAACCGGTATTTCTTGATGAGGCGGGCCAGTTGCTCCGGCTGCATCGGGAGCTCCGGTTGGTGACCCTTCTCCGGATCGACCGGGCTGCGGACCACATCGGGATCGTCGATCTCGAGATCGTCGAGGGCCGCCTCGAAGCGGAGGACGGCATCAGGACCGTAGGCAGTCGAAAACGCTGCCTGGATCGACTGCTGGTGTTTGTCGAGGATCCAATGGAGGTGGAAGTCCGAGGGGGCGACCACCGTGTACCCGTCGGGCCGGCGCTCGATCCGGAGCCGCGAGAACCAGGTCTGCCAGGTGGCGGGATTGGCGCTGTCCCGGAGGGTTCGTTGGAATTGATCCGATGCATCGACCCCTTCGAAGTGTTGCGCGTCCACCACCAAGAGTCTCCTCTCTCTCCACCCGCCGCGTTGTCCACATGTCCATCCACAAGTGTGGACAACGCCATGAAAAACCGTTCTCGTCCGGCGCTCGCCGGTGAACCGACGGGCGCGTCCAACCGCCGGGCCAGGAGGGAAGTGTCAACCTGGGCAGTGGTCGTGGAGGGCACCGTAAAACAACCGGAGCGGGCCGGTCAAGAGCGCGGAATCCTGACTTGGAGCCCGGTTCCGCGGGGGTCATCGGGCGCGAAATGCCTGCTCAGCAGAACCTGGAGGCCGAGGACGATGGACCGGCGAGCGGGAGAATGGCGGCTCAGGGCGATAATCGACTTTTCGCGTCCTTGCCCAATTTGTCGCGGACTGCTCAGGCTTTGACAAAGAGGAACCCGAGTCCGTAGCCTTCATCGGTCAATCCCCAGATCTGGATCTCTTCATGAAACGTACCTATCAGCCAAAAGTCCGACGCCGCAAGCGCAAGCACGGCTTTCGGCACCGCATGCAGACCCGCTCGGGACGAGCCATCGTGAAGTCCCGGCGCGACAAGGGTCGCAAGCGTCTCGCCGCCTGACCGCGGTCGGGTGCTTCCGCTCAGCGGCCGCCAAGCTTTCTCCAAGGTCCTCGATTCCGGTGTCCGCCGCAATCGGGGACCGCTGACGATCATCATCAACCCCAACGACCTCCAGGCGGTTCGGGTTGGGCTGGTCGTCGGTCGGCGAATAGGTGGTGCAGTCGCCCGCAACCGGGCCAGACGCCGAATCCGCCACGCTCTGGCGGCCTTGGAACTGGCGGTCGGGTTCGATTATGTGGTGATTGCCCGCCCTGGAGCGGTCGAGGTGGCCTTCCAGGAAATGGTAGAAGGGTTGCGGACGGCGGTGGCCTACGGAGCCCAGGGAGCAGGAAGATGACGACGGATCGAGAGAAGAAGCGGTTGACGGGCGTTATCGCCGCCGTCCCGATTCGGCTCTATCAACTCGTCCTCAGTCCCCTGCTGGGAAGGAATTGCCGGTTCTCCCCTTCCTGCTCGTCCTACGCGATCGAGGCGTTGGGTCGCTTCGGGATCGTCAGGGGCGGGATCCTCGCCATCCGCCGGCTGGGAAGATGTCATCCATTCGGATCGTCGGGTTTCGATCCGGTACCTACCCGATGGGGGTCATGAACTCGTGGGCCAGCTATTCCGCTACATCGAACAAGGGATTGGATGGTTGTTGTCGTTCTATTACGACCTCATACCATCGTTTGGGTTGGCCATCATCCTGCTGACCGTCACCATCAACATCCTCCTGTTCCCCTTGACGTTGAAGCAGACCCGCTCGACCAGGGCCTTTCAGGCAGTGGCGCCGGAGATCAAACGCATCCAGAAGGAACTCAAGGACGAACCCGAGAAGATGCAGAAGGAGCTGATGCGGGCACAGCGCGAGGCAGGAGCCACTCCCGGGGGGTGCCTGCTACCGATTCTGGTGCAGATGCCGATCTGGTTCGCGCTGTTCCGTGTCCTCCAGAATGTCTCTGAGATCTCCACCGGAAAGGACGTCGAGGCCGTGTTCCTGCCGGCGGAATCCGCCCTGCTGGCGGCAGTCCGGGGTGGCCCGCAACGTTTTCTGGGAATGGACCTCTCCCTCAACATGAGCAACGGGATCAGGTCGGCAGTGGTGACCGCCATTCCGTACGTGCTGATGCTCGTTCTCATGATCGCCACCCAGTACTTCCAGATGTGGCACGCCCAGCGGGGCTCCAATGCCAGCACTCAGGATCTCACACCGCAGCAACGCCAGCAGCAGCAGACACAACAGGCCATCACCCGATTCATGCCGGTGATGCTGGGGTTCGTGTCGTGGAACTTCCCTGCCGGCCTGGTTCTCTACTGGACGACGTCGAACTTGTTCCGTCTCGGCCAGCAGTTCGCGATCTTCGCCATCGACGGGCGGCCTCATCCCGCTCCCGGCATGGCGGCGGTCGAAAAGGGGAAGGAAACGACACCGGTGGTGGAGGGCTCGAAGAAGCCCCACCCGGTGTCCTCCAAGAAGCAGCAGCGGCGGAAGAGGAGATAACCCGTGGAATGGGTGGAAGTCAGCGGCAAGACGGTGGCGGTGGCCGTCGAATTCGGGCTCAAAGAGCTCGGTCTGGAGAATGTCGACCAGGCAATCGTCGAGGTCGTGAGCGAAGGCGAGAAGGGCTTTCTCGGTATCGGGGGCAAAGATGCCGTCGTGCGGATCAAGCCTCGACCGTCCGGTCGAAAGCGCCGGCGGCGAAAGAAGGGCGGCGAATCCGGATCGGATGGGCAGACCGAGGTTGCGCCCCGCCAATCGCGCCAGCAGAACCAGCGACCGCAGAGCAACCGGCGGGAGCAACCCAGACAACAACGTGAACGTGCAGCTCAGCCGCGCCCGGAAGAGCGTGGGCGGCGTGATGACCGGAGGGAGAGATCAATGGAGCAGGCGGCGCCTACCCAGGAACAGGCAGATGTGGTTCGCGAGTTTCTCGAGGGCCTGGTGGGGGCGTTCGGCTTGGACGGCACCGTCGAAGTCACGATCGAGGAGGAGACGATCGTCGCAAACGTGGTGGGTGATCAGACCGAGGCGATGGTCGGACCCCGCGGTTCGGTCATCGAGGCCATCCACGAGATCACCAAGACCGTCATTCTGCGCCGGACCGACGCCGGCGCCAGGGTCAGACTCGACATCGCTGGTCATGCCGACCGTCGGCGGCAAGCGCTGGGCATCTACGCCAATCAGTTGATCGCCCAGGTGTTGAGCGAGGGCGGAGAGGTCGTATTGGAGCCGATGAGTGCGGCGGATCGCAAGGTGATCCATGACGCCGTCGGGAGCCACGAAGGCGTGCGGTCGTACTCGGAGGGCGAATCACCGCGCAGATACGTGGTGATCTCGGCGATTGCTCCGGTGGCGGCTGCGGCGGAGGCGGTAGAAGCGCCGGCGGAGGAGGAGAGCGCCGGCTCCGAAGAGGAGTGACGGTTCGCTCGAGAGTGAAGCAACAGGGGCGCCCCGATGGGCGCCCCTGTTGCATGCGCAGGCAACTGGTGGTTGCGGTCCTCCACGGATCGGAGTTTCACGTGAAACCGTGACCTCTGGACGCGCGGCCAGGACCCACCGCCAGAAGTTTCACGTGAAACGTGTAACTCCTGTCTACCCTCTCCACTGTGGACGAACTGTTTCCGCTCAGCACACAGATGATCCTCCGGCTAGGAGGGACGACCGAGATGGCTACCGCGATCG
>Ga0209798_10001553_pt1 | contig 13774 bp, 12 predicted proteins | sample DOMMetBare3Fresh_FD_187475 | JGI IMG/M metagenome (GOLD analysis project Ga0209798, IMG submission 187475) | Wetland sediment microbial communities from St. Louis River estuary, USA, under dissolved organic matter induced mercury methylation -... | ecosystem: Environmental > Aquatic >...
TCGTTCAAATCCATTTGCTACATCGTGAATGCTTTCATATATAGAACCAACTTCCGCGGTCGGGGTGCTTTCCAAATCGAATTCAACAGCCCGAACTTTGTCAACGATTGCTTCTTGCAAATATGCATCCTTGAACATATCGCCGGTCGTTTCCTCGTCGTCAGACACGCGTTCAAAATTCGAAGGCTCAAATTCAAACATCGGTTCCGGCTCAGATTCGGAAATCGGCGGCGAAGGAAATTCCGTTTTTGCACCGCGACCGCGACCGCGACGCGAACGTCCGCGACGAGGACGACCGGATTTCTCTTCCGTCAGTGCGATTGATGACTCCGCGGTTGATTCTTCAGTCGCTTCGCCGAGAATCGGTTCTGAAATTTGATGAAGTTCCTCGATCTGATGCTCGTGTTCAATGCGGGCTTTTTGAATCTGTGCAGAAGCTTCCACTTCCGCCGTTTCCGCCGAAACCTTTTTGGTCTTCTCCAACATTATGCGTTCGAGTTCTTCTTCTTCATCGAAGAAATCCGAAACATATAAAAACGCATCGCGCTCCAAACCAATATCAACGAATGCCGATTGCATTCCCGGTAAAACGCGATGAACTCTTCCTTTGTATATGTTTCCGACGATTCCGGAATTCTCTTCACCGCGTTCGATATAGAATTCCGCCACGCGACCATCGTCGATAATCGCGATTTTCTTTTCGCGTCCGTTGACGCTGACAATCATTTCTTTAGCCATAGTTCCTCAGTTTTTGAGATTTGCGCTGTGCCGAATTGAAATCAAAACGATCAAAGCTTTTTCGGTTGGCTTAGTTAGGTAGAATGGTGGACGGAAGTAAAAAATCAGACTGAACTAAAACGATTGGCTTATGCTTTGAGGCTTCCACGCAAATCCGCGAAGCAATTCAGAATTGCTCGCTCCACTATCGAAATACGATTTGCGTCGGGAATAAGAAATTTTCTTGAAGTCACAAAGCTAATTCTTAAGCGAAACATTTAACCGCGTTCGCGAGGAGCATCGAAATCCAATTGCCTCGAGCTCAAACCCGTTTCCAAATTATCGAACGCCGGATGAAAAAACTTTTCAATCTTGCGGTCTGCTTCCGTCAATTTCATGCTGAAACAATTCTAGTTCCAAAGCAAACCACCGTCAGTATAGAGAACTCGCATCGGTTTGTCATTCTTTTCCTGACCGGTAAGGGTCGGGCGAAGTTAGAACGGACAGTAATTGCTAAGACTTAACGAAACGGAATTATCTTTAAACTCATAGGAAGTGACCGCGCAATTTCCGACATCGCACTCTCGGTCAATTGATAAGATTTCGTTTTCGGAAAGGTCTTCCAGGAGGTAGCGCCAAATTCTCACGACCACCTCGTGTGTAACGATAAGCGAATTTTCACGGACGATGTCTTCGCGAAAATCACGCAGAAAAGATCGAACGCGCAATGCTACGTCTGCCCAATTCTCTCCGCCTGGCGGTCGATAATAGAACTTTCCGAGTCTTTCGCGTTTCTCGCATTCATCGGGATACTTTTGCATCGCGCCGATTTTCGTGAGGCGATCAAAAATTCCAAGTTCACGCTCACGAAGGCGTTCATCTGAAATAATTTGAATTTCCGGAAGACTAGCGGCTTCAAGCATGAGCTCGACGGTTGCGCGTGCGCGCAAATAAGGCGACGTAAAAATGCGTTGTGGTTTTTTGTTTTGTGTAGCCAGCCAATTTCCAAGCGCTCTCGATTGCTGCCCGCCTTTTACCGAGAGTCGGACATCGGGTTCGCGTTCGGGAAATTCAATTGTTGGAAGTTTTTCGCGTTCGGATTTCTGTCGCGCCTCGTTGGCGGTGCTCTCACCGTGGCGGACGATCCAAAGAATTGCGGTCATTTGATTTTGAATTCGGCGATCACCGGAGCGTGGTCAGAAGGTTTTTCAAGTTTTCTTGTGCTGATATCGATCTCACACTCTTTGCATTTCTCCGCCAGCGGCGCGGAAGTCCAAATGTGGTCAATTCTCAATCCGTGATTTTTTGGAAATGCACCTTGCCGATAATCCCACCATGAATAAAGTTTTTCGTCGCCGTGAAGTTTCCGGAACACATCGACGAATCCCCATTTTTTTACGTGGTCGAGCGCGGCGCGTTCCGGTTTTGTGAAATGGAGTTTTCCTTCCCAAAGCTTCGGGTCCCAAACGTCACGTTCATCCGGTGCGACATTAAAATCGCCGCACAGCAAAACGTCGGATTTCGTATCGCATTCCGAGTCGAAAAATTTTCTCAGCCGCTGAAGCCAATCGAGCTTGAAGGTAAATTTGTCTGTCCAGAGTTCGGTTCCGTTTGGAATATAAGTGTTGACGACGCGGATGCCCTTGATGGTTGCGGCGAGAAAACGCTTGGGTGCATCGTCTTGATCGCCCGGAAAATTCTTTTGAACTTCGGAGATTTTGTGTCGCGAGAGAATCGCGACACCGTTGTATGACTTTTGACCCATGAAAGCAGCTTCGTAACCGGCTGATTCGATCGGTTCAAGCGGGAAATTTTCATCAATGCATTTCGTCTCCTGAAGACAAACAACATCAGGCGAGGCGCGTTTGAGCCAAGCGAGAAGATGCTCCATTCGGGCATTGATCGAATTCACGTTCCAAGTCGCGATCTTCATTTGGAATTTTCTCCTTCGGCGATGAGCGCGGTAAGCAATGCTCCGCGAAAGGGAATATCTTCGAGCAAAATATGTTCGGATAAAGTATGCGCGCCATCGCCGCGAATTCCGATTCCATCCAGGACCGGAACTCCTATAGCTCCGACGAAATTTCCGTCAGAAGCGCCGCCAACTTGAGTTTCACCGAGCACGTAATCCAATCGCAACGCGATTTCGCGCGCGCGTTCGTAAAGCGAAATTACCGCGTCAGTTCTTTCCAGAGGCGCGCGGTTAATTCCGCCGAGAAGCTCGAGTCGGACTCTTCCGTCGCGGGGTTTCAACTCGCGTAACGCCTGTTCGATTTTATGCGCTTCCGCGAGAGTCGCAAATCTCACGTCGATCGAACATTCCGCGAATTGCGGAATCACATTGGTCGCAGTTCCGCCTTGAATCGTGCAGACGTTCACCGATGTTCCTTTCGACGCGGAATTGAGCGCAGAAATTTCTTCGATCTGATGCGCAATTTCCAAAATAGCCGAAGCACCTTTTTCCGGTTCGAGTCCGGCATGCGACGGAATTCCGTGTGCTCGCAAACTGTAAGTTGCGGTCCCTTTGCGTCCGGTCTTCGCGCGACCTTGCGCCGAAGGTTCCAAAACGAAACACCTCTCAGATTTGCGCGCCTCGCGCTCGACGAATTCGCGTCCTGTATGGGAGCCGATCTCTTCATCACAAGTCAGCAGTATCGAGACCGGTCGCTTTGGAACAAGTTTTAGCTCATCAAATGCGCGCAGAATTTCCAACATCAAAACGCAATTCGCCTTCATATCGAAAATTCCGCAGCCAAACATTTTGCCGCCTTCGATACGGAGAGGGTTTTTTTGAACAGTGCCGCGAGGATGAACGGTATCCGTATGACCGAGTATGAGAACTTGTTTTGCAACGGATTTTTGAAAAGCGCGAATGAGAATGTGCTCACCGTGGTCTCTCGAAACTATTCGCTCAACACCCGAAACAGACGAAATTTTTCGCGCTTCAGCTTCGAGAAAATTGCAGACAGCGCGACTGCCTTCAATATCGCGTGAGGGAGATTCGATGGCAACGAGTTCGCCAATGAGTTTGACGATTCGCTCTTGATTCGCCACGAAATAATCGAAAAGAATTTTAGTTTCCATTCGGGGTTGGTTGCGCAATGGGACTAGTCGGCTGACTAAAAATTTGTTCGAGCATCACACCAAGACGATAACCGGCGAGCGCAATTTGTTCGCTCGCGATTCCGAAAGCAGCTTTTTTATAAGCGGTGCCCGGCATTTCGTTGCGCTTGAGTCCAACTGAATAAACTTTTGTGGACGCCAGTTGAAATCCTTCGCGTTGCCACTCGTCGAACTTTCCCGCTTTCAAGCGTGATTCCATTTTTGCGCGCGGATACTTCTTGGTGATTTTCGCCGCGGCGAAAGGGATATATTCCTGATCACATTCGTCATTTTCGCGTGGAAGATTTTTCGTCAAGAGTTGATCCCAATACCAATGTAGGCTCACGCGATTTTCGCGCGGAGTTTCTTTTGGCATCAACTCGAAGAGATTTCCGCCCTGATCACCTTTAGGCTCGAGTTCGGTAATGCGTGCGGAACAATGAAGCGGCTGATGAATGTCGCCGGCTAAATGCAACACCCAGGCAAGCGCAGTCGCTTTATCAACGTCGGTCGCCGCCGGATCGCGCAGTAATTTATCAAAGGCGAATAAACGTTCGACGGCGTTTTCTTTGTCTGATTTCATATCGGAAATAATTTCCACCCTGCCATCGGTTTCTTTCCAAAAAGTGTCGAGATAATGCCAAGGTCCGCGATGAAATTTACGAAAACGGAATTTGTAATCGCGATTGCGAATGATATCCGACCAAGTGCTCGCGATAAGAAAATGTTCGAGCTGACGGGCGCCGAGCGAACGCGAATCCGAAGCTAGGAAAACTCCCAGATCGGAATCTTCATTTGCGGCAGCGAGAATTCTTGCCGCGCGTTCGCGCGCAGTCGGCGACATTTGTTGCCATGCAATGTAAGAGACGACCTTATGCCCCGTGTCGTCCCAAGCGAATGCCGGCAAAGGCAAGACAAACAAAAACAGTAAAATATTCAAGAGAGGTTTTTTCATTTTAATGAGCTCCAATTCGAATGAATTCTAGCGGAGATGCGCGAAGATAAAAAGTCGAAGATTTTCCCGCCGTGATTTACATTAAGCCTTTATGCCTGAAACGCGCAGCCAAAGAAAACCACTTTCGAAGTTTCTGTTTCTTAGCGGTTAAGAAGGCTTTCGTAGAGTTGTTTGAGATTCGCGAGGTGTGCATCGATGCTGAAATTCGCCAAAGCGAATTCTCGCGCGCTTTTGGCGAGGTTCGTTCGCGCATTTTCGTCTGTGAGAAGTCGCGCGAGTGTCTCGGAGAGTTGTTTATCGTCGCCTGCGTGGAATACTTCCGCGTATTTTCCATCGGCGGAAACTTCAAGCAACGGAGGAATGTCAGAAACTACTGACGGCACGCTGGCGAGCATTGCTTCATTGACGGCAATCGGCAAACCTTCGGCGAGCGACGACAAAACAAAAACGTCCAGCGCGGCGAGTATATCGGGAATGTCATCGCGACCACCGAGGAAATGAACTTTCTCAAGCAGTCCGAATTCACCACAAAACTTCACGCATTCATTAAATTTTTCCTCTGCGCCCATCATCGTTTTTCCGACGAAGACGCAGTTCGCGTTTGAAATCTTTGTAAAAAGACTCGGTAGCGCGCGGCATAATGTAAGCTGGTCCTTGCGCGGTTCCCGATAAAAATGACCAATCATTCCGAAAACAAAATCGGATTTCCCAAGATTTAATTGCTCGCGGAAATTCTTGCCCGAGGGTTTTAGTCTTTGCTCGTCAACGCCGTTGTAGATGACAGAGGTGTTCGGCGGAAAACGAAAAGCGAATTCGCTTTCGTAGATCTTTTTAGATTCGCGTCCGACCAGAATGTTGTGCGCAACGCGCGGAAGTAACCATTTTGTGGCAACGAGATTTTTTTTATCAGGAACGATTCCGTGATGAGTCAAAACAACTTTTGTTTTTGTTCCAAAAGCGGCGGCCAGTGCGTGTAGAGCCTCGACCGCCTGATGCGTGTGAATTATTTCGACTTTCTCTTTCGTCAAAATATCGCGGAGCGCGAAAGCTAGCAGCGGATCAAAAGGCAACCTGCGCTTGAGACGAAACTTTGTGATATTAAGTTCGAGAAAATCTTTTTCCAATGCGCCACCGCCGGCGCACGCGAAAAGTAATTCGATTCCGGCTTTGTGCGCATTGCGGCACACATCGAGAACGAGAGTTTCGGCGCCGCCGCGGTTTACCGTATCGAGAAAATGCAGAATCTTCATGCGAAAGTCATTAAACGACAAATGACAATCGCGGGCAAAGATGTTTTCATTTTTTATTGATTGTGCCGATGACTATTCAATCTTCGAAAAATGAAATTTTCGCTTTTGTGCCGTCATACAACCACGCGCCATTTATCGAAAAATGTTTGAGATCCATTCTTAACCAGGCACAACCGCCGAAAAAGCTGTTGGTGATTGATGACGGATCAAAAGACGATTCGCCAAAAGTCATTGAAAGAGTTTTGAAAGAAAGTCCGTTTGCGGTCGAACTCATCGTCCGCGAGAATCGCGGACTCTCCGCGACTTTGAATGAGGGTTTGAATCATTCGTCCGGAGATTTTTTTGCCTATCTCGGTTCCGACGACGTTTGGCTTCCGAAATTCCTGGAAAAAAGAAGCGGGATTCTCGCAGAGAATTCGAATGCGGTTTTGGTTTGCGGACACGCCTTTTTGATTGACGAAGAAGATTTTATCATCGACCGGACTGATCGATGGACCCGCTTTTTAGGCGGAAAGATGCTGCCTTATTTATTGCGCGGGCAGATTTTTGCAAGTTCGAGCGTCATATACCGCCGCACCGCGCTCGAAAAATATGGCTGGAATGAAGATTCGATTCTTGAAGATTACGAGCTCTATCTTAAACTTACCGCCGACGGAGAATTTGCTTTTGACGATGAGATTTTATCGGCATGGCGTCAGCATGGAAGAAATGTTTCGCGCGATTTTCCGCTGATGATGAGCGAATGGATCGCGGCTCAAGACCGCGTCGCGGAGAAGCTGAATCTCAGCCGCGACGAACTCGACAAAATTCAGTCGGAACTCAGATTCGACTCCGTTTTAAGTTTCGTCAGACACGGACATCGTCGCGAAGGATTGCGACTGTTTTACGAAAATCTGAGAGGTGCGAAATCACTCTCACAAATCGGTAAAACGCTTTTTCGTTTTAGTATTCCGCCTTCCATTTTTGAGTGGAATCTTCGGCGCAAAAAGACGCGGACTAAACAAAAATACGGTAGATTAGAAATTTGATGCAGGAAATAACGACAATCCGACCGAGTAAATCGTGGCTCAGTCTTGATTTGAAAGAATTCTGGACTTACCGCGAACTGCTTTATTTTTTGACCTGGCGCGACATCAAAATCCGCTATAAGCAAACGGCAATCGGAGTGCTTTGGGTGATTTTGCAGCCGGTCATTACTACGGCGATTTTCACGGTCTTGTTCAGCAATTTTGCCAGATTTGAAACTAAAGGAATTCCTTATCCGCTTTTTGCTTTGAGTGGTTTGATGATCTGGCTCTTTGTTCATACTTCGATCACGATGGCGAGCAACAGCCTCGTGAGCAACACGAATCTTGTGACGAAAATATTTTTTCCGCGTCTGATTATGCCCTTTGCGGCAACTTTGGCGGGAATCGCAGATTTGTTTTTCAGTCTCGTAATTCTCGTGATCTTAATGACCTATTACGGCACCGCGCCGGGCTTGCAGATTTTGTTCGCGCCACTGTTTTTGATTCTGGCAATAATTCAAACAATGGCTTTCGGGACGCTTTTTTCAGCTATGAATGTGCGCTTCCGCGACGTGAAATTTGCGCTTCCGTTTGCCCTACAGGTTTGGATGATCGCATCGCCACTCTTTTACCCTTCAAGTCTGTTATCGGAAAAATGGCGGTTGGTTTTTGCGATAAATCCTCTGGTTGGAATTCTCGAAGGTTTTCGCGCATCGCTTTTTGGAACTCCGTTTGACTGGACGGTCATCGGCATCTCATGCGCTTCGATTCTCGTGCTGGTGTTGCTCGCTCTTTTTGTTTTCAAACGAATGGAAGACGATTTCGCGGATTTGATTTAGATAATTAATTGATAATTTTGAATCGCTGATCGAATCACAATCGGGAATCCAATATGTCGCAAGTAATCAAGGTCGAAAATATTTCAAAACTCTATTACCTCGGCGCCGCCGCTCATAATTCTTTACGCGATGCCTTGATGAGTTTTGTGAAAAATCCGATGCGCGACAAAAAACGAGAACTTTGGGCTTTGCGCGACGTAAGTTTTGAAGTTAAAGACGGCGAAACTTTGGGAATTATCGGGCATAACGGCGCGGGCAAATCCACACTTTTGAAAATTCTCTCGCGCATCACTAAACCAACGACGGGCGAGGTCGAAATTCGAGGGCGCGTCGGCTCGCTTCTGGAAGTCGGCACGGGTTTTCACAATGAACTTTCCGGCAGAGAGAATGTTTATCTTAACGGCGCGATTTTGGGAATGAAACGCGCCGAAATCGAAAAGAAATTCGACGAGATCGTCGCTTTTTCCGAAGTCGAAAATTTTCTCGATACACCTGTAAAACATTATTCTTCCGGAATGTATTTGCGGCTCGCGTTTTCGGTGGCGGCGCATCTTGACCCGGAGGTTCTAATCGTCGACGAAGTTTTGGCGGTTGGCGACAATGCCTTTCAAAAAAAATGCCTGAGCAAAATGCGCGATGTCAGTCAATCGGGTCGGACGGTGCTTTTCGTCTCCCACGATATGTCTTCGATCACGCGAATTTGCAGCCGCGCGATTGCTTTGGCGCAAGGGAAGATCGTCAGCGAAGGTAGTTCTGCGGAAGTCGTCCGCGAATATCTTTCATCGAGTTGGGGAATGCGTACCGAACGCGATTTCACCGATGACTTACAGCAGCCGCAAAGTGAATTCGTGCGGCTGAAAAAAGTCCGTATGGTTGACGAAGACGGGAAAGTTTGCGGTAGTTTCGACATTCGAAAAAAAATCGGAATTGAAGCGACATATGAGGTGCGGAAATCGGGACAGATTCTCTTGCCGAATATACAAGTTTATAATCAAGAGCGAATTCAAGTTTTCACGATTCAAGACGTCTCGAGCGGATGGAGTCGCCGCGCAAAAGAAACGGGCGAATATGTAAGCACCGCCTGGATTCCGGGGAATTTGATGGCGGAAGGTTCTTTCATTATTAATTTTGCGATGGTCACATATCTACCCTTTCAAAGCGTGCATTTCAACGCCCTCGAAGTAGTCAGCTTCGATGTTTTTGATCTGATGAAAGGTGATTCGGCGCGCGGTGATTTTACCGGGAAAATGGATGGCGTTGTGCGTCCGCTGGTCGAATTCGAAACTGAGAAAATAAAATAAAGAGATTGGATAATTTGTTTAATCCGCTAAATCATCCTGTGTGTTTGGAGTTTCCGCTCTGGCTCGAAGAGACAGCGTGGTCGGGACACATTCCATTTGCAATGTATATGGTCAGCGCATTGCGTCCACGCATTTTCGTAGAGCTTGGCGCTTATCGGGGCGTTTCGTATTGCGCTTTTTGTCAGACGGTAAAAACTTTAAAGTTAGACGCAAAATGCTACGCCGTGGATACATGGCAAGGCGACGAGCACGCCGGAAAACTCGAAGAAGGCGTACTGGCAAAGCTGAAGGCGCATCACGATCCGCTCTATTCGGAATTTTCGCGGCTGATTCGTTCGACCTTTGACGAGGCGCTCAATCATTTCGGCGAAAGCTCCGTTGATCTTCTACATATCGATGGTTTTCATACTTACGAAGCCGTGCGTCACGACTTTGAAACATGGAAGCCGAAACTGAGCGAACGGGGAGTTGTGATCTTTCACGATATCAACGTGCGCGAACGCGGCTTTGGAGTCTGGAAGTTTTGGGACGAGATGAAGCGCGAATATCCTCATTTTGAATTCTCACACATGCACGGACTTGGAGTACTCGCGGTCGGAAAAGAAATTCCAACGGAATTTCAGAAAATCTTAAACGCCGACGCGAACGAAGCGCAGCTTATCCGCGAATTCTTCGCGCAATACGGCGCGCGCATCGAAGCAGTCGAAGAACTCAGCCGTCAAAAAGTTTATATGAGCTATCTGGAAAGCTATGAACGCGTTTTTAAGAAATCGAAATTTATGCGCTTCTACCGTGTTTTTTCGGAAGAAGGTTTCCGCGGCGTTTTCAAGAGGCTATGATTTCGACATTTATTTTTCGTAGTCCCCAGGCAATAAACGAAAATACTGAAAGCAGAAACATCGCCGCGATAAACCCGTTTACGATCTTGCTGTTAAGGTGCCGACGGTTTGCATAAACGAAAAGAACGATCATTGCCAAAGCCGGAAACAAATATCTACCCTGCGGTTGAAACGCGTAAAACCACGAAAGCATCATTGAAATTAAGATCGTCAAGAAAACGCCCGACGACATAATCGCAAACTGAATTATGCTCTCTCGGTCGCGGGTTTTTACTGTGGCGACAAAAAGATAAACGCCGAGCAAAATACTTAGGAGAAAGATTGTTCCGTAAAACCAATTTTTCGCGTAGATGTTCATATATCCGTAAACGCCGAAAAAGCTTTGCGAAGAAAGTCTGAGCCAGCCCCATTCAAAAAGCATCTCCTTAAAACTGACACCTTTTGCTTTGAGTTTCATTTCCTTTCGCGAATGTTCGAGATCATTCTCAAAGGTCGATGGTTTTGTTTCGTATTGGGCAATCTCTTCCTGAACCAGCGCCAATTTGTTTCGTGATTGTTCGAAATTACCGGAAAGATAATTGAGGTAAGCTGCCCCGACAAAATTCGTCTCGCCATTTACATAAAAATCCATACCGATTCGCAGCGCGAAAATGGAAATCGCGATCAATGCGATAAAACAATATTTCTTGATTTGTAAAACGGAGAACTGATTGGTTGCCAAAATCCAAAAGGCAACAAAAACGACAAACGCCGAGTAGTTGGATTTGAGCGTGAACAAAATTCCGATAAGTATTCCAAAAAAGACTCCCCGCGATTTGGAGGTAGAGTCGGAGTCGAAGAATTGTCGCGACAAACTTTTTTCGTAACCAAGCTGATAGGCAACGATCATTGAAATAAACAAAGCGAAAGCATCATTGTTTACATACGAGAATACATACCAAATCTGTGGCGAAATTAAGAGTATTGCCGGAAAAATAAAGATGACCGGTTCCTTTAGTGAACGAATCCAAAAGAAAGAGATCAAAAATACAAACAACAAGACTTGAAATAATCGGGCGCGGATTAATTCACTAGGAACGAAAGGTGAAAGTATCAGGGAGAACTTTCCGGCAGTAAAATATTCGATCCAATGATAATTGAGATATGAAACGCCGAATAGAGAATATCCGGCACGCACACTGGGGTCGTCATATTCCGGCGGAAGAAAATTCTTTGCATAGTAATTCACTGCAAAGAGATGATGAATTTCATCGGGATGTCGGTTATAGTCGCTCAGAAACGACATCGTGGCGGTTAATGCAAGCGCAATGACTGCGCAAATCTTCAATAGACTGTGTGGCAAAAATCCGTCCGGCTTGGAAATCTTGAGATTCATCCTGACGAAGAGAATACTGGCGCAATAAGACTAAAGACAATAACGCGTGGGCAAATTGCAAACAAAAATCAGGCGCGCGATCGACATAGTGCGTTTCCAAGGCGCTACAGGTTTCGTCGCAAACATGCGGGAAAGCGCTTGGAAATTCAATCAGAGTCGGCGCTACCGAAAATGGATTCAGCGAAATGACCTCGCATCGAAAGAGCGACGCATCGCGATTCAGAATCGTATCGGCGGTTTTGCGTCAAAGCCGCTGATTTCTGTTTTGATACCGGTTTATAACGTCGAAGAAAAATGGCTGAGACTTTGTATCGAATCCGTTTTAAATCAAACATACGAACACTGGGAACTTTGCATCGCAGACGACAATTCGACCAACCCGAACATACGAAAAATTCTCAATGAGTACTCAGCGAAAGACCGGCGTATCAAGGTCGTTTTTCGTGAAGAAAACGGTCATATTTCCGCCGCGTCGAATTCCGCTTTAGAACTCGCGACGGGCGAATTCACGGCGCTGCTCGATCACGACGATGAGCTTTCATCAGATGCGCTTTTTTGGGTTGCAAAAGAATTAAACGATTTTTCCGAAACGGCGTTTATTTACAGCGACGAAGATTTGATTGATGAACGCGGAAAACGTTTTTCACCACATTTCAAGCCGGACTTCAGTCGCGATTATTTTTACTCGTTGAATTTAATCACACACCTTTCCGCATATCGCACGGAAATTTTGCGAAATATCGGAGGCTTCCGAGTTGGTTTGGAAGGAAGTCAGGACTATGATCTCGCGCTCCGAGTGCTTGAAGTTATAAACGAAAAACAAATCCGACACATTCCGCGAATTCTCTATCATTGGCGAGCGATTCCCGGTTCGGTCGCTTATTCGTCCGGAGAAAAACCCTATGCGCATGAGCGCGCGCGTATCGCGATTCGCGAACATCTGGCGCGGATGGGTTCGACGTGTGAAGTCGTCGAGGCGAAATATTCGCTCCATCGTTTGGTTCCCGGATTTTCGCCGGAAACACATGTATGTGTCGTTTCAAGCGACAAACATATTGTCGAAAAGTTTCGGGCAAAGACCTCCGCACGAAGATTCACTTTTATTGTTCCCGATGACCGTGATTCAAAATCGCGTGCCGAGATATTAAATCAAGTGGTGAGAGATACGGAGGCAGATGTATTGATTTTTCTCGAGGATGAAATTGTTCCGAAAGATTTCGGAGCTCTGGAAGAAATTGCAGCTCATGCAATGCGCGATGGAATCGGTGTGGTCGGTGCAAAAATTCTCGATAAGGATGGACGCATCAGAAATGCCGGTATCGTTTTCACTCCGGACGGTAAAATCAATTTTGCTCACTTGGGAGTCGATCCGAAAATCGAAGGTTGGCTATTTCGCACCGATTTAATTAACAACTTCTCTGCGGTTTCGGGTGTGATCGCGATACCAAAAGATATTTTTGAAAGCGCCGGTGGATTCGACATCGCAGATTTTTCAAATGGACTCTACGATCTCGATCTCTGTCTGCGACTTCGAGAAAAAGGTTTGCGCGTTTTATGGACGCCTTACGCCGAATTTATTCAAACGAAAATCTCACCGATGGAAAAACTATGCGCAGAGGATAATTCCAACGAGCTGAAAGATTTCAGAAAACGCTGGCGGAACGTTTTCGAAAACGATCCATTCTTTAATCCCAATCTAACCATGGAAAACGGGCGATTTTGTGTTTCACATAATCGCCGCCCAAAAAACCTCTGATCATTTCAACGAAGAAGGTCGGCAACGGTTTTCTCGCGATAATTAAAAACGTTTTTGAGATCGCGACTGATCAAAAAGTTGAAGATATCGCCCAGCGGTTCAAAAGGAAGCCGATAGCGGACCTCATCTTCAATTAGCGTTCTATTCGAATCCAATTCGGTAAAAGTGTGCCGGTGAATCCATTGTTTATAAGGTCCGCGAAGTTGCGTATCGACGAATTCAAAAGGCGGATTCCATTCGGAAATTTCGGTACGCCATTTAACCGGAATGCCGCGCAGTGTTAACTGATAATCAATGAGCGCGCCCTTCTTCAAATCAATCGGTTGCGGAGTAAGAATTCGAAACTTCAAATATGGCGGAGTTATGCGCTCGAGATTTCCCGCATCGGAAAAAAAATCAAAAACTCTTTCGCGGGGAAGAGGAAGTTCTACACTAGCTTTCAATATGTGTTCTGCCATCTATAAGGAACCTCTCCAAGTAAATTTAGTTCGGCGATTCTACAGTAGACGAGAAATGAATTCAGCCTTTTTTCGATTTCAAATATTTTTTTGGAATTGGAATTTCCGTCGATTCACCTTGCCAGTAAATGGTAACAATCCACCAGCGCTTTCCATCGTTTAGTAGTTGGAAGCT
>Ga0209798_10001554_pt1 | contig 13769 bp, 13 predicted proteins | sample DOMMetBare3Fresh_FD_187475 | JGI IMG/M metagenome (GOLD analysis project Ga0209798, IMG submission 187475) | Wetland sediment microbial communities from St. Louis River estuary, USA, under dissolved organic matter induced mercury methylation -... | ecosystem: Environmental > Aquatic >...
CGCGTAGCGGGTGAAGAACTGCGTGAACACGACGCCGGCCAGGGCCCAGAACAGGAGCAAGGCGATCCACGCTTCTGCAGGCGTGTGCGACAGGTCCACGGCCTCGTCGGTGGCGTGGAACTCGCCGTCATCGCCCATCACCTTCGGGCCGGCATCGATGTCCATGTGTTCTCTCCGTTACTGCGTCACTGTCAGCGGGCCTGGCAGGCCGCATGGCCGCGAGACGCGGCCATTCCTCAGCCTGTCCAAGCCGACGCAGGTCGGCTTGGAGCCGCGGGCCTCGGCCCCCTGGGCGGAGGCGGCCGCAGGCCGCTTCGGGCGTTACTTGATGCTCGCGATGCGGTCGTAGTCCTTCTTGTCGAAGCCCAGCGACTCGACGCTCTTGTTCTTCAGCACCGCGTCGACGAAGCTCTGGCGGTTCACGGTGACGATGGTCAGGCCCTTCTTCTTGAATTCGTCCACCAGCTCCGCTTCACGCTTCTTGATCTGTGCGGTCGCGCGCGCCGCGGCCTCGAGCGCCACATCGGTGAAGATCTTCTTCTCGGCATCGGTCAGCTTGGTCCACACATGCGGCGCCACCTGCGTGGTCAGACCGTCGACGATGTGGCCGGTGAGCATGATGGCCTTCTGCACCTCGTAGAACTTCTTGGCCTCGATCGTGGTCAGCGGGTTCTCCTGAGCGTCGACGGTGCCGTTTTGCAGCGCCAGGTACACCTCGGCAAACGCGATCGGCGTCGGGTTGGCGCCGCAGGCCTCGGGCGTGGCGCGGTAGGCGGGCACGTCGGGCACGCGGATCTTCAGGCCTTTCATGCCAGCACAGTCGGTGAACGGCTTCTGGCTCGTGGTGTGGCGCGCGCCGTAATAGGTGTAGGCCAGGATCTGGATGCCGGTCTTCTCGCGGTAGCCGTCGATCATCTCCTTGAACACCGCGCTCTTGGCGTACGCGAGCAGGTGGTCGCCGTCGCGGAAGATGAACGGGTAGTAGGCGATACCCAGGCGAGGGTAGCTGCGCGCGGCGAAGCTCGGGCCACTGATGATCATGTCCACCGTGCCGAGCTGCATGCCCTGGTTGATGTCGGTCTCCTTGCCGAGCGACGAGGCCGGGAAGACCTGGATCTCGAACTTCCCGTTGGTGCGCTTCTTGATCTCCTCGGCGGCCCACACGCTCTCGGTGTGGTAGGGCTCGCTGGTCTCGTAGACATGGGCCCACTTGAGCTTGGTCTGGGCCTGGGCCAGACCCATGGGTCCTGCGAGCGCCACCACCGCGGCGGCCAGCAGGGTCTTGAAGAGCATCTTGCGTTTCATCTTTGGGTCTCCTGGGGTTGTGGACTTCACTCGTAAATCAACTGCACCTTCGTGCTGCGCGACCGGTCGGCCGCGAGCGCGAAGGCCTCTTCCGCGCGCGCGAGCGGCAGCTGCGCGCTGATCAGCGGCCGCACGTCGGCGCGGCGCGTGCGGATCGCCTGTACCGCGAGATCGAACTCGCCGTTGGCGCGAAAGGCGCCGACGTAGTCCAGCTCGCGGGCCATCACCCGGTTGGCGGGGAATGGAACTTCTTCGGGCAGCGTGCCCACCTGTACCACGGTGCCACCGCGACGCACGCCGGCCAGGCACAGCGCCAGCGCGCTCGGCGCGCCCGCAGCCTCGATCGCGACGTCGTGGTGGTCGGGCGGCACCGCCTCGACCGGCAGTGACGCATCGGCGCCCACGGCGCGCGCCATCTCGAGCGCGCGCGGGTTCAGGTCGGCCACCGTAATCTCTGCCGCGCCCGCCAGGCGCGCCGCGATCACGGCCATGCAGCCGATCGTGCCGCCGCCGGTGACGAGCACGCGCGCGCCCAGCAGATCGCCTGCGCGACGCACCGCGTGCAGCCCCACGGACAACGGCTCGGCGCACGCGATCTCGCCCAGCGACACCTCGGGTTCGGTCACCGCGGTGAGCTGGCGCTCGTGCATCACGAACGCCTGCGCGAACAGCCCTTGCGCGTGCGGAAACACGCTGGCGCTGCCGACGAAGTGCATGCGCTCGCACAGGTTCATGCGCCCCTCGCGGCAGCGGGCGCAAACGCCGCACGGGTGCGAAGGGTCGATCGCCACCCGATCGCCGGGTTTCACGCGCGTGACGTCGACGCCGACCGCCTCCACCACGCCCGAGGCCTCGTGCCCCGGCACCAAGGGCTCGCGGATCACGAAGGCGCCGGCGCGTCCATGCTGCCAGTAATGCAGGTCGGAGCCGCAGATGCCGCCCGCCCCCAGGCGCAGGCGCACGTCGTGCGCGCCAAGCGCGCGCGGCGCGCGCGGCTCGACGCGCAGGTCGCGTGCGCCGTGAAGCGTGACCGACAAGGCGCTCATGCGGCCCTGCGCGTCGGCGGCTCTTCGAGCGCCGCCGCGAAACGGTCGTGCGAGCTCTGCAAGTGCTGCTGCATCGCCTTGCGAGCCGCAGCGGCGTCGGCGGTCGCCACGGCCTTGACCACGGCGCGGTGCTCGGCCACCGCGCAGCGCCAACTCTTCGCGTTCTCGAAGTGCCGGCCCAGTTGCTCGAACAGCGGGTTGTTTCGTTCGTCGAACAGTTCGGTCACGACGCGCACCAGCGCCGCGTTGCCGCTGGCCTCGGCCAGCGCGATGTGGAACTCGCGGTCGCCGCGGATCGGCATCACGCTGTGTGCGATGTCGTCTTCCATCGCCTTGACCGCCGCGCGCAGTCGCTTGAGCAGCGACGGCGTGCTCGCGCGCGCGGCCAGCGCAGCCAGCTCGGCCTCGACCAGCGCACGCGCCCGGATGATGTCGAACGGCCCGAGCGCCGCTTCGACCGCACCACGCACGGCCACCGGTGCCTCGAGTGCGGTGACATAGATGCCCGAGCCCATGCGCACCTCGACGAGGCCCTCGACCTCGAGCGCGATCAGCGCCTCGCGCACCGACGGGCGCGAGACGCCCAGTTGCGCCGCAAGGTCACGCTCGGGCGGCAGGCGCGAACCGAGCACGAACTCTCCCGCCGCGATCAGCCCGCGCAACTGCTCGGCGATCTGGCGATACAGGCGCTTGGGTTCGACGACTTGCAGCGGCATGGGGTGGGTGGCCAAGTGGCCTGACCAATTGGCCGGTGCAGTGTGGCCGCGGCCACGCGCGGCTCGCTCATGGTTTACCCGTGCGCCGCGCGCCGCGCCGGGTCCGAGGACCTGCGGTCTTGCCTAAACTCGACGCCATGCTTCAGGTGGCCCCCAGTGCGCGTGATGTCGGCGAGCCCGATGGCGCGCCGGTGGTGCGCCACCTGCGCCAGGTGCTGTTGTGGCCGTTGCGCCTGATACCGCCGCCGGCCCTGGCCGAAGACGCCGAACTGCGGCGCGCCCCCTGGCGCGTTCTGCGCGACGGGGGGCCCGACTCGCCCTGGACCGAGCAGGTCGACGAGTACACCGGCGACGCAGAAGGCTTCCACGAGCGCCACTACAACGAGTTCGTCGCGTTCCTGCCGTACGTGCAACGCTTCCTCTACGGCGAAGGCCGCAGCAGGCAGGGCGACGCAACCAGCATGGGCTCGCCGATGCGGGTGTTCCGACGCCACGACATCGCCGCGGTGCGCGTGGCACCACGCACCGGCGATGCGCCGGTCACGCTCGAAGTGGTGCATGTCGACCTGTACTTCTTCTACGGCGTCGACGTGGTGATGCTCAACGTCGAGGTGGCGGGCGACGAATTGCCGCTGCCGCAGGCTCAGGAGCTGATGTACCGCTTCGGCCGCGCCTACCCGGGCGGCTGGTACGCCGACGGCCGGCCGCAGCACAGCCTGGCGCAGTGCGACTGGCTCGATGCGAGAGGCCGCGTGCTCGCGTCGAGCGACTCGCGCGAGCGCGACAGCTTCCTGGCCCACGTGGCCGAACACCGCGCGCCGCGCATCGGGGCGCATTGGGAGTTCGTGCTCGCGCCGCTGGTGAACCACCACTCGGCCCGCGAAGGCGCGCTGCGTTTTCGCCAGATCGAGTACTACCGCATGCCGATGATGGCCTACCTGGCGGTCGACGATCCGCGGGCGCTCACGCGCAGCGACTTCATCCGCCTGGGCCTGGTCACCGGCGCGGGCGAGCTCTCCGTGTCGTCGACCGGACTGCCCTACGCCGAGCAGCACCTGGAAGGTTTCGAGCAACGCTTCTGCTACGACCGCTTCTGGTCCGACGCCGGCGCGGCGCCGCACACGCGCTACCTGTGTTCCGGCCTGTCGCTGGTGGTCGTGGGACGTGCCGACAACGAGCTCTACCGTTGCCAGCACCGCGGTGTGCTGGCGCAGTTCCGCCACCAGCACTTCCTGCTGTTTCTGATCGCGCATTTCCAGAAGGCCACGCTGCTGATGACCTCGGACCGACTGGCCGAGGCGCTGATGATGCTCGACATCTCGCAGCCCTCCAGCATCAAGCGCTTCAAGCGCCAGATCCGTTCGAGCTACGTCGGTTTCCTGTTCTTCACCCACCGCTACTGGTTCCACGAGGTCAGCGAGCAGGCGCACGTGAAGGCGTTGTTCCACATGTGCCGCGAGCACCTGTTGATCGATGCGCTGTACGAGGAGGTCAAGGAGCGCATCCACGACATGAACGGCTACCTCGATGCCGACTCGCTGCGCCGCCAGGCCAACACCGTGGTGCGCCTGACGGTGGTGACGATCTTCGGCCTCATCGGCACCGTCACGACCGGGTTCCTCGGCATGAACCTGTTCTCCGAGAGCGACGCGTCGTGGTTCACGAAGACCGTCTTGTTCCTGCTCGTGTTTGTCCCCACGATCGCATTGACGATGTACACGATGGTCAAATCCAAGCGCCTGTCGGACTTCCTCGACGTGGTCAGCGACGAGCGGGTCTCGACCTGGAACAAGACCAAGGCCTTCTTCGCGGTCTGGGGCCGCAGCAACGATTGACGACAACACCGCCGGAGCAGCAGACGATGTTCGAATGGATCGCCGACCCCAACGCCTGGATCGCGTTGGCCACCCTGACCGCGCTGGAGATCGTGCTCGGCGTGGACAACATCATCTTCATCTCGATCCTGGTCGGCCGCCTGCCGCCGGACAAGCGCGACCTGGCGCGCCGCCTGGGCCTATCGCTGGCGATGGGCACGCGCATCCTGCTGCTGCTGTCGCTGGCCTGGATCATGCGGTTGACCGAGCCGCTGTTCACCACCTTCGGCCACGCCTGGTCGGGCCGCGACATGATCCTGATCGGCGGCGGCCTGTTCCTGCTGTGGAAGAGCGTGCACGAGATCCACGGCAGCCTGGAGGGCGAAGACGACGCCCAGGACGGCAACGGCAACCCGCTCGGACGCATCGCCAAGGTCAGCTTCGCCGGCATCCTGGTGCAGATCGCGATCATCGACATCGTGTTCTCGCTCGACTCGGTGATCACCGCGGTGGGCCTGGCCGACGACGTGATGGTGATGGTGATCGCCATCGTCGCCGCGGTGGGCGTGATGATGTTCGCCGCCAAGCCGATCGGCGACTTCGTCGACGCCCACCCGACGATCAAGATCCTCGCGCTCGCGTTCCTGGTGCTGGTGGGCGTGACGCTGGTGGCCGAAGGCTTCGGCACCCATGTGCCCAAGGGCTACATCTACTTCGCGATGGCCTTCTCGTTCGCGGTGGAGATGGTCAACATCCGGATGCGCAAGCGCGTCGCCGCGCCCGTGCATCTTCGCAAGGAGATGCCCGGCAGTGATTGAGCGCGCGCGGGCAGGTGCGTGCGCCGCCGTTGCCCGCTACAGACCCGCCGTCTGCAGCTCGGCGCGGGTCGGCAGCCCCTCGGTGTCGCCGCGCACCTGCACCGCGCGCGCACCGATCCAGGCACCGCGGCGCGCGGCCTCGACGATGCCCCGGCCTTCGAGCAGTGCGCTGGTTACGCCCACCATGAAGCCGTCGCCGGCGCCCACGGTGTCGATCACGCGCTCGACCGGGAACGCGGGCACGCGGCAGGTGCCGGCGTCGATGTCGTCGACATACGCGCCGTCGGCACCGAGCTTGACCACGACGCGCTTCGCGCCGCGCTCGCGATAGAACCGCGCGATCGCCTCGGGCGCCTCGTGCCCGGTCAGCAGTCGGCCCTCCTCGACGCCCGGCAGCACCCAGTCGGCGTGGGCGGCCAGCTCGTTGATCGTCTCGCGCATCGCCTCGCGCGAGGGCCACAGCGTCGGCCGCAGGTTGGGATCGAAGCCGATCGTGCGCCCGGCCGCGCGCGCCATCGCCATCGCGCCTCGCGTGGCCGCCAGCGTGCCGGCCGACAGCGCCGGGAACACGCCGCTGACGTGCAGGTGGCGTGCCGACGCGAACCATGCCTCGTCGAGATGCTCGGGCGCGAATCGGCTCGCGGCCGACCCCTTGCGGTGGTATTCGATCGGCGGGTCGGAGCCGTCGTCGACGCGGCCCTTGAACAGGAAGCCGGTGCGCTCGTCGGGATGACAGGTCACACGCGAGCAGTCCACGCCCTCGCCACCGATCGCCGCGAGCAGGAAGCGCGCCATCGAGTCATCGCCCAGGCGGCTCGCCCAGCCCACCTCGAAGCCCAGCCGCGCCAGGCCGATCGCGACATTGGTCTCGGCGCCGGCGGTGCGCTTGGAAAAGCGCGTCACCGACTCGAGCGGTCCTGGCGTCTCGGCGACGAACATCGCCATCGCCTCGCCGAGGGTCACGACATCGATCACGCGCGCCCCACGACCGACGAGCAAATTGGTCGGTGTCCCGAGGGGATGCGGGTCGGCTCGGGAGCGGTCAGGCGCTCGGCCCGGTCAGCCACGACCCACGAACGGCATGGCGGTGGCCATCACCGTCACGTTCAGGATGTTGGCCTCCGGCGGCAGATGCGCCATCGTCAGGAAGGTTCTGACGACGCTGTCCATCGCCATGCGCGGCTCGGGCTTGATGCTGCCGTCGGCCTGCGGCACGCCCGCGACCATCTTGGCGGTCATGTCCGAGGCGACGTTGCCGATGTCGATCTGGCCCACCGCGATGCCGTACTTGCGGCCGTCGAGCGCCGCAGTCTTGGTGATGCCGGTGACCGCATGCTTGGTCGCGGTGTAGGCGACCGAGTTGGGCCGCGGCGCGTGCGCCGAGATCGAGCCGTTGTTGATGATGCGCCCGCCCATCGGCGTCTGCGCCTTCATCAGCCGGAACGCCTGCTGTGTGCACAGGAAGGTGCCGGTCAGGTTGGCCGCCACGCTGGCCTGCCACTGCTCGAACGGCAGGTCCTCGAGCAACGCGCTCATGCTCGAGACGCCGGCATTGTTGAACAGCAGGTCCAGCCGTCCGAAGCGCGCCTTCACCGCATCGAACAGCGCGGCCACCGAGGCCGGGTCACCGACGTCAGCGCCCAGCGCCAGCGCGTGCGACGGGTCGGCGCAGCCCGCGATCGACTCGTCCAGCGCCTCGCGGCGGCGGCCGACGAAGGCCACCTGCCAGCCCTCGGCGACCAGCGCCTGCGCGCAGGCTCGGCCGATGCCGCTGCCCGCACCGGTGACGACTGCGCTTCGGAGGGGGGTGTTCATGGGGACCTCTCGCTCGGTGGGTGCGGTATCGTAAGGTCATCACATGACTTCGGATCGGACGCACCCATGTCCCGCCCCGAGCTGCTCACCGTGGCCAAGCTGCCACCGTTCCTGATGGAGCCACTGCAGGCCGCGTTCACGGTGCACGACCGCGTGCACGAGAGCCTGCTGGACAACGACACCGCAGGGTTCGCGAGGGCGGCGCCGCGCATCCGCGCGATCTGCGGCAGCGGCGAATCGAAGGTCGGCGCCGCGCTGGTCGCGCAGTTGCCCGCGCTGGAGATCGTCTCGATCATGGGCGTGGGCTACGACGGTGTCGACGTCGCGGCGTGCAAGGCGCGCGGCGTCATCGTCACGCACACGCCCAACGTGCTCAACGACGACGTGGCCGATCTCGCGCTGGCGTTGATGCTGAGTGTGGCGCGCCGCGTTCCGCAGGCCGACCGCCATGTGCGCGAGGGGCGCTGGCCGCAGGGCAACATGCCGCTGGCCCAAAAGATGAGCGGCGCGCGCCTCGGGCTGGTGGGCATCGGCCGCATCGGCCAGGCGATCGCGCAGCGCGCGCTGGCCTTCGGCATGTCGATCGCCTACACCGCGCGCAGCCCCAGGCCGGCACTGCCGTACGCGTTCCACGCCACGCCGGCCGCGCTGGCCGCCGCGAGCGACTTCCTGGTGGTCATCACGCCCGGCGGCGCGGCCACGCGCAAGCTGATCGACGCCGCGGTGCTTCAGGCGCTCGGACCCAAGGGTTATCTTGTCAACGTGGCGCGCGGCTCGGTGGTCGACGAGGCCGCGCTGATCGCCGCCCTGCAGAAGGGCGCGATCGCCGGCGCCGCACTCGATGTGTTCGAGAACGAGCCGCATGTGCCCGACGCGCTGCGCGCGATGGACAACGTGGTGCTGACGCCGCACATCGGCAGCGCGACACGTGCCACGCGACAGGCGATGGCGGACCTGGCCTTCATGAACCTCGAGGCCCATTTCGCCGGCCGGTCGTTGCCGACGCCGGTGCCCGAATGCCGATGAAGGACGAGCCGATGGACGAGACCCCCCACTTCACGAAGGTCATCCTCGAGACCGGCCCCGACGGCCGCGCGCGCTTCCGGGAGCAGGCCATCGCGCTGACCGAAGGCAAGCCCGCGGCGCGCCTGTCGCCGCTGGCGCCCAGCGGCGGCATGCAGTTGCGCCAGAGTCCGGTCGGGTTCCGCAGCGAGTTCCACTGCACCGAGAACCCGCAGTGGCTGTTCGTTCTCAAGGGCGCCATGGAGATCGGCCTGCAGGACGGTTCCAGCCGTGTGTTCCGCGCCGGTGACCACTTCTATTCGACCGACACGCTGCCCGCCGGTGCCGCGTTCAACCCGCAGTTGCATGGCCACCGGAGCCGGCAAGTGGGCGACGAGCCTCTGGTCACGGTGTTCGTGCGGGGTTGAGGATCACAGGCGGTGGAGTACCGAGCCGAACGCGCGAGTTCACCCCCGCCAGCGCCGCACCGCCCATCCGCGCCGCTGTGCCTCGGCCTGCAGCCGTGCATCGGGGTCGACGGCCACCGGCTCGCGCACGGCCGCGAGCAGCGGCAGGTCGTTGATCGAGTCGCTGTAGAAGACGCTGTGGCGCTGCGCCAATGGTGTCTCGCCGCGCGAAGCCAGCCAGGCGTGCAGCCGCGTGACCTTGCCCTGGCGCATGTTGGGCTCTCCGCTGACGCGGCCGCTGAAACGGCCGTCGGGCGCAGTCTCGGCCTCGGTGGCGATCAGATGCGGCAGGTCGAGCGCCGTTGCAGTCAGTTCGGTGATGTAGCGGTTCGTCGCGGTGGTCAGAACCAGCGTGTGGCCGGCGCGGCGATGCTGCTCGATGCAGGCCAGGCCGGCGCCCAACAGGCGTGGCCGGATGCGCTCCTCGAGGAACGTTTCACGCAGCGGCTGCCATTGCGCGGCACTGCGGCCGGCCAGGGTGCCGACGTAGAACTCGCAGAATTCGAGCACGCCCACGGTGCCGGCCTTGTAGGCCGCTTCGATCGCGCGGTTGCGCGGCCCGAACACGGCGCGATCGAGCACGCCGCGGTCCATCAGGAACTCGCACCACAACACGTCGCTGTCGCCGTCGAGCAGCGTGTGATCGAGGTCGAAGAGCGCGAGGGTGGGTGGCTCTTTCACGGCGTGCGCAGGTGCCACGCCTTGGGCCGGGTGAAAGTCTGGATGCCGTGCGTCGACAGCGTCAGGCCGATGCCCGAATCGCCGACACCGCTCCACGGCAGGCGCGGGCTCACGCGATCGCAGCAGTTCCAGTAGACGCTGCCGGCGTTCACGCGCGCGAGCAGCGTGCGCGCGGCCGCTTCGTCCCGGGTGTAGACGCCGGCCGTGAGGCCGTAGCGCGTGTCGTTCATCAGCGCGACGGCCTCGTCGTCGCCGGCCACCTTCTGGATGCCGATGACCGGGCCGAAGCTCTCCTCGCGCATCAGCTCCATCGTGTGGTCGACGTTCGTAAACACCGTGGGCGCGTAGGCCTGGTGAGGCAGGCGATGCCCGCCGCGCAGCAGCGTTGCGCCCTTGGCCTTCGCGTCGGCCACCTGCGCATCGAGCACGTCGAGCTGCGGAGCGCGCGCGATCGCGCCGATGTAGGTGGCGTCGTCCATCGGGTCGCCCACCTTGAAGCCGTCGACGGTGGCGACGAAGTGCTCGACGAAGGCATCGTGGATCGACGCGTGCACGTAGATGCGCTCGACCGAGCAGCAGCTCTGGCCGGCGTTGTACATCGCGCCGTCGGCCAGCGACTCGGCGGCGGACTTGGGGTCGGCGTCGGCGCGCACGTAGGTCGGGTCCTTGCCGCCGAGTTCGAGCTGCAGCTTCACCAGGCGTCCGGCCAGCGCCTTGGCGATGCGTTTGCCGGTGGCCACGCTGCCGGTGAAGAACAGGCCGTCGATCGGTTGCTCGAGCAGCGCCGCACCGGCCTGGCCCGCACCGACGACCAGCGCCAGCACATCGCGGGGCACGCCAGCCTCGTGCAGCAGACGCACGAGGTGCCGGCCCGTCAGCGTGGCGAGCTCGCTGGGCTTGTAGAGCACCGCGTTGCCGGCCAGCAGCGCCGGCACCACCACGTTGCAGCTCACGAACCAGGGGTAGTTCCAGGCCGAGATGTTGGCCACCAGCCCGAGCGGCACGTGGCTGATGCGCTCGCGCATGCCGCCCTCATCGAACACCGTTTCGTCGGCCAGGGCGCGCTCGGCGTGAGACAGGAAGAAGTCCAGGCGCGGCAGCAGGCCGTTGAGTTCGTTGCGGCTTTGCGCGATCGGCTTGCCGACCTCCTGCGTCAGCGTGCTCGCCAGCGCCTCACGCTCGGCGACCACGGCATTGCGGAAGCGCTGCACGATGGCGACGCGCTCGGCCAGCGGCAGCGCGGCCCAGGCCGGTTGCGCAGCGCGCGCGGCGCGGGCCTTGACGGCGATCGACGCCGCGTCGTCGGCCTGCAGTGCGGCGAGCAATGCCCCCGTGGCCGGGTTGTGGATATCGAGTGTGGTCATGTTCGTTGAGCCGCGCGGCACGCGGCGCGAAAGTCGGTCAGCAAGGGAGCGTCGTCGATCAGTCCGGGCTCGGTCTTGTCGGTGTGGAATTCGGGGTGCCACTGCACTGCAGCCACGTACGACGCGCCGCGCCAGCGCACCGCCTCGATCGTGCCATCGTCGGGGCAACGCGCCTCGATCGCGAAATCACCGGCCAGGTCCTTGATGCCCTGGTGGTGCACGCTGTTGACGGTGGCGCCCGCCTGGCCGGCGTACAGCGACGCCAGGCGCGTGCCGGGTTCGAAGTCGACGCGGTGAAAGTGCTGGTCGTACAGCACGGCGTCGCGGTGCGCCAGCGCCTCGGGGCGCTGGGTCTTGATGTCCTGGTACAGCGTGCCGCCGAAGGCCACATTGAGCAGTTGCAAGCCGCGGCACACGCCGAACACCGGCTTGCCGGCGTCGACGAAGGCACGCGTCAGGGCGATCTCGTACTCGTCGCGCACGCGGTCGCCGGCCCAGCGTTCCTGCAGCGGCTCTTCGCCATAGCTGCCGGGCCAGAGGTCGGCGCCGCCCATCAGGACCAAGCCGTCGAGCCAGCGCGCGTAATCGGCCAGGCGGTCGGCTTGCTCGGGGGAGGGCACCATCACCGCCAGGTCGCCCTGCGACATCACCCAGTGCGCGACCGATTGCTCGATGTACTGAAGCGTCTTGCCGGTGAAGATCGGCCGCGCCGGGTCGGCGTGGAAGAAGCAGGCGGAGACGGCGAGCTTGAGCGGTGTCATGTCAGTAGCCCGCTCGCCGCTGGCGGCGAGCGACCCTCCGCGAGGGTCGGCCCTTGCTTGGGACAGGCCGGCACGGCGGCCCGCTCTGATCTCGCCTTCGCTGATTCATCACTCACATCGCGGCCAGGAACAGCCGCTCGTAGTCCGCCGCGGTGGCCTTGATCGGATTGGTCTGGCCGGCGAAGTCCACCACCGCGAGCGACACCAACCGCGGCAGGTGCTCGCGCGTCACGCCACGCGACGCCAGGCCTCCGGTGATGCCGATGTGCGCCTTCAGTGTCTTCAACCACGGCACGAAGGCCGCGCCGCCGCCCGCCACACCCGCCGCATGCGCCAGCTCGTCGAACTTCGCCGGCACGGCCGTGAAGTTCCAGGCCAGCACGGTGTCGATCATCAGCGCGTTGGCCAGGCCATGGTGCAGGTCGTTGACCGCGCCGAGCGCGTGTGCGCAGGCGTGCACCGAGCCGAGGTCCTTCTGGAACGCGATGGCGCCCATCATCGAGCTCATCATCATGTCGGCGCGGGCGGCCAGGTTGCCCGGCTCGCGCACCGCGGTGGCTAGCGCACGCGCGCCGATGCGCAGGCCTTCCAACGCGATGCCGTCGCACAGCGGGTGGTACGCGGGCGACAGGTAGCTCTCGATGTTGTGCGTGAGCGCGTCGATGCCGGTGGCCGCGGTCACCGGCGCGGGCAGCGCCAGCGTGAGCTCGGGGTCGGCGAAGACGGCCTTGGCCAGCAGCTTGGCGCTGAACACCGAGCGCTTGACATGGGTGTCTTCCTCGGCCACCACCGAAGAACGCCCGACCTCGCTGCCGGTGCCCGACGTGGTGGGCAGCGCGACGAAGTAGGGCAGTTCGTTGACGATCGGGCGCACCTTCGGGTGGTCCCACACGTACTCGATCACGTCGCCCTCGTGCACCGCCATCAGCGCGACGACCTTGGCCACGTCGAGCGCCGCGCCGCCACCGAACCCGATCACGGCGTCGGCGCGGTGGGCCTTGAACGCGGCGGCACCGGCCATCACCTGGCTCGCAGTCGGGTTGCCGAACACGCCTTCGAACACGCCCCCATCGAGGCCGCCCAGGTGCGAGCGGAACTCGGCCAGCACCGGGAGCTTGGCCAGCGCACGGTCGGTGACGATCAGCGGGCGCTTGATGCCCTGTTCCTTCAGGTGCTCGGCGACGAGCTTGCGCGCGCCGGCACCGAAGTGGATCGTCGTCGGAAACGAGAAGCGGGTGATGGTCATGGCGTTCAGATGATCTCGAAGTAGCGCTTCAATTCCCAGTCGGTCACCGCATCCTGCCATTGCCGGTATTCCCACTCCCGCGTGGCGGCGAAGTGGTCGACGAACAGGTCGCCGAACCAGTCGCGCGCCAGGTCGCTGGCCTGGAAGATGCGCGTGGTCTCCATCAGCGAGCGCGGCGCGCGCGGGATGTTCTCGGCCCCCTGGTTGGTGCCGGTGATCGGAGGTGCCGTGAGTTTCAATCCTTTCTCGACCCCGTGCATTCCGGCGGCGATCACCGCGGCGGTGGCCAGGTACGGGTTCATGTCGGCGCCGGGGCAGCGCGTCTCCAGCCGAGTGCTCTTCGGGCTGCCTGCGATGACGCGAAAGCTCGCGGTGCGGTTGTCGATGCCCCAGGTCGGCTTGACCGGTGCCCAGAAACCGTCGACCAGGCGCTTGTAGCTGTTGATCGTCGGCCAGAACATCGGTGCGAACTGCATCAGCGCGTCGATCTGGCCGGCCAGGTAGCTCTCGAACAGCTTGCTCATCGAGCGCTTGCTCTTCGAGTCGTAGAACAGGTTCGCCTTTCCATCGGTGAGCGATTGGTGGATATGCCCTGAGCAACCCGGCAGCTGCGCACTCCACTTCGCCATGAAGCTGGGCATCACGCCGAAGCGCTTGCCGATCTCCTTGGCGCCGGTCTTGAACAGGATCGCGCGGTCGGCCGCCTCGAGCGCGCTCGAGAACGCGATCGCCGC
>Ga0209798_10001555_pt1 | contig 13766 bp, 13 predicted proteins | sample DOMMetBare3Fresh_FD_187475 | JGI IMG/M metagenome (GOLD analysis project Ga0209798, IMG submission 187475) | Wetland sediment microbial communities from St. Louis River estuary, USA, under dissolved organic matter induced mercury methylation -... | ecosystem: Environmental > Aquatic >...
CCAGCGCCCCCAGGGTGAGCGCGGCGATCCGTTTGTTCCCTCTGTGTGGTGCCTGGCTCATCGACGGCCGGGATCATATGACGGTCGCCGGCCAACGACGAACTGCCCCCGTCACATCGGGATGCCCATGGCGAACACCGCAAAGAAGGCAAACCCCAATAACCCTGCTCCCGTCAGCACGGCAACGACCCGCCCGGGCATGCGGGCGCCTTCGATGGCGGGAGCGAAGGCCACCGAGAACGCCAGCGCCTCCAGCGCCAGCATGGGGATATACCACCCGGTTGCCAGGATCTTGTCGATGGTCGTGAAGCGCCAGTTGTCGAGGATCGCATCGGTGATCACCGGCAACTGGGTGGCGGCCGCTCCCAGTCCGAGGAGCCAGCGGAGCGCCACCGGCCGAGGTCGACCGATGGCGATTGCCCCGAGGATGACGGCCGGCCACATCACCGCCCCACCCGCTCCGAGCAGAAGGAGCGAACCCAGCGACAGTCGCCACCACCCGCTGCCACCGGAGTGGCGGCGGTGGCGGGCGACACCGAGGACCGTCCCGGCGATCACGCTCGCTCCGAGGATGAAGAGCGTTCCGCTCCACGAGAACTCGCGGTCGGTGGAGATGTAATGCATCCAGGCTCGCATCGCCACCCCCCACATGAGCCCGATCCCGGCGCCGGCCACGATCGGCCGGCGCCCCAGCAGCGTCGTCATCAGAACTCCAGGGGGATACAGGCGAGCCGCGGACCGGCGACTCCGGTGACCGCCGCTGTGGGATCCCGGTGGATGACGATCGACCGGGCGGTTCCGCTGTCGATCTCGAAGGGCACCACAGCCTGGGCATGTCCGGTGCCACCGGCGGTGATCGTGAAGTCGAGCCACACCTCGGTGTCGGGAGATATGCCACCCGCCAGCGAGTTGTAGTGACCGAGGGCGGCCGCCCCGGCGCCTGCCACGCACGGGCCGATGTGGACATGGGCGCCGAGCGTCCGTCCCGTCTGCTCGGCGTCGAGCCCCTTGACGTTCAGCACGACGATGGTTCGGCCTTCGGCGACGGTGGCCGAGGCGACCCCCCAGGCGCCGTCCGTTGGATCGACCGCGGTGCTCAGATCGGACAGATTCGCCTTGGAGAAAATTGCCACTCCCGCCATCGCCGGGAGTGCCCCCGCTGCCACCATTGCCGCCACTGCCAACCATCTGTGGAGTCGCATTTTCTTGTTCCTCTCTCCTGCACTCGACCTTTCGATCAACAGACGTGGCCGCGGGCTCCGGCGGGTGACGGCCAGGAAAGAAATCGCCGGCCGTCACCCGCTGGGTCCGGTTCGTTCGTCGGTAGGAACGATGCTGCTCGAATTGACCTCGCCCCGGCTGTTCATGGCGACGTCCATGGAGCGAACACTTGCCGAGTTGACACCGACCGAGGTATCGGGGCTCATCGGCCGTCTCTTTGCCGAAGAGGCCACCAATCTGGTCCGATTGGCCCGCTTCTTCGTCGATGACCGGACCGCCGCCGAAGATCTGGTCCAGGAGGCATTCATCCGGTTGGCCCGTTCGGTCCACCGGATCCAGGACGAGTCGAAGATCAAACCCTATGTCCGTTCGATCGTCCTCAACCTGGCCCGGGATCACAACCGGCGAGGCCTCATGTCGTTGCGCCATCACCTGCCGGCCGACCCGGAACCTCCCCCGCTCGAAGATGCTGTCGCCCTCGAGGACGATCGCAGCCATGTGATCGCCGCCCTCCGCCGCCTGGCCCTCGGCCAGAGGAACGTGCTCGTCCTCCGGTTCTACCTCGAGTTGAGCGTGGCAGAGACGGCCGAGACCCTGGGGGTGTCGGTCAACACCGTCAAGACCCAGCAGCAGCGGGGTCTGGCGGCGCTGGAGCAAATCCTGGGGGAGCGGCCATGACCACCCTCGAGCAGCGACTCCACGAGGCGCTCATGGAAGGGGCGAGGGAGACCGAGCCTGCCCCCGATCTCTTCGTCCGCATCCAGCTTTCGATTCAGGACGACGAACTGAGACGTGCCGGGGTCCGCCGGCGACTGGCGGTGGTGGCATCGTTGATCGGGGCGTTCGGCTCGATCGTGTACGGAACCTCGACGTATGACAACGGGAGACTGATCATGCAATGGTGGGTGCTGGAGATGATTACGACCGGGATTCTCATCGGTCTGGCCTTGTGGCTGGGCCCGTTCATCAAACGGTTTGGCCGGGCTTACGCCGCAGACGTGTTCAGAGCCAATCCTGCCACCGGGAAGAGCTTCATCCTCCTGGCGGACATCGTGTATTACCTGATCTTCGGCGCCTACATCTTGTTCACGGTCCGTTTCGAGCGGATCGAGGGCTGGGGTGCGGTGGTCGGCGGCCCCCAGATCCAGTGGGAGGTGGCCCGAATCGGCGGCATCCTTCTCATCATCGGAGTGCTTCACGGAGCCAACATCGTGCTGATGCCGGTGCTCGGCCGGTTGTTCTCGCTCAACCGACGCCTCGACGCCCGCAACACCAAGGAGGGAATGGATGAATGAAGTCGAGGAGGAGGGCGTTTTCGGCTCCCGGGTGATTCGCCCGGACGAGGACGACGAGCGAGTCGGCTGGGAGGGCTGGGCGATCCTCCTCGCCCTCCCCGGTGGGCTGGTGGCGGCCCTCTTGCTGATCTTCGCCCAGGGCGTGCACATGGTTTCGGTCGATGGTGGCGTGAGCGGGGGCGGCGGATCTCGGGCGATGGACCCAACCAGACTGGCGATCGGGCTGGGACTGGGACTGGTGTTCTTGGCGGCGGCGCTGCTGATGGCACGCGGTGAGGAAGACGATCAACGATGAACGATGAACGATGAACGATGAACGGGGATGGTTCCAAGTTGAAGGTTGAAAGTTGAAAGTCAAGTCCTGACCGGGACCTTGAACGGCGCCTGCCGGATTGCCGACAGCCGATTGCCGATAGCCTTCGAACGATGGGCGATGAACGGGGATGGTTCCAAGTTGAAGGTTGAGAGTTGAAGGTTGCTTCGAACTTTGAACTTTGAACTTTGAACTTTGAACTCCTTCAGCCCTGTACCATCCCCCTTCCCCCACCAGGATCTCCTCCACTCTCATGCCCGTTTCGCTCGACACCATTGCCACCCTCGCCCAGCACCGGGGGTTTGTCTTCCAGTCGTCGCAGATCTACGGCGGCACCCGCTCCGCCTACGACTACGGCCCGCTCGGGGTCGAACTCCTTCGCAATGTGAAGGACGAATGGTGGAGATCCATGGTGCGCGAGCGCGACAACGTGGTCGGGCTCGATTCGGCCATCATTCAGGCCCGCCAGGTCTGGAAAGCCTCGGGACACGAGGCGGTGTTCACCGATCCGCTGGTCGAGTGCACCAACTGTCATCAGCGCTTCCGGCTGGACAAGCTGGAGGATGCCGGCCAGTGCCCCGCCTGCGGCAAGCGGGATTCGTTCACCGAGCCCAAGCAGTTCAATCTCATGTTCCGGACCCACACCGGCCCGGTCGAGTCGGACGAGAACATGGTGTACCTTCGGCCCGAGACAGCCCAGGGCATCTTCATCAACTTCGAGAACGTGCGCCGCACCAGCCGTCTCAAGCTGCCCTTCGGGATCGCCCAGGTGGGCAAGTCGTTCCGAAACGAGATCACGCCCGGCCAGTTCGTCTTTCGCACCCGCGAATTCGAGCAGATGGAGATGGAGTTCTTCTGCCGTCCCGAGGAGGCCCAGACCTGGTTCCAGTACTGGGTCGAGGCCCGGCATCGTTGGTACCTGGATCTGGGCATGACCGCCGACCGGCTGCGGATCCGGCCCCACGAATCCGACGAGTTGAGCCACTACTCGGCGGGGACCGTCGACGTCGAATACGACTTCCCGTGGGGCTGGGACGAACTGGAGGGGATCGCCAATCGGACCGACTTCGATCTCCGCCAGCACGCCGAGCACTCGGGGGAGGACCTCCGCTATTTCGACCAGGAGACCAACGAGCACCTCTTCCCCTACGTGATCGAACCGGCCGCCGGGGCCACTCGTACGACCTTCGCGTTCATGATCGACGCCTACGCCGAGGAGACGCTGCCCAACGGTGAAACCCGCACGGTCCTCCGGCTCCATCCCCGGCTGGCTCCGTTCAAGCTGGCCGTGCTCCCTCTCTCCAAGAAGCCGGAACTGGTCGAACCGGCCACCCGGCTGGCGGCGGATCTGCGCCGCCGCTGGATGCTCGAGGTCGACGTCACCCAATCGATCGGGAAGCGGTATCGGCGCCAGGACGAGATCGGGACACCGTATTGCATCACCTACGACTTCGATTCGATCGAGGACCAGGCGGTGACCGTACGCGACCGGGACACGATGGTTCAGGACCGGGTGTCTGTCGACCGGCTGGAGAGTTATCTCTCGGAGCGGCTGGCCTAGACCCGTTTTGTCCATCCATACGTATACAGGCTCGATCCGAGTCTCCTGGAAGGGGAACCCACCATGAAGAAGATTGCACTGTTCGTCGTCGGCGCCGGTCTGTTGGCGGCGGCCGGCGTCCTGGTCTGGTTCTTCGCCACGACGGGCGTGGACGAGGACACCGCCCAGGTCACCGCCCCCACCCTCGCCCCCGCCACCAACCCGGATACCACCCTCGCTCCGGGGACGACGGCGGCTTCGACCACCGAGCCGGGCGAGGCCGGTGCAGGAGACGGCCTCTTCTCGCTCTCCGCCGGCACCGTCGCCCGCTTCGAACTCGACGAGGTCCTGCGCGGAGAGCCCAAGCACGTGGTGGCGTCGAACACCGAGGTGGCCGGCCAGATTCGGATCGACTTCGGCGACCTCGCCGCCTCGGACTTGGGGACGATCGTCATCGGAGCCCAGACGTTCTCCACCGACTCGAGCAATCGGGATCGGGCGATTCGCGGCCCGATCCTCGACTCCACCGCCTTCCCCGAGATCACCTTCGTCCCGGCCTCGATCGAGGGCTTGGCCGGGGCGGCCGAGGTCGGGCAGGAGCTGACGTTCACGGTCACGGGAGATCTGACGATCCGCGACGTCACCACCGAGGTGACCTTCGAGGTGTCGGCGGTGCTGGTGAGCGATGACCGCCTGGAGGGCTCTGCCACGGCCAAGGTGCTGCGCTCGGTCTACGGTCTGGAGATCCCGTCTGTGGCGTCGGTGGCAGACGTCACCGATGAGGTCCTCTTGGCCATCAACTTCGTGGCGACCCCCGCCTGAGGTTTCCCGGCCACCGGGGTACCCGGGTTCCCGAGTTCCGCTCACCCCGTACACTCGGCGCCGATGGCCTTCAGCGAGCAGGATCGAGATCGGGTCAGGCAGGCGACCAATCTGGTCGACCTCATCGCGGCGATCACGACGGTGAAACGTTCGGGGCGAAACGTCATGGCGGTCTGCCCGTTCCATCAGGAGAAGACCCCTTCGATGTCGGTGGACGTCGCCCGGGGCCTGTACTACTGCCACGGGTGCCATTCCAAGGGAGACATCTTCACCTTCGTCCAGGAGACGCAGGGATTGACCTTCCCCGAGGCGCTGGAGGTGCTCGCCTCCCAGGCGGGGATCACCCTCACCGAGGATCCCACCGCCGCCCGCCGTCGGGGCCAGCGCCACGCACTGGTGGAGGCGACCCGACAGGCGATCGAGTTCTACCACCGGACCCTGATGAAGTCCCCCGAGGCGGGGGTGGCCCGCTCCTACCTGCGCAGTCGTGGCTACGACGCCGACACGGTGGCTACCTATCGCCTCGGCTACGCCCCCCTGTCCGGTGATGCCCTGGTCCGCGAACTCCGATCGCAGGGGATCGATGCGAAGGTGCTGATCGAGGCGGGCCTGGCCCGGAAAGGAACGGGCGGCACCGTCGACTACTTCCGGGACCGGTTGTTGTTTCCCACCAACGACGTTCGGGGGGACCCGGTCGGGTTCGGGGGTCGCATCCTGGGGGAGGGCCAGCCGAAGTACCTCAACACGCCCGAAACCCCGATCTACAAGAAGTCCCACCTGCTCTACGGGCTCGACCGGGCCCGGCGGGAGATCCAGAAGTCGGGGTACTCGGTGGTGGTCGAGGGGTATACGGATGTGATCGCCCTGCAGCGCCACGGGGTGCCGGAGGCGGTCGCCACCAACGGCACCGCCCTCGGCGACGACCATTTCGAGTTGTTGCGCCGGTTCTCCGAACGAATCGTGCTGGCCTTCGACGCCGACGCCGCCGGCGGCCGGGCCGCCTTGCGGGGTGACGATCTGGCGGTACCGGTGAGCCTCGACCTCGACCTGCGGGTGGCCGAGCTCCCCGCCGGGGTCGATCCGGCCGAGATGGTCCAGACCGGCCGGGTGGAAGAACTGCATCACGCCATCGAGCGGGCCCGCCCGCTCCTCCAGTTCCGGATCGAACGTGAGCTGGCCGAGTACGACCTGTCGGAGCCCGAGAGTCGGGCCCGGGCGCTGCGGGCCCTCGGTCCCCGGGTGGCGAGGGTCACCGACGATCTCGCCAGAACCGAATACGCCCGCTTTCTGGCCGAGCGCATGGGGATCGATCTGGGGACCGTCGAACAGGCGATGGGCCGGCCCCGCCGCCACCGTCGCGCAGAGGCGGCCACCTCGCGGAGGAGGACCGGGTCGGGCCGGGACCGGATCGAACGCGAGTTGCTGATGGCGGTCCTCACCGATGGTGGCGCCGCCCGCGCCCACGGGGTGGGCCTCGAGCACTTCACCAGCGAGCCCATGAAGGCTGCCTTCGGTCGAATCGCCCCGCTGGTGGCGGAGGCCAAAGCCGGCGAGCCGATCCCGCTCGGGTCGGGGGAGGACGAAACCGGCGCCCTCCTCATCGAGCTCGCTTTTGACGATCGCAGGGTGGCCCCGATCCAGGAGCTGATCGATCGTCTGGCCACGCTGGACCTGGACGATCGGATGGACCGGCTCTCGGCCGAGATCGAGGCGATGAGCCCCGATGACGAGGGCTATTCACAAAGGCTGCGGGAGCTGACACACTTACAGCAGCAGCGTAAGCAGGGTCGGGAGTGACATGAACGTCGAGGCAGTTCTGGCGGATCTGGTCAAGCGGGGGACCCAGCGCGGGTTTCTCACCATCCACGAGGTCCAGCAGGACCTGGTCGACATGGAGGCCTCCGCCGACGAGATGGAGTCGATGCTGGAGGCGCTGCGTGCCAAGGGGATCCGGCTTGAAGAGGAGCTGACAGAGCCGGACGATCTCCTCGACGACGAGCTGGTCCCGGTGTCGGACCCCGTCAAGATGTACCTTCAGGAGATCGGCCGTTACAAACTGCTGAACGCCCAACAGGAGGTCGAACTGGCCATGCAACTGGAGGCGGCCCGGAGGGCGCGGGAGCGGCTGGCGGGCGATCTCAGCCCGGAGGACCGGGCGCTGCTCGACAAGACCATCCGCAAGGGAGATCTGGCCCAACGGCGGCTGGTGGAGGCGAATCTCCGGCTGGTGGTGTCGGTGGCCCGCACCCATGTCGGCCGGGGCCTGGCGATGCTCGACCTCATCCAGGAGGGGAATATGGGGCTGATGCGGGCGGTCGAGAAGTTCGACTACCGACGGGGTTTCAAGTTCTCCACCTACGCCACCTGGTGGATCCGCCAGGCGATCAACCGGGCGATCGCCGACCAGTCGCGGACGATCCGGGTCCCGGTCCACATCATGGACCTGATCAACAAGCTGGTCAGAGTCCGGCGCGACCTGACCCAGGTCCTCGGGCGGGACCCGACCGTGGACGAGATCGCCCTCGACATGGACCTCGAAGTCGACCGGGTCGAGGAGCTCATGCAGATCGCCCAGAACCCGGTGTCGCTGGAGTCCCCGGTGGGGGAGGAGGACGACTCGACGCTGGGCGACTTCGTGGAGGACGAGGGGGCGGACGTCCCGGTGGAGGAGGCAACCAGGGTGTTGCTCCAGGGTCTTCTGTCGAATGCGCTGGAGGGACTGTCCGAGCGGGAGCGGCAGGTCCTGGTGATGCGGTTCGGACTGGAGGACGGTCGGGTGCGAACGCTGGAGGAGGTGGGGGACTACTTCAAGGTCACCCGCGAGCGGGTCCGCCAACTGGAGATGAAGGCCCTGGCCAAACTCCGCCACCCCCAGCACTCCCGCCGTCTGGAAGGCTTCCTCGAAGAAGGCTGATGCTGCGAACCCAGGGTTCGCAGCTACACGTGGTGTGTTCAGCAGCCCACGGTTGGCCGGGGAGGGTCAGGAGCCCGTGGGGCGGTCCGCCATCCGACGCATGCCCTTCGAGCCCTCCTCGAGACCCCGGGCCACGGTGTTGCGGGCCAGATCGACGACGGCCCCGGCCTGCTCGTTGAGTTGGGCCACCGCCGGGTGCTGACGGGCCTTGGCGCCGGCCCGCTTGAGTTGCTCGTATCGCTCTCGCCCCGCCCGGGTTCCGGCCACGTATCCGATGCCGGCCCCCAGCAGGAGTCCGATTCTGAATCGCATCCACCCATTCTGCCAGGCCCGATACGGTCGGGGACCGTCGCCCGGGGTATTACACTGCCGGGCTGCGTCGACCACGGCGCGCCTTCCGGGGTAGCTCAATCGGCAGAGCGGCGGACTGTTAATCCGTAGGTTGTGAGTTCAAGTCTCACCCCCGGAGCCATCACAATGCCCCTCTTGACCAGGGATTTCGACGGTGTCTTCGACCTAGTTACTCGTCCAGTCGCACAACAAGAGCGCCAAACGACACTGGCCCAAGAGGGCTTGACGCCCGACCGGCAAGACACCAGTTACGTCGGGCGCCCCGTATCCTCTCCCTCCCTGATGCCTTCGATCAAGCCACGGACACTCGTATCGGCCGCGAGGGCCTGATCAGACGGGAGATCGGGAACCCCCAAGTGTTCTGCAATTGCGTACAGCATTTCGAGTGCCTTGGTTGATTCCTGCTCGGCAAGTAGGTTCACCTGAAGATCGAGATGGCTGAGCAGATCCGTCTGTCGTGTCATCCGTCTCTGGCTGATCAAGACGAAGATGGACAGAAAGATCGCTTCGAGAGACACCACAAGGGTCAGGAATGTGAAAGGGAAGGGGTCGAAGATCGGGACCAGTGACACCATCCCTGTCTGCGAAACCAGCCAGCCAGCAAAGAGGAACACGTGAGCCAGAGCGAAGGCCGGGGTGCTGGCCAACCCCGAGATGAAGTCGCTGATACGCTCACCTCGGGACCGCTCAGTCAGACCGCGCACCTCCATGGCGCCAACGTCGGATATGTTCTGGTCCTGCGGGGCGGGAGGATTGTTCGACTCTCCGGTCATGTGACCGGTTTACCACAAGCGCCCGCAGTGTGTCGAGGGTGATCGTGTGGCTCATGGAACGCCCAGGGCTGAAACCCAGCTCGACCGCCGCACGGACGTGAGGACCGCCGTAGATAGCGAGCATTCTGCATCGGCGAAGTCGCAACGGCGTCGCATTGCGCCAGGAATGACCGACGCGGTCCATTTCCGGTGCTACGCCGTGAACTAGCGCTGGGCGCGCAGTTCGGCTACATCCGGCGGTAGCGCGACTGGAGTACGGCGAACAGGCCAAAGGCTACGAATCCAAGAGCCAACACCGTGAGCAGCAACTTCCCGGATGGCTGCGCCAGGATCGTCTGCAGGGCGCCATCCAAGCCCTGCATCTGCGGGTCGAAGGTCACGGTCGTGTATGTGAGCAGGGCCCCCACCGCGACCACGACCACCCCTTTGGCGAGATACCCAATCTGGCCGAGGCGCGTCGCGCCTTGGCGCCCGAGGGGAGACATCGACGAGGTATCGATCTCCTCAAGGAAGGACTTCTTCCCGCCCTTGATCACGTGGGCGAGGCCAACACCGATGATGATCATCCCCGCGGCGACGACCATCACTCGTCCGGCAGGCAGCGATAGCACACCGGACGTGGCCTCCCGCTGTTGCGCCGAGCTTGATGGCCGCGAGCCGAATGCGACCCGTCCTGCGCTGACCCCCAGCGCGGCGTACACCACCGCTTTGATCCCAGTGGCGATTCGCCTGCGCTTGGCGCCATCTCGGTTTCGATAACCCCAGATGGACTCACTGGCCTGCCAGAGGGCCAATGCCACCAAGCCCCCCGCGAGCAGCCCCAACATGATCTTGCCGAAGGGCTGTTTAGCCACGGTCCGCAGCGCTCCGGATACATCGGAGCTTTCCCCGGCGGATCCACCCCATGCCATCAGCAGCGCCAACCACCCGACCAGGATGTGGATGAGCCCGTAGGCTGTCAGCCCGGCGCGGGCTAATAGCTCCAACGGCCTGCTGCCCCCGACCTGTCTGGCTACGTTGCTTGCGGCGGTTGGCATCGTTGTGTCGTTTCAATCTCGATGGTAAGCGAACCGCCCGGTGAGGTCGAGGTCTCGGACTTCGCTCTCTCGCTGGCTCGACTCGAGAATAGAGGCCGGAGCGAAGGTAACCATCCGCCTGGTCAACCACGGCGTGTGCTCTGACAACTTCGCGATTCCTTCTCACGGTGTGCTGGTCGGGCTGGTCAGGTGGTAGGGCGACGACGGTCCTGGATGTTCCGACGGGCGCGGTGACGTCTACATCCTTTGCGGCCCTCCGGGTCACTACGAGTCCGGAATGCGGGACACCCCTCGTCATCACCTTGTTGGCTGCCGCGATCTGTCATGAGGGGGGGATCCTCAATGACCGGGACAAAACGTCCTGAGTGGTCACGCGGGCAGGTCCGGGTCTTGCGTCGGCACGCGCTGGGCTTCCACCTGTGATCTTCCTGGTGTGAAAACTGAGCCCAGCAACGAGGTGCCAGAGCCCGAGCTTGGACATGAGGGCTATCCAGGCCGCTTCCACGCGGCCGTGACGCTGCACGCTTTGTGCCTTCGTAGGTCGCTGGTCCTGGCGCTCCAGACCCGGCCGATCAGGTGCCGACGGGCAGGTGCGGGGCTCGTGACCCCTGTGAGGCGGAATCGAATCGCGTCGGCCCTCTATCATCCGGCCCCGAACCGTTCGCAGGAGCCCGTACGTCATGCCGAGTGAGTTGCCCGAGCGGGCCCAAGTGGTGATCGTCGGCGGTGGCGTGATCGGGGCGAGTGTCGCCTACCACCTCGCTCACCTCGGCTGGTCGGATGTTGTCCTTCTGGAACGCGCCAAGCTCACTTCGGGTAGCACCTGGCATGCGGCGGGCGAGATCGTGTCGGGGGGCATGACCAACGAGACCCTGGCCTGGATGGCCCTCTACACTCGACAGTTGTACGAACGTCTCGAGGCCGAGACAGGCCTCTGCACCGGTTTCCGGCCGGTGGGTTATATCCAGACCGGTGCCCGCCCGGCCCGTGTCGACAAACTGCGCCGGGAGGCCGACTTCCTCAAACGGGTGGGGATCGAACGCCTCGAGATCTCGCCGAGCGAAGTCCGGCAACTCTTCCCGATCTACCAAGACGACGAGCTCATCGCCGGGTTCTACACCCCCGAGGAGGGGCGGGCCGATCCGGCCAACTGCGCCATGTCGTTGGCCAAGGGGGCGAGGATGATGGGGGTGGAGATCGTCGAGGACACGCCGGTCACCGGCTTCGACCTTCACCGGGGGCGGGTGGCGAAGGTACGAACCGCTCGCGGCGACATCGAATGTGAACACGTGGTCAACTGCGCCGGGGTGTGGGCCCGCCAGGTGGGGGCGATGGCTGGGGTGGCGGTGCCGCTTCAGGCGGCCGAGCATGCCTACCTGATCTCCGATCAGATCGAGGGCGTTGGTCCCGACATGCCGCTCCTGGAGGATCCAGACCGTTTCGCCTACTACCGGGAGGAGACCGGTGGGCTGATGGTCGGCCTGTTCGAGCCGGTGGGGGCGCCCTGGAGCCTGGGCGACGTCCCCGGCGACTTCACCTTCGGCGAAATCCCGAGTGACTGGGACCGGCTCGGTCCCTTCCTCGAGCAGGCGATGGAGCCGATTCCGGCCCTGGGCGAGGTGGGCGTCCGCAAGTTGTTCACCGGCCCCGAGAGTTTCACCCCCGACAATGGGTTGCTGATGGGACCGTCGCCCGAGGTGGAGAACTTCTGGGTGGCGACAGGGATGAACTCGCTCGGGATCCTCCTCGGGGGCGGAGCCGGCAAGCTCATCGCCGACTGGATGGTCGAGGGTGAGCCTTCGGTCGATGTCACCGGGGTCGACATCGCCCGGGTTCATCCCTATCAGACCACCCGCCGGTTTCGGGCCACCCGCACCGTCGAGCTGCTGGGGAGGCTCCACTCGACCGGTTCCTGGCCGCATTCCCAGCCGGCGCTGGCCCGCAACGCCCGCCGTTCGGTTCTCCACGATCGGCTGGCTGCCGCCGGGGCCCGCTTCGCCGAGTCGTCGGGGTGGGAGAACACCGCCTGGTTCGGGCCGACCGATGTCGAGGTCGACTTCACCCACAGCTACGGACGGCACCCGTGGTGGGAGTATCACGTCGCCGAACACCAGGCCACCCGTGAGGCGGTGGCCCTTTACGACATGTCCTCCATGTCCAACTTCTTGGTGGAAGGTCCCGGAGCGGAACGGCTTCTCGACCATCTGAGCGGGAACGACGTGGCGGTCGAACCGGGCAGGTGCGTCTACACCCAGTGGATGAGCCCTTCCGGCAAGATCCTGGCCGACCTCACCGTCACCCGCCTGGCTGACGAGCGCTTCCTGGTGGTGGTGGCCGAAGGGTTCCACCGTCGGGTCGAGACCATGCTGCGGCGGGCGATCAGACCGGACGATCGGGTGTCGGTCACCGATGTCACCTCCGGACTGACCTTGCTCAGCGTGCAAGGCCCCCGTTCGCGTGACCTGCTCTCCCGGATCACCGACGCCGATCTCTCCAACCAGGCCTTTCCCTACTTCACCGCCCAACAGATCGATCTGGAGTACGCCCTGGGTTGGGCGTTTCGGATGAGCTTCGTCGGCGAACTCGGCTGGGAGCTGTACGTCCCCTCCGAGTTCGCTCCCGGCGTATACGACGCCCTGGTCCGGGAAGGGGAGGGCCTCGGTCTCGTCCACGCCGGGATGGTCACACTGGAGAGCACCCGGACCGAAGCGGGTCGCCGCGACTACGGCCTCGACATCGAGAACACCGACTCGCCGTTGGAGGCGGGTTTGGGGTTCGCCCTCGCCCTCGACAAGCCGGGCGGGTTCGTAGGCCGCGACGCCCTGGCGGCCGAGAAGGAGGCCGGACCGCCCCGCCGCCGGTTGGTCCAGTTCCTGCTGGAAGACCCCGAACCGCTGCTCCACGGCGAGGAGCCGATCGTGCGGGACGGTGTCGAGGTGGGCTACCTCCGGTCCGGCAACTACGGGCACACCCTCGGGGGTGCGATGGGTTTGGGTTATGTCGAACACGGCGACGGGGTGACCGCCGATTTCGTCTCCTCCGGCTCGTATCAGATCCGGGTGGCCGGGGAGATGGTCACCGCTCGGGCCTCGCTCCGACCGATGTACGACCCGGCCGGGGAACGGGTCAGGATGTAGCGCCCGCTCGATCGGGATCGCAAAGCCGAGCCCCACCGAGCCGCCGCTCTGGGAGAGGATCGAGGAATTCACCCCGATCACCTGGCCCAGGGCATTGGCCAGCGGCCCGCCGGAGTTGCCCTGGTTGATCGCCGCGTCGGTCTGGATCATGTCGAGGTAGAGCCCCGACTGGTCCCGCCCGGGGAGGATGTTCCGGTGCAGCGCGCTCACCACCCCCGCCGTCACCGTCGGCTCGGCGTTGCCCAGCAGGTAGGCGAACGGGTTGCCCAGGGCCACCACCCACTCGCCGATCATCAGGTCGCTGCTCTTCCCGGTGACCACCACCGGGAGGCTCTTCCGCTCGATCCGCACCACCGCGATGTC
>Ga0209798_10001556_pt1 | contig 13765 bp, 13 predicted proteins | sample DOMMetBare3Fresh_FD_187475 | JGI IMG/M metagenome (GOLD analysis project Ga0209798, IMG submission 187475) | Wetland sediment microbial communities from St. Louis River estuary, USA, under dissolved organic matter induced mercury methylation -... | ecosystem: Environmental > Aquatic >...
TCATTCGAGGCGGGGCGCTGTTGGGGTCTTGTCTTCAGGGTGCCGTCAGGTATTGCGGTTGTCGTCCACCCAGTCCGCGGCGGCGAGCAACGCACGCGCGACCGATCGTGCATGCACCGGCGACAGGAACTCCTCATGATCGGCAGACAGAAACACGCCCACGTCGCCAAACTCGTTCTTCATGGCGGCGACGTCGGCCGAGAAACGATCCTCGCCCCGCATGGGTGGCCAGTGCGGCCCGAAGTGTCTGATCGGTTCGGGTTCCCCGTCGGGATGCTCGGAGTGACACCAGCTCGGGCAGTTTGTGGAGGTCATGGTCTCAGTCTGCTCCTCCCAAGTCTCCCAGGTACAACAGGTAGGCATGGCGAGGTGGGCCACCGGTTATCGTGCTGACGTGACAGTCAAACCAAGGACCGCGTTCCCGACCGTTCCCCTGCGCGAGGTTGTGGAAGCGCTAGAGCGGTTGTACCCAGTTGACACTGCCTCGTCCTGGGACCGGGTGGGGTTGGTGACCGGTGACCTGGATCAACCGGTTTCGCTGGTGCACTTCGCGGTCGATCCCACCCTCGCCGTGATTGACGAGGCCCGGGCTGCCGGCGCGGACCTCCTGCTGACCCACCACCCGTTGCTGTTGCGCGGCGTGCACAGCGTGGCAACGACAAGCGCCAAGGGCGCAGCGGTGACCTCGTTGGTCGTCAACGACATCGCACTGTATGTCGCACACACCAACGCTGACGTCGCCTCACCTGGCGTGTGTGACGCCTTGGCCAGCGCATGCGGCCTGGTCGACCTCGAGCCCCTGGAGGTCGACGAGCTCAGCGGGACCGGCCATGGGCGGGTGGGCTCCTTGACGCATCCGCTGACGTTGCGCGATTTCGCGCAGCGTCTGAGCGCGGTCCTCCCAACGGCGGTCGGCGGGATCCGCGTGGCGGGTCCGGCTGATGCCCTGGTGACTCGGGTGGCGGTGGTCGGGGGAGCCGGCGACCACATGTTCGACGCGGTCAGGGCCAGCGGAGCCGATGTCTATGTCACGGCGGACCTGCGTCATCACCCCGCGCTGGAGGCTCGGGAAGAGGCGCGAGGGGGCACGCCATACCTCGTTGATGCCGGTCATTGGGCCACCGAGTGGTTGTGGCTGGAGAGCGCCCGGTCCGAGTTGATGCGTGAGCTGGGCGGGCGAGGCACTAGTTTGGAGACTCATATCTGCACATTGCGCACCGACCCGTGGGACTTCGTGATCGGAGCCGCCACCAGCGAAATCACCGGAGGTACGTCCTGAAAGCCGACACGAGCCGTCAGTGGCGTTTGCTGGATCTCCAGGCGCTGGACACGCGCCTGAGCCAGATCGCACACCGCAAGGCAACGCTGCCCGAGCTTGCCGAGCTGCGCGAGCTCGACTCTCAGGCGTCCAGCCTGGACGACGACCTGGTCCGCGCACAGACAGCGTTGGGCGATATTCAGCGCGAGATCGTCAAGGCGGACACCGACGTACAGCTCGTTCGCGAACGCAGCGCACGCGACCAGGCGCGCATGCAGGCCGGTCAGGGAACTGCCAAGGACATGCAGGCACTCCAGCACGAGGTCGAGTCGCTCGCCAACCGGCAGTCCGCACTAGAGGACATTGAGCTCGAGGTGATGGAGCGCGCAGAGGCACTCACCGCTGACGTCAGCAGGCTGGAGGCCGCCCGCGCTCAGCTGGCTAACCGCGTTGATGAGTTGAAGGCGTTGCGCGACAAGGCTTTTGCCGAGCTGGATGCCGAGGTCGCGGAGATCGGCCGCTCGCGCGCCGATGTCGTGGCCGGCGTCGGCGAGGACCTCGTCGACCTCTACGAGAAGATCCGTGACTCCAGCGGTGGCATCGGGGCGGCCGTTCTGCGCCAGCGCCGTTGTGGTGGATGCAACCTGGAGCTCAACCAGGTGGACATGAACCGCTTCACGGCCGCGGCACAGGACGAGGTGCTGCGCTGCGAGGAGTGCCGACGCATTCTGGTCCGCACCTCCGAGTCCGGCGTCTGAGGCGCGCTCGTGGGTGGACGTCGACTCGTCGTCGAGGCTGATGGCGGGTCGCGGGGCAACCCCGGCCCTGCAGGCTATGGCGCCTTGGTTCGCGATGCGGTCTCGGGCACGGTGATCGCCGAGCGGGCCGAATCGGTGGGCATCGCAAGCAACAACGTGGCGGAGTACTCCGGGCTGGTGGCCGGGCTGAAGGCTGCCTTCGACATCGATCCGGCTGCCGAAGTCACGGTCCGGCTGGACTCCAAACTCCTCGTCGAGCAGATGTCCGGACGGTGGAAGATCAAGCAGCAGGACATGCGCAGGTTGGCCCTGCAAGCCCAGGACATTGCTGCTGATCTCAGCGCAGCCGGGGGATCGGTGACCTACACCTGGGTGCCACGCGCCGAGAACTCCGCAGCCGATGCGCTCGCCAACTCGGCCATGGATGGCACGCCGGTGAACTGGACCAGCACCTCTGAGCTTGCGGTGCAGGCACCGTCGACCGGGGCGGTCGGGTCGGGGTTCGTCAGGTCTGCGGCGATCGGATCCGAGGAGGTCGGGTCCGTGGACGACCTCGGGGCACCGACAAGGATTGTGCTGGTGCGCCACGGCGTCACCGACCTGACCAGCGCGGGCAAGCTCGACGGACGCGGAGGGCCCGACCCCTCGCTCAACGTCGAGGGTCGTCGCCAGGCGCGTGCCGCCGCTGCCGGAGTGAGCGCGTTCATCGGAGACAGCCCAGCACACGTCATCACCTCGAGCCTGAAACGAGCGATCGAGACGGGCGCCGCGATCGCTGAAGAGCTCGGTGTTCGCGCGCGGATCGACGCGGACTGGGATGAGCAGAACTTCGGTGACTGGGACGACATGAGCATGGGCTTTCTGCGTGCCCACCATCCTCAGGAGCTTGCGCGTTTCCGCGAGGACCCGGACTACTCACGGCCCGGCGGTGAGGCACACACCGATCTCGAAGCTCGTGTGCTGGCGGGTTTCGAGCGGGCGAGGGCGGCTGGCGGCACCGTCGTGGTGGCCAGTCACCGAAAGCCGATCATGACGGTGCTGGCCCACGTGCTTGGCATTCGGTACGAGCGGATCTGGCGGCTGGCCACGGCCCCGGCGTCCCTGACCTGCGTCGAGGCCTGGGCCGATGGTGGCGCGTCGGTGGCGTTCGTGAACGACACCAGCCACCTACGCTGACCGCCCGCCGCCTGCGCTGGCCGCCCGCCGCCTGCGCTGGCCGCCCGCCGCCTGCGCTGACCGGCCCCGCCGCGCTACCTCGCCTCGCTACCTCCGTTCGCCAGGGCGTTCCACGCCCTGAACCAGCGTTCTGGCACACGCGGGGCTGTGGAATCCTTCTCCCATGGATGGGACCTACGCCGGCGATATCGACCCGGCCGACTCATACGCCGCGCTGCAGGCTTCCGCCGATGCGGTCCTCGTCGATGTGAGGACCGCCGCCGAGTGGAGCTACGTCGGGCTACCGGATCTCTCGCACATCGGCAAACGCGTGATTCCCATTGAGTGGCAACGGTTTCCGGACGGTGCACAGAACGGCAGCTTCCTGGAGCAGCTCCGCCAAGCAGGTGTCGCCGAAGGTGTTCCTGTCTACTTCCTCTGTCGCTCGGGTGTGCGCTCGGCGGCCGCCGCGAAGGCCGCCACGGCAGCAGGCCTCGGTCCGGCATACAACGTCTCGGACGGCTTCGAGGGTCCGCTGGACCATGACGGACACCGGACGGTGGCTGGCTGGAAGGCCGCCGGACTGCCCTGGAGGCAGGGATGAACGAGTTGCGTCCTGACACGCTGGCGGTCCGCGGAGGCTTGGCCCGCAGCAACTTCGACGAGACCTCAGAGGGTCTGTTCCTGACCTCGGGCTACGTGTATTCCTCGGCGGAGGAGGCGGAGGCCGCGTTCAAGGACGAGATCGACCGCTTCGTCTACTCGCGCTACGGCAACCCCACGGTGCACATGTTCCAGGAGCGGATGCGTCTGCTCGAGGGCACCGAGGCGTGCTTCGCGACCGCGTCCGGCATGGCCGCGGTCTTTGTTGCGCTGGGCGCGTTGTTGGGCAACGGCGACCGGGTGGTCAGCTCGCGTAGCCTCTTCGGCTCCTGCTTCGTGGTCCTGGACGAGATCCTGCCGCGCTGGGGCGTGGAGAGCGTGTTCGTCGACGGGACCGATCTCGACCAATGGCGTGAGGCGTTAGCGCAGCCGACGTCCGCCGTGTTCTTCGAGTCGCCCAGCAACCCGATGCAGGAGCTCGTCGACATGAAGGCCGTGTGCGAGCTCGCTCATGCCGCGGGCGCCACGGTCGTCGTCGACAACGTGTTCGGCACTCCCGTGTTCTCCAGACCACTGGAGCAGGGCGCCGACGTCATTGTCTACTCGGCGACCAAACACGTTGACGGGCAGGGGCGCTCGATGGGCGGAGCTGTCTTGGGCACGTCGGAGTTCATCAACGGCCCCGTTAAGAACCTGATGCGCCACACGGGTCCGTCGATGTCGCCGTTCAACGCATGGGTCCTGCTCAAGGGGCTGGAGACCCTCTCGCTCCGTGTCGGGCGGATGGCCGCATCGGCGCTCGAGCTGGCGCGGGCTCTGGAGTCTCACCCGAAGGTTGCGCGCGTCATCTATCCGTGGCTCGAGTCCCACCCGCAGCACGACCTTGCCAAGAAGCAGATGTATGGCGGTGGGACGGTCGTGACCTTCGAGCTGGTCGGCGGCAAGACTGAGGCGTTCAAAGTAATGAACGCCCTTGAGGTTGTTGACATCTCGAACAACCTGGGCGACGCCAAGTCACTGATCACGCACCCGGCCACGACGACGCATCGGCGGCTGGGGGCCGAGGCTCGGCTCGCTGTCGGCATCACTGACGGCGTGCTGCGCGTCTCTGTTGGGCTGGAAGACATCCGCGACCTGGTTGAGGACTTCGAGCGCGCCCTCGGCTGATCTGCGCGAAAGTGCACAGAACGTCCTTGGGCGACGTCGGTTGCAGCGATCTCTGCGACTTCACCGAACGCTCGTGTCGAGGATCCACGGCCGGCCGGGGCGGGCGGGCCTGGCCAGCGTGGTCTCGAAACGCTGGGTCACCACGCGTTCCAGGGCCTTCGGCGTCCTGGCGTCAACGCCGGACTCGCACAGGTGCCGGGCCACGAGGCCGCGGGTGTGCTTGGCCATGTGCGTCGCGCCGGGGACACGGATCTGCACCCAGCGCGCAGCGAGATCGCCCTGGGGAACCCAGGCTGCGGCATACGTGCTCGAGCGGCAGTCGACGATGACTCCACGACCCGCCGCGATCGGCAGGACAGCGGCGAGGGGGGCACGCCATACGGCGGCCAGCGGACCGAGCTCGCGCAGGTTCACGCTCATGGAGAGACGGTACGGGGGCACCTTGTCGGTCGGGCGCAAGGCGCCGAACAGAGCCGAGACGACGACGATCCAGCGGTTCGCGCGGCGTCGGGCGGCGGTGTCCATCGAGGGCAGGCCGAGGGCGTCATAGAGGACGCCGGTGTAGAGGTCCGAGACCGATACCGCCGGCGCAGAGCCCAAGCGGGTGTTGTGGGCGATGTCGGCCTGGAGGTTGGCGCTGACCCCGAGCTGCTCCGGGGCGTCGGGCTGCGCGCTGATCAGGGCCAGCGCGGCGGCAATCTGGGCGCGGGTTGTGGCCAGCTCGGGGAACGAGACGCGCCCAAGATCGGCAGGCGTGCCGCGGACTCGTCCGGTCTTGGTCTCCGACGGGGGAAGCAGGATCAGCACGTCCCAGAGCGTAGGCCGGACGAACGGGGATGCGCGCGAAGGGTTCTGGCTAGGGTTGCTCCCATGCCGAAGCGTTGGATCAATCTGGTCAAGGACAACGCGCTACAAGGCGACCCGGCAGCCGAGCATGCCCAGCTGGGGCAGGCGTTCGATGCCGTGCGTGCCGAGCTCAACGTCCCTGATGACTTCCCGCCCGAGGTCCTTGAGGAGGCAGCTGCGGTTGCCCGCGCGGCTGCGCTTCCGCTGCGCGACGAGACCGCCGTGCCCTTCCTCACGATTGACCCGCCCGGGTCCATGGATCTTGACCAGGCGATGTTCATCGAGCGTTCGCCCAAGGGCTACCGAGTGCGTTATGCGATCGCCGACGTCCCCGCCTTCGTCAAGCCCGGCGGTGCCATCGACGTCGAGGCGCGCAAGCGCGGACAGACCCTCTATGCCCCCGACCGTCGCACCCCGCTGCACCCCGATCTGCTCGGCGAGGACGCCGCCAGCCTGCTCCCGGACCGGGTGCGGCCAGCCTTTGTATGGGATATGCAGCTCGACTCCGATGGCGAGGGCACCTCGGTCGACGTCTATCGCGCCATGGTGAGCAGCAAGAGGCGACTCAACTACGCCGAGGTCCAGGCGGCGGTCGACAACGGGACCCCCGACGAACGTCTCAGCCTGCTGCGGGAGGTCGGCGAACGACGCATCGCGTTGGAGCTTGGCCGCGGCGGGGCGAGCCTTCCCATCCCCGAGCAGGTGGTCAGCATGGCCCCGGACGGCACCTACGTCCTGGCCCTGCGCCCGCCCGTTCCCGCGGAGGACTGGAACGCGCAGATCTCGCTGTTGACCGGCATGGCCGCCGCCGACATGATGCTGCACGCCGAGGTGGGCATCTTGCGCACCATGCCCGACCCGGACCACAACGTGATCCTGCGCTTCCGCCGCCAGGCGCGTGCGCTGGGCGTCACCTGGCCGGCCGAGATGCTGTATGGCGACCTGTTGCGTTCCCTGGACCGCAGTGACCCCAAGCATCTGGCCCTCCTCCACGCCGCGACGTCGCTGTTCCGTGGCGCCGGCTACACGCCGTTCGACGGCGGGGTGCCAGCGCTGACGGTGCACGCAGCGCTGGCCGCCCCCTATGCTCACGTGACTGCACCCTTGCGCCGGCTTGTCGACCGCTTCGGCCTGATCGTCTGCGAGTCGATCTGCACTGACACCCCGGTCCCGAGCTGGGTGCGCCACGCGTTGCCCACCCTGCCGGAGATCATGACCGCATCGGAACACCTGGCCAACACCATGGAGCGGGCTTGCACGGACGCGGTCGAGGCGGCAGCCATGCAGCACCGCGTGGGTGAGACCTTCCGCGCTTCGGTCATCGACGTCACCGGCACCGGCGGCCTGGTCCAGCTCAGCGATCCTGCGATCCTGGCTCACGCAGATGGGCTGTCCCTGGCCGGTACCGAGGCAATGGTCGAGCTCGTCGAGGCTGATGTCGCGACGCGCACCGTCCGCTTCCTGGTTGTGGGCGGCGTCACCGCGCCATGACGGCAGAAGTGATGCCGAGACTCGTGGCCACAGACCTCGATGGCACGCTGCTGCGCAGTGACGGCACGTGTTCGGACCGGACGCGCGCATCGCTGGCCGCGGTTGAGCTGGCGGGCATCCAGGTGGTCCTGGTGACCGCCCGTCCGCCTCGGTGGCTGCATGAGCTCGTCGATGTCGTTGGTGAGCACGGGGTCGTTCTCTGCTGCAACGGAGCGTTCGTCTACGACGTCCGCGCCCGGAAGATCCTGCACGAGCGTTGTATGCCGGCCGGAGTCGTCGGGCAGATAGCGGAAGACCTCAGGGAGGCCCTGCCGGGCGTTGCGTTTGCCGTGGAGAACCGGTTGGGTTTTGGCAGGGAGTGGGGCTTCGGTGACGAGCGCACGACGTCGCAAGACCTGACCGCCGCGTTGCTCGAGGAGCTGCTCGACCCGCTGCCGGGCAAGATGCTCGCCCGGTGTGTCAACGTGCCTGCCGAGCGCTTCCACCTGGTGGTCGAAGAGGTCGTCGGTGATCGGGCTGTCGTCTCCTATTCGGGCGCCTCGGGGCTGGCAGAGATCAGTGCTCGGGGTGTGACCAAGGCAGCCGCACTGGGGGAGTGGTGTGCCTCGCAGGGCATCGACCCAGCCGACGTCTTTGCGTTCGGCGACATGCCCAACGACCTGCCCATGCTCACCTGGGCAGGCCGGTCCTTCGGCGTGGCCAACGCGCATCCAGATGTCCTCGACATGGTGGATGAGGTGTGCGCCTCGAACGACGACGACGGGGTTGCCCAAGTGCTGGAGACGGCGCTGCGGCGGCAACAGGCGGGATGACCGGCCTGTCCGACGTTGATGAGCCCGAACCTCTTCAACTCAGGATGAACAACTCAGGATGAACATTGTCTGACTGAACATTGTCTGACTGAGGGTGAGCCCTGAATGGGCGCCGGTTTCGACTGACTCCCTCGGACCGGGCGCCGTCGCCCGCCTCTACTTGGTGGGGTGTGGTGTTGCGGGCGCGCTCCCTGCTTTGGCCAGTTCCCCACCGAAGGCCGCACGGTACTGCTCCGCCAGCGACGCCGTCACGCCACCGAACACCCGCAGCACCTCAACACCGCGGACATAGTCATACTCGCCGCCCACAATTGCCCCGGTCTTCTTCATGCCCAGGAGATACTTCGCGCGAGCCGCAGCATCAGCCACCGACCCGTACACCTCAAGTTTCGCACCGCACCCGACCACCAGCGTGGTGCACGTGCTGGTCTTCTCGTAGATCACCGCGGCCGAGTTGTACGACCCGGGCTGGCCAAATATGGGGTTCGGGTCGCTGTTCTTGGTGATGGTGACCACCTTGACCACTGAGGGGACCAAGGCTGCAATCTTCTTCGCGCTCGCCGTAGCCGCATCTCCGCCCAGCGGCGTCGTAGGCGCTGTCGTGGTGGCAATGGTTATCGAAGGGTTGGTCGACGGCTTGGACGCCGGCGTAGTGCTTCCTCCACATCCGGTCAGGGCCAAGACTGCGGCGGCGATCAGAGTTGTCGGAAGTCCGACGTTCATGGTGTGTCTCTCGTGGTGGTGGTGAGCAGAACGCAGTTCGTCCGCGACCGGCGGCCGCAATAATAGGCGACGTCGCGCAGCGGTCAGAGACCGCCCAAGGTTTTCGGATCACCATGGTCCCGAGGTCGTTCTCCCTGAGGACCTGGGTCGCCCGCCGGGCCAGTCGCGGGGCGTGCCTGCCGGTCAGGGGCCCTATGCTGGTTCACGGATGAGTCGGTCAGACGGCCGCGTCGATGCTGAGGTCCCGGGTTTCCGGGTAACGCACATCGCCGAGGAACGTCCGGGCTCCACAGGGCAAGGTGATGGCTAACGGCCACCCGGGGTGACCCGCGGGACAGTGCCACAGAAAACAGACCGCCACGACGAACCACCGGCTTCGGCCGGACAGGCGTCGCGGTAAGGGTGAAACGGTGGTGTAAGAGACCACCAGCACTCCAGGCGACTGGAGTGGCTAGGTAAACCCCACCTGGAGCAAGGTCAGACAGCAAGCGTTCGAGGGCGGCCCGCCCGAGCTTGCGGGTAGACCGCTAGAGGTGCTCGGCAACGAGTACTCGAGATGGATGGCCGTCGGTCGCGTGCTGGCAACGGCGCGCGATGACAGAACCCGGCGTACCGACCGACTCATCCACTTATGCCCCTGACCTGCGTCGTTACGTCTAGAACGTGGCTGATGTACTCGGAAAAGCATGCAGTGGGCTTACCGAGGACGCGGTCGACCGGCTCCCGAGTTCGGTCGTCAGAAATCCGGCCAGGTGATCTTGGACTCTTTCGTAACCGCTAGGATAAGTTACGATATGTCCTGATGTGGCTGAGATTCATAGGGAAACCCGCATCCGCTTCGACCGGGCCGCTTCAACGCGGACCCCGGTCTCATCCGTGCAGATGACTGCCTGTCTGGAGAACATGTCACATCTTCCTTCCCTGCGGCGGCTGAAGAACGCCAGCCGGTCGCTCATGATCGCGCTCGGCGTGCTCGCCCTCGTCGGAGGCACCCTCGCCCAAGCCCCGGCCGGCGCGGCCACCCCAACCTCTGCGCCGTCGTCGGCAACAGTCACTCATCCTCGCGTCTTCGCGTACTACTACCTCTGGTGGAGCGCCAGCCACTGGAAGTCTGCGCTCGGCTCCAACTACCCCTACAGCGCTTCCCCGCTTCCGCTGCCGGCAACGCTGGACGCCAACGGCTGCAACCCCAAGAGCACGTACGCGGGCAACACGTTGACCGACGTGCCGCAGAAGCTGTACAGCCAGGACGACACGGGCTTCATAGAGGCCGACGTACGCCAGGCCGCAGCCGCCGGGCTCACCGGGTTCATGGTGAACTGGGCCGGCACGGGATCCGCCTCCCAAACCGTCACCAGCAACCCCTACAGCCGTCGGCTGCAGCTGATGGTCAACGCCGTCAACAAGGTCAACGCCGAAGGAATCCCGTTCAAGCTGTGGCTCAGCTACAAGGCTTCGGCCACGGTGCTGTCACAGTCTCAGATCAGCAACGACCTCGGCTACTTCTTCAACAAGTACGGCACCAGCTCCGCCTTTGACAGGTCCCAGTCATCCAAGCCGACCGTGATCTGGCAGGGCAGCCGCAAGTACTCGGTGTCGATCCTTCAGGCCGTGAGCGGCAAGTACCGCACCAAGTTCCGGATCCTGGGCGACGAGACCACCTGGTCCGCAGCCCGGGCCCCGTACCTCGACGGCGATGCTTACTACTGGTCCTCGCAGAACCCGTACACCAACCCGCAGTCCTTCGGGCAGCTGGCCACCCTGGCAAAGACAGTGCGCGCCAGCAGCAACAACCCGGACGGCTCGGCGAAAGTCTGGGTCGCGCCGTTCGCCCCCGGCTTCAACAAACAGCTCACCGGCGGATCCTCCTGCACACCGCGCAAGGGCGGCCAGACGCTCAAGACGCTGTTCGACGGCAACGCCGTCACCAACCCGGACGACTTCGGCCTGATCAGCTGGAACGAGATCACCGAAGGGACCTACATCGACCCGATGACCCGCTATGGGTCGACGGACCTGAACACGCTCAGCGCGTTGATCAAGAACGGCTCCTAGCCCAACATCCCCTCACCGGCCGGCCAGGTCATGGGTGACCTGCCCGGCCGGTGCACTCGGAGATGCTCAGGGAGTCAACCTTCAGCCGTCGACGGAGATCTTCACGACCTCGCCGGTGGGGCCACCATGGTTGTCCGCAGGCATGGTGCTCCAGTTGGAGACGTACACGGCGCCGTGGTGGTAGGCGAACCCTGAGGGGAAGTTCAGATGTCCGGCCCCAAGCGTTGTGCGCTCGCCGTTCGGGGCCACCTTGATGACCGCGCCGGAGGAGTCTGGCCCGAACATGCCCTTGGCCTGGAACTCGGTAGCGTAGAAGTTGCCTTCGTGGTCGAATCCACAGCCCTGTATGCCGGTGAAGCCGGTCCACTTGACTGTCGCCTTGCCGTCAGCGATGCGCCACACCCGCGCGTGTCCCGGTGCGACGGTGCCGCCGAGGAGCTCCCCGACGTAGAGGGAACCGTCAGGAGCCGGAGCGACGCAGGTGGGAACGGCGTCCGTGGGAGAACCCTCGGGGACCTGGAGGTAGGCCAGCGTCCTGACGTGCCCATCCTTGTCGACCTTGGCAATGAGGTTTGCACCGGCGTCGGCCACGTAGTGCGTGCGGCCGTGGGTCGCGAGACCGTTGGGGTTCGAGTCCGGGAACTGGTCAGGCTGCAGGGACTTGTGACGTTTGGTCCAGGAGAAGTCCGTGTTCCCGGTACTCGCAAGTGCTTCCCACGATCCGCCATCCGTGATGGCGATGGTCCGACCCAGCTGAGCCCGAGCAGCGCGGATGACCGGTCCCGAAGGTGCGCCTGGTGGGATGCCGTAGCTGCTGCCCGCTACCTGACCGTAGACGTGGTCGCCCCTGGTGGAGACCGCGACGAGACCCTCAGCAGCGGTCCCGTCGGGCGACGCCACTGAGATCAGGTGGTCGACGACTGTGGTGAGCCGACCGTGTGACAGCTTGCTGATGCCGCTGGTGAGCCCGGCACACTGGGGCCCTTCCGGCCCGCTGCCCAGGCAGAGCTTGCCGCCGTGACCGGCTTCGGCGATGTACAGCTCGCCATCTGGGCCGAACGCCAGCCCTCGCGGGTTGTCGAGGTTCTCGGCGACGACAGTCACGCTCCCGGCGGCCTCGGAGGCCGCATGGGCTGCCTGGGCCGGTGCTGCATTGACCGGACCGGCAGCCAGGAGACTGCCGGCAGCGAAGATGCCGATCGCGGCGGCGGCGCCCACCTTGCGGTGGCGCAACGTCGCTGAGCGGATCGTGAATGCCATGCCGCGAGCTTCCTTCGTGTTCATGTGACCTCCTCATTGAGGGTTGCCTTAGTAAGGCTTGCCTGCTCACGAAAGCACTGATGCCCGCGGCCGTCACCCCCCAAGAAGACGAGCCACTGCAGATCCGAATGGGTGGTGCCTCGTACGTTGCCCGTAACGCTCATGAGCCGGGGTACGCGTATCTGCCGGACCACCCACCGCGGGATCAGAGGCGCACGGGTCTAACTCTCCGGGGCCTGCATCGTTGTCGACCTGCTTGTCGGCCTGTGTTTCAGTCGGCCTGTAACCTCTGTCGGCCTGCACCTTTACCAGGCGACGTCGAGATTGAACACGAGGGACTGACATGCAGGATGGAACGTTGACGGTCGGCACTGACGGCGCGTGCCTCGGCAACCCCGGGCCGGCCGGCTGGGCGTGGGTGGACGAGCACGGCAGCTACCACGCGTCGGGGCAGGCCATCGGCACCAACAACATCGCCGAGCTGCGGGCTGTGCTTGACGCCCTGACGGACCACCCTGATGTTGCGCATCTGGTCATCCAGATCGACTCGACGTACGCACGGGACTGCTCCACCACATGGCGGGCCAGCTGGCAGCGCAACGGGATGCGCAACTCCAAACGCGAGCCCGTGAAAAACGCCGGCATCATCGAGGCCATCTGGGCAGCGCTGGACACTCGCGTCGGCACCGTGGAGTTCGTCAAGGTCCCCGGACATGACCCCAAGAACCTGTTCCCGCTCAACACCGCTGCGGACATCGTCGCCAACGACGCCGCCGAGCGGGCAGCAGCCGGTTTGCCGACCGAAATGATCGCAACCATTGATCTGACCAGCGTCAAGCCGCGCCCGACGTCGTTCGGGAAATGGTGAACCTCGACCTCCGTGACGCTCCTGGCTCAGGCCACTGATGGGTTCTGCGGCTCCTTTGCGAGGTGCTTGGTGAACCAGTCGCTCGCCAGGATCGCCACCTCTGCCAGGGTCCCGGGCTCTTCGAACAGATGAGTGGCACGGTCAACCACCGCCAACTGGTTCGGGCAGCGCAGCTGGGCCTGCGCCTGGCGGTTCAGATCGAGGACCAGCTCGTCGGCGCTGCCTACGATCAGCAGAGTGGGGGCCTTGACCTCGGCAAGCCGTGGGCCAGCCAGGTCCGGCCGGCCGCCGCGCGACACGACCGCCGCGATCTGGTCTCCAGCGTCCGCGGCCGCCAGTAACGCCGCGCCGGCCCCAGTGCTCGCACCGAAGTATCCGAGGCGGCACGATGCAGCGTCGGGCCGGCTGCGGAGCCACCGCGTTGCGGCGGTGAGTCGGCTCGCGAGCAGATCCATGTTGAATACGTTGGCGCGGTCGAGCTCCTCCGGCGCAGTGAGCAGGTCGAGCAACAGCGTGCCCATGCCTGCCCGGTTGAGCGCGGAGGCGACGAACTGGTTGCGCGGGCTATGGCGGCTGCTGCCGCTCCCGTGGGCGAACAGCACCACACTGTCGGCCGGTTCAGGAAGGTGCAGATGCCCTTTGAGGACAACGTCACCGACGGGGATCTCCACGTCAACATCGCAGTCAGGTCTCTGGCCGACCGACTGATCACCGCGCATTCGCCGAGCGGCGGTGTCCAGCAGGAGGATCACCTCATCGTCGCTCGTCG
>Ga0209798_10001557_pt1 | contig 13763 bp, 10 predicted proteins | sample DOMMetBare3Fresh_FD_187475 | JGI IMG/M metagenome (GOLD analysis project Ga0209798, IMG submission 187475) | Wetland sediment microbial communities from St. Louis River estuary, USA, under dissolved organic matter induced mercury methylation -... | ecosystem: Environmental > Aquatic >...
ATCGCCTCGTTCTACAAGGACTGGGCCAAGTGGGGCGGCGGCCTGTCGGGCCAGAACGTGATGTCGTACGGCGAGTTCCCGAACATCGCCAACGACTACAGCAACAAGAGCATGCTGCTGCCCAGCGGCGTGATCCTGGGCGGCGACCTGAAGAACGTGATGGACGTCGACCTGAAGGCACCCGACCAGGTGCAGGAATGGGTGGCGCACAGCTGGTACAAGCAGGCCGACGAGACCAAGGGCCTGCACCCCTTCGACGGCGAGACGAGCCCGAACTTCGACATCGGCAAGGCCAAGGGCACGCGCACCGCGATCGAGAACGTCGACGAAGCCGCGAAGTACTCCTGGGTCAAGTCACCGCGCTGGAAGGGCAACGCGGTCGAGGTGGGTCCGCTGGCCCGCTACATCGTCGCCTACGCGCGCGGCAACGAGGAGATCAAGGCGCAGGTCGACTCGGTGCTCAAGACGCTGGACGTGCCGATCACGGCGCTGTTCTCCACCCTGGGCCGTACCGCGGCGCGCGGGCTCGAGTGCTCGTGGGCGGCGCACAAGATGAAGACCTTCCACAGCCAGCTGCTCGCCAACATGAAGGCCGGCGACATGACCACCGCCAACATCGACAAATGGGAACCCGCCAGCTGGCCGGCCGAGGCCAAGGGCGTGGCGCCGTGCGAGGCGCCGCGCGGCGCGCTCGCGCACTGGGTCAGGATCAAGAACCAGCGCATCGACAATTACCAGTGCGTGGTGCCGACCACCTGGAACGCCGGGCCGCGTGACCACAAGAACCAGATCGGCGCCTACGAGGCCGCACTGATGAACACGCCGATGGTCAACCCCGAGCAGCCGCTGGAGATCCTGCGCACGATCCACAGCTTCGACCCCTGCCTGGCCTGCGCCACCCACGTGATGTCGCCCGAGGGCAAGGAACTGGCTGCGGTCACCGTGCGATAGGAGACCATCATGAAGGTCGAACGCTGGACCGGTCGCGTGCTCGAGGGGCCGCTCGAGGACGTCTACGTCTACCCTGCCCCGGTGCGGTTGTGGCACTGGGTCACGATGCTGTGCATCTTCACGCTGGCCGTGACGGGCTACCTGATCGGCTCGCCGCCGCCGGCGATCGGCGGCGAGCCGGTGAACAGCTTCTACTTCGGCTGGATCCGCACGATCCACTTCTCGGTGGCGATGATCCTGATCGTGTTCTTCCTGGTGCGCATCTACTGGGCCCTCATCGGCCCGAGCCACTCGCGCGCGATCTTCCTGCCGCCGCTGTGGAGTGGCGCGTTCTGGCGCGGCATCGTGTCGGACCTGCGCGACTACAGCTTCGTCGGCCAGCCCGACGGCAAGGATGTGCGCTGGGTCGGCCACAACCCGCTCGCACTGATGGCGATGTTCTTCATGTTCGTGCTCGGCCTGGTGTTGATCATCGTCACCGGGCTCGGGCTGTACGCGCAGGGCTACGGCTGGGGCAGCGGATGGATGAACGCCTTCGGCTGGGTCACGGTGCTGTTCGGCACGCCGCAGGCCGTGCGCACCGCCCACCACCTGGCGATGTGGTACATGCTGCTGTTCGTGCTCGTGCACATCTACATGGCCTCGCGCCAGGACATCATGAGCCGTGGCACGATCATCAGCTCGATGTTCAACGGCATCCGCATGTGGAAGGACGAGCCGCGCGGCTGAGGCGACTCGACCCGGCTTGAGGCCCGCCGGGCAGGCTTGATCGCTTGCAACGCGGCAGAGTGCATTTCCGTGAGGCACAAGCGCATCGTCGTCACCCATTACGGCGGGGCCGACGCGCTTCGGGTGATCGAAGAGGAGTGCCCCGAGCCGGAGAGCGGACAAGTGCGGGTGAGAGTGGATGCGGCGGGCGTTTCCCTGCCCGACGTGATGGCGCGCGAGGGCGTGCATCCCGAAACGCCGCCCGTGCCGTTCACGCCGGGATGGGACCTGGTCGGCGTGGTGGATCGACTCGGCAAGGACACCTCGGGAATCGAATTGGGCCAGACGGTTGCCGCGCTGCCGATCCATGGGGCCTACGCGGAGTTCGTCTGCCTGCCGCAAAGTGAACTGGTGCCGGTGCCATCCGGACTGGACCCCGCCGAGGCCGTCAGCCTGGTGCTGAACTACATCACGGCGTACCAGATGATGCATCGCGCCGCCGAGGTCAGACCGGGCCAGCGCGTGTTGATCCATGGCGCGGCCGGCGGGGTGGGCACGGCGCTCCTGCAGCTGGGGCGCCTCGACAGGCTGCAGATGTACGGAACCTGCTCGTCACGTGGCGCGCCCACGGTTTCCGAACTGGGCGGTGTTCCGGTCGACTACGAGCATCAGGACTTCGTCGAGGAGATCCACCGCCTCACCGGCGACGGCGTGGACATGGTCTTCGACCCGATCGGCGGCAACCATCTCTGGCATTCCCGCAAGGCGCTGCGACCTGGCGGAACGGTGGTCGGCTATGGCCTGCGGTCATCGATGCGCGGACAGGGATTGGCTTCGGGCCGTCCCGGTCGTCGTCACCGCTTCGGTGGAACCGCCGCGTTCGGGTTGGTCATCGCCGGAGGCTGGCTGCTGCCCGGCAAGAAGCGGGTGGTGCCCTACAGCATCCAGACGCTCAAGAGGCTGAAGCCGGAATCCTTCCGACAGGACCTGGTGGCCTTGTTCGAGCTCCTTCGACAGCAGAAGATCAGACCGCTCATCGCGAAGCGATTCCCTCTTGCCGCGGCAAGACAGGCGCAGGAATTGCTCGCGCACGGGGGCGTCACGGGAAAGATCGTGCTTGTCGTCAATCAGGATCGGCCATCACTGTTGGGACAGCAGCTGCCCCGGTGATCTGCCGATCGACGCCACGGACACGGTGGCTTCGTGGTTCCAGGCCTCGAGCTCGGCGCGGATGTGCTCGCGCATCTGGCCGCGCACATCGTTCACCGCGTTGAAGAACTCGGCCATCATCAGCATCCAGCAGTACATGCCCAGGCGCGTGAGGCGGATCGCGTCGGCATCGTGGCGCGTCGCGCCCAGCAGGCGCATCGCCGCGAGTTCGGGCGCCATCAGGAACGCGAAGGCTCGGCCGTAGCGCTGCTCGATGGTGTCGCGCCTCAACTGCCCGCCGAACAGGCGCATCAGGAAGTCGTAGCGCATGCGCTCCTTCAGTCCGAGCGCGCGGCGTTGCGTCAGGCCGCTCTGGCCACCCTCGATGCGGCGGCAGTAGTGGTCCAGCGAGAAGGTGGTCGAGTACATCGCGCCGCCCACGTAGCTGAACGCGCCGCTGCCCACGCCGACGTAGTCGTCCTGTTCGATGATGTACTCGTCGAACAGGCCCTCGACGCGCGAGAAGCACCAGGCCGACGCCGCCCGGTACGAAGGCAGCAGCTCTTCGAGGATGTGCTCGTACATCGCGTGGCGCAGCCGCGGATCGGGCAGCCCCATCGACTTGGCCATGCGGTGGCGTGCGCTCGCCGCGGTCATCAGGGGGTAGTAGGAGATCTGGTCCACGCCCAGGCCACGCAGCAGCGCGAGGTCTTGCTCGAGCATCGCCAGCGTCTGGCCCGGCAGGTTGAAGATCATGTCGACGTTGAGCGTCGGGAAGATGCCCTGCGCCGCCGCCAGGCGAGCGCGGATCTTCTCGCCGCTGCCATACGTCTCCAGTCTTTCCATGCGCGAGAGCAGGCCGTTGTCGAAGCTCTGCACGCCCACCGACAGGCGCGTCACGCCGGCGCTGCGCAGGCGCTGCAGGCGATCGGGTTCGAGGTGATTCGGATTGGTCTCGACCGAGACCGACTGCACCGCCGAGCGCGTGCGCACGGCCTCGAGCGTGGCGATCAGCTCCTCGACATCGACGGTCGGCGTGCCGCCGCCGACGTAGACGTCGCGGAAGCGAAACCCGGCTTCGTGGTACCGCGCGATCTCGCGCCGCAGCGCGTCGAAGTAGCGCTTCGTCTTCGACGCGTTGAAGCGCACGCGGTGGAACGAGCAGAACGGGCACAGCACTTCGCAGAAGGGCACGTGCACGTAGAGCTGGCAGGGACCGCTCGGCGCGGCCGGCATGACCTCGGCCACGTCGTCCTCGGCGAAGCGCATCGCCTGCGCGTACTCGTGGCGGACCACGGCCAGCAGTGGGCGTTCGAACCAGGGCATCGGCGCAGTCTATTGAGATTCTCGGCGCGCCTGTCGCGCACTCGCCCCTGCAGGCCCTGCCCGGCATGCACGCCCGGCCTGGCGGACGTCACGCGAGTTCGACCGGTCGCGGCGTCGCGGGCGATGGCGGTCTACCAGACCCTGTACTCGAAGTTCGCTTCGCTGGCCCGGGCCGCGCCCGGTCGTTCGATCCGGGCACGGATCGTGTAGGGATCGGGACCGCGCAGGCGGAAGTAGCCGCCATAGCTCACCGCGCCGCCGGCCGCGACAGGCGACAAGGTCTTGGACTCGGTGCTCGTCGGATCGCTGACCGTGACCTTGACCGTCGCGTCGGCGACGGCAGCCTTGGTGCCCGTGTCATACAACGAGACATTCAGGTGGTAATAGCCCTTTCCCGGCGGTGCGGCCGCCTTCACCGCGCCCACCGGCACGGCCTCGGCTCGCACCACACCGAGATAAACCTCCATGCCGTCGATCACCTTGTGGTACGGGTCGGCAGCGGCGGTCGCCGGCGCGGCCGCAGGCGGCGCCTGCGGCACGCCGAAATTGAACATGTAGACGATCGCGCCCTGGATCTCGGCATCGGTGGCCTGCGCCAGTCCGCCACGGGCGGGCATGCCGCCGTGACCGTGCACCGCCGTCTTGACCACCGCGGGCAGGCCCTTCGCCAGCCGAGGCGCCCACGCCGCGCGGTCGCCGATCTTCGGCGCGCCGTTCAGGCCGTCCTGGTGGCACTTGGAACACTGCGCCTGGACGAGTTGCTCGCCCGATCGCACGACGGCCGGCCCGGCGCCGCCCATCGGCTCGACCCAATGACCCCCAGAGCGGTTGACCATGACCGTGATCGCGCGCTCGACCTCGATGTCGCTCAGGCCCGGGTTCCCGCCATGCGCCGGCATGTTGCGGATGCCCTTCAGCGCGGTCGCGGTCAGGACGCTGAGTCCCTGGGAGGCGCGCGCCGCCCAGGCCTTTGCATCGCCGATCCTGGGCGCACCCTTGTCGCTGCGCGCGTGGCACGACGCGCAGTTGGCGTCGACGACCGCCTTGCCGGAGCGCTCGACACGTTGTGCGTGCGCAGGGGTGGCACACAGCGCAAACGCCAGCAGCGCGCCGACCATGCCTGCCACGCGACCCGCCACACGCGACGAGATCACCACGGGAAATCGCCTGGCAACGTGAAGCATGGTCGGCCTCCTCTCGCGAAGACGGGGCTGAGCCGCCCGGCTCGACCCGGCCGCTTGAGCCGCAGCAACGGACCTGGGGCACCGAATCCGGTCTGCGCAAGCGCGCAAGTGCAAGCTACCGCCGCCGGCACGGTGGCCCATTGCGTTGGGTCAAGCGCAGCGCGGGCTGCGGGGCCCGCGTCAGTTCGACGGCTTCGCGAATGCGTGCCCGAACTCGTCGACGCGCACCCAGTCGGTGAACTCGAAGACTCCGCGCGGATCGGTCGGGCCCTTGGTCATCAACATGATGAAGCGGATCACCAGACGGTCGAGCGCACCCAGGCTCGGGTAGTCGAGCCGGCCCGCGAACACCGCCAGGCGCTGCGGCCGCCAGGCGATCGTGCGCAGGAACTTCTGCAGGTATGGATTGCCCTCGGGCACGTCCTTGCCCGGCTTGCGCGCGACCACGTTGACCGAGAAGAACGCATTGGGCCGTGCCTCGATCGCGGTGCGATGGCGCCCGACGAAGGCCGCCACCTCGGGCTTGTGCTTGCCGTAGCGGATGCTCGCACCGATCACGATCGCACCGCACGCCTGGATGTCGCTTGCCTGGCATTCGGGCAGGGCCATCACGCGCGCGGCGCGCCCCTGCGATTGCGCCACGCGCGCAAGCCGCTCGCAGATGCGGCGCGTGTGGCCGTCGGTGGTCGAATAGACGAACAGCACTTCGCTCATGGCCCGGCCCTCATCTCGGTGGCGGCAGCGCCGCGGCCACCAGTTCGGCGATGTCGCGGTTGATCACGTCGGCCTCGCGGTCCAGCGCCTTCAGGCCGTCGCCGATCATCACCGCACAGTACGGGCAGGCGGTGGCGATGACCTTCGGCGCGCGGTCCAGCGCCTGCTCGGTGCGCAGCACGTTGATTCGCGTGCCGATCGTTTCCTCGAGCCACATGCGCGCGCCGCCGGCGCCGCAGCACATGGCCTTGACCCCGTGCAGTTCGAACTCGAGCGGACGGTCGGTGGCCAGCGCGCCCAGCACGCGGCGCGGCGCGTCGACCTCGTCGTTGTGGCGCGCGAGGTAGCACGGGTCGTGGAAGATCACGCGCTCCAAGCTCGGCGTCACGGCAAGGCGCCCCTCGCGCAGCAGGCGGTCGATCGCCTGGCTGTGGTGTTCGACTTTCCAATGCCCGCCGAAAGCCGGGTATTCGTTCATCAGGCTGTTGTAGGCATGCGGGTCGCAGGTGACGATACGCGTGACGCCCAGGCCGTTCAAGGTCGCGACCAGCGCGGCGGCGAGCTGCTGGAACAGCATCTCGTTGCCGGCGCGGCGCACGCACTCGCCGGTGGAGCTCTCCGCGGCGCCGAGAATCGCAAAGCGAACCCCCGCTGCGCGCAGCACCTGCACGAAGGCGCGCGCGATCTTCTGGCCGCGCGGATCGAACGACTGTGCCGAGCCGACGTAGAACAGCACGTCGAAGTCGGCGGCCTGCGCAGCGTCGGTCCAGCGCGGCACGTCCAGATCCGCTGCCCAGTCGGCGCGCGACTGCGATGGCAGGCCCCAGGGGTTGCTCTGCGATTCGTAGGCCTCGAACACCGGCTTGAGCTCGTGAGGGAAGGCGCCTTCCATCATCACGCGGTGCTGGCGCAGCTTGAAGAACTTGGGCAGGTGCTCGAGCTCGATCGGACACGCCGCCTCGCAGTAGCCGCAGGTGGTGCAGGCCCACAGCGTCTCCTCGGCGATCACCGGGCCCACCAGCGCGGGCAGCGGGTCGTCGCCGCCGGCGCGCGGCGGCGCGAGGATCGCCTTGCGCTCGGCCATCAGGTGGCGCTTCAGGCTGTCGTGCACCCACTTCTGCGACAGCGGCTTGCCAGTGAGGAAGGTCGGACAGGCGTCCTTGCAGCGGCCGCACTCGGTGCAGGTGAAAGCGTCGAAGGCGTCCTTCCAGCTCAGGTCGCGCGCCGTGCGGGCGCCGACCCGCAGCGTGGCCGGGTCGGCGTCGTCGGCCATCATCCTCTCGAGGTCGACCGCAGGCACCACGTTGGCGGGCCGGCCGCGGTGGAAGAACAGCGCCGGCAGCGCCGTGGCGATGTGGAAGTGCTCGCCGGTGGGCAGGATCACGAGGAAGGCGAACACGGTGCCCAGCTGCACCCAGTACGAGAGCTGATAGCCCGCCTGCAACGCGCCGTTCGGCCAGCCCGACAACCAGGTGGCCGCCGCGCCGCCGACGAACGCGAAGGCACGTTCGTGGGCGATGCCCCTGTCGCCGTCCGACAGCAGCGCGAAGCGGAAGCCGTCGAACGCAAGGTCGGTCAGCATGATGAACGTGATCAGCACCAGCACCAGCAGCGCCTCGCGGTTCTTCTCGAGGCGACGCGGGCGCAGCACGTAGCGGCGCCAGAATGCATAGGCCAGTGCCGCGAGCACGGCGAGCTCGACGGCGTCCTTGAGCGCGGCGAACACGCCGCCGGCCAGACCCGGATAGACGAACGGCTCGTGGTAGCCGATGACGATGAGTTGCAGCTTGCGCAGCAGCAGCGCCATGAAGCCGAGGAAGATCACCGCGTGCATCACGCCGGCTCTGGGCTCGCGCGCGATCATCCGGCGCTGCAGGAAGCCGTTGACCAGCACGGCCTTGAGCCGGGACGCGGGTTGGTCCCAGCGCACTTCGGGCTGCAGGCGCGCGACCAGAGCGAGCTTGCGCCAGGCCAGGACGCCGAACCCCGCGAATCCCGCCAGCATCAGCAACGTGATCCCGATCGGGCTCATCGCGACAGGCGTCCTGCTCCAGTGCATGTGCGCGGCGCCGCCGCGCGACACCGCTGCCCGGCACTGTAGGCACCGCCGGGACCTGCTGCTTGAGCGATCGCAAGCGCGACGAAGCCGGCGTGTGCCGGCCTCGATCCGTCACCGGGCGGCCCGGCCCGCGTCTGCTACTGCTGTTGCAGCACCCACTTGATCACGGCCTTCGAGTCCTCGGCCTTCATCTTGACTTCGGGGTGATCGCCCTTCGGGTCCTCGATGGCCTTGAGGGCACCGGCCTCGTTGCCCTTGTACTTGGCTGCGATCGCCTTGTACGACGGACCTTTCTTCTTCTTGTCCATCTCGTGGCACTTGCCGCAGTTGGCGTTGGCCAAGTCGGCGCTGGCAAGCACCGGACCGGCCGCCAGCACGCCCAGCGCGACGGCGGCGGAGATCAACACGACTTTCATGGGGAGCTCCTGGGTTCGGGTTGAAGGGGGCCTGCAGTAGGGATCATCGTGAAACCTGCCACGCAAGCAATAGCCCTATTTGTTAGTCTAGCCGCATCGAACGCCCTGCTTGTTGACGCCGCTCACGGCACGACCGCGGTGCGCGCCTGACGAGCCAAGTTCAACGACAGGCAACTCGAACAGACCTGCGCCACCGCAGCGGGACGGCAACGACGTGCAGCCGCGCTGCTGTCAACCGTTGGGCCAGCGCTGCGTTGGCATAATCGATTTGGTGCTGTACCGGCCGTGGTTCCCATGTATGGCAAGGCAAGGCGGTGCCCTTGCCCCCTCAGGAGAAGACCGCATGAAGAAGTTTCTGTTCGGATTGACGGCAGTGGCTGTGATGAGTCTGTCGATGAGTGCCTGGGCCGATGAGGCGGACGCCAAGACCGCTGGGTGCCTGGGCAAGTGCCACGACATGAACAAGGAGAAGGCCGGTCCGTCCTACAAGGACGTGGCCAAGAAGTTCAAGGGCAAGGGCGAGGCCGCCATCCTTGCCGCCTACAAGGCGAACAAGGAACACGCCGACAACAAGGCCTCGGAAGAGCAGGTCAAGAAGGTCACCAGCTGGGTTCTGACCCTGCAATAGCCCCCGCGCCTCCGGCGAGAGCAGCAGACCAAGGGCCGGCATCACGCCGGCCCTTGCCGTTTGCGCCGGACGGCCTCAGGGCTTGAGCTGCTTGAGGATCTCCGGGTCGGCCTCGTCCTCGGCCAGCACGACGTGGCAGGTCTTGCAGTTGCGGCCAATCTTGTTGCCTTCGGCCGTCGAGTGCTTCTTGTCGTGGCAGCGCCAGCAACCCGGGGCCTCGTCGCTATGCCCGAGGTTGTTGGTGTAGGTGCCCCAGGTGACCTTCATCTTCGGGAACACGTTCCAGCTGTAGATGTCCCCGAGCGCCGCGGCCGCCGCCGCGACCGCACCCGCCTTGGACGCCGATACGTCGGCGTACGTGGTCTTGTAGAAGGCCTCGATCTCCTTCGTGATGCCCTCGCGCGCGGCCTCGTGCGAGGGGTACTCGGCCCGCAGCACGCGCACGCCCTCGCGCCTGACGAAGGGCAGCGTCTTGTCGATGCGGCCGTCGGCCATTGCCGCGTTGACCTCCTGCTCAGGCATCTTGTAGGTGTGCGAGGGCCGGTTATGGCAGTCCACGCAGTCCATCTGACGCCATTCGGTCGCGCCGTCGGGCTTGTCCTCTGTCTTGTAGACCTTGGTCTTGCCGTCGGGCGAGGTCAGCTCGATGTCGTAGATCTTCTGCCGTGTCGGATCGCTCAGGTAGCGGATCTTGACACCTGGGTCGACATGCCAATGGATGTCGTTGGAGGTGCTGCCCTGCTGGCCGCCGACCTTCATCATCAGCACGGTCTTGGTTTCACTGTTCTTTTCGTCGTCGGCGAACTTGGTCCGCACTTGCAGGCGGTCACCGATGTGCTTGTTGGGCCAGTGGCATTGTTCGCAGGTCTCGCGCGCCGGACGCAGGTTGTGCACCGGCTGCGGAATCGGCGTCGGATAGAGGTTCGCGGCAACCGCGATCATCTGCCATGAGCCCGACAGCTTGGACTTGACGAACCAGTCTGCGCCCTCGCCGATATGGCAATCGGCGCAGCGCAGTTTGCTGTGCGGCGAACGCTGGAACGCGGTGTACTCCGGCTGCATCACCGTATGGCAGACGGTGCCGCAGAAGGCCACCGACTCCATCACCTCCACCCCCTTGTAGGTCGCGCTGCCGAGCAACACGACGCTCAGCGCGGCAATCGCGACGCTGGCCAGCACGACGCCGCGCGTACGGTCGTTGTTCAGGTCGATGACCGGCAGGCGCGGGCCCAGCTCGTGGTGGGCGCGTGCGTCAGCGTCGAGCCGGCGCTTGCGGATCACGCCCACTGGAATCAGCACCAGCCCGAACAGGAACACGGCCGGCAGGATCAGGTAGGTCAGAATGCCAAGATAGGGGCCGCCCTTGAAGCCGGTCAGCTCCATGCCGAACAGCAGGATCACGAGGACCGCCGCAACCAGCGCGATCACCGAACCGAGCATGCTGATCCAGTGACGGGTGACGAGCGAGACAAAGCTTTGGATCACGGTCGAGTGCCCCCATTTGCCGATACGTTGCTGGCAGGATTTCGGTGAGTTCGCTTCGGCGCACCTTGCCGCGCCAGGATGCACCACCGACCCATAGCGCCATCATGACACCGGCGGTCCGCTTGACGTCGTCGAAGAACCATGCGCTGCTGAATCGTTTCGTCTTCGGCGCCGTTGCCCGGCACTCTCGATACGTGCCTCAATGCGGGGGTCGCCTGAACTCCGGGCAAGGATAGGAGATTCGCGCCGCACTGCGCGTTGACAAATCGCAAGTAGGTGCCTGTCGCTCGCATTGACCCGACCACGGCGTTCCGTTATTACTCGACCAGCACATCGGGCTGCGATGCTTGTGTCGTGTGGCATCGGCCGGATCCTGATTACCCATCGTCGAGGGGGCATCGTGGATGATCGGACCAATCGCCTTGAAGCGGCCGTCGAGCAACTTCAGCTGACCGTCCTGTCGCTCCAGCAACGTCTGGATGCGATCGAAGCGAAGCTCGCCGGTGTGGCCGGCGCCGTCGTCGATTCCCTTGCACCGGGCCCAGCGCAGGCCACGCCGCTCGCAGGGTCCGCGCGCTCGCCCAAGAAGGATCCTTACGACCCGATCACGATGCTGTCGCACGTCGGACGGCTGCTGCTCGTGCTCGCCGGCGGATTCTTCCTGCGCGCGATGACCGATGCCGGCGTGCTCGCGGTGCCGGTGGGCATCGGCCTGGCTTTCGCTTACGCGGCGGTGTGGCTGGTCATGAGCTACCTGGCCGGTGGTCGAGGACAGGAGCCGAATGCGGTGTTCCACGCGTTGGCGGCCGCCCTGGTTGCGTTTCCGCTGTCGGTCGAGGCGACCACGCGTTTCAATGTACTGACCGGCCTCACAGGCGCCCTGGCTGTCTCGGCCCTCAGCGCCGGACTGCTGTTCGTCGCCTGGCGTCGACGACTGCGCGCGCTCGCCTGGATCACCGTCGTCGGGGCGCTGCCGGTCAGTGCGGCGCTGCTCGTCAAGACTGGCGTCGTCGTGCCGTTTGCCCTGTACCTCATTGCCCTCGGAGTGGCGACCCTTTGGCTGAGCTATGCGGTCGATTGGTGGGGTGCGCGCTGGCTGGCGGCGGCGGCGGCCGACATCGCCGTTGCCGGCGTGACCTTGCGCGCGTTCGCGGCCGAACCCCGCGACACGCCGCAAGCGGCCATGCTGCTGCAACTGCTTCTGTTCGCCGGCTACCTCGGCAGCATCGCGTACCGCACGCTCGTTCGCGGCCGCGACGTCAGTCGATTCGAGGTGGTGCAGACCGCCGCGGCGCTGGGGGTCAGCCTCGGCGGCGCCGTGTTCATGTGGCAGGCCGCCCATGCCGTTCCGGCAGTGCTCGGCGTGGCCGCCCTGCTCGTCGGCGCGGCGTGCTACGGCGTGGCCGTCGCAGTCGTCGACACGCGCGCCGACAGCGCGCTGAACTTCTACTTCTACACGACGCTGGCGCTCGTGCTGGTGCTGGCCGGCTTCACGATCGCCGTCGACTCGGTGTGGCTCGGCGCGGTGTTCGCGGTGTTCGGCGTGCTGGCCACCGGCCTGTGGTCGCGGCTCGGACGACTATTCATGCTGTTGCATGGCGCGGTCTACCTCGTGGCCGCCGGCATCGTCTCGGGTGCGCTCGGCTACGGCCTGCGCACGCTGGTGGCCGGTGCCGAAGGACCATGGAGAGTGCCCGGCGTCGTGATGCTCGTCGTGCTCGCTGCCGCAGTGCTGTGTGCGGGACTCGCCGCGAGGCGATCGCTGTCGACCGGCGACGAAGTGGCGGTCGGCACGCGCTTCGTGATCACGATTGCCGTGGTCTGGCTCGCCGGTGGCAGCGTGATCGGCCTGATCGCCCCGCTTGTCGGCACACAGGCTGATCGCAGCGTCGATCCTGGCGTGCTCGCGACGGTGAGCACCGGCGTGCTGTCGATGGCCGCGCTCGCGATCGCGTGGATCGGGGGTCGGGTCCGGTTCCGCGAGTGGGGATGGCTCGTCTACCCGCTCCTGGTGGGCATCGGGCTCAAGCTCGTGACGCAGGACTTCAAGCACTCGCGGCCGGCAACCCTGTTCATCGCGCTGGCCCTGTATGGCGCTGCCCTGATCGTCGCGCCCCGACTGCGTCGGCGTGGTGCCGCGCTGGCAACGCCGTCAGGCGCCTGAAAACGCCGGCGGCCGAGTCGCCCGTCGCGCACCCGCGTGCCCCGACGGGCGCTGCAGCGAATCGAGCCGCCGCACTCAGGCGGCCGCAGGCGTGGCGTGGCTCGCCTCGTGCTCCCAGGGCGGAAAGAGCCGGATCATGCCCAGCAGCGTGACCAACGGGGCGATCACCAGGACGATCGCCATCAACGCGCCCTCCTGGCCCAGGAAAGGCAGTTCGTAGCTGAGCAGCCCCTTGCCCGTCTTGGAGATCTCCTGGCCGCCGATCACGACGTTCCAGCGCATCATGAACACCGAGAACAGCACCAGACACGCGCTCAGCGTGACGCCCGCGATCAAGGGCTTGCCAGTCGTGCCGCGCCAGATCATGTAGGACAGCAGCAGCATCGGGAAGATCGCCCCGACCGCAAACTGCAGGACGAAGTAGGGAATCAGCAGCGGCCCCTCCACGTACTGCATGATCATGTCGACGCCCTCACGGCCCTTGTAGACGATGTTGGCGAACTCCAGGCCCTCGAGCACCAGCGCCACCATGATGAACGCCCACACCGTGTAGGCCAGACCCTTGAGGCAGGCCAGGTCGACGGGAATCTTGCGCAACCAGCATGAGATCACGTACAGCACGATCAGCAGCGAGACGCCGGAGATGATCGCCGAGAACAGGAAGATGACCGGCATCAGGTCGGACGACCACCACTCGCGCGACTTGAGCGAGCCGAACAGGAACCCCACGTACCCGTGCAAGCCGTGCGCACCGGGGATGCCGGCGACCGCGAGCCAGAACACCCATTTGCGATCATGCGCGAGAGCGCGCTCGGACACGTCGTACGAGCCGAGCGTGAGCAGCTGGTAGACCTTGCCCAGCAGGTCCTTGCGTGTCTGCGCCTGCTCGACGATGTAGGGCCGGTAGGCGAACCAGATCTCGAGCATCAGCAGCACGACGTAGAACGTCGCGAAGAAGCCGAACATCGCCATCGCCGAC
>Ga0209798_10001558_pt1 | contig 13762 bp, 13 predicted proteins | sample DOMMetBare3Fresh_FD_187475 | JGI IMG/M metagenome (GOLD analysis project Ga0209798, IMG submission 187475) | Wetland sediment microbial communities from St. Louis River estuary, USA, under dissolved organic matter induced mercury methylation -... | ecosystem: Environmental > Aquatic >...
CATTGATCATTACGATCTATACGTACTTTACAGGATAAAAGATATTCAGAGATTATATAAGTTTAAGAGCAGGTTAATACCTGCTCTTTTTATTTTAGAAAGTTACTTCCAAAGAAATTGAGAATGTTTTTGTCATTATAGTCCTTTCCAAATGCAATAATGTTATCATATGCTGCAAACTCTTCCTTTGTGTGCATGGTTGTAAGCGCTACGCATTTCATCCCTGCATTGGCTGCTGCCTCCACGCCTTTGGGGGCGTCTTCAAATACAATACAGTTTTCATAAGCGATACCCAGGCTATCGGAACATTTTAAAAATGTTTCCGGGTGTGGCTTACTATATATTACATCGTCTGCACTTACAATCACATCAATATAATGACGGATATGCAGACCATCCAATACAAAATCAACATTGAACATGATAGCCGCAGAGCCAATAGCCATTTTAATATTTCTTGTTTTTGCTGCTCGTAAAAAAAGATCAAGGCCATTGAGTAATTTTAAATGAGGCCGGAATTCGTGTTGGTATTGTTTTTCTTTTTCTATACTCATCCGGTTTTTCTCTTCATCAGAAAAACGATTGGGAAAAATTCTTTCCAATACTTCGCCGTTTTTTCCATAGCACTCCGCTTTTACCTGTTCTAAAGTGAGATTAGCCCCCAGTTCATTTACAATCCGGTGCCATGCGGTTATATGATAATCCATATCATCAACCATCGTCCCATTCAAATCAAAAAGGAATGCTTTAGCCATACAGTATTATTGGCGGCCAAGATACTTAACTATATTTCTTATAACCCGACATTATGGAATTCTGAAGCAGAAGAAAGAAAAAACCCAACATAAATGTTGGGGTCTTCGTGGTGTGGGCCCCGATAGAAATCGGGGCGACAAAAGAATTTTCAGAATGAAAATAAAAACCCCAACATAAATGTTGGGGTCTTCGTGGTGTGGGGCGGGATTGAACCGCCGACACAAGGATTTTCAGTCCTTTGCTCTACCAACTGAGCTACCGCACCATTGCATTAGCTACACTGATAAAACTCACCTTATTTTTCCCTTTCGGGGTTTATCCGCTGTTGCATTTTTTGCGTAAGCGGGCAGCAAAAATAAAGGTTCTGCCTCAAAGGCTGAAAATTTTGATGTTCTTATTTATATGAATCTCTTGAAGCGGGCAATTTCTAAAATCAGGGTTTTATTTCAATATTCGCCTGCTTTATTATTTCTTCTCCCTGCATTTTTAATAAAATCTGTGCAACGGTGACTACGTCTTTCTGGCAATAAGTTACTATTCGTTTTAAATCTTTATCATTCCAGTATACACTCCAGACTTTACTGCCATCAATATCATCTTTGGGTGTTGGTATTCCAAGTGTATGTGCAAGCAGGTTGAGCGAGGTAAAACTTTTAAAGTCACCAAATTTCCAAAGCTCCAGGGTATCCAGATGATTTACCTCCCATGGCTTTTTACCACTGATATTTAATATAGCAGGTATGAGAATGTTATTAATAATTAGTCTTCTGCAGAGGTATGGAAAATCAAATTCTTTTCCGTTATGAGCACATAAAAATTTAGGTTCATTGGCCGACCATTTCTTCAGCATTTCACAAAACTCAACCAGGAGAATTTTTTCATTGTCACCAAATAAAGATTTCAGCACAATCTTTTTATCAGCGCCGCTTCCCTGTATAAATCCACAACTGATGCAAATAATTTTTCCGAACTCAGCATAAATACCCGCCCGGTGATATATCGTTTCTGTGGTTTCTCCTTCGTGATATTTTAGCAAAGAAGCGGCTTTTGTGTCCCATAATTCTTTCCAGTCTTTGGGCAAAGAATTATAGTCAGCATATTGGGGTGCCGTTTCAATATCGAGGAATAATATATTTTGAACTGATGCCGACATGGTGATTTTGTCCTAAAAATAAAGAACCTCAACAGAACAAGAAATACCACTTACAGGTATTTGTCACCTTTATTTCTTTTTACCTCAGCAACAAATTCTTTTATCTCCTGTTCTTTTTCTCTTTTGCAAACGAGTAACGCATCTTTTGTATCAACCACAATAAAATCATCAAGGCCCTGTAATACTACCAGCTTGTTATCAGGAGCATTTACAACACATTTTGTTGCATCCATGATCATTACGTTTTTTCCTCCCACCGCATTTTCCAGGTAATCTTTTTCCATGTTTTCCCAAGCACTGTTCCATGTACCCAGATCGCTCCAGCCAAATGAAGATGGAATTATATAGACATTGTCTGCTTTTTCCATAATCCCGATATCAATAGACACGTTCGTGCATTGCGGGTAAATTTCTGCAATGGCGTTTTTTTCTTCCTCCGTATCGAATTTGTCTTTTTCAGCAGCAAACACCTCGTACATTTCCGGAAGGTATTTTTCAAATGCAGTAATAATATTTTTTACTTTCCAGATAAATATACCGGCGTTCCATAAAAAATCACCGCTTGTTATAAATGTTTTTGCAAGCTCTTTATTTGGTTTTTCTGTAAATGTTTTTACTTTAAAAATATCAGGAGCTGCTGCACTTGTTTCGTGTTGTATATAGCCATAGCCGGTATTGGGATATGTTGGTTTAATACCCAGCGTTACAAACGCATTAATATGACTTACAAAATCCAGCCCCTTTTTTGAAGTTTTAATAAACTCATCTGTTTCCAACACCAAATGATCGGCTGGCGCCACTACCAGGTTTGCCTGCGGATTTTTTTTAAATAATTTAAAAGAAATATAGGCAACACAGGGCGCCGTGTTTTTTCTTGATGGCTCGCCAAGAATATTTTCTTCTTTTACCTGCGGAAGTTGTTTTTTTACGATCGGTACATATTCCGCTGATGTAATGATGTAAATGTTTTCTTCCGGCACCAGTTTTTTATACCGGTCATATGTTTGTTGAATAAGTGTTTTGCCCGTATTCAGTATATCAAGAAATTGTTTTGGGTAGCTGGTGCGGCTCATGGGCCAAAAGCGGCTGCCGATTCCACCGGCCATGATGGCTACATAGTTATGTTTATTCATTATTCTTTCTTAAATCAATCCTTCGCGGATCAGATCGTGTAAATGTATAAATCCCAGATATTTTTTTTCGTTTACTACCACTAACTGTGTAATGGATTTTTTTCTCATCAGGTCCAGCGCATTTATTGCCAACTCATCAGCGCCAATTGTTTTAGGCGCCCGTGTCATAATGCTTTCAGCATTTAAACTATCGAGTGAGTTGCTTTTTTCCAGCATTCTTCTAAGATCGCCATCGGTAATTACGCCCAAAAGTTCACCATCACTATTTGTAACAGCCGTGGCACCCAATCTTTTTGAGGATATTTCTACAATCACCTCTTTTAATGTTTGATTGATGCCGACATTGGGTTTCTCATTATTTATATATAAATCAGATACTCTCAGGTATAATTTTTTACCCAATGCGCCGCCGGGATGAAATTTTGCAAAGTCATTGCTGGAAAATCCTTTTTTCTCCATTAAACAAATTGCCAGCGCATCGCCCATTACCAATTGTGCAGTAGTGCTTGTTGTTGGAGCAAGATTATTGGGACAGGCTTCCTGCTCAACTGTAGTATTTAAAATGATGTCTGCTTGTTTTGCCAGGTAAGATTCCATATTACCTACCATGCCAATAAGAGTATTTTTAAAATTCTTAATCAGCGGAACAAGCACTTTTATTTCCGGGCTTTCGCCGCTTTTACTGATAATCATTACAACATCTTCCTGCTGCACGATGCCCAGGTCACCGTGAATAGCATCCGCCGCATGCATAAATATTGACGGCGTGCCGGTGGAGTTAAGTGTGGAAACTATTTTTTGTGCAATAACTGCGCTTTTGCCAATGCCGCTTATTACCAATCTTCCTTTTGTATTTGCAATTGAATTAACGGCTTTTTCAAAGTCGTCATTAATGTATTGAGCCAGCCCGGTAATGGACCGGGATTCCATTTCAATTGTTCTGAGGGCAATTTGTTTTAGTGACTGCGTCATTTAAAGCGCCAAAATTATAGGATTTGGTATGAACTATGGCGTTGCAATCGTTATAGTTTTACTTTTAGCTTTTCATTACTAATACTACGCTGATATTTCTGTAAATTCGCATACATCAACCCGGAACATCAGAAAGAGCAATATCAGGATGAAATTGAAACAAAGAGAAAAGGGATATGCCTTCACCTACTTTCCCCGCAGCTCCATTTAAGAAAATTTCTACCTTTTTTAAAAGCTTGATTGAACACAAGTGTTGATTGTAATAAATTCAGTACCTTAATCAGATATACTTTACAGAAGAAGAAACAGAATTGAAAAATGGCTACAGCATCAGCAAAAAAAACAGTGAAGAGGACCGCAGTAAAAACTATTTCGGACAAAAAGCTTGATCTCCATAAGGTGTTGCATGAACATTTTGGATTTGATAAGTTCAAGGGCAACCAGGAAAAAATAATTGAATCCCTGCTTGCGGGAAAAGATGTTTTTGTTATCAAGCCTACTGGCGGTGGTAAAAGCCTGTGTTATCAATTACCTGCGCTGGTAAGTGAAGGTGTGGCCATCATCGTATCGCCGCTTATTGCATTAATGAAAAACCAGGTTGATCTTATACGCGGATACAGCACCAATGATAATGTGGCGCATTTTTTAAATTCTACCTTAAACAAAAGAGAAATAAAAGAAGTGCATGATGATTTGCTGGGTGGTCATACAAAGATGCTGTATGTGGCGCCGGAAACACTTACCAAACAGGAGAACCTGGAGTTTTTCAGTGATTTAAAAATTTCTTTTTTTGCGGTAGATGAAGCGCATTGTATTTCTGAGTGGGGGCATGATTTCAGACCTGAATACCGCCGCCTGCGGGAAATGATGATACAGATAAGCCCCGATGCACCCATGATTGCACTTACTGCAACAGCTACACCAAAAGTTCAAAGTGATATTATAGAAAATCTTGATCTCAAGGATCCGAAAGTTTTCATTTCCTCGTTCAACCGGCCCAATCTATATTATGAAATCATCCCGAAGATTAATAAAGATGACACCCTGAAGCACATGACAAAATTCATAGTGCAGAATAAGGGTAAGAGCGGAATTATTTATACCACAAACAGAAAAACTACAGAAGAACTTGCAAATATGTTGATGGCAAACGGAATTAAGGCTGTTGCTTATCATGCAGGTCTTGATAGTAAGTTGCGAACAGAAAGACAGGATAAATTTTTAGGCGAAGAAGTACAGGTGATTGTTGCAACTATTGCTTTTGGTATGGGAATAGATAAACCCGATATCCGTTTTGTTATTCATTATAATATTCCGAAAAGTATAGAAAATTATTACCAGGAAACCGGCCGTGGTGGCCGTGATGGACTGGAAGGAAAATGTGTTCTTTATTATTCCCATAAAGATGTTGCCAAGTTGGAACACCTGATGCGGGATAAACCACTAAGTGAACGGGAAGTGGGAAACCTGCTTATCAGTGAAACGGTAGCCTATGCAGAGAGTGGTGTGTGCAGGAGAAAAATACTGATGAATTATTTTGGGGAAGAATACGAAAAAGAAAAATGTGGTCATTGCGATAATTGTAAACACCCGAAAGAAAAAGTTGAAGCAAAAGACGATGTAGTAAGTGTATTAAAAACTATAAAAGCTCTTGATGAAAGATTTGCTGCAGATTATGTTGTCAACATGATTTTTGGAAGGTTAACTCCTCAAATAACCATGTACCGGCACGAAGAGCTGGATGTGTTTGCCTGTGGTAATGACAAAGAAAATCTTTTCTGGCATACGCTTATCCGCCAGATGCTTCTCGGTGGTCTGTTACAAAAAGATATTGAAGATTATGGTGTACTTAAGTTCACCAAAAAAGGAATTGATTTTCTTAAAAAACCCAAGTCATTTAAAATTGTTCAGAATAATTTATATGAAGAGGCAAATGCTGATGATGATGAGGGTGCAGAAACCAGCGAAGGTGCAGCAACTGATGAAAAATTATTTGAACTGCTGAAAGAACTTCGTCAAAAAGAAGCAAAGAAAAAAAGCCTGCCTCCGTTTGTTATTTTCCTTGAAAACTCCCTGCAGGATATGGCCACTATTTACCCGGTTACAATGACTGACCTTGAAAAATGCCAGGGCGTAAGTAAGGGTAAAGCTATACGCTACGGTAAACCGTTTTTTGATCTGATTGCAAAATACGTGGAAGAAAATAATATTATCCGCCCTGATGATTTTGTGATGAAGAGTGTTGTAAACAAAAGCGGTAATAAAGTTTTTATCATTCAGAATATTGATAAAAAAATTCACCTGGAAACCATTGCAAAAAACAAAGGATGGACCATGGAAGAGTTACTGGAAGAAATGGAAACCATTGCCGGCAGCGGCACCAAGCTGAATTTGGATTATGCAATTGAAGAATTACTTGATCAATACGACCAGAAAGAAATTATTGAATATTTCAAAGGCTGTGAGACTTCTTCACTAAAGGTAGCACAGGACGAACTGGCCGAACACAATTTTACCTGGGAGCAACTGAAGCTGATGCGGATAAAATTTTTGAGTCAGTATGGAATGTAGAGAGAAGCTGTGAGTTATGAGCTTTTAGCTGCGAGACTTATAGTTTATGTTTCCTTAGTTCTGGCATAAATTACTCTTTAACTCCTTTTCTCTTTTTAATCTCTTAGCAAAATGACAAGAACAAATTACTCCTCGGGTGCAAAATGGGAAGACATAGTGGGCTATAGCCGTGCTGTAAAAATTGGTAAAACAATTGAGGTTACCGGCACGGTTGCCGTGGATGATAACAGTAATCTTGTGGGCGGCAATGATGCTTACGAACAAACAAAATTTATCATTCAGAAAATAGAATTGGTTTTGCAAAAAGCCGGTGCTTCATTAAAAGATGTGGTGCGTACCCGGATGTTTGTCACCGATATTTCCCGATGGGAAGAATATGGAAAAGCTCATGGTGAGTTTTTTAAAAATATAAAGCCTTGTACGACGATGGTGGAAGTAAGTAAATTAATTTCTCCCGAATATTTAATCGAAATTGAGGCAACCGCTATAATAATATAGATTCATTACACCAGTTTAAGGGGTGGGGGGCATCATTATCTCCTCAATCTTTCCCGCTACTTCCAATGCTGTATTTCTTCCCACATCCCTGAATATTATCTGTTTACTTTTTTTATCAAACAATTGAAATTCTGTTTTCGCCGTCATACTTTCTTCAATGCGGCCATCCATTAATCCCAGGATGGGAGAAGCCAGTGCCGTAGCATGAGAGCGGTGAGCAAGTATTTCAAGTTTATATTTTTTATTCTCTATTACAATTTCAACTTTTTCTTTATCGGCAAAAGATTTTCTGAGTATAGAATTATTGTAAGTAGTAAACCGGAATAACCGATCCTGCAACCAGATGCCCGCAATAAAACCAACAAACGAATTGCGTATCCATGGAATTTTTGCCACCGATGCTTTTAAAGAAATACCGGGCTCGCTGAAATGATTTGTCTGCAACCAGAAATAAGCAGAAGGAAATGAACGGCCCCAGTCTTTTTCAATATACCCGCGGCCATTGTCAAAATTTATTATTTCTCCATCAATTTCAAGTTTGCCTTTAATGCTGTGATCCATGCTCACTATACCATGATAACATTCCATAAAAGGAACAAATGCATAGGGCCCCATAATACCGGGTGAATAAAAAGGTTTTGGCCAGGGAATATTCCCAGAGAAATTCAGTTCGCCTTTTATTCCTGCAAGATTCAGCGAACATATTTTTTCTGAAAATATATTTCCCTCAATCTCTATTTTAAATTTTCCTGCTGCCGGATTAAAAGATGAAGCATCAAACCGGTGATAAGCAGCCGTTTTCTTTTTGCCATCCAGCACCTGTATAAAAGCATTTTTGTTTCCCGCCTCATCCATCGCAATGCCCGGAATGAATGCAAAGGCTTTTGATTCATCTGCGTTCACCACTTTAAAATACCAGCCCTCAAAATATTTTTTTGTTTTGCCCCAGCCCTGGAATTGCTCGGGATTAAAGAAGGCGTTTAATTTTTTAAATAACATCGGGAAGATTATTTTATCAAAGTATATTTATTTATTTAATACAGTAATTTTAACCGCTTATTCATTTTCAATTTTTCAAACAATCATTTTGCACATACAATCCAATCTTCCCAACAGCACCACTTCAATATTTACTGTAATGAGTGGGCTTGCCAATCAACATAACGCTATTAACCTGGGCCAGGGTTTCCCCGATTACCAGATGAGTGAAGAACTGATGAACAAAGTATATGAGGTAATGCAAAAGGGCTTTAACCAATATGTGCCAATGCAGGGCTATATGCCGCTGCGGGAATCAATAGCGGCGAATGTGGAATTTTTATATAACATAAAAATTAATCCCGATACAGATATCACCATTACACCCGGCGGTACCTATGCAATTTATACAGCATTGACAACTGTTTTGCAACCTAAAGATGAGGTAATTGTTTTTGAACCGGCATACGACAGTTATATTCCGAATATTGAAATCAACGGAGCAATTCCCGTATTGATTGATTTAAAATTTCCTGATTACAAAATAGACTGGAATGAAGTGCGGAAAAAAATTACTGCTAAGACTAAAATGATTATGCTGAACAGTCCGCACAATCCTACCGGTGCCGTGCTCAGCGAAGAAGATATGAAAGAGCTTTCTTCCATCGTAAAAGACACAAATATTTTTATACTGAGTGATGAAGTCTATGAGCATCTAATCTTTGATAATATTCCGCACCAGTCCATTCTCCGCTACCCGGATTTGCTCCAAAGAAGTTTTGTATGTTTTTCTTTTGGCAAAACCTATAACTGTACCGGCTGGAAACTGGGATATTGTATTTCGCCTGCAGAACTGATGAAAGAATTCAGAAAGGTTCACCAGTTTAATTGTTTTTGCTGTCATACTCCATCACAGGTTGCATTGGCAGATTTTTTGAAAAATAAAGACGCCTATTTATCACTCAGTGGGATTATGCAACAGAAGCGGGATTATTTTATTGAGTTAATGAAATCAACAAAGTTTGATTTGCTCAACAGCTCCGGCAGTTATTTTATTTGTGCAAAATATAACCGCATCAGCAATGAAGCCGATAAAGATTTTGCATCAAGAATCACAAAAGAAAATGGTGTTGCCACCATTCCTGTTTCTTCATTTTATAAAGCCGGCACTGATAATAAAGTAGTGCGGTTTTGTTTTTCCAAAAAGAATGAAACGCTGGAGGAAGCTGTAGGCCGGTTAGTAAAAATTTAATGATTAAAGATCCCCGATACAGAGGAATTTTTTTTATGCTGCTTGCCGCATTGGGTTTTTCCATTATGGGTGGCGCAGCAAAAGCATTAAAAGAAAGTTTTAATACGGGTCAGCTAGTCTTTTTCAGAAATGCAGTTGGCCTTGTTTTTTTACTTCCGGGATTATTAATGAAGCCGCCTGTTCAGGAAGGCGGCAAACCATTCCGGCTTGCATTCCGTGGACTGATGGGAACATTTGCTCTTTATACATTACTATATTGCATACTGCATATTCCGCTTGGTACGGCCATGAGCTATAATCTTACCTCGGCTTTGTTTATTGCAATTTTTTCTTATTTTCTTTTTGGAGAATTTCATGGTAATCGTGTTGCATTGGCCGTCTTGCTTGGTTTTATGGGTATGCTTTTAATTTATAAACCCGTTATGCATCTTCCCTGGTTTTATCATATTGCCGGTTTGTTATCGGGTATCACTTCTGCTATTGCATACCTCACCGTACACCGCCTGGCGAAATATTATGAACCACGGGTAATTGTTTTATCCTTTTTGCTCAGCGGTTTTATTGTTCCTTTGTTTACAATGATTATTCATTACGCCACTGGTGTGCAAACCGACGGATTGTTTATTGTAGATTTTAAATTGCCTGAAGGCATGGATTGGTTCTGGATTTTATTAATGGGATCGGCGGCACTATTCGGTCAGTATTTTGTAACCAAATCATATGGTTCAGATAAAGCCGGTATTGTATCCATATTTGGTTATTCAAATATTATCTACTCAGTTTTTATCGGCATGCTACTGGGCGATGCTTTTCCTGACTGGATGAGCTGGGCCGGCATTTTCTGCATAATCGGGAGCGGGGTAATAATTACCCTTGTAAAAAGAAAACAAAAAACGCATCACAAATAATTCTTTTTTATTTTCGGAACTCAAGTATTTCTTATGAAAAAATTTTTTGTTGTAGCGCTGAGCTTCTTTGTATTTTTTTCAGATGCACAGGTGTTACCTCTCCGTGAACAGGCAAAAGTGATTGATGAAATTTTGGCTGACCGAATCAATAACCTGTTGCCGCGACTGATGGAAAAAAATAATATAGACATGTGGGTAATCATGAGCCGTGAATACAATGAAGACCCTGTGCTGAAAACGATGCTCCCGTCTACCTGGCTTTCTGCAAGAAGAAGAACTATCCTTGTTTTTTATAACAACCCTGCAAAAAAAATATTTGAAAAACTGGCTATCGCCAGGTACAATGTTGGAGATAATATTAAAGCGTCATGGGATATACAGAAATTTCCCGACCAGTGGGATGCGTTGATGAATATTATCACAACAAAAAATCCAAACAAGATCGCAATTAATACATCAAAAGATTTTGGTCATGCTGATGGACTTGACCATACAGAATATATAGAGTTCGTGGAAAAGATTCCGGCTGCATTTAAAAATAAAATTGTTTCTGCAGAAACGCTTGCTGTAAACTGGCTTGAAACAAGAACCGAAAGAGAAATGAATATTTACCTGCAACTGGTTTCCATCACACACAATATAATTGAAGAAGGTTTTTCTGAAAAAGTGATTACCCCCGGTATTACTACAACAGATGATGTAGTGTGGTGGTTCCGGCAAAAGATAAAAGATCTCGGCCTTGATACATGGTTTCATCCTTCGGTAGCCGTGCAAAGAAGCGACAGTAATAGTTTTGAACATTTAAGAAGCTTCTCCGATCGGCCAAAAGACGATATCATACAGCCAGGCGATTTATTGCATGTGGATTTTGGAATAACATATTTAAGATTAAATACCGATTGCCAGCAACATGCTTATGTTTTAAAAGAAAACGAAACAGAAATTCCTTTGAGTATTCAAAATGCATTTGTAAAATCAAACAGGTTGCAGGATATTCTCACTTCACAGTTTAAAAAGGGAAAATCCGGTAACCAGGTTCTTGCCGATGCTTTGGCTCAGGCAAAAAAAGAAGGAATAGCCGCCACCATTTATACACATCCGCTGGGTTTACATGGTCATGCTGCAGGACCCACCATTGGTCTTTGGGATCAGCAGGGTGGTGTACCCGGTAGTGGTGATTTTCCATTAAACTATAAAACGGCTTACTCCATAGAACTCAATGCCGCTACTGAAATTCCTGAATGGAAAAAATCTATCCGTATCATGCTGGAAGAAGACGGGTACTTTGATGAATCCGGTTTTCGATATATCGGTGGCCGGCAAAAAGAAATCTATCTCATACCCCGGAAAAAGACGGCTATCGGACAGTAATTAATATTTTCTTTAAGAAATATTTGGTTGTTTGAGTTTATTAATCGTATATTTGCGATATAAGATTAACTATGAGCTCAAAATCACATTGGGAAAAAGTATACTCCACTAAGCAGATGAACGAGGTGAGCTGGTACCAGCCCACACCGGAGATTTCTCTTGATTTTATGAATGGATTAAACATATCAAAGACTGACGCGGTTATTGATGTGGGGGGTGGTGATAGTTATCTGGTGGATCATTTATTGAAAATGGGGTTTACCGATATTACCGTGCTTGATATTTCTGAGGCCGCTGTTAACAGGGCAAAAGAAAGGCTGGGCACGGCGGCGAAAAAAATTAACTGGGTTGTTTCCGATATAACCGAATTATCCAGTGATAAAAAATTTGATTTCTGGCATGACCGTGCCGCATTTCATTTTTTGACCAGCGAAGAGCAGGTAGAAAAATATTTGTCTGTTGCACAGGAACACATTTCTGAAAATGGCAAAATGCTGATAGGAACTTTTTCAACAGAAGGTCCCGAAAAATGCAGCGGCCTGCCCGTAAAACAATACAGCGAACTATCTCTTTCCTCCCTTTTGAAAAAATGGTTTGAAAAAATTAAGTGCATTACGGTTGACCACAGGACTCCATTTAATACAATTCAGAATTTTTTATTCTGCAGTTTTAAAAAAATAAATTTTCAATAATGGCTATTCATAAAAAAGAAGAGTTTACACAAAAAGAACAGGACCTGGCCGTCTTTGCAAAAGCATTGAGCCACCCTGCCAGGATTGCAATACTGAAAGTGCTTGCACAAAAGAATGAAAGTATTTGTGGTGAGTTAGTAGATGTGCTACCTCTTGCACAGAGCACCGTGAGCCAGCATTTAAAAGAATTAAAAAATGCGGGATTAATAACAGGAGAAACTGACGGGCCAAAAAGTTGCTATTGCATCAACTGGAAGGCTTTTGAAAAATTTATGGGGGAGTTTAGTTTCTTATTCAACAAACTAAAAGTTCAAAATGAAAAAGCCTGTTGCTGAACCCCCAAACCCCCTAAAGGGGGCTTTGCGAACTTAAAAGTTGTATTCTAATTATTAAAATCCTCGTCACCCCTTTATGGTATGGGGGCAAAAAAACATAGTTATGAAAAATGAAACACAAATCAAAGAGCTGGTAAAAGAAAAGTATGGACAGATTGCCTCACAAACAAAAAATCAAAACGCAAGTTCCTGCTGCGGCGCCACTGGTTGCGGCAGTGATGAGGTGTATAATATTATGGCAGATGATTATACTAAACTTGAAGGATATGTTGCCGATGCAGATTTGGGATTGGGTTGTGGTCTTCCAACTGAGTTTGCTCAAATTAAAGAAGGCGATGTGGTGATAGATCTTGGAAGCGGTGCAGGTAATGACGCTTTTATTGCAAGGAGGATTACCGGGGAAACAGGAAAAGTAATCGGGATTGATTTTACTGAAGCAATGATTGCCCGTGCAAGAGAAAATGCAGAAAAATTAAATTTTCATAATGTTGAATTCCGGCAAGGTGATATTGACAGCATGCCGGTTACGGCAAACAAAGCAGATGTAATTGTGAGTAACTGTGTATTGAATCTTGTTCCCAACAAACACAAGGTGTTCAGTGAAATTTACAGGGTGCTGAAACCCGGTGGGCATTTTTCTATTTCTGATATTGTGCTGGAAGGAGAACTGCCCGCCAAGTGGAAAGAGGTAGCTGAACTTTATGCCGGCTGTGTATCAGGTGCCATTCAAAAAAAAGAATACCTCGGCATCATTGAAGAAGCTGGTTTTAAAAATATAACCCTACAAAAAGACAAAGCCATTCATATTCCGGATGAGATACTGGCAGAATATTTAAGCGATGATGAAATCACGGACTACAAAAAGGGCAAGGTGAAAATAACCAGCATTACTGTATTTGCAGAAAAGCCTGCTAAGGATGACAGAAATTGTTGTGAACCCGGTAGTGGCTGTTGTTAGAATTTTTTTTTAATCACTATAAAAGTAAAGCCATGAACACAAACACGAAAGACCCCGGTAACGGTGGTTGCTGCGGCGGACTCACAGATATGGGTTGCTGCTAAAAAAACAAAAGGCCCCATAGATATGTTGTGGGGTCTTTTATCTTTACACTCATGAAAAAGAAACTTCTTTTTGTCTGCGTA
>Ga0209798_10001560_pt1 | contig 13758 bp, 12 predicted proteins | sample DOMMetBare3Fresh_FD_187475 | JGI IMG/M metagenome (GOLD analysis project Ga0209798, IMG submission 187475) | Wetland sediment microbial communities from St. Louis River estuary, USA, under dissolved organic matter induced mercury methylation -... | ecosystem: Environmental > Aquatic >...
TCCATCCTGGGCGCCTTCGTGACGAACCTGTCGATCGTGACGCTGATCGCCCTGGCGCTGGTGTTCATGACCTGGTGGGTGCTGTGGCGCACGACGTTCGGGTTGCGCCTGCGCTCCTGCGGTGAGAGTCCGGCCGCCGCCGAGACCCTGGGCGTCAACGTGTATCGGTACAAGTTCATCGCCGTGCTGGTCTCCGGAGCCATGGCCGGACTCGGTGGCGGATACCTGGCCCTGGTAGCCGCCAACATCTACCGCGACGGACAGACCGGTGGGCGTGGATATATCGGCCTGGCCGCGATGATCTTCGGCAACTGGCGTCCCGGGGGACTGGTCGGTGGCGCAGCGCTGTTCGGTTACACCGACGCCGTGCAACTGCGCGGTGGTGGCACGGTCCACGCTCTGTTGCTCCTGTTCGCCGTCCTCGTCATCCTCATCGGCCTGTGGCAGATCCTGCGCAAGCACCGGTTGATTCAGGGCGCTGTGGCGATTGCGTCGGGCGTCATCGTGGCTGGCTGGTTCTTCGCCTCCGAAACGGTCCCGTCCGAGTTCGCCGGAATGACGCCGTACGTCGCCACCCTGCTCGTGCTGGCAGTGTCGTCCCAGCGACTACGGATGCCCGCCGCAGATGGCCTGCCCTACCGGAAGGGAGAGGCCGGCTAGTGGCTCCCGATGCGTCCCCGAGTGCGTCCCCGAGTGAGTCCACTGACTGGGAGCTGTTGCGCGTTGCTGCCATCGAGGCGATGCAACGGGCCTACGCGCCATACAGCAGGTTCCCGGTCGGGGTTGCCGGCCTCGTGCACGACGGGCGCATCGTTTCCGGCTGCAACGTCGAGAACGCCTCGTACGGTGTGGGTCTGTGTGCCGAGTGCGGGATGGTCTCGCAGCTGCACCTGACCGGCGGAGGCCGACTGGTTGCGGTGTTCTGCGTGAACGGCAACGGCGACCCCTTGATGCCGTGCGGGCGGTGCAGGCAGCTGTTGTGGGAGCACGGGGGAGCCGCGTGCGAGCTGATGACTGCGACAGGGGTGCGCACCATGGCCGAGGTGCTTCCCGATGCCTTCGGCGGGGGCGATCTCGACGACTTCGCAGTGACCCAACGCTGACCCAACGCTGACCCAACGTCGGCCCAACACCGGTCAACGCCGGCCCAACACCGACCAGCCCGACCAAGCCCACCCACACTGACCCGCACCGTTACGCGGAAGCCGGCCGACCGGCATACCGCATGAGAGAGGAACGTTGACGTGGCTGAGCTCTTCGACGCCGTTGATGTCATCGTCGCCAAGCGCGACAGGCAGGAGCTGTCCGACCCGCAGATCGACTGGGTGATCGATGCGTATACGCGCGGGGTGGTGGCTGACGAGCAGATGTCGTCCCTGGCGATGGCGATCCTGCTCAACGGGATGAACCGCCGCGAGATCTCCCGATGGACCGCCGCGATGATCGCGTCCGGCGAGCGGATGGACTTCTCCTCGTTGTCCCGTCCCACCTCGGACAAGCACTCGACCGGTGGGGTCGGCGACAAGATCACCCTGCCGCTGGCGCCTCTGGTGGCGGCCTGCGGTGTTGCGGTTCCTCAGCTTTCGGGTCGGGGGCTGGGCCACACCGGCGGAACGCTCGACAAGCTCGAGTCGATACCGGGCTGGAGCGCAACGGTGTCCAACGACCAGATGATGCGACAGCTTGACGACGTCGGCGCGGTGATCTGTGCAGCCGGCGACGGGCTCGCTCCTGCAGACAAGAAGCTCTACGCCCTGCGAGACGTCACCGGCACCGTCGAGGCCATTCCGCTGATCGCCAGCTCGATCATGAGCAAGAAGATCGCCGAGGGCACCGGTGCACTGGTGCTCGACGTCAAGGTCGGGTCGGGAGCCTTCATGAAGGACGTCGACTCGGCCCGTGAGCTGGCGCGCACCATGGTCGACCTCGGCAAGGACGCCGGGGTGAACACGGTCGCTCTGCTGACCAACATGGCGACCCCGCTCGGTCTGACGGCGGGCAACGCCCTGGAGGTTCGGGAGTCGGTCGAGGTCCTGGCCGGCGGTGGCCCGCCTGATGTCGTGGAGCTGACGCTGGTGCTGGCTCGCGAGATGCTGGCCGCCGCCGGCCGTGGTGACATCGACCCTGCTGACGCGCTCAGGGACGGACGAGCCATGGACGTCTGGCGCGCCATGATCGCAGCCCAGGGCGGCGACCCCCACGCGTCGTTGCCCGTCGCCAGGGAGACCCATACGATTCTGGCTCCCGGGTCGGGCGTGCTGACCCGGCTCGACGCGCTTCAGGTCGGCATCGCAGCGTGGCGGCTGGGTGCTGGCCGAGCCCGCAAGGAGGACAAGGTCCAGGCCGGCGCGGGAATCCAGATGCATGCCAAGCCAGGGGCGGTTCTGCGGGCCGGTGACCCTCTGATGACCCTGCATACCGACACCCCCGAGCGTTTTGCCCGGGCTGCCGAGGCGTTGGAGGGTTCGTACCTCATCGCTCCGGAAGGCTCGCGGCCCGATCTGCAGCCGCTGGTGATCGACCGGATCAGCTGAAGACCGGGCTCAGGCCGGGGCACGTCACCGGGCCTGCGGGGTCCGGGTCCTGGGCTCGCACTAGGGTTGAACGCGTGCCCCGACTCATCAGTGAACCCACGCGCATCCCGGTCCCGGGCGGCAAGGTCATCAGCGAGCACGTCGGCCGGGTCAACACCGGCAGCCAGGCCGTCTCGGTCGCCCACATGGTCGCGCCGGCCAACTGGGGCGAGCCCTTCCAGACGCCGGAGTTCGACGAGATCACGCTGGTCCTGGCCGGCTCGGTGATCGTCGACTGCGCGGACGGGCCGATGACAGCCGTGGCCGGGCAGTCGATCCTGACCAGCGCTGGCGAGCGCATCCGATACTCGTGCGGACCAGATGGCGCTGAGTACGTCGCCGTCTGCCTTCCTGCCTTTGCCCCTGACACTGTGAACCGAGAGGACTGAGTGCTCACCGACGACACCCTGCGCCGCGCGCCGAAGGCGCTGCTGCATGACCACCTCGACGGTGGCCTGCGCCCGCAGACGATTATCGAGCTCGCCGACACCGTCGGCTACCGGGGACTTCCCCAGCGCGAGGCCGACGCTCTCGGGGCCTGGTTCCGCGACAGTGCCGACTCCGGTTCGCTCGAGCGCTACCTCATGACGTTCGACCAGACGCTGGCGGTCATGCAGACGGTCGACGGTCTGCACCGGGTCGCCAGCGAGTGCGTGCAGGACCTCGCTGCCGACGGGGTCGTCTATGCGGAGGTGCGCTATGCCCCCGAGCAGCACCTGGTCGACGGGTTGTCGCTCGAGGACGTGGTCGAGGCGGTGAATGCCGGATTCCGTGACGGCGAGCGGATGGCGGCCCAGGCGGGTCGCAGGATTCGGGTCACTGCGCTGCTGACCGCGATGCGCCACGCCGCCAAGAGCACGGAGATCGCAGGGCTCGTGGTGCGTTATCGCGATCAGGGTGTCGCGGGCTTTGACATCGCCGGGGCTGAGGCAGGGTTTCCGCCCACCCGACACCTGGACGCGTTCGAGTACCTTCGCCGCGAGAATGCTCACTTCACCATTCACGCCGGGGAGGCGTTCGGGCTCCCCAGCATCTGGGAGGCGATCCAGTGGTGCGGTGCCGACCGGCTCGGTCACGGTGTGCGCATCGTTGACGACCTTCAGTTCACGACCAGCCGCGGGGGCACCTCCCGTTTGCGGGGGCATTCCGAGGACGTGGCCGGCGCGGCCGGGGCCGACCCGTCCGAGGTGGTCCTGGGCGGTCTGGCGGGGTACGTCCGCGACCGGCGTATCCCGCTCGAGATGTGCCCGAGCAGCAACGTCCAGACCGGCGCAGCCGAGTCCGTTGCGCTGCACCCCATATCGCTGCTGAAGCGGCTCAGGTTCCGGGTGACGGTCAACACCGACAACCGGTTGATGAGTGGCACGTCGATGACGCGGGAGATGTCGTTGCTGGTCAATGAGGCGGGGTGGGACCTGGATGACCTGCGCTGGGCGACGATCAACGCGATGAAGTCGGCGTTCATCCCGTTCGACGAACGGCTGGCGATCATCGACGACGTGGTCAAACCGGGTTACGCAGCGCTGACCCAGCCCTGACCCAGCGCCGATCCAGCCCAGGTCACTGCTCAGGCCGTCGAGTCCCGGCGTCGGGCCGAGGTCATCGACGCCGGCGAGGCAGCAGGTCGATGGGGTCTGCCGGGATGAGACGACTGCGCAGCGCGGCGTCGCGCTGCAGCCTGATCGTGTCGCGTCGGCGTCGATCGGCGATGACCGCGGCCAGCACCAGCTCGGGGTGGATGCCACTGGGGGGAGCCGGAGCCAGAAAGGCGGACACCTCGTCGTGCAGCTGGACACCGAGGGTGGCGCGGGAGGTCGGACTCAGCAGCGGCGCGCGCATCAGGAACTGTCGAACGGCCATGGCCAGGCCGTCGGGCAGCCGCGCGATGTCTGCGCCGGCTGCCCAGGCAGCCAGCACCGGAGGCATCATCGGCGGCGGCGGCAACGTCAGGTGGAACCGTTCCCGAACTACGTAGGTGCCGGCGCCGTGGTCGCCCAGCCGCTTGCCCTTGCTGCTCACCAGGCCGCTGACCAGGGCGGGTACCCCGAACAGAAGCCAGATCTCCACGAACCCGATGAGCGCGCGGGTCAGGGCGTGGCGAAACGCGATGGGTCCGGCATCGTCGCGGACCGTCCGCAGCCCGGTGGCGAGCTTGCCGACCGAACGACCGCGGGTGAGGGTCTCCAACGTGGTCGGGAGGACGACGAAGACCAGGACCAGGACCAGGGTCAGTGCGGTGCCCATGATCGCGTCGTCGGCGCCCAGGGTGAGCAGCGGGACGAGGAACAGGCCCGCGGTCAGGGCAAGAACCGCGATCGACACGTCGAGGAAGCCAGAGAGCGCGTGCAGGGCGATGCCGGCGGCGGGCAGCTCCAGGGCGACGGCCTCGCCGGTGACGAGGTCGTCGACACCGACGCCCACCGTGCTGCTGCTCATGGCGTGCTCCTGATGTGCTGCTTGCGGCGTGCTGCTCCTGGTGACAGGTTCAGGGTATCTGGCCAACCCCAGCGGGCGTGGGTGGCCGCGAATACAGTGTGAGCGTGGATCTGGACGCTTTCGTTGCGGCACACCAGGCTGAGTGGAGCCGCCTCGAGTATCTGGCGCGCCACGGATCGTCCGGCGGCGCCGAGGCCGACGAGATCCTTGACCTCTACCAACGGGTGGCCACGCACCTGTCCGTGGTGCGCTCCTCGGCACCTGACCCCAGCCTGGTGGCCTATCTGTCGTCGCTGCTCGCGCGAGCCCGAACGCGCTCGGCCGGAACGAGATCGGTGGCCTGGTCGGACCTGGGCGGCTTCTTCACGCGGACCTTTCCGGCTGCCCTGTACCGGACCCGGCTGTGGTGGATCCTCACAGCCCTGGTGAACGTCGGGGCTGCGGTGCTCATCGGGTGGTGGTTCCTCTCCCACCCGCAGTTCGAGTCCTCGCTGATGTCCCCGGCGCAGATCGACCGGCTGGTCAACACGGACTTCGAGAACTACTACAGCGACTTCGCCGCATCGCACTTCGCTGCCCTGGTATGGACCCACAACGCCTGGCTCACCGCGATCTGTATCGCGCTCGGCGTTCTCGGCGCCCCGGTGGTCTACCTGCTCTTCGAGAACGTCCTCAACCTGGGGCTCATCGGCGCGGTCATGATCAACCACGATCGCGGCGCCCTGTTCTTCGGTCTGATCCTGCCGCACGGGCTGCTGGAGCTGACTGCGGTGTTCGTGGCCGGGGCGACCGGTCTGCGCCTCTTCTGGGCCTGGATCGACCCCGGCCCGCGGACCCGTTCCCGGGCTCTTGCCGAAGAGGGCCGCTCCGCGATTGCGGTGGCTCTCGGACTCGTGGTCGTGCTTGCCGTCTCGGGGGTCGTCGAGGCGTTCGTGACGCCCTCGCCGCTGCCCACCTGGGCCCGGATCGGTATCGGCGTGCTCGTCGAGGTGGCCTTCCTCACCTACGTGTTCACCGTGGGGCGCCGGGCGTGCCAGCGCGGTGCGACCGGTGACGTGGCTGCCCGCGACGCAGGTGACACCCTCCCCGCAGCCGGCTGACACAAACCCGCAAACCTAGGCAGCTTGCGACCAGTCAGTCGGCAAACCCAGGGACGGTGCTGCCGTTCGTCGGGCGGCTACAACAGGCCCCGGCTCTTGAGCTGCAGGTAGTGGTCGGTCAGGGCTACCGGAAGCTGCTCGGGCTCGACGTCGATCACGTGGACACCGAGCCGCGCCAGGACCTCGGCCGTTCGATTGCGAAGGCCGATGGTGCGCTCGGCTGCGGCTGCGTCGTACACGCTGGAGGCACTGCGGATGCACGCGGCCATCACGGCAAGGGCCGGATCGGCGACCGAGGCCAGGACCACGCGGTGGTGACGGGTGAGTGTGGCCAGGGTCGGCAGCAGGCTCTCCAGGATGGCCGCGGGTTCGAGCGGGGTGAGCAGGACGACCAATGACCGACGGCGGCTCAGACCGGAGATCGCCCTCGCCAGCATTGACCAGTCGGCCTCGAGCAGGGCCGGCTCCAGCGGGGCCATCGCATTCACGAGGCTGCCCAGGAGCGCTGCCCGGCTCACACCGCTGAGGCGGGCACGCACCTGCCTGTCTCCGGCGATGAAGTCCACCCGGTCACCCGCTCGGGAGGCCAGCGCCGCCAGCAGGAGCGAGGCGTCCATGGCCGCGTCCAGTCGAGGCACGTCGCCCACTCGCCCGGCAGAGGTGCGGGAGGTGTCCAGGACCAGGATCAGCCGCCGGTCCCGCTCCGGTTGCCAGGTGCGCACGACGACGGCGTTGCGGCGGGCGGTTGCCCGCCAGTCGATGCTGCGGACGTCGTCGCCGATCACGTAGTCGCGCAGCGAGTCGAACTCGGTGCCGGCCCCGCGAACTCGAACCGCCGACCGGCCGTCGAGCTGGCGCAGAATGGCGAGTCGGCTGGGCAGGTGCCTGCGTGAGGTGAACGGTGGCAGCGCGCGGATCAGCCCCTCGACCGGAAAGGAGCGCTGCCGGGCGGCCAGCCCCAGCGGACCCACGCTGCGCACGGTGAGCCGGTCGGCCCTCCGGTCGCCGCGCCTTCTGGGCGTCAGCACAGTCTGTATGGCGATTCGCTCGCCGGCGCGGACAGTAACCATGTGACGGTCGACCGCCGCCCCCGCGGAGGGTTGCCAGGCGTCTCGGACAACGCCACGCATGGGTCGCGCCGTCGGGTTGGCCAGCCACACCGTGGTGCAACCAGACAGGCCGAGCCTGACCTGGTTGACCTTGTCTCGACTGATCACCAGCTTGCGTGGACTCAGGGCGAGCAGCAGGTCGAGCCCGATGGCGCACAGAGTCACCAGCCACCAGACTCTGACGGTGTTCATGGTCGGCTGGATCAACACGGCGACCAGCCCCAGCACCAGGAGCGCAGGAGCGCGCCCGGTCAGCGCCACGAGAGCCGCACCCTTTCTACTGCTTGGCGCGGCGCGGATGGGCGCGGCGCGGATGGGCGTGGCGCGGAGGGGCGCGGCGGGCGCAGACGCGGTTGACGGATCACTTCGGGCACGGCAGACGTCGTCAGCGAGGGACTGGCACGGACGACAGCGCGCTGCCCAGCACCGATCCGACACTGACACCCTCCAGCTCGGCCTCTGGCTGCAGAGAGAGCCGGTGTGCGAGCGTCGCGTGCGCGAGCGCCTTGACGTCGTCGGGGGTCACGAACTCCCGCCCGCTCAGCCAGGCCCAGGCCCGGCTGGTCGACATCAGCGCGGTGGCGCCCCGTGGGCTGGCACCCAGCGACAGGGAGGGGGACTGCCGGGTGGCCCGGGCGATGTCGACGATGTAGCCGGTGACCTCCGGCGAGACGGTCACCGTCCGGACGGCCGCCACCGCGGCGTCGAGCTCGGCTGGCCCGGCGACCGCGTGCAGCCCGGCCGCGGCCAGGTCGCGAGGGTCGAATCCGCAGGCGTGTCGGTGGACTACCCTGATCTCGTCCTCGCGCGGGGGAACGGGAAGCTCGACCTTGAGCAGGAACCGGTCGAGCTGCGCCTCCGGCAAGGGGTACGTGCCCTCGTACTCGACCGGGTTCTGGGTCGCGGCGACCATGAAGGGCCACGGCAGCGGTCTGGGCATGCCGTCAACGGACACCTGACGTTCCTCCATGGACTCCAGGAGCGCGGACTGGGTCTTGGGCGGCGTCCGGTTGATCTCGTCGGCGAGCAGCAGGTTGGTGAACACCGGCCCTTCACGGAAGGAGAACTCGGCGCTGTGCGGATCGTAGACCAAGGAGCCGGTGAGGTCGCCGGGCATCAGGTCAGGGGTGAACTGCACTCGTCTGGTCTCGACATCGAGTGCGGCCGCCACGGCTCGCACGAGCAGGGTCTTGGCTACCCCCGGCACCCCTTCCAGCAGGATGTGGCCGCGGCTCAGCAGCGCGATGATGATGCCGGACACCGCGGCGTCCTGCCCCACGACCGCTTTGGCGACCTCGTGGCGGACGGCGAGCAGGGCCATCCGTGCTTCGTCCGAGGCGGCACGGGCCCGGTCGGCCGACGGGCGGTCCTGGGCTGGCTGGCTGAGTTCGGTCATGTTCCGCGTACTTCTTTCTCGAGCGCCGAGAGGGCATTGGCTAGTTTCAGGAGCGACGGGTCGTCATCGGCGAGCTGCAGGTCAAGCAGGCCCAGTACGTCGCGGTAGTCCCGGCCGCTGACCGTGGCGGCGGCCGCTGCCACGCTGCTGACCGGAGACGAGGCGGGCAGGCCGAGGTATGACGCCAGTCGCCGCCGCGTCGCGAGCTGCAGGACGGCCAGGGCCCGGTGGCGATCGCGGGACCTGCGGTACATCCTCCCGCGGCTCTCGGTGGTCTCGACGGCGCGGACCACGACTGGCAGCGGCTCGGTGACCAGACGCCCGAGGCGGCGTCCCCGCCACAGGCAGAGCAGCACAACGGCGGAGGTCACCAGTGCCACAGCGGGCTGGAACCACGAGGGGGCGATGGATCCGGAGGTGCTGTCGGCCGCGGTGATGTCCGCCAGCGAGGGGACATACCAGAGCAGGCTGTTGCCAGGGCCGAGCAGGTGCAGGGCGATCGCGGCGTTGTCGGAGTCGAGGATGGCTCCGTTGGTGATCAGGCTGTCGTCCCCGAGCAGGGTCACGGGCGGTCGTCCGGGCGTGGCGGGCAGGCTGACCATCGCGCCGCCCCCGCCCTCCTTGTCGGGGAAACACGTCGTGGCGGTGGAGCCGCCGGCCGTCGGCAGGTACGCGCGGCCCGCCCGGGCGAGCCGGAAGCTCTCGCCCACCCCGGTGCCCCGGCAGGCTGCAGTCACCTTCGTCAGATCGGCGAGGTGGGAGTCGACCGGCAGGTCCATCCCCCTGGTGATGTCGGGGCCGGCGTCGAGCAGGACCACGCCGGCGGCAGGCCGGGCGTGTGCCAGCGCCGTACGCGCCGTCCGCCCCGACAGTCGTCTCGTGTCGGCGATCACGACCGTTGTGGCGCCGTCGACGCTCTCCTTCAGCAGCTCGCGTTCGCTGCGGACGACGGTCACCCTGACGCCGTGGCTGCCCAGCGTGCGGGCCAGGCCCTGGGCCCCGGAGTAGCCGGGGTTTGCCGGGTCCAGGTCGTCGTTGTTGGGTGCCGCGCTCCTGGTCAGGACTGTCAGTGCCAGGGCGGCCGCTGTCAGCAGGACACCCACGAGCACAGGTAGGAGCCAACGGGGACGCCGGCGTGTCAGTGGCCCTGTGGCTGCTGGGGTCGTGCCCGTCATACCGGCAGCTCCCGTCGCGGCGACCCAGCCGGCACCGGGCTGGTCGTCACGAGGTCGGCGTCCAGCAGGAGCAGCTGGCCGGCCTGGTCCGCGCTCGCGAGGCGATGCCCGTAGCGTACCGAGTCGAACAGGTCAGCGGCCGCGGCGAGCCGGTCGGCGTGGCCAGGGAAGGCGGACCCCAGCGCCAGGCCGGCCTCATGGGCAGTGCGGCCAGGGGCGTCCGTGAGCACTCTGCGATCGCTCATGTCCTTGGCGATGGCGCGGAATCCGTCCAGAACCGCGTCGTCGGGACGTCCGTCTCGCAACGCCTGGGCAGCCAGGTCGCGGTAGTGGCGGGACGTGATCGTCAGGTCCTCGAGCACTGCTCCCTCGCGCGAAGCGACGACCGGCTCGCGGCGCACCCTGGGCAGCACCCAGGCGAGGACGGCGAAGACGATGATCGCGATGAGCACGCTGACGACCGGGGCGAGCCCGTCCAGGTGGCGGACGGCGTTCAGCAGGCTGCTCAGCTGGTCGGTGACCCACCGGATCGCCGACTCCAGCCAGGGGCTCTGATACTCGGGGCCCCGGAGCTCCTGTGTCACCCAGTCCCGGGCCTGCTGAGGTGAGGGGTCCAGGCCGCCGAGCGGTGGCCGGTTCAGGGGCGTCATGAGGGCGTCATGCATTCATCATGAGATGGGCATCAGATCCGCTGTGTGGGGTTGGCCAGGCCCTCGCGGAGCAGGACGACGTCGAGCGCCTCGAGGCGCATCCGTCGGTCGATGTAGAGCAGGCAGGCCACCGCAGCCACGAACGGAGTCGTGATCGCGCCGGCGAGCAACGCCGACAGGTGGGAGACGAAGGTGATGGCCATCTGCCCGCTCTCGGCGTCCTGCCCGGCCAGGGCGACGATGCCGACCCCGAGCAGGGTGAAGGGGATCTTCAGGAGCGATGCGGCGACGTAGGCGACCAGCCCGGCCAGCAGCGTGATGCCCAGCACCCGCCAGAATGCAGCGCCCCTGGTGAGGGCGAAAGAACGTCGCAGCCCAGCGAGCACGCCGTAGTCCTCGAGAACGATGGCGGGTCCGGTCATCGAGATCTTCGTAGAGACGGCCAGCGTCACCACGAGGACGCCGAGGAGGCCGAGGAACAGCAGGGTCAGGCCGGCTCCCAGGTTGTTGTTGACCAGCAGCAGCACGCCCGGCCCGATCAGCGCGGCCATCGACAGGAGAATGAACACCCCCGTCAGAAGGCCGAGCACGAGCAGCGACAGCAGGCGGCCGCGGGTGGATCGCCAGGTCTGGCCGAGCTCCGGTTTGCGGCCGAGGACCGCCTGACCCACGACATGGCTCAGCAGCCCGGTGAGGATCGTCGTCGCCAGCAGGGTGGAGACGCCCTGGATCAGAGATGACGGAATCCCCAGGAAGGCCTCGGCCTCGGGTCCGAACCTGCGCAGGAGGCTGGCCGTCACAGGGGTCGTGGCGATTCCCAGCGCCGCCGACGGGACGAGGAACACGGTCAGGACCAGTGCTGCCAGGCCGACCATCGACTGCGGGTTGAAGCGCACCGCCTTCACGGCGCCGTCCAGGATGTCACCAAGCTGAAGGGGTCGAATGGGCACGATGCCCGGTTTGTGCGCCGTGAGCATCGGGGCCTGTGGCCGCACAGGCAGACCGGTCGGTGGCGGCAGGGCAGCTGACCGGTCCCGAGGTGATTCGCGGTCCTGGGGCCCAGGGGCGGGGAAGCCGCCGGTCACCGTCATCTGTCTCCCCGATCAGTCGCGTCTCCCCATGATGTCCCAGCCGGCGCTCTGCGGCCCTGCCGAAAGAGTCGCCGACTACCCTGCGTACCCGAGGTTACAACCCGCGGTGCTCGCCTGCGTTCCCGCTCCGGGGCCCCCGAATGTGCGGGTGCGGCCGGCGGCTGACCAACGGGGTCGAGCCGCCTATGCTCAACCCGGTGAAGCGAGGTGGTCGCCATGATCACCACGTCCGGATCGACCAGGGTGCAAGGACTGTGCATGGGCAGCAGGGCCTCAGCGACACAGCAGGTTTTCCGCCAGCGCGCGCCGTTGGCGCTGGCGGCCGTGTGTGCCGTTACCGGGGTGATTCTGCTGCTGTCCCTGGTACGGAACTGGGCGGACTACCCGCGGCCGGTGTTCGCTTCCTGGGTGCTGTTCGCGCTCTCCGTCGCCTGGTCGATCTTCGTGCGGCCCGCGGTCCGCCTGGATGCCGAGGGGGTGACCATCCGGAACGTCGTGCGGGACGTTCAGATCCCGTGGACCAGGCTGACCCACGCGGAGTCCCGCTGGAACCTCAGGGTGTTCACGGGGGACCGGGGCTTCACCGCCTGGGCCATCTCCTCGCAGGTCGAACGTCCCAGGCGCGCCCCCGGCGCGTTCTTCGGGCTGGGCTCGCCCGGACCGACGAACATGGAGCCCGGAGCCGGCGCAGCGCGGTCCACGACCGCCACGAAGGTCACCGCGCTGACGGTTGCCAGGTCGATCGGGCAGGCCAAACGTGAGTATGACGAAGCCGTCGCGTCGGGACGGCTCCCCGTGGCTCCCGACGGCGAGGTGCGGGTCACCTGGGCGCGGCTGGCCATCGTCGTCCTCCTCCTTCCCGCCCTCGCGGTGCTGGCCCTGTCCCTGGGCTGACCGCTTTGCAGCCCAGAGCGGGTCGCGCAGTCCTGAGCCTCAGGTGGGAGCGGTCAGCCCGCGCATGGAGGCACCCACCCGGGCCAGCCGGTCCGCGGCCTCTGTGCGGGCCGCGGACAGGCCGGAGACCGCCTCGACCGCGACGATGGCCTCGAGATACACCTTCAGCTTGGGCTCGGTCCCGCTCGGTCGCACGATGACTCTGGTCTCGTCCTGCAGGAAGTAGCGCAGCCCGTCCGTGGGTGGGAGCAGCCGCGAGCCTTCGGCCAGATCGTCCACCCGGACGACCGGTTCACCTCCCAGGCTGGTCGGCGGACTCTGCCGGAGCCTGGACATCAGGGTCTCGATGAGGCTCAGGTCGTCAACCCGGACGGCGAAGGCGTCGGTGGCGTGAACCCCGTGGCGGACCGCGAGGTCGTCCAGGACATCCAGCAGGCACCGACCCTCGGCCCGCAGTCCCGCCGCCATCTCGGCCACCATCAACGCTGCGCTGATGCCGTCCTTGTCCCGCACCTGCCGGGGGTCGACGCAGTAGCCGATGGCCTCCTCGTAGCCGTACCGCAGCCCGTCCACCCTCGAGATCCACTTGTACCCGGTCAGGGTCTCCTCGTGCCTGATCCCGGCGTCGGCAGCCATCGCCGCGAGCAGCCGGGAGGACACGATCGAGTTGGCGAAGACGGCGTCTGGAGCAACCCCGCGAGACAGGATGTGGGCCCCGAGCAGCGAGCCGACCTCGTCGCCGCGCAGCATCCGCCACGCCGGACGTTCCTCGACGTCGGTGGCCCCGACCGTGACGTCAGCGGGGTCGGGGACCGCGACGGCACACCGGTCGGCGTCCGGGTCGTTGGCCAGGACCAGGTCCGGTTTCTCCCTGGCCGCCAGAGCAAGCGCGGCGTCGATCGCGCCCGGCTCCTCGGGGTTCGGGAAGCTCACGGTCGGAAACTCCGGATCGGGCTCCGACTGGCTGGGCACCACGATGGGAGCGCTGAATCCGGCGCGCGCGAAGGCTGCGACAACCACGTCGCTGCCGACTCCGTGCAGAGAGGTGTGGACGACGCTCAGCTCGCGCGGGCTGTCCGGGGAGATGACGGCTGCCGCAGCGTCGAGATAGGCCTCCAGCACGTCGTCGTTCAGCGTGAGCCAGCCGGAACCCGCCCGAGGCACGTCGGCGATGAGGCCGACCAGCGCGATGTGCGCTGCGATCCCGGCATCCGAAGGCGGCACGATCTGGCTGCCGTCGCCGAGATAGACCTTGTAGCCGTTGTCCCTGGCAGGGTTGTGGCTTGCCGTCACCATGACGCCGGCAACGGCTCCCAGCTGGCGGATCGCGAAGG
>Ga0209798_10001562_pt1 | contig 13753 bp, 3 predicted proteins | sample DOMMetBare3Fresh_FD_187475 | JGI IMG/M metagenome (GOLD analysis project Ga0209798, IMG submission 187475) | Wetland sediment microbial communities from St. Louis River estuary, USA, under dissolved organic matter induced mercury methylation -... | ecosystem: Environmental > Aquatic > Freshwater...
TGTCGTCGGTGTCACCCCACGTCCCGATGATCCCCAACGGCTCCCCACGCATCGCCGCCAGCGACCCGTCCAACGCTGCCGGCCCGGACGCCCCCGACAACCACCCGGTGTGACTCGAGCCGGCGGAGTCCGCGACCTCCGGACCCGTGACCGGCGCGGCGGCGGGGACGCTCGCCGTGTACAGGACAGCGCCGTCACGACCCCGCCGAGAGCGTGGGCCAGGTAGGGCGGTGATTCACGCGAGACTCCAGACTGCCCAAGCGGCCAATAGGGGGTCGGTCATCACCCCTCACCCCTACGACCCGTTTCAATGCCCGGCGATCACGTCGAGGACCACGGGATCGCTGCCCGCGCGTCGCCCGTGCTCACGTCTGCGGTACGAGCGGCGCTACTTGAGGCCGCACCGCGGAACGGTCCAGGGCGGCAGGCGAACCGACGCCGCAGGGAGGCCGCGTCCGTAGCGGATGTGGGGCCGGCGTCTGGGTCGATCAGGACGCCGCGAACGCCGCGACACGCCATCCATGAGCATCCGCCGCCAGGACAACCAGGAGCCCGTCGCGCGGTTCCTGACACGACTCCGAGTGGGGCCTGCCATGACCCGCCGCTGGCCCGGCGATAACCAGGAGCCCGTCGCGCGGTTCCTGACACGACAGGACCGGACCCACCGGGCCCTGGTGAGCCCGATCCCGTCGCCGTACGCGCACCAGCGACGCAGAGGGTGCGTCTCGGTCGCGCCGTCCTCACCACCACGCGGGTAGCGACTGGGCTGCCGATCAGTCGCCGGTCCCCTGGCCACCTCGACATGCCCAGCCGTTGATCCGCTGGTTCAACGGACTGTCGCACCGACGCCACCGGAGGGCGCCACCGTAGCCGGCCCTCCCGCCGCGCCACCGCTGTCCGGGGTAGCACCGCTGTCGCCAGCTGGTGCGGCCTGCTCGGCCAGGCGGACCAGGCGGGTCATCTCCCGCACACTCAGCTCGCCACCACACCACTGCGCGGCGTCCCGCACCGACAACCCCTCGGAGGTCATCGCGTGCAACGCCCGGCCTGCACGCAGCTCCGCGGCAGCCAACGCCGCCCGGCCCTCGCCGAGCTCGACCGACACCGTGACCGCGAGAGCGTCCAGCCGCTGGTCGCGCTCGGCCCGGGCCGCCCGCCGGGTGGCCTGAGCCGCCATCGCCGCCCGCCGCGCCGCCTGCCGCGCCGCCTGCTGACCCATCCCCGCCCACCTCGACTCGCGCTGCACCGTCCCACCCCTACGCCAGTCCCGACCCCGTCAGCGCTCACCCGCACGGCAATGCCTCACGCAGCTGCATCGGCGTACCCCCTACTCAACCGCCGATGATCATGTGCCACACACCTCTTGCATGCCCGGAAGGAGTGTCCCGAATCAAGTTCGAGTTGGGCGATCCCCGTAAGTGCAGCGGGACGAGTTCCCTGGGCGGCATCTACAAGGCGCTTCGTTTGCCCCGGGTGAGCGGGCGACGACAGCGAGCTGGTATCAACCCCGCGATGGGCTGACGACGCTGCCCCAGCAGACTCGGGCAGCGCAGGCAGACCCTGGAACTCTTCCAGCCATGATCATCCAAGTTGATCATCGCTTCCTGTCGCAGCCCTGACCGTGAACCTGCGGCCTTGAGGCTCTCGCAGCGGGACGGTGATGGGAACGGTTGGTTCCCCTGGCAGTCGAAAGCGTTGCCGGCCGGCGGGATGGCCCCGGCAGTGAGGGTGACCTCGCTGGCCGAGTAGGACACAGGCTGACCGTGTGGATGCGCCGGGTGCGGAGTCCTTCCACGCCGCTGAGTTCCGCACACGGCGTCGGTTCGGAACGGCTGCACTGGTCAGGTCGCCGCCTTGGGTCTGCTGCGTGTCGTGCCACAACTCGAGCGGCATGGACATCAGCTCCGTCCGGGAGGAGCCTAGGAGGCCGGACTCGATGCCGTCACGCAAGTGCAGGGTCACCTCATCAGCATCTCGCCGACAATTCACCGCGCCGGTATCAGAGGAGTTGCCATGATGAAGAGCGACACTTCGACGAGCCGCTGTCGCGGGAACCGGCCGTGACCGGCGGCGATGTGGGCCGCCCCGACATCGTCCAGCCGGCCTCGACGGAACCGCCGCACGTCGACCCAGGCGACGCTGCCGACCCAGGTGACGCTGCCGAGCCGGGCGCCGCTGCGGAGCCCGGCTACCTCGTGCGTGGCCAGATTCTCTACCGCGGCGGTCTGCCGGTACCGGATCTGGTCGTGCGGGCCCTGCACTGCGACCTGCGGCACAAGGTCGACGTCGGGCACGCGACCACGGATGCGGCCGGCCTGTTCGGGATTCGTTATGGTCTAGACGGGCTCGGGCTGCCGCCGGGACGCTCTGCCGACCTGCTCGTCCGCGCTTTCCAACGAATCACCGACGTGGTCGCACCATCGGAGGCAGAAGACACCGAGGCCGCTGACGAGGCCGACGCCGGGGAAGCCGCCGGGCCGAGGCTCCTGCTTGTGGCCGAGTCGAACTTGATCTATCACGCGCGCAACGTGGAAAAGGTTCGCCTCCTGGTCGACGGCGGACCTGAGCGGACTTGGTCGGAGTACGAGCAGCTCCTCGCTGAGGTGCGTCCACTCGTGGGTGATGTCGAGATCGCGTCGCTGAACGAGACGGACGAGGACCCCGACGTCAGCCTGCTGGTCGGCAAGACCGGACAGCCCGCGCGACGGGTGGCCGACCTCGTCCTCGCGCACAAGCTGGCTGCCCGCAGCGACGTCGCGCCCGAGCTGTACTACGGACTGGTGCGCGCCGGACTCGGCACGAACCTGTCGGAGATGCTGGCCCAACCCGCCGAGGTTCAGCGGCGCGCCCTGGAGTCCGCCGTCGAGAAGCAGATCGTGCCGGGCCGACTTGCCGAGGAGGTCGACGAGGTGCCGGCCCGGCTCGCCGCGGCGGCCCGGCAATGGATGTTGCGCGTCGACGGGGACTCCGGCCGGGCGCCGTTGGGGGCGGTGCTGTCCACCGCGCTTCCCAACGCGGCGGATCGCCGCGCGTTCGTGACCCGCTTCCTCGACCATGACGGACCGACCGAGGAGTTCTGGGCAACCGTTCGCGACGACGAGCGCCTCGGCCCGCAGGCAACCGAGATCCAGCTCTCCCTCAAGCTGGCGGCGCTGACCCGAAGCCATGTCCCGGCCATGAACAAGCTGCGCGACCGGGTCGGTGCCGATGGCTTCCGTCGCCTTGCCGGCCTGTCTACATCGGACTTCGCGGATATCATCGGCGGGCTTGCTGAGCAGGAGAGGTTCCCGCCCGGCATTCCGGGCGGCACACCGCAGGAGCGGATGACGGTGTACGCGGGCACACTCGCGCATATCGTGTCGGAGGCGTTGCCCACCGAGGTACTGGCCCACCGCGCGGCCGGCGACGAGGCGCAGACGGCCGACGCGCGCACGTTCTGGCGCAACGTCATCGCGAACGACACCGGGCTCGACCTGCGGCGCGCCGATGTCGACATGGTCCTGTCCACACATCCGGAGCTATTGGCCGGCGTCGGCGACCAGGACGCCGTCCGGGCCGAGGTCTCGACCGTCCGTCGGCTGTTCAACATCACACAGCAGTACGTCCAACTGGACGCCCTGCGCAAAGGCGGGCTGGACTCCGCCGCCGCGGTGACCCGTCTCGGGCAGGGTGTGTTCGTGGAGCGCTTCGGCGAAGCGTTCGGTGGGCCCGCGCCGGCCCTGGTCGCCTTCGAGCGGGCCGCCACCGTGGCCGGCACGAGCCTGGCCCTGTTCTCCGGCCTCAGCCCCCTGTTCCAGAACCTCGACACATACGCGTTGTCGGCCCCGCAACTGCGGGCGCTGCCGGACCTGCAGACGCTGTTCGGTTCGCTGGACCTGTGCGACTGCGAGCACTGCCGCTCCGTCCTGAGCCCGGCCGCCTACCTCACCGAGCTGCTCACCTGGCTCGGCGAGCGCACGCTGCCCGGCGACACCACGGCACGCGACGTGCTGTACGCACGCCGACCCGACATCGGCGAGATCGAGCTGACGTGTACCAACACGAACATCCCGATGCCGCATGTCGACCTGGCCATCGAGCTGCTCGAGTTGACGGTGGCACCGTTCGAAGCGTTCGACGTGCCCGACTCGATCGCGGACGACCTAGACGCGCGCCGGGTGACCCCGGCCGTACGTGGGCGGTTCGCGACCGGCGGCGTCATGCTCTCCGCCGAGCAGGCCGCCTTTGTCGTGGAGCCGGACCAGCACTGGTTCCTCACCGACCACTCGACGTTGTACGTCGTCCGGCGATCCGGCGCCGGTCAGCTCAGCGTCCGCCTCGGCAGCTATCAGACCGGGGCCGCTGACGACCTGGCCGCGGAGGCCGAGCACCAGCACGCTCCCGCGTACCAACGGCTTCGCAACGCCATCCACCCGACGGCCCTGCCGCTGGACCTGTGGTGGGAGGAGGTCCGCGCCTACCTCGACCACCTCGGCGTTACCCGCACCGACCTGATGCGGGAGTTCGCACCAGCCGCCTCCGATGTGGACACCGATGTCGCGTTCGCGGCCGAGTACCTCGCGATGACCACGGTGGAACGTGAACTGATCACCGCGACGGGTGCCAGCGGGACCCGGCAGCCATGGCTGTACTTCGGCCTGACGCGTTTCGACAACCCGGTCGAGGTGTTCGACCCGGCCGCGCCGGGCGGTGTCAGCACGCAGCTGCTCGGCTGGCTGGAAGCGGTGTCCTGGGTCCGCGAACTCCTCAAGCGAACCGAGCTGACGTATCAGGAGCTACTCGACGTCCTGGAGACGCGGTTCGTCAACCCCGACCGGAGGCTGGTCATCGAGTCGGCGGATCCCGCCGATCCGGCGTCGTGCGACCTGACGAAGCTGCGGTTGACCGACCTGACCGCCGAGTCGGCCAGCCGGCTGCGACGGTTCGTGCGGCTGCGCCGCCGGCTCGGCCTGCTCCCACAGGAGGTGGACGACGCGATCACCGCTCTCGCGGGCGACGTCCCCAACGTCGACCACAGGCTCTCCGACACGCTGCTGCTGCGGCTGTCTCACCTGGTCCGCCTGAGTCGTGGGCTCGGCGCGTCGGTGGAGGAGCTGTGCTCGTTCTGGTCGCCGCTCGCGACTCAGCGCGATGACGCGTTGTATCACCGCCTGTTCCGCAATCCCGCTGTGCTGCGGCCGCTCGATCCGGCGTTCGCACTCAACGCGGCCCGCGACGAATTGGCGATCGTGACGCAGTCGCCGGCCGATGCGACCATCGGTGCGCACACACCGACGATCCTGGCCGCACTGGGCCTGACCGCGGCTGACCTCGAACTGCTCACCAGCGACGCGCTCAGCGGCGATACGCTCAACCTGGCGAATCTGTCGGCGCTGCACCGGCACGTCCGGCTGGCCGCTGGCCTCGGGTTGAGCGTGCGGGACCTGCTCGTGCTGCGCGAGGCGGCCGGGCTCGATCCGTTCGGTCCTGGCGATACGGCCGCCACGCTTCGCTTCGTCGATCTCGCCAGGAGAATCCAGGCCAGCGGCCTGTCGGTGTCCGAAGTGGACTATCTGCTGTACCACCGCACGACCGGGCCGACCCCGATGGCACCCGGCGAGACCGAGATCGCGGCGGTCCTCGGCGAGCTACGCACGGCGCTTCGCGCCGTCGCGGACGAGACGGCGACCCGGCCCGACCCCGCCGGCGACCGGATGGCACGGGCTATGTCGGCCCTGCGGTGGCCGGCCGAGATCGTCGAGCGGCTGCTCGCCGTGCTTGACGCGTCGGCGACGTTCTCGACTCCGCTGGCCACCCTGCCGGCGGATGTCGCGCTGCCGGCAGAGCTCGTCGAGCGGGTCCGGCACGCCGATGGGCGGCTCTTCGTCCGGGGGGCGCTCACGACCGCCGAACGGGGCGCGCTCACCGCGGCCAGCGCGGACAACGGCTTCCGGACCGCTGTGCGGCGGATCTTCGACGCGCCCCGCACGTTCGCCGCGACGTATCTGAAAGCCTTCGAATGGCCGTCGTTCCACGTCGCGCTGGCCGCCCTGCCCAGTGGCCTGACGTTCCCGGCCGATCTGCGCGGTCGCGTCTACCACGACGAGTTGGCCGCCGAGCTGGTCAGCGTCGGGCCCCTGACTGACGCGGACCGGGTGCGGCTCGCCGCGCTGTCCGCCGACCCCGTCTTCCGCGCCGCCGTGCGGCAGTTGCACGACGCCCCGGCCGCCTTCGCGCAGACCCCGGACAACGCGTTTCTCAGCTCCGCCGAGGTGTCCGCGCTGATCGACCTACCCGTGACCCAACGGTTCACGGCCGTCGGCGACCCGCTGCTGGGCCGGCTGCGCCTGACGGCCAGCCGCCGGCTCGTGGTCCGCCGGATCGGTGAGGCGCTCGGGCTGTCCACCCGGATAGTCGAACGGCTGCTCACCGAACAGGTCTCGGCGGCCGACGACCCCACCCGACCCGCGATCGACGCGTTCGTCTCCGCGGCGTTCTCCGACAGCCACCCCGACGTCGAGTTGACCGAAGCGCGCTTTCCCGCGCCGTTCCGGACGTATCTGCGGCTGCACAAAGCCGTGTTGCTGATCGGGAAGCTGCGGTTGACCGCTGTCGAGCTGGACTGGCTGGCGAGGTACGGGCCTGAAGTGCCGCCGCGACCGGTCCCGTGGCTGCCCGGTTCCGGGGCGAACGCCGGTTGGTTGCGGTTCGACGACATCCCGGCCGTTGCGGTCGCCCGGACGCCGGTCACCCTCGCCGCCCTGCTGCGCATCGTGGATCTCGACCGGCTCCGCGACGGGCTCGGCGAACCCACGGTCGACGCCGTACTGACCGCGGCGCACGCGCCGGCGGTCACACCGGCGTCGCTGGTGGAGCTGTTCGCGGACCTAACCGGAACCGACGTGGACGAGATCGGTGCCCTCGCCGGCGCGACAATCCTCGGCCTGAGCCTGCCCGACACGCTCCGGGACGAGACCGGCCCGACGCTGCTCGCCCGGTGCCTGCGACGGATGCGGGGAATCGGTGCGTCGGCGCTGCAGTGCCAGGAGTTCGCCGCGCCCTCCCCCGGCCCAGCGCAGGCGCGGGCGGCGCGACAGGTCGCGAAGGCGAAGTACAGCGAGGCGGGCTGGCCCGCCGTGGCCCGGCCGCTGCGGGACAAGCTGCGTTCCCGCCAGCGCCAGGCGCTCGTGTCGTACCTCGTCACCCACGGCCGGGATTTCGCCGACGTGAACGCGCTGTACCGGCACCTGTTGCTTGACTGCGAGATGGATCCCTGCATGCTCACCTCGCGCATCAAGCAGGCCATCGGCTCCGTGCAGCTCTTCGTGCAGCGCTGTCTGCTCAACCTCGAACCCGGCGTGGTGGTGGACGAGGCCGCCGACGCCGGCTGGCGCGACTGGCGGTGGATGAAGAGCTACCGGGTCTGGGAGGCCAACCGCAAGGTGTTCTGTTACCCGGAGAACTGGCTGGAACCGGAGCTACGCGACGACAAGACCCCGTTGTTCGAGGAGCTGGAGTCGGCCCTCATGCAGGACGACGTAACGGCCGAGGTGGCGGAGTCCGCCTTCCGCACCTACCTGCGGCGCCTCGACGACGTGGCCCGGCTCGAGATTCTCGGCATCCGGCGGCAGGCCGCGGCCGACGGGCAGCCGGCGGTGCTGCACGTGTTCGGCCGCAGCCAGGGCCTGGCGCCGAGCTACTACCACCGTCGCCGCATCGACGGCGGGCGGTGGACCGCATGGCAACGCATCGACGTGGACATCACCGAGCCGCAGTTGCTTCCCGTGGTGTGGAACCGCCGCCTGTACCTGTTCTGGCCGGTGTTCACCGAGGGCACGATCCCCGTCGATCCGCCGCCGGACAAACCGCAGTCACCGAAGCGGTACTTCGACATCCAACTCGCGTGGAGCGAGTACCGCCAGGGCCGGTGGCAGCCGAAGCAGATCAGCAGCCTGACGGTCCGCTCGGCGGTGGTTCCCGACGCCAGCCCCGACCACGGCCGGGACAAGCACGTGATGCGGGCCCGGGTGACCGATCCGTCCCTGGCGGTGTGGTACGAGTACAACAACCCCACGACGACGTATGACGACAGCGACGACTACTACGGTCCGGTGACCTACGGCTTCGCCACCGTCAACGGCTGGTACTTCACCGGCTGCGACACGAAGGTGCAGGGGTACTCGCAGCGTATCTACGGTCTGTTCGAACCGAGCGCGACGGTACCGAAGGGGATGCTTTTCGAACAGGTCGGCGCGAGCCCGCTGCACCTGCCCGCCGGTGGGTCGGTGGCCCAGGAGGATGTCGCGCTGTCAACGCCGCCCGGGACATTCACGATCTCGTATGCCCATCAGGACGCCTACGTGACCGGCCGCCAGACGTTCTTCTTCCAGGACTCGGCACACACGTACCACGTGGATCCGAGCGAGCACACGGTGCTGGATCACGACTGGGGCCGGCCGTGGGGGTTCAACCCGCTCCACGTCGACCTCGTCAACCGGCGGTACTACGAGCCGGACCTCGCCGCCCTCGACACGGATGCGGGGTCCGGCGCGCTCAACCCCACACCAATCCTGCTCGCCCGGCTGGGCGAGCGGGGCGCGTCCGTTGCCACGCCGGCGCCGCCGCGAGCAATTGCCGGGCGGCCGGCCCCGGCCCGCGACCCGGTCGCGGCCGGACTGTCCACAATGGACCATGCTCGCGCGGCGCTCGTCCGCGCGCAGACCGCCGAACTCGAGGCCCGGGCCAGGCCGGCCGCGGTCACCGAACCACCGTCGGCGCAGGCGCTGCGCAACGTGATCGTGAGCCGGTCGGACAAGGCACTGCTGACGATCGGCGACTACGTGGACGACCGCCGAATCTTCGACGCCCGATGGACGGCCCCGACCGCCCGGACGGTGAACCGCTACCACTTCCAGACGCACTACCACCCGTACGCGTGCGCGTTCCTGCGGGACCTGAACGCCGGCGGCGTGGACCGGCTCGTCCGCCGGGCCACGCAACTACGCACCGCGGCGCCGTTCGCGACGCGCTACCACCCCACCGAGCTCGTCCTGGCCGGCCCGGAGCAGTCCCGATACCCGATCGAGGACGTCGATTTCGACTACGCTGGCGCGTACGCCGCCTATAACTGGGAACTGTTCTTCCACGCGCCGCTGCTCGTCGCCCTGCGACTGTCGGCCAATCAGCGCTTCGAGGAAGCCCAGCGCTGGTTCCACCTGATCTTCAACCCCACCGACGCGTCGAACGGCCCGGTACCGGCCCGGTTCTGGCAGACCCGGCCGTTCTTCGAGCAGAGCCAACCCGAGCTGCTGGCGCAGCGCATCCACGAACTGCTCGAAGAGCTGGCGGGCGGCTCGGCCGACCCGGCCATCGTCAAGCAGGTGCGGGAGTGGCGGGAGCATCCGTTCCAGCCGTTCGCGATCGCGCGTCTGCGCATCTCCGCGTTCCAGCGCTCGGTCCTCATGCACTACCTGAACAACCTCATCGCGTGGGGCGACCAGCAGTTCCGCCGCGACACGATCGAGTCCATCAACGAGGCGACGCAGCTGTACGTGCTGGCGGCGGAGTTGCTCGGGCCGCGTCCGGTCGGCATGGCTCCGCGCGCCGTGCCCCAGGTGCGCACCGCGGTGTCCCTCGACCCGGAGCTCGACGCGTTGTCGAACAAGCTCGTGGAGATCGAACAACTCATCGCCGCACCGGCACCGGACAGCGTGATCGTGCCAGCTGACGCCCCACCGCTGACCCTGGCGAAGATGCTGTACTTCGGCGTGCCACGCAATGACAAGCTGGTCGGCTACTGGGACACGGTCGCCGACCGGCTTTTCAAGATCCGGCACTGCATGAACATCGAGGGAGTCGTCCGACAGCTCCCGTTGTTCGAGCCACCGATCGACCCGGCACTGCTGGTCCGCGCGGCCGCGGCGGGCGTCGACCTGGCCAGCGCGCTGGCCGACGTCGCGGCGCCGGCGCCGAACTACCGGTACCGGACGCTCAGCCAGCAGGCCGGTGCGCTGTGCCAGGAGGTCAAGTCGCTCGGTCAGCAGCTGCTCGGCGTCCTGGAACGGCGGGACGCCGAAGCCCTCTCGCTGCTGCGCGCGGGCCAGGAGCGTGAACTCACCGACCTCGTCGAACAGGTCCGCGTCCGGCAGGAGGACGAGGCTCGGGCGCAGATCGCCGCGTTGCGAGCCGCCCGGGACGTAGCTGTCTCCCGGTACCTGCATTACCAGCGGCTGCTCGGCGTGACCGCGCCGCGGACCCCCGCCGAGGACCAGTCGGTTCCGCTGGCGGAGCCGTCCTCGAACGCAGGCATCGCCGTGGCGGAGGGTGTCCGCATGCTGCGGCACGAGCGGGCCGAGATGAGCAGCCTCGCCGAGGCTCACGAGCTGACCCAGTTGAGCGCCGGCACGCAGGTGGTCGCGAGCGTCATGAACGCCCTTCCCACCCTTTCCTTCGACGCCAAGCCCTGGGGCGTCGGCACCGGATCCAGCTGGGGCGGCCCGAACGTCGGCGCGGCCGCGTCCGCGTTGGCCGCTGTGTTCGGGTTCTACGCCGAGGGCGACAGTTACGACGCCGGGCGCTCGGCGCGGCTGGCGCAACACGTCGTACGGGAGCACGACTGGGTGCTGAACTCCAACCAGGCGGCGCTGGACATCATGGGCATCGACAAGCAGCGGCTCGGCGCCGAGATACGGCTCGAGATGGCTAAGGCGGAGCTGGCCAACCACCGGGTCCAGATGGCGCACCAGCGGTCCACCGAGGAGTTCCTGCAGACCAAGTACACCAATCGGGAGCTGTTCGACTGGATGGTCGGCCAACTGTCCACGGTGTACTTCCAGGCCTACCAGCTCGCCTACGACGCGGCGAAGGCGGCCGAGCGCGCGTTTCGCCGGGATCTGGGTGTGGAGGTCTCCGACCATGTCCGCTTCGGCTACTGGGACAGCCTGCGCAAGGGCCTACTCGCCGGCGAACAGCTGTTCCACGCGTTACAGCGGATGGAAGCGGCCTACCTCGACCAGAACCGGCGCGAGTACGAGCTAACCAAACACATCTCCCTGGCCGGGCTGCATCCGGAGGCGCTCGTGGACCTCCGCGAGACCGGACGGTGCTACGTCCAGCTTCCCGAGGCCGTCTTCGACCTGGACCGCCCCGGCGACCACCTTCGCCGCATCAAGGCGGTGAGCGTCTCCGTTCCCTGCACCGTCGGGCCATACACGAGCATTAACTGTTCGCTGACCCTGTTGGCGAGCCGCGTCCGGGTCGAGGCCGGAACGACCCAGGGATACGCGTGGACCGGGCCGGAGGACACCCGGTTCCGCCACTCCGCCGGCGGCACGACGACGATTGTCACCAGCTCCGGCCGCCAGGACACCGGCCTGTTCGACGCCAGCCTCAACGACGAACGCTACCTGCCGTTCGAGGGCGAGGGTGTCATCAGCACGTGGCAACTCGAGCTGCCGACGCCGCTGCGCCAGTTCGACTACCAGACCATCAGCGACGTGGTGATCCACCTTCGGTACACCGCCCGCAACGGGGGTGCGGCGCTGCGGACTGCCGTTGTCGACGACCTCGCGCGGCAGCTGAACACGATGGAGGTCGAGCAGGGCCAGCGCGGACTGTTCCGGCTGCTGTCCGCACGGCACGAGTTCGGCGACGCCTGGCACGCGTTCCTGCACACCCCGCCGGATCCGCAGACGCCGCAACGGTTCACGGCGGCGCTCGGCATCGACCGGTTCCCGTCGATGGTGCGCGACCAGGCAGTTCGGATCGCGCAGTTCGCCGTGTTCGTCCGGCCGGACCGTCCCTATGACGACTCCCAGCCGTTCACCGTGCTGGTACGCGCGCCGAACGGCACCTCGCACGCGGTCGAGCTGAGGCAGGTCGGGACACAGGTCGGCAACCTTCCCGGCGGGGTGGTCGACCTAGGACCGGGTGGCGTCCCCGTCGACGAGACCACGCCGTGGATCGTCGAGGTCACAGCGGTGCCGGACGAGCTGGCGGAGGAGACGGAGGTCAACGGCCAGATCGTGCGGCGCCTACGGCCGGAGGCGGTGAAGGACCTTGGCATCCTCGTCCGCTACACGTTCTGACGTCGCGACCGTCGGCGACTGGCTCGGCGCCGTCGCGCGGCGTCTCGGCACGGCGGACCCGAGCGTTCACCTCGGCGACGTGCTCGAGGCGACGTTCCCGCGGCCCCTCGCCGACCCCACGTACCGGCGCAACGCGCTTGTGCCCGGCGGATGGCCGCTGGAGGTGTCCTTCTCGGAGGACCAACCCGACCGGCTCCGCATCGACCTACAGCCCGCGGACGTGGAGTGCCCGCCGGTGATCCGTCGGGATCTCGCGCTCGCGGTGGCGCGGCGCCACGCCGGGCCCGACTACCGCGAGCGGTGCGAAACGTGGCTGCCCTACACCACCACGGACCGCTTCGGCGCGTTCCTGGCCGCCTGGTTCGGGCCGGACGGCCTGACGGCGGTCAAGACCTACCTCGAGTTCGACCGCGCCATCGCTCCCGACACGCTGCCCGGGAGTCTGGGCGCCGCGGCGGCGCTGGTGGCCGAGCACGTGCCCGACGTCGTACCCCATCTGGTCGCGGTGTCGTCCGACGGCACCGAACGGCTCTATCTGGCGTGCCCGGGCGGCCTGCGGATTCTCGCTCTGGACGGCCTGCTGGCCCGCTTCGGTGTCCGGCACCGGATGCCTGGGCTGGCCGCGTCGGTCGCCACCCTGACCGGCGGCAGGTTGCTGCTGCCCGAGGACGCGGCGCTGATCGCGATCGGTCTGCCGGCGCATGGCCTCGCATTCAAGGTCGAGTTGCTACCGGACGCGCTCGCCGGGACGGAGGCGACGACGCTGGCCGCGATCGAGCGGCTGCTGCTCGACCGGCCGCCGTCGCTGGCAGCCTTCCGACAATGGCGCCATGCGGTCGGCGCCGCGGTGGTGACCGGAGTCGTCAGTGTCCGGCTGACCGGCGACGAAGCGCCGCGGCTCAACGTCTACCAACGGATCGCCGCGCCACACGGGGTGCACCGATGACCCCGGCGATGGCCAAGGCCCGCCGCGGCGCACAAGTGCTCTACCGTCTGGGTGCTCGCCGGGTATGGATCAGCGGATCGATCGCCCGCGCCGGTCGGTGGGACGACCGTTCCGATGTGGACTATGCCGTCGAAGGGCTGCCGTCGCACCGCCTCGCTGAAGCATGCGGCACCATCGCGCGCCTCACCGCCCGACCCGTCGACGTGGTCCGGCTCGAGGACGCGCCGGCCAACCTCCGCGCCCTGCTGAATTCCAGCCGGATCCTGGTCGATCCCGACGGCCGTGACCACGGCGCCGGGTCGGCGGTTGCGCTGGCGCCCACCCCCGCACCGCCGGACGTTCCGGCGGCCCGGGGAACGTGGCACGAGCGGCGGCTCGCCACGGTGGCATCGGTGCTGGCCGACGCGCAGGCCCGGCGGGTCGTCGACTTCGGCTGCGGCAGCGGTCGCCTGATCGAGCTGCTCGCCCGGGCCGGGGCCGAGCGGCTGACCGGCATCGACCGCGACGCCGACGCCCTGGAACGGGCCCGGGGCCGGCTCGCGCGGGACCTTCCGGGGGCGACGTTCGAGCGCATCGCGTTACGGCACGGGCTGTTGTCGGCCTGGGACGACGTCTTGGCCGGGCACGATGCCGCGACGGCCGTGGAGGTCATCGAGCACCTGGACCCACCCGACCTCGCCGGGTTCATGGAGGTCGTGTTCGGCCGCTTGCGCCCGTCGGTGATCGTGCTGACGACGCCCAA
>Ga0209798_10001563_pt1 | contig 13747 bp, 13 predicted proteins | sample DOMMetBare3Fresh_FD_187475 | JGI IMG/M metagenome (GOLD analysis project Ga0209798, IMG submission 187475) | Wetland sediment microbial communities from St. Louis River estuary, USA, under dissolved organic matter induced mercury methylation -... | ecosystem: Environmental > Aquatic >...
CGCCGGTCTGGACCCGGCGGTCGTCGAGGCGCTGCGTGGCATCGTCGGCGGGCGGCACGTGCTCGTCTCGGACGGCGACGTCGAGGTGTACTCGCGGGACGCCACCCCGCTGTTCCGGGCCCGTCCGGACGCCGTCGTCCTGCCCGTGACGACGCAGGAGGTCAGCGCCGTCCTCACGCTCGCGACCCGGCTCGGGATCCCCGTGACCCCGCGCGGTGCGGGCTCCAACCTCGCCGCGGCGACGATCCCCGAGCACGGCGGGATCGTCCTGGTCCTCACCCGGATGAACACGGTCCTCGAGGTGAGCGGGGCCGAGCTGCTCGCCGTCGCCCAGGCCGGGGCGACGACCGCCGCGCTCGCCGACGCCGCCGCCGCGCAGGGGCTGCTCTACGCGCCGGACCCCGGCAGCCGCACGGTCTCCACGATCGCCGGCAACGTCGCGACGTGCGCAGGGGGGCTGCGCGGGCTCAAGTACGGCGTGACGCGCAACTACGTGCTCGGGCTCGAGGCGGTCCTGCCGACCGGCGAGGTGATCCGGACCGGCGGCCGGCTGTGGAAGGACGTCGCCGGGTACGACCTCACCCGGCTGCTCACCGGGTCCGAGGGCACGCTCGCCGTCATCACCGAGGTGACGGTCGGGCTGCTGCCGATGCCTGCGACCTCCGGCACCGGGGTGGCGTACTTCGGCTCGCTCTCGGACGCCGGCCGTGCCGTCGCGCAGATCATCGCGGACGGCGTCCTCCCGGCGACGCTGGAGTTCCTCGACAACCGCTGCATCAACGCGGTCGAGGACTTCGCCCGGCTCGGTCTCGACCGGGACGCCGGCGCGCTGCTGCTGTTCGGGGACGACGGCGCGCCGGACGTCGTGACGCGCTCGCTGGAGCGGATGAGCGGCACCTGCGACACGGTCGGAGCCCGCGGTGTGACGACGGCCCGCGACGTCACCGAGTCGCAGGCGCTCCTGACGGCCCGGCGCTGCTCGCTGCCGGCCCTCGCCCGGCTCGCGCCGGTGACGATGCTCGAGGACGTCACCGTCCCGCGGCCGCGGCTGGCCGAGATGGTGGACCGGATCGACGTGATCGCCACCCGGCACGACGTCGTCTGCGCGACGTTCGGGCACGCCGGCGACGGCAACCTGCACCCGACCATCGTGTTCGACCCCGCGGACGGCGACGTGCAGCAGCGCGCCGAGGCGGCGTTCGGCGAGATCTTCGCCGCGGCGATGGAGCTCGGCGGCACGATCACCGGCGAGCACGGCGTCGGGGCGGCCAAGCGGCCGTACCTGCGGGCCCGGCTCGGCGACGACCAGCTCGCCCTGCTGCGCCGGCTCAAGACGGCCTTCGACCCGGCCGGCATCCTCAACCCCGGGAAGCTGGGCTCGTGAACGCCGACCCGGCGGGTCCGGGCGGTCCCGGGGCGCACGCGCACCCACCGCCGGCGACCGGACCGGTCGCCGCGCGGGGGATCTTCGACGCCGGCCTGCTCTCGGCGTGCATCTCGTGCGGCTTCTGCCTGCCCGCGTGCCCGACGTACTCGTTGACGCGGGACGAGCGGTCGAGCCCGCGCGGGCGGATCACCCTCATGCGTGCGCTCGAGGAGGGCCGGCTCGACGTGGACGACCCCACCCTCGTCGAGCAGGCGTCGTTCTGCCTCGGCTGCCGGGCCTGCGAGACGGTCTGCCCGGCGGGCGTGCAGTACGGCGCGCTCTTCGAGCAGTGGCGCGACCACCAGTGGCGCGGCCGGCACGCACCGGTCCGGGCCCGCGCCGTCCGAGCGGCGATGCGCGTGAGACCGGCGCTCGCAGCGGCGGGCCGGCTCCGGGGGGCGGCCCGGCCCACCGGGTCGGCCGACCCCGGGAAGGTGCACCTCATGCTCGGCTGCGCCGAGCGGGCGCTGTTCCCCGGGGTGTCGCGGGCCGTCCTCGAGCTCGTGCCCGGGGTGGTCGACGTCCCGTCCGGGCAGGGCTGCTGCGGGGCGTTGCACGGCCACAACGGTGACTCGGCCGAGGGCGCGCGGCTGGCGACCGCGCTCGGCACGACGATGCCCGGCACCGTCCTGGTCACCGCGGGTGGCTGCGCGACCCACCTCGCGCACGTTCTCGGCCGGGACCGGGTGCGCGAGCTGTCGGAGTACCTCCTCGAGCGCTGGGACGCCGACCCCGGCGCGGCGCCCGCCCTCGGCGAGGTGCGCGTCGGCGGCCGCCGGGCCCGGGTCGGCCTGCAGGACTCGTGCCACCTGCGTAACGGCCTCGGGGTCACCCGCCCGCCGCGCGAGCTCGTCAGCCGGGTCGCGGAGTACGTCGAGCTGCCGTCGGCCGGGCGGTGCTGCGGGTCGGCCGGCACCTACGCGATGCTGCGCCCGGCGGACTCGCGCGCGGTGCTCGACCTCCACCTCGACGAGATCGAGGCGGCCGACCTGGACCACGTCGTCGTCGTCAACGTCGTCTGCCAGAAGCAGCTCGTCGAGGGCCTGCGCCGGCGCCGGTCAGGCACGACCGTCCTGCACCTCGCCGAGCTGCTCGCGGCCGCCGCCGGCGCGGCCTGACCCACCATCACCGCGGCCCGGACCGTCCGGTGCGTGCGTGGTAGACATGCCGGCGGACGTGGATGTTCCGGCGACGGGCGGAGAGGTGCGCGGTGGCGCGGTACGGCGCGATGTTCGGTCCTGACTACACGTTCCTCGGGGTACCGATGTGCGACCTCGACGACGAGTCGACGTGGGCGCAGGCCCACGCCGTCGTCGTCGGCGCCCCGTTCGACGGCGGCACGTCCAACCGGGCCGGCGCCCGGTTCGGGCCGCGCGCGATCCGCGCCGCCTGCTACCTCGGGCACGACGGGTCGCGGCCGTCGATGGCGCTGCGGACCGACGGCCTGCTGGACCTCGCCGTCGTCGACATGGGCGACGTCGAGATGTACAGCGGCGACATCGCGCGCTCGCTCGACGCGCTCGACCAGGTCGTGACCCGGGTCGCGACGGCGGGCAAGATCCCCGTCGTCCTCGGCGGCGACCACTCGATCGCGTTGCCGGACGTCACCGGCTGCGCGCGGGCCGTGGGCTGGGGCCGGGTCAGCGTCGTCCACTTCGACGCGCACGCCGACACCGGCGACCTGGAGTTCGGCGCGCTGCTCGGGCACGGCCAGCCGATGCGCCGGCTCATCGAGTCGGGGGCCGCGCGCGGTGACCGGTTCCTCCAGATCGGCCTGCGCGGCTACTGGCCCGGGCCCGAGACGCTCGGCTGGATGGCCGAGCAGGGCATGCGGTCCTACGAGATGACCGAGATCGTCCACCGCGGGCTCGACGCGTGCCTCACCGAGGCGTTCGGGATCGCGACCGACGAGTGCGAGGGCGTGTTCCTGTCGGTCGACGTCGACGTCGTCGACCCGGGGATGGCGCCCGGGACGGGGACGCCCGAGCCCGGCGGGTTCACCAGCCGCCAGCTGCTGGACGCCGTCCGGCGGGTCTGTCTCGAGCTCCCGGTCGTCGGGCTCGACGTCGTCGAGGTGTCGCCCGACCACGACCACGCCGACATCACCGCGATGCTCGGCAGCCGCGTCGTCCTCGAGGCGCTGTCCGGGATCGCCCGCAGGCGCGCGGTCGAGGCCGGCACGATGCCGCCCTTCGACCCCGCGCAGCCGCTGCTCGACGGCCGCTGAGCCGGGCCGGCGCCGGATCGGGTCAGGTGACGAGCGCCCGGTGGTGGTGCCGGCGCCGTCCCCTGACGAGGTAGGCGATCGGCCCGACCGGCTGGATGAGCAGCACGGGCCACCAGCGGGCCTTGACCCCGTTGACCTCGGTGCGCGGCCGGAACCACAGGTCGACGGCCGCGGTCGCCGTGAGCGCGACCTCGGTCGAGGCGAGAGTGAGCACCGCGGCCTGCTGCCACGGCCGTAGGTCCGACCACCGTCGCGCGCCCCGCCTCGTGCTCATCGCGCCCACCGCCTCCTCGTGCCCGTCCGGGACACCTCCAGGGTCGACCGCCGCGGGGGCGCGGTCGAGGGGCACAGGTCCCTACAGTTCGGTCATGGCGACCACGGAGCTGACGGACACGGAGGCGCGCGTGCTCGAGGCGGTCGACGACGCCGCCCGCGCCGGAGGGCTCGTCGCCGACCTCACCGAGCTCATCGGCATCCCGAGCGTCACAGGGACCTCGGCCGAGGCCGACGCCCAGCGCTGGGTCGCCGACCGGCTCACCCGGCTCGGGGCCGAGGTCGACTTCTGGAGCATGGACGTCGCGAGGCTCTGCGCGCAGGACGGCTTCCCCGGCAGCGAGGCCGCCCGCGACGAGGCCTGGGGGCTCGTCGGCACCGTCCCCGGCGGGTCCGGGGCCGGGTTCGGGTCTGCGGCGCCGGCTGCGACCGCCGACCCCGACGCGCCGACGCTCGTGCTCCAGGGCCACGTCGACGTCGTCCCGGCGGGCGACCGCGCGACATGGGGCGGCGCCGACCCGTTCACCGCCCGCCTGGTCGACACCGCTGACGGGCCGTCGGTGATGGGTCGCGGTGCGTGCGACATGAAGGCCGGCGTCGTCGCGACGCTCGCCGTCCTCGAGGCGCTGCGGACGGCGGGGGTCCGGCTGCGTGGGAGCCTCGCCGTGCACAGCGTCGTCAGCGAGGAGGACGGCGGGCTCGGCGCGTTCGGCACACTGGCCCGTGGGCACACCGGTGACGCTTGCGTCATCCCCGAGCCGACGAGCCGCCGGATCGTCACCGCGACCGCCGGGGCACTCACCTTCCGGCTCGACGTGCCGGGCAAGGCGGCCCACGGCTCGTCGCGCTCCGAGGGGGTCAGCGCCGTCGAGGCCTTCGCGGGCGTCCATCGCGCGCTGCTCGACCTCGAGCGCGAGCGCAGCCGCGACGTCGACCCGCTCATGGCCGGCTACCAGATCGCCTACCCCCTGTCGATCGGCGTCGTCCGGGCCGGTGACTGGCCGAGCACGGTCCCCGACGCGCTCGTCGCCGAGGGACGCTACGGCGTCCGGCTCGACGAGACCCCGGACGACGCGCGGGCGGCCTTCGAGGCGCGCGTCGCCGACGCCTGCCGACGCGACCCCTGGCTGCGCGACCACCCGGTCACCGTCACCTGGTGGGGCGGCCAGTTCGCGAGCGGGCGGCTGCCGGCCGGGCACGGTCTGCTCCACCTGGCGCAGCGGGCCTGGGCCGACGCGACCGGCGAGCCCGAGCCCGCGCCGCGGGGCGCCCCGTACGGCAGCGACCTGCGGCTCTACGCGGCGGCCGGGATCCCGACGCTCCACGTGGGGCCGGGGGACGTCCGGCTGGCGCACGCCGCACGCGAGTCCGTGCCCGTGGCGGACCTGCACGCGGTCACGCGGTCGCTCGCGCTCATGGTCGTCCGGTACTGCGGCACGCGCTGACCCGAGGCCGGACGCCACCGGCCGACCTCACGCAGCGGGGTCGACCGAGGATGTGGTGGCATGGGGCGGTGAACCGGGACGGCGACGCACCGCAGCCCGTCTTCTTCGACACCCCGCTCAGCTGGCGCGCCTGGCTCGCAGAGCACCACACGACGGCGGCCGAGCTGCTCGTCGGCTTCCACAAGCGTGGCACCGGGCGGCCGTCGCTCACGTGGCCGGAGTCGGTCGAGGAGGCGCTCTGCTTCGGCTGGATCGACGGTGTCCGGCGCAGCCTGGGACCGGAGGCCTACACGATCCGGTTCACCCCCCGCCGCCGTGGCAGCCACTGGAGCCGGGTCAACGTCGACCTCGTCGCCCGGCTCGAGGCTGAGGGCCGGATGTCGGACGCCGGCCGGGCGGCGTTCGAGGCCCGCTCGCCGGACCGGACGGCGCAGGCGGCGTACGAACGGACCTCGGACGCCGTCCTGGAGCCCGAGCACGAGACGCTCCTGCGCGCGGACTCCGTCGCGTGGGCGTGGTTCACCGCCGCTGCCCCGTCGTACCGGCGGACCGCGGTGCACTGGGTCACGAGCGCGAAGCGTCCGCAGACCCGGCTCAAGCGGCTGACGACCCTGATCGAGTGCTCCCGGCAGGGTCGTCGCATCCCGCCGCTCGCGCTGTAGGTGGGCGCAGTGGTCTACGCCTTCGGGCCGCCCGCGACGTAGACGACCTGGCCCGACACGAACGACGCCTCGTCCCGGACGAAGAAGGCCACCGTCGCGGCGATGTCCTCCGGCGCGCCGACCCGGCCGACCGGGATCTGGTCCGCAGCGCCGGCGAGGAAGTCCTCCCACGGGACGCCGACCCGTTCGGCGGTCGCCTTCGTCATGTCGGTCGCGATGAAGCCGGGCGCGATCGCGTTCACGGTGACGCCGAAGCGGCCGAGCTCGATCGCGAGCGTCTTGGTGAACCCCTGCAGGCCCGCCTTCGCGGCGGCGTAGTTCGCCTGGCCGCGGTTGCCGAGCGCCGAGGTGCTCGACAGGTTGACGATCCGGCCCCACCGCGCGTCGCTCATGTGCTTCTGGACGGCGCGGCTCATGAGGAACGCGCCGCGCAGATGGACGGCCATCACCGAGTCCCAGTCGTCCTCGGTCATCTTGAACAGCAGGTTGTCGCGGGTGATCCCCGCGTTGTTGACGAGCACCGTCGGCGGCCCGAGCGTCTCTGCGACCCGCCGGACGGCGACCGAGACCGCTGCGGCGTCGGCGACGTCCACGCCGACCGCGAGTCCGCGCCCGCCGGCGGACTCGATCACCGTCACCGTGCCGGCGCAGGCCGCCTCGTCGAGGTCGAGCACCCCGACGGCGAACCCGTCGCGCGCGAGCCGGGCGGCAACGGCCGCGCCGATGCCTCGTGCCGCGCCGGTGACGATCGCGACCCGGCCGGCCGGTGCGGCCGGCGTGGACGAGGACTGGCTCATCGGACGTGCTCCCTTGTTCGCCGGTGACCGCGCCCGAGGCGGCCGCACCGTTCTACCGTCTCTCCCGTTCTACCGTTCCACCGGGCCTACCCGACCACGGTTCCCCCCGACCGGGCGACCCGGCCGGCGTGACCCCCGCCACTGCCCGCCGTCCGGGACGAGGGTCGCGAGCAGCCAGTCGACGAGCCGTGCGGCGTTCGCGTGCGCCTGCTCCTCTGACACCCGCCAGCCGGCGAGCAGCGACTCGGGGGTCAGCCCGGCGGGCAGGTGCTCGGGGCCGAGCCGAGTCCAGCCCTCGATGAGGTCGTGGTCGGCCTCGGGATGGAACTGCAGCCCGACGGCGCGGCCGCGGCGGAACAGCTGGACCGCGTGGTCCGTGCGCCCGAGCACGTCGACGTCGTCGGGCAGGACGACGCGGTCCTCGTGCCAGGTGAACCAGGGGCCGGCCGGCACCGCGTCCGACACGGCGTCCGTCCGGTCGATCAGGACGGCGCCGATCTCCGTCACCGGAGCCCGCTCGACCCGGCCGCCGAGCGCCTCGGCGAGCAGCTGCGCGCCGAAGCAGACGCCGACGAAGGGGACGTCGTCCGCGAGCGCGTCTCGGATGAGGTCGAGCTCCGGCTCGACCCACGACCGCACCGACGTGTCGTAGACGTTCGCGAACGACCCGAACGAGACGACGAGGTCGACGCCGTCGAGCGGCGGGAACGCGGTGTCCGGCGGCGACCCGTCGGCCGCGAGCACGACGTGCTGCGTGACGTCGACGCCGCGCTCGACGAGCAGCCGGCCGAGGACGGCCGGCGCGGCCGCCTCCTCGTGGCAGATCAGCAGGGCTCTCACCGGGCCGAGTGTCGCGGGTCGGAGCCACCGCGTGCACCCCCTGTGGACGACGGACGCACGGAGCCCGGGCGGGGACTCGACGTCGTCCGGCCCGCGCTGTCGGACCTCACCGGACCGCCGACCCTCGATCTGGCGCGGTTGGCCCTGTCGCGGCCAGGGCCCGATCCCGCAGGATGGCGCCCGTGACCGACGTGGACGACACCGCCGTCTGCGACCTGCCGGCCGTCGAGCAGGCCGCTCTCCTGCGCTCCCGGCAGCTGTCGGCGCGCGAGCTCCTCGCGGCGCACCGGCTGCGGGTCGAGGCGCTCGACGGCGTCGTCAACGCCGTCGTCACGCGCACCTGGGAGCGCGCCGAGGCCGAGGCCGCCGGCTGCGACGAGGATGCCGCACGCGGCGACTGGCGAGGTCCGCTCCACGGTCTCGTGCTCGCGCACAAGGACCTCAACGACACCGCCGGGATCAGGACGACGTACGGCTCGCCCGTCTTCGCCGACCACGTGCCGGACGTCGACCACCCCGTCGTCGCGCGGCTCGTCGCTGCGGGCGTCGTCACGATCGGCAAGACGAACACCCCGGAGTTCGGGGCCGGCTCGCACACCTTCAACCCGGTCTTCGGTGTCACCCGCAACCCGTGGGCACCCGCGCTGTCGGCAGGCGGCTCGAGCGGCGGCGCGGCCGCCGCCGTCGCCGTCGGCATGCTCTCGCTCGCCGACGGCTCGGACGTCGGCGGCTCGCTGCGCAACCCGCCCGGCTTCTGCGGGGTCGTGGGTCTGCGGCCGTCGGTCGGCCGGGTGCCGAACACGGGGCCGGGCCACCAGCACCACCGGATGCCCACCCACGGGCCGATCGGGCGCTGCGTGGACGACGTCGCGCTGGGGCTGTCGGTGATGGCCGGGCCCGACCCGCGAGCCCTGCTCGCCCTGCCCGAGCCGGGCGCGACGTTCGCGCCGCCGCTCGAGCCGCTCCGGGCGCTCGCGGCGGCCGCAGCGACCGAGCGGACGGGCCGGCGGCTGCGGGTGGCGCTCAGCCTCGACCTCGGCGGGCTGCCCGTCGACCCGGCGGTGCGGCTCGCCGTGCGGGCCGCCGCCGACACCCTCGCGGTCCTCGGCTGGGAGGTCGAGGAGGCCGACCCGCCGCTCGACGGCGCGGACGAGTGCTTCGCCGCGCTCCGCGCCTTCATGTACGCGAGCGACCTCGGGCGCCGGCTCGGGCCGGACGACGTGGGACGGCTCAAGGAGACGGTGCAACTCGAGATCCGCGAGGGTCTGTCGATCCGGACGACGGACGTCGCGGACGCCTTCGCCGCGGAGACCCTTCTCGCGCAACGGGTCGCGCAGTTCTTCGAGCGCTTCGACGTGCTGCTCGCGCCGACCGCGCAGGTGCTGCCGTTCCCGGTCGAGCACGAGTGGGTGACGGTCGTCGACGGCGTCCCCATGCAGCGCTACACGGACTGGATGCGGTCGTGCTCGCGGGTGACGGTGCTCGGGGTGCCGGCGCTGTCGCTGCCCGCCGGGTGCGCGCAGACCCCGGACGGCACGCACGTGCCGGTCGGCCTGCAGCTCGCCGCCCGGCCCGGCGCGGACCTGTTCCTCCTGCGGGTGGCGAAGGCCGCCGAGGAGGCGCTCGGCCGGCTCGGGACCCCGCCGCTCGCCCCTCTCATGCCCGCCCGGTCGTCCTCTGGTGGCGAAGGGGCCCTACGAGCGCCGCCGTAGGGCCCCTTCGCCACCAGAGGACGCGTCCGGGTGGGCGCGTCTCCACGCGTCCCGGGCGGGCGCCTCCACGCGTCCGGATGGGCGCCCTGGTGCGGCGGGTGCTGCCCGGGCTCGTAGGGTGGTCCCGGCCGTGGACCGCGGGGACTCCGTGTGCGGCTGTGCGTGGGAGGCAGGGGAGTTGGCCGAGAAGTGGCGGCGGTGCGCCAAGTGCCGCAAGGTCAAGACGGTCGAGGACTACGACGGCGACGAGCAGACGTGCCGTGCGTGCCGGGCGGCGCCGGTCCGCAAGCCGCCCACCCGGGCCGCGAACGCGGTGACGACCCGACGGGTGTCCGTCGACACCGGTGACGCCGCTGCGGCCGGCGAGCCGGCCGGGCGGTCCGCGACGTCCGCGTCGTCGTCCGCCGCGACGTCCGCGTCGTCGGGGCCGGCCGTCCGCACGGTCGCCCCGCGCGACCTGCGCGGCCGCGGCGACCACGAGGTGCGCGCCCGCCGCGCGCGGGTCCGTGCGCTCGACCGGCTGGCCGAGGAGTACCCGCAGGACTTCGCCCGCCTGCTGTCCGAGGAGCGGCGCAGCGAGGGGCTGACCTGAGTTGGACGTCGCGGGATCCGTCGCCCTCGTGACCGGGGCCGCCTCGGGGCTCGGTCTGGCGACCGCCCGGCGGCTCACCGCCGCCGGCGCCCGGGTCGTCGTCGTCGACCTGCCGACCTCGGACGGCGCTGGCGTCGCCGCGAGCCTCGAGGGCGCGGTCTTCGCGCCTGCCGACGTCACCGACGAGGCCGGGATGACTGCGGCCGTCGAGCACGCCGTGGCGCTCGGCCCGCTCCGGGTCGCCGTCTCGTGCGCTGGCATCGGCCCGGCGAGCCGGACGCTCGGCAGGTCCGGACCGCACCCGCTCGACCTCTTCACGAAGGTCGTCCAGGTCAACCTCGTCGGGACGTTCAACGTCATCCGGCTCGCCGCGCAGGCGATCGCGGCGAACGAGCCCGTCGGCGGCCCGGACGGCGAGGAACGCGGCGTGCTCGTCAACACCGCCTCGGTCGCGGCGTTCGACGGGCAGATCGGCCAGGCGGCCTACGCGGCGTCCAAGGGCGGCATCGTCGGGCTCACGCTGCCGGTGGCGCGTGACCTCGCGGGGCTGAGGATCCGCGTCGTGACCATCGCCCCGGGTCTGTTCCGGACGCCGCTGCTCGCCGGGCTGCCGCAGGACGTCCAGGACTCCCTCGGCGCCCAGGTGCCGCACCCCAGCCGGCTCGGCCGGCCCGAGGAGTACGCCGCCCTCGTCGAGCACGTCGTCGCCAACCCGATGCTCAACGGCGAGACGATCCGGCTCGACGGCGCGATCCGGATGGCACCGCGCTGACGCGTCCTCGGGCGTCCGTCGTGCCGGACGCCGGGGGACGGCACGGGGGACGGCTCCGGGGCCGACGGCGCCGCGGTCGTGCGAGAGTGAAACGGTGACCGACGCACCCGTCATCGCCTCGACCGCGGTCGCCGACGAGCGGCGCCTGCGTGACCTGCGCCGGATGAAGACCGTCGCGCTCGCCCTCCTCGGCCTCGCCGCGGTCGTCTACGCGCTGACCGTCGGCCGGGACGGTGGCTGGGCCTGGCTCAACGCCGCCGCCGAGGCCGCGATGGTCGGCGCGCTCGCCGACTGGTTCGCCGTCACCGCGCTCTTCCGCCACCCGCTCGGGCTGCCGATCCCGCACACCGCGCTCATCCCGACCCGCAAGGACGCCCTGGGCCGCAGTCTCCAGGAGTTCGTCGCGGAGAACTTCCTCGCGGAGCGGGTCGTCCGCGACCGGGTCGCCCGGGCGGCGATCGCGCGCCGGTTCGGAGCCTGGCTCGCGCAGGACGCGCACGCCGAGCGGGTCACCGCCGAGCTCGCGACCGCGACCCGGGGGGCGCTCCACGTGCTGCGCGACGACGAGGTCGTGAGCCTGCTCCAGGAGGTCGTCCTCAAACCGGTCATGGCCCGTCCGTGGGGACCACCGGCCGGGCGCCTGCTGGACCGGATCGTCGCGGACGGCGCGCACCACCGCCTCGTCGACCTGGGCGTCGTCGAGCTCCACGCGTGGCTGAGCGAGCACGACGACCTCGTCACCCAGCTCGTCCTCGACCGCGCCCCGGTCTGGACGCCGGGTTGGCTCGACGAGCGCGTCGCCCGCCGCGCGTACGTCGAGGCGCTCAAGTGGGTCGTCGACGTCCGGGACGACCCGCGGCACCGCGCCAGGCTCGCCCTCGACGACGCGCTGGGCCGCTTCGCCAAGGACCTGCAGACCGACGTCGCGACGATCGAGCGCGCCGAGGCCCTCAAGGAGCGGGTCGTCGAGCACCCCGGGGTCCGGGACGGCATCGAGCAGCTCTGGGCGACCGCCCGCACCGTGCTCGTCGAGGCGACCGAGGACCCCGACAGCGACCTGCGGCAGCGGGCCAAGGCGGGGCTGCTCGCGTTCGGCCGCCGGCTCGGGAGCGACACCGTCCTGCAGGGCAAGGTCGACACCTACGTCGAGGACGCCGTCGGGCATGTCGTCGCGACGTACAGCAGCGAGCTGTCCTCGCTCATCTCCGAGACGGTCGAGCGCTGGGACGGCGAGGAGGCCTCCCGCCGCATCGAGCTCCACGTCGGTCGCGACCTGCAGTTCATCCGGATCAACGGCACCGTCGTCGGCGCCCTCGCCGGTCTGGCGATCCACGCGCTCTCGGTGCTCAGCGGCCGGGTGTGAGGTGCGGTGGCTTCGGCGACCAGCACGTCGTGGCTCGTGCCCGGCCCGGTGTCGGGGAGGATCGCTGCGTGAGCGAACCCGACGTCGAGATCTGGGTGGTCCGGCACGGACCGACGCGGTGGAGCAGCGTCGGAAGGCACACGGGTCGCAGTGACATCCCGCTGACGCCCGAGGGCGAGCGGGAGGCCGTCGCGCTGCGTGAGCGCCTCGACGGGGTGGCGTTCGACGTGCGCGTGGTCTCGCCCCTGCTGCGGGCCCGGCGCACGGCCGAGCTCGCGGGCGTCGTCGACCCGGAGGTCGAACCGCGGGTGCGGGAGTGGGACTACGGCGACTTCGAGGGTCTGACCCGGGCCGAGATCGTCGAGCGCCTCGGCGTCGCGCACTGGTCGCCCTGGGAGGACGAGGTCGTCGGAGGGGAGGCGCTGGCCGACGTGGCCGCCCGCGCGGACGAGGTCGCCGCGCTGTTGCGCGAGCGGACCCGGGAGCGCGCGCTCGTCGTCGCGCACGGGCACTTCCTGCGGATCCTCGCCGCGCGCTGGTGCCGCCTCGACCCCGGGGCCGGGCAGCACCTCGAGCTCGAACCGGCCAGGATCAGCGTCCTCGGCGTCGACCGGGGCACGCCGACGATCCGCTCCTGGAACGGCTGACAGCCGGCTGGGGCCAGAGGCGGGCCGGGCGGCTCGACCCCACCCCCCGCGCGGCCGGCCCCGACGCGGTCGTCAGGATGGGCCGGTGACCACGGTCCGCCGACTGCATGCCGACCAGCGGGACGCCGCGCTCGCGACGGTCGTCGCGGCCTTCCGCGCCGATCCGCTGCTGCGCTGGTGGTTCCCGGACGACGCGACGTACGACGTGCTGGCCTCCCGGTTCTTCGGCGTCCTGCTCGACACCCGGCTCGAGGGTGGCGAGGTCTGGGTCGTGGGCCCGGCCCACGGGGCCGGCGACGAGGACGCCGCCGGCGTCGTGGCCGCCGTGTCGATGTGGGTCCCGCCGGGTGGCAACCTGCTCGGCCCGGACGTCGCGTCGGCGCGCTACGGGGAGGTCGTCGGCGGCCTGCCCGCGCCGAGCGCGGAACGGATCGCCGCGACCGACGAGGTGGTCGACGTGCTGATCCCGGTCGACCCGCACTGGTATCTCGGCGTCCTGGCGACCCACCCGGACCATCGCGGTTGCGGCCTCGGCACGGTGGTCTGCGAGCCGGTGTTCGCCGCCGCCGACCGTGCCGGCGTCCCGATCGTCCTGGAGACCGCGAACCCCCGGAACGTCGGCTACTACACGCGCCGCGGTTTCGCGGTGCTCCAGCAGGCCTCGCTCGATCCGGAGCCGGACGCGGCCGACGACCGCGGGGAGCCCCTGACGATGCGCATCATGCTGCGGGCGCCGCGCGCGGGCGGCGTGCCGTAGGGCGCAGCGCCGGACCTGCGCTGCCCGTACCGCACACCGGTCCGCACGTCGGTCCGCACGCCGGTCCGCACGTCGTCAGGCGGCCTCGAGACCCTCACGCAGCCGACGCAGCGCCTTGGTGATCAGCCGCGACACCTGCATCTGCGTCACGCCGACGTCCTCGGCGATCTGCTGCTGGGTCCAGCCGTTGAAGTAGCGCAGCGCGAGGATGCGCCGGTCGCGCGGCGACAGCCG
>Ga0209798_10001564_pt1 | contig 13747 bp, 13 predicted proteins | sample DOMMetBare3Fresh_FD_187475 | JGI IMG/M metagenome (GOLD analysis project Ga0209798, IMG submission 187475) | Wetland sediment microbial communities from St. Louis River estuary, USA, under dissolved organic matter induced mercury methylation -... | ecosystem: Environmental > Aquatic >...
GGCCGTATTGGCTTTTTGGGCCGATATGACACGACTGCCGGGCCACTGGGCGCCACGGTCGCTGCCAGTAAATGCCACCGCGCAAACAACACCATCCCTATTGACCACGGTGCCCCACATCTCTAAACCGAAACCACCATTAGGTTTATCTTGTGCGTCGGTTAAGGCAGCTTTTAATGCTCCATGAGTGGGTAAGTTCTTACAAGGGAATCTTGATGAGTTATCTGAATCTGCCAAAGCGATTGTCGAAGCAATCGCTAAGCAACCTATAAGTGCCAAATTAACAATTGTTTTTTTCATATTTTTTCTCTTTTAAATGTGAAGTTAAAATAAGTTATATGCAAATCTAAACGGGCAAAACTGGTTTTTTAATGCCGGAAAGCTGGGGCATGAAAAACTTTATTTGCGCATGCTTTGGCCCTGACGAAGTTGACATGCTTATATGAATCAAGCAAAACCAATATCGACAATGGCATCATCCTGATTGCCTTTCAATTTTCCAGTAACTCCGCAAGTACTGCATTTAATAGGCCATTATTATTATTTTCTTAATGAAATAATAACTTATACTAGTCTATAGTTGCTGGGCCATGTTTTTACGTTCCTAATGATAAAAGGGACCGTAAAATAGTCCGACAATACATGTTTGCATATAAGCCTGTTCTCTTGCTCCATTATTTGATCATTTATTGCATTATCAATAAATTACAGTATTTCTGGTTTGAATTCGAACTGTAAAGCTTATTGACAGCATGCTGATGATCCCTCCCTGGAAATCCTAATTTTATATAGACTTCCGGAGCCAAAACCACATAGACTATCCGGAAATGGCATTCTACGATATCTACCCCAACGTAGACAATACTTGTAGACATTGTTTTAAACAACACGGTTTTTGATTCAACTGGATACCCGATTTTTCTGTCCAATTGAAAGTTGAAATTGGGTTTTCATGCCAATCAATCTGGATACAGCACAAACCATGTTCGGTTTGTAACTATCATTTCCCCTGTGTTAGTATCTATAAATCGTATTATCGGGTATAGCTATCCAGCATGCTATGTCATTCCGAGCAAAACGAGAGATCGTAAGCTTTGAAAGCATGAATCAGGGTTCAGTATTTCTCCTGCCGTCGAAATGACAGACTAATCGAGCCTCCTGCAACGTCAGAATGAATAGTTATATCCCTCACATTTCAAATTTCTGCATTGCTGATGAAGATTTGGCCAAGGTTTCGGCAGCACGGATGCTGTCGAAAGCCTCCAAAGACGGATTCAAGGCGTCCTTGGACGAACTCTCAGTGCCGGAATTTCACGTGCAATAAGTAAACTAGGGGTTTTAATTTTATTTTTTGGAGTTATCGATGAACAAGCTGACCAAAATTCTGCTGCTATTTTTATTGTTCTTTTTCACGCCTTATCTGGCCATGGCGCACAGCTATCCTGCCAAAATCGGCGAAAAACTTGGGGTTGGCATTGCCAATGTCGTGACCGGCCCAATGGAAATTCCTAAAACCGTGACGATAACAAGCCGTGCGCACGGCGTCGGCTACGGCTTGACGGCAGGATTTATGACCGGGATAGTGCACATGCTGGGGCGCACCTTATCGGGAGCCCTGGATTTGGCGACGTTCATGATTCCCACCAGACCTATCGTGAGACCGGATTTGATTTGGAAAAATTTCGATGTGGAAACCAGCTACAATCCTTATTGGCAAATGCGCTGACCTTATAGGCTTTCATTTGGCCCATTGCACTGCAAATTTCGGTTGCTCGATTCCTCTCAGGCACCTTCAACGGGGAATTACAGTGCCAAAATTTGCATTGCGGGGAGTTTGAAATTCCATAAGGGGGGATAACATCTGTTATCCTGCGGTTCATGATGCCGGTTTTTTAATCCTTTCGCCCCAACCTTTCCGGTTACTGCTGAAGCGCACGATGCGGAGGTGCGCGTGGTGCCAAGCACTTCCAAAAACCATAAGCTATGCCCGGTCTACAGGAAATGCCAAAACCTCACTAATGTTGGCGCTTCCGGTTAACAGCATCAATAAACGATCCAGTCCTATCGCCATGCCCGAACATTCCGGCAAGCCCGCTTTAAGAGCCTCAATAAGATGACCATCCTTAACGGCGACTGACCGCTTTCCTGTCTGTCTGATCGTTATTTCCTGATCGAAACGATTTTCCTGCTCGACAGCATCAGTCAGTTCGAAATAGCCATTACCCAATTCAATGCCATTCAGGAAGACTTCGACGCGATCGGTAAGGCACGGGTTGTGTTTATTGATTCTTGCCAAAGATGACTGGCAGGCGGGGTAACCATAGACCATGCATAATGCATTGTCGCCCAGCCTGGGTTGAACCTTGTGACTGAATAGCAAATCCAGCCAGAGCACATGATCATGGCCGCAAAGATTGACGGCATCCGGCAACTGATTGGCAAGCGCGTAATTACAATAATCCTGGTAGGCAAACTTCAGGGGATTAAGGCCGGTATAACGTTCAAATATATCCTGGTAGCTGAAACGCTGACTCTGATGCAAGGAGAGGTGGCCATCGCACAAAAACCCAATCAGTTCGGCGATTTCATCCATTAACTGAGGCAACGAAAATCCGACCCGATACCATTCCAGCATCGTGAATTCGGGATTATGGTAACGGCCGGTTTCGCCATTTCTGAAGGCTTTGCAGATTTGAAAAATCGAGCCGCTGCCAGCTGCCAGCAGCCGTTTCATCGCATTTTCCGGCGATGTTTGTAAAAACAGGGTCTGCCGCGAAGGCGGCAAACACAAGGTGGTGGTGAAAAAATCCAGATTCGGATCGGTTCCGCTGCCATGGCTTAGCAGCGGTGTTTCCACCTCAAGAACGTCCCGGTCTATAAAGAATTTTCGAATCGCTTGAAGCATACGCGCTCTTGCGCGCAACTTTTCCAGCGAACAGGCGGGCTGCCAGTCAACTGTCACTAGTCTTTAACACGTGAGACATATTCGCCGGTGCGTGTATCGACTTTAATGACTTCGCCAGTTTGAACAAACAAAGGCACGCGAACTACGGCGCCTGTCTCGAGAGTCGCCGGTTTGCCGCCGCCACCGGAGGTATCGCCACGCACGCCGGGATCGGTTTCGGTAATGGTCAGTTCGACAAAATTGGCCGGTGTTACCGAAAGTGGCACATCATTCCATAAAGTGACTGTGCAGGGATCCTGATCCTTCAGCCAGTTAACGGCTTCCCCGACGGCTTTTTCATCGGCCTGATACTGTTCAAAGGTATCCGGCACCATGAAATGCCTGAATTGGCCGTCGTTATAAAGATATTGCATACCAACATCGACCACGTCAGCACCTTCAAGGCTGTCCCCCGATTTAAAGGTTCTTTCAATGACACGGCCCGTTTTCAGGTTTCTGATTTTAACCCGGTTAAAGGCCTGGCCTTTACCGGGCTTGACGAATTCATTTTCGACAATCGCACACGGGTCATTATCCAGCATGACTTTTAAACCGGCTTTAAACTCATTGGTACTATAACTGGCCATTTTATCCTCAAGACGACAAACAATAATTAAACCGCAACATTATAATAGACGCCCGAAACGATAGAAACCTTAAATCATCCATTTCATGTCCGATCAGCAAAGCGAAACACAGCATTTCAGTCGAAACTGGCAGCAGCAGCTTGCCGAGGCCTTTAACACCATTGACGATTTATGCCGTTATTTAGAAATATCGCCGCTTGATTTGCCGGTTTCGTCTGCAGCGGCCGGCAATTTCCCGTTAAAAGTTCCGCTGAGTTTTGCCGCGTCAATGGAAAAAGGCAATCCCAACGATCCTTTATTAAGACAGGTGTTGCCCGTAAACGATGAAATGATTAGCTATCCCGGTTTTAGCAATGACCCGGTAGGGGACATACCTGCCGCTGCACGGGCCGGCATTCTACACAAATATCACGGCCGTGTATTGCTGATCAATACCGGCAGTTGCGCGATTCATTGCCGGTATTGTTTCCGCAGGAATTTTCCCTATTCCGAACTGCAACTCGGCAGGCAAAAAGAAAAAGCGGCGATGAACTACATCCGCAGCGATGCCGGCATATCGGAAGTCATTTTAAGCGGCGGCGACCCATTGCTTTTGGCCGATGACCGATTGAAAGATCTGCTACAGCAAATCTGCGCTATCGGCCATATAAAACGCATCCGCATACACAGCCGCCTGCCGATTGTTCTTCCAGCACGCATCACTGAGGAATTTGTTGGTGCAGTGTCATCCGGCAGCGTCCAAGTCGTACTGGTCGTGCATTGCAATCATGCCAATGAAATCAACAGCCGGGTGATTTCGGTCCTTGAGCGTCTGAAAAACTGTGGTGTTGCCCTCTTCAATCAAGCCGTCTTATTACGTGGTGTCAATGACAATGCCGCTATTTTATGCGCCTTGAGCGAAAAACTTTTTGCCCATGGTGTTATTCCGTATTACCTGCATGTGCTGGATAAAGCGTCAGGAACCGGACATTTCGAGGTTTCTGAACCGGAAGCACTGGCGTTAATCGAACAAGTCCAGGCTGTTCTACCCGGTTACCTGGTGCCTAAATTGGTAAAAGAGACTGCGGGGGCATCTTCCAAGGAATATGTATGCAAGTGATTATTATGCTTTTATGCCAACCCGGACAAGCTGGAACCAAAATGGGTAAACTAATCCTCACGGCAGGGTTTTGCTCCGAGAGCCTGGTGGGCTTGGCAATACAGCTAACAAACGTTATAAGAATGAGCTTCAGGGCGTGCTTTCCTGCTATGACTGACTTGTCATTACAGGAACCTTGCCGACGCTTGCCAGGCAAACGGTCATCGCCGTTAAAGCCAAAAAACCTTCGTTTATCTGGCAATGACCGGGTTGATGCTCAGATGGCTGGCTAAAACCATTTTTCAGATGGTTTGTCAGATAATTACCGGCTAAAAGTTGACGGTAACACTCTTGGCTCTATAGGATATGTGCTAAGGTTAGCATCCCTTGAAATCAATTAGTTGAGTTCTTGTAACTTTTCAGCATATTTTTTCATTCCGGGCAAAGCGAGGAATCTTAAGGCACACCCGTATTCCAGCGCTTAAAAGATTTCTCCCGCTGGATGAAATGACAGTAAAATCCAGCTTTTTGCAAAAGACGCTGAATAGTTACTTATTTTTTTAATCAAGACCGAGAAATGGGAGCAAAACGATGCATGTCACTTATGAACAAGCAGAGATAGCCGTAGCTGCAGCGATCGCCGAGTCAAAAAAGCTGGATACACAAATGTGTATCGCCGTTGTCGATTCGGGCGCTGACTTAAAGGCGTTTGTCAGAATGAACGGTGCCTGGGTAGGCAGTATCGATATTGCCATCAAAAAAGCCAAGACAGCCTGTTTCTTCGGCATGAACACGGGGCAAATTGGCCAGTTATCGCAGCCAGGCGGCCCGCTCTACGGGATTGAGCATTCTAACGATGGCTTGATTACCTTCCCCGGCGGTGTCCCCATTGTCGATAAAGACGGTGTTCTGATTGGCGCTGTTGGCGTCAGCGGCAGTTCGGTGGAAAACGATCATCAGGTTGCCAAAGCCGCTGTTGATGTAATCGGCCTTTCTGATTTGCCTTCCCATCCCTGGCGAACCTGAGGCCAACAGACTTTTCGATTATTTTTGCATGGTTTAGGATAGGAAGAAAGGACCTATCACATTTTGATCAAATATCAGCAGTGCAGCAAATACCGCCTGGCTGACCCTATCATCAGGGGCAAACAAAAAATGCAATCATAGTTTTGTTCTTGAAATGAAGGGCTTTATGTTATATCGGCCCAATAATAATTAGCGTTGCAAGGCTAGTTCCAATGTATGCGAATGCCGGCATATCCGGTGGCGGGTGCACCCGGGCCTAAAAATTGGGTGGTCTGATTGTTTTGAAAAAAGTTTTGTCCCATTTGTCCGAATGACGCATAGTGATTATCGAAAATGTTGCGTCCTGTCGCAAATAACTCAACGTGTTTATTGATGACATATCGGGTATTGAGGTTAACCACCGTGTAGCTGGGAATTTGCGGGAAGCTATTCTGATCGTCGCCGCGCGCAAACTGGCTGGAAACGTATTGCAAATCGCCGCCAAAAAACAGGTTGCGGAATATTTCGTATTCGGCCCCAAACTTGAGGGTATTTTGCGGAATACTGGGTATTTTGCTGCCAGGTGTAACCGTCTCTGAACCCAGTGCATTAGTAAGCACCGCTGTCGTTTGATAGGTCGCATCGACAAAGCCATAGCTCAAGTACCAATTCAGGGTATCCAGAACTGAGCCACTCAGGCCCAACTCTAAGCCTTGGCGCTGCGTTGTGCCGACATTTTGAAAATAACCGTTGATCACGCTGCCCGGGCTGTTCAGGAACAGAATGTCATTGATATTTCTTGTTTGGTACAAAGCGAAGTTCCAATTGATCGCTTCATTGAATTTACCTCTTACGCCAACCTCGAGAGTATTGGAAACCACCGCCTGTAACGGCGGATCAGAAACAAAGCTGTTAGGCAAAGTGCAGGGGGCTTGGGGATCGGCGCAACTAAGTTCAACTGCAGTCGGTGCCCGGAAACCTTGGTTATAGTTGAAGTAGGCAGTAAACTCCTTCAGCGGGGTATCCAGCGACAAGGCATCAAATGGATTGATGGTAATGCCTGCGGATGGAATTATACGCGAGAAAACATTTTTACCATTCAGCGCCGTTCCAATTTGGTCGGTGGTTTGTATCTGCGCATGTATCCAGTTCATGGAGGCGTTGATGTGCATCCAGTCGAACACGGAGAAAGTATCAGTTGCAAAAACATTGGAATACGTATTTTGCCCATTGATCCTCACACGGGTTGTCAGAGGATTAATTGCAATTTCATTCCGCAGGGGGGTAAAAATCGCGTCCTGTGAAGCCACTGAGAAATTGGTGTTGCCGTCATTGTAACCTCCACCGACAACCAGCTGATTTTCATGGCTAAATACATTGTAAGCGGATGTCAGCTGTAAATTGACGCCGGTTCCATTTTCTATCGTCCGGGTCGCTGCAAAAGAGGCGGGGATCAGAGGATTGTCAATACTGTCCCGGCATTCAGTGTCACTGATCAAGGTTGCACAATCTTCGTTGGTATTACTATTGAGACTGCTATTGCTATTGTTGCGATAATAGGTATTAGCATTCAATTGTAATTGATCGGTAAAGCGGTGACTACCCTTAAGGCTGACGAAATACAGCGTGTTTTTGCTTATGTCGGGCGCCGTATAAATTGATGTTCAACTCTTCTGCAGCATTGCTTTCGGCGTAGGGCCGACGCCTTGTAATTTGTTGTCTGGTGTATTTCCGATAACGTCTATGTCTGGTAGCTCGAAAACATCCACGGGATGCGCATCAACTTTAGGTCGGATTGTTCCATTGCCGGACGTTTTTGGCGCTGCTGCTTCCGTTTTTGCAGGTACTGCGGTCGCGGGCTGTTCAGGCGTCTTAAACCGGCCGTTGAGCGGAATAGGCTTGGAGGCATGCGTAGGAGTAGCATCTGATGCAAGCGCATGAACTGACAATAGAGAAATTGGTAAAGCTGCCAGCCAAAGCCGCCTTTTAAAGTGAGTAACGCACATGCAGATTACCGGTCGTATGAAAAAAATATTAAAAAAGCTATATTGTCAACGAAAAGCGCCCTGTCTCCTATAGGAAATATTCCCTAATTTTAATCGGATATCACTTAAGTTTCAGTGTACATTGATGTAGGTGCACAACCTCTCGACCCGGGCCCGAAGTGAATATTCATTTAATATCAGGGTGCATCTTCCATTTGAATGCAGCTTATTTATGAAAAGGAACAAAAGTAGTGTCAAGAAAAGCGAACCTCTATGATATTTGTGAATGGCCGATCCTTGAAGGAAACTGCGCTACCGAACCGGGACGCAATCTTCGGTTCATATACAGGAAGCTAGTTGGACACCCAATTCTAAAGTATCTGATTTTAAGGGATTGCCGACACCCTGATTTAGAATTGACGGGAATATCCGCGTATCAAAAGATGATGCATGACGCTATGCAGGCCAGCACTGACAACTGGAAAGATCCGCAGTGGATTGAAATTACTTTCCATCCTCTGGCACGGCTTCTTGATCGGATAGAAAATCCCGATTGGCAGCAACGCGATAAGGTCAAGCGGATCAAAAACGAACTGACTCGTGCTGATCTGCAGAAGCTGATCAATAACTGCCTAAACGACATTTTACGGGTTTGGGATAAGGATAAGAACGACCCTTGGTTTCCGGTAGCCGCACAGGTCGAGCTGTCTGGCGATGACCATATGGGTGGCAAGAATTTTATCAACGTGCTTCAGGGGGTTGGTTCTTTCGAATATAAAAACATCACGGTGTTATTTGCTTTAATACGCTGCTTCCTGATGACGAATCCAAGTAAGCTCAGGCTTATCCGCAAACCATATCACGGGATTTGCGAGCCCATGTCCGCATCCTTTACTTGGATTTGGCATAGAATTGCCTTTTCAGATGTGAATTTTTTCGAACATCTGCTGGTGTTTTTAGAGTCGGACTCTTCCCGACGTCAGCATTATGATCAAATCGTACCGATTCTGGAAAATCTGCTGCGCTATTGCGTGTGTACCAGTCGGGAGTGGCTTGAAACGCCTAATAACCACATTCAACACCCAGCTATCACCTGTTTGCCTAAAGATGCTCAAGGAAGGGAGCTATGCCGGCTGTCCGAAGATGCCATGCAAAAGAAACGGAGCCTAGGATTCGGTGATTACGTTCCGGATACGGACACGACTTTTCTTACGTTGGCGATGTCCAGAAAGTGGCTTGATTTTGTGCAGAGGGAGCAGCTGACAGTGGACAAAGTGCTCATCGAAGCTTGTGAGGCAATGCTGACTTATCCTTGGGTGGAAATTATTAGCGAATACCAGGTAGGCGGTAAATACAACTCAAATCCACCCACCATTCAGATTACTAAGCCCCTGGATTATGAAGGCGCAGTGCCAATATGGTTCGGCAAAGCATTCAAGGGCGCTGACGGTAAGATAATCCGGGAGATGTTAGGTAACGAGATTTGTCCAGGTCATAATATGGATATTCTGGATGCCATTCTAATTAACAGGAGACAGTGGCAAGCTTTGGAGGGTGAAAACCTGGCCTTTTTGCATCGGTTGCTTAATTTTCATTATCGGGCCTTTGCAAGCGGTAACTTCCGACATGAATCGGCTCTCAAGTATTATTTGCCGGAAATTTATGTCTACTATCTGGGACGGATGTACCAAACTTATGGAACGCTGACAGAAACCGAAAAACGTATCCTTGATCCCGAACAAAAAATTGAAGATATGCGATGGATTGCCCTGCAGTATTGTAAGCATGAGCTAATCGGCTATTCCTTGAATGCCTTTGACGCTGCACTGACAGTGTCTGCGCTGGTGCTTCTGGAATATGAGCCAAGACATGATGGGGTGATTGCTACAGGCCTCAAGGCGATAGATGATGCTGCGGGGGAAGGCAGAGGAGGTCATCCTTATAGAGCCTATGAGTGGAACCGCATGCGCCACCCCACTCGAATTCTGGTTGGCAGCGAGGTTTCAACCTCAATGTTTGTGCTGAGAGCTTGCAGCGAAGCCATGCGCTATCTCGACTAATGGGGCAGACCGTCAAGCTCGCCCAGATTGAGAATTATAAATCAATGGGTCCAGTGTTTGTGGTATCCCAGCCAATTAGCCGTTGTTCAATTTGAACTGGAATCGGCATTTGAGTTTGCACCCCTTGATAATGCGCGTCGAATAAAATAGGATATTTTTTTGAAAAAATATGGCTGTTCAGCGTTTTTTGGAAGAAGCTTGAGGTTGCCGTCATTTCGACCATTGGCAAAAGTTTGTTAAGCGCCGGAACATGGGTCTGCCTTAAGATTTCTTGCTTTGCTTAGAATGACAAAATACGCCGTATAGTTACAAAAAAATCTTGAATATCGTGTACTAACAGCTGTTTTTACTCGTTTAAAAAAGGTAATCGGATGAAAAGCTCGCCTAATATCAATCACGCCAGAATACTTCTGGTGGAAGATAATAAAAACCTTGCCTTGGCAGTCGGTAACTATCTTGAAAGCAGCGGTTTTACCATGGATTACGCCTATGATGGACTCTGTGGACTGCATTTGGCGACGACGCAACATTATGAGGCCATTGTACTGGATGTCATGCTTCCCGGCATTGATGGTCTGGAGATATGCCAGCGGTTGCGTCAGGATTTACATTTGTCGACACCTATACTCATCCTCACTGCGCGAGACCAGCTCCAGGACAAATTAACCGGCTTTCAACAGGGTGCTGACGACTATCTGGTCAAACCCTTTGATATGCCGGAATTGGAAGCGCGAATAATTGCCCTGATCCGCCGCGAACGTGGCGAGCTGGATGCCGCTGTTTACAAAATACATGATCTCAGTCTTAATACACGAACGATGCAGGTTGCGCGTAAAGGTCACATTATTCATTTGTCCCCCACCTGTCTCAGAATTTTGCGCATTCTGATGCGCGAATCACCTTCCTTGGTCACTCGTGAACAACTTGAACATGAGCTTTGGGGTGAATTAACGCCGGATAGCGATACATTGCGTAGCCATTTATATAAATTGCGTAAAGCCATCGATAAACCCTTCGATCATTCTTTACTGGAGACACAACAAGGCGTGGGCTTTAGAATCGTTGCGCCGCAGTAGCCATGAGATTGCAGTTTAAGGTGCAGGGTTTTGACTGAAAAGCTGCTGTAAAATCAAACTTATTAACGGAGATTGAAAAGATTGCAAAAATAGACCCAGCTGATGACGTGTATAAAGCACATAACGGGGGATGCATGACAAGAAAGAAAACGTGGCAAGAAAAGTTAATGGACAGCAAAGACCTCCCTAAGGTGGTTTCCCTAAGTGAGAATCCAAAAATGCATTTGAAGGGAGAGACGATGGCAATCCCTTCGCCAATGGAAGTAAATGAAATTATGAAGAAAGTGCCAAGGGGGAAGTTAATCACACTAAGTGAAATACGAAAGATTGTTGCGCACACGCACGGGGCTGATATTGGCTGCCCGCTAACCTGCGGGATCTTTGCATGGCTTGCAGCGCACGCTGCCGCTGAGCAGGCTTGCGAAGGCAACAAAGAAATTACTCCTTACTGGCGAACATTGAAGACTGATGGGGAACTCAACCCCAAGTATCCCGGTGGAGTCGATGAACAACAAAGCTTGTTGGAATCAGAGGGCCATAAGGTGATCCAGAAGGGAAAGAAAAGACGGGTGGACAAATTTGAAATGAAGCTTATAAAATCTCTAGACATTTCTAACAAGGCCAATACGCCGAAATTGTCTGACGCGGGCTGATTGGCGATGTTGCGTCATGATCAAATAGAGCTAACCAGTTTGGATCTTGATCAGCAATCCTCTCCAGATGCAGCCGTGCCCTGATTTTGTGCTGGCGGAGCGGCATGAACTTGCGCCACGCCCAACCCGCCGGAATAGTGTTTAGGTGGCGTGGTACGCCGTCTAACGCTGAGAAATATAACAAGCATATAGGCTGTCCACCTATCGATGTGTGGTTAACGCATCCATTATCAGACCAACTTAGCCCGACAGGTTCTGGACCTATAGAAGTCATATTTGTGACCTGTGCGAATCCTCCTATGGCTTGGGTAGGTACCATGTTTGTGGGCAAATTATGGAGAGCGTAATGGCAAGTGAATCATCATTATTTTGATTTTTATCTCCTTTCCGATTTTTCCTAAACCAAACAAGGTGTACCTTTAGAAATCTGCCTTAACCAGGTACAAGACCGGTTATTTGTCACCACCACACGTCCCGTCGTCCTGAATATTTTGCATGTTGATTAACATTGATTCGCAGCCACTGCGTAATAGACTGCAGCAGTTTGATTTGCGGCGATTGGTTTTTTTAACTGAATGAGGCTAGTGAGGTCGTTGCCATCGTCATTATTATCACATCGTTCCTGAAAATACCGGCTTAGTTGCCGAAATTGCTAACCGAGGTTGCTCATGATTGGGTTGCAGGCCCGGGTTATATTCCATGATAAATTCATTCTTTTGCGGGTTGGTGACCCGCAAGACCCCCTCTAAGACCTTGAATTTTTGGCTTACTTCTGGTTCCGGACAGATTTCCATTTGCAGGGTGTTAACATCAAGGGTGTTGTTCTTTATAGTTGTTCTTGAGCTGAATTCCATATGAATACATAGATTCGGTGAAAGAAAAATACGTAGGGATACTGATCCAATAGCATTCTTAAAACGTCGTCACTTTAATAAAAACATTTGCCAGTAGTGTTTCATATGTTTCATAACGCCAATTTGAAACTTCAATATGTTTCAATGAAACATATCTTGGGGGAATAAAAAGATCATAGGCGCCTATGATCTGGAATAAATACATATAAAACAATGACTAATATAATTATTTTATTGTTGGCATATGTTTTGCTAATTAGCTAAATATAAATAGCACTATCACCTCTTAATAGTGTCAAAAAATTAAATAATCACGAGGAGAACCATTATGATTTTTAAACAATTATTTGATCAGGAAACCTGGACTTACACTTACCTGATTGCGGATCCTGTCAACCAAGAGGCGGTATTGATCGATCCAGTCAATACCCATATTGATGAATACCTGGCTTTGCTCGCCAAACAGGGGTTACAACTGAAATATACTCTGGAAACCCATGTCCATGCCGACCATATCACCGCCAGCGGTCTACTAAGGCAGCGGTTGGGCGCGCAGACCGGTGTCAGTCAGCTTTGTGGAGCAACTACGGCAGATATACAAATTCAAGATGGTGATGAGTTTAAGTTCGGCAGAGGTGAAGTGATCAAAGTGATTGCAACTCCTGGCCATACTCGGGGCAGTATTTCCTTTTTTTGGCGTGATCGTGTTTTTACCGGCGATTCATTATTTATCGGTGGTTGTGGTCGCACTGATTTTCAGGGGGGCGATGCGGGGGCTTTATACGACTCCATTACACAACGATTATATACCTTGCCGGATGAAACACTGGTATATCCAGGCCACGACTACCAGCAACGGTGGGTCAGCAGCATCATACAGGAACGCACTACCAATCCTCGTTTGGCCGGCAAATCCCGGGAGGAGTTTATTGACATTATGAATAATCTAAATTTACCCAAGCCGCGCTTAATTGATGAAGCTGTGCCAGCTAACCGTTATTGCGGCCTGGAAGAAAATGAACGCCAGGATGCTGTGGTTCTTCGTGAAATCGCGAGAGAGCAGGCAAAAAAAGGGGAATCTCCAGCAGTTAGCTGTGGCGTATCGTTTCCAGCAAGTGGAATGACCGTGCAAGATTTAGTGGCCGCGGCCAAACAGACTATTACTGAAATAAATGTGACAAAAGCCAAGCAATTGATCGCTGAAGGCAATCTTACCATTATCGACACGCGAGAGGAAAGCGAATACAGTGCAGGACATCTTGATCAAGCTTTGCCAGTGCCACGCGGCGTACTCGAATTTAAGATAGGCAGCATTCCGGAATTAGCGGATAAATCCAAAACCATCCTGATTTATTGCCGCACCGGTGGGCGTGCAGCCCTGGCAGCACAATCCATGAAATCATTAGGTTATTCGAACGTGCTCTCTATCGCTGGCGGATATGAAGCCTGGCAGAAAGATGCATAACGGTAATGAGAGCCTGGGTCACTTGCATGATCAGAGGGTA
>Ga0209798_10001567_pt1 | contig 13730 bp, 7 predicted proteins | sample DOMMetBare3Fresh_FD_187475 | JGI IMG/M metagenome (GOLD analysis project Ga0209798, IMG submission 187475) | Wetland sediment microbial communities from St. Louis River estuary, USA, under dissolved organic matter induced mercury methylation -... | ecosystem: Environmental > Aquatic > Freshwater...
GGCGAAGAAGCCGCCGACGACCGGGCCGAGCACGCTCGACGTGCCGAAGACGGCGAGGAAGTAGCCCTGGTACTTGGCGCGTTCCCGGGGCGGCACCATGTCCCCGATGATCGCCAGGGCCAGCGAGAACAGGCCGCCGGCGCCGATGCCCTGGACGGCGCGGTACGCGGCCAGCTGGAACATCGACTGCGCGAGACCGGAGAGCAGCGACCCGGCGAGGAAGATCCCGATCGCGGCGAGGAAGAACGGCCGCCGGCCGTAGATGTCGGACAGCTTGCCGTAGAGCGGCGTCGCGATCGTCGAGGTGATGAGGTACGCCGTCGTCGCCCACGCCTGCAGGCTCAGGCCGTTGAGGTCGTCGGCGATCGTCCGGATGGCGGTCGCGACGATGGTCTGGTCGAGCGCCGCGAGGAACATCCCCGACATGAGCCCGACGAGGATGACGGTGATCTGCCGGTGCGTCAGCTGGACGCCGGCGGGGCCGCGGCCGGCGGGCGCTGACGCGCCCTCGACCGCCGCCGTGTCTGCGGTGGACATCAGTTCTCCTCGGGAGGCGCGCCGGACGTTCCGGCGTCGGAGGTTCTGGTCGGGTCGGTCGCCCCCGGCGGCCGGCCGAAGATCGGGCGGTGCGCGTCGACGTCGTCGTTGAGGCGCGCGAGATAGCCGGTGAGGCAGCGCAGGTCGTCCTCGGACCAGTCGCCGAGGATGCGCCGGAAGAGCTCGTGGCGGCGCTCGATCATCCGGTGCGCCGCCTCGTGGCCCGCGTCGGTCGCGACGAGCTGGACGGCGCGGCCGTCGGCAGGGTCCGGACGGCGCTCGGCGAGGCCGCGGCGGACGAGCTGGCCGACGTAGCGGCTCACCGTCGACGGGTCGAGCATCGCGACGTCCGCGAGCTCGCCCTGCCGGCGCGGGCCGCACTTGACGAGCTGCATGAGCAGCGAGATCGCGGCGCCGTCCAGACCCTCCGGCGCCCAGGTCGCCATGTGGGCGCGGACGAGATGCAGGAGGCGGGCGTGCCGGACCAGCTCGGCGCCGAGGGCGGCGACGGCGTCCGGCGCGATCGACGCGGTCCGGGTGTTCGAGGGCTGACCGGGAAGCACAGTTAGTTGTAGCACACAACTACTTGCACCGTTCAATCGGCTCTCGGGGTGACCACCGACCGTCACCCGTTCGGTGGACCGGTGCGATGAGAGCCTGCGGATGGAGCACAATGCGTCACAGCGCGCGCGACCAGGCCGTCAAGCCCACCTCACGCGTGCACGACATGTCAGGCGCCTGGTGTCCGGGAGCAGCACGCCGGGAGCGGGTCCGCGACGACAGGGACGAGGGGCCGGCGCGATGGCGGTGGAGCCGCAGCACGACCCGCGGCGCCCGCCTGCCGGCGCGCGACCCGGGACGCGGCTCGTGCCCCGTCCGGCCGCGGCCCCGACCGAGGACGACCACGGCCCGCTGGCCGTCGAGACGATCGCCGACGCTCTCGACCGGGACCTCGTCGAGGTGCACTTCCAGCCGGTCGTGGTCCTGCCGGCCAGGCACGTCGTCGGCTTCGAGGCCCTGGCCCGGATCCGCCTGCCCGACGGTCGGCTCGTGCCGCCGGGACGGTTCATCCCGGCTGCCGAGCGCTCGGGCCTCGTCGTCCCGCTCGGGCTCGCGGTCCTGCGCAAGGCCGCCGCCGAGGCGGCCCGCTGGCGGGCCGGGCCGTCGGCGCTCGCGACGGCGACGGTGAGCGTCAACGTCGCCTCGCCGCAGCTCGAGCGCGAGGACTTCCTCGACCTCGTCCAGGGCATCCTCGCCGAGCACGACCTGCCGGGGTCGGCGCTGCTCCTGGAGATCACCGAGTCGGTCGCGACCTCCGACTCGGTGCGGCCGATGCTCGAGCGGCTCGCCGCACTGGGGGTGCGGATCGCGCTCGACGACTTCGGGATCGGGTTCGCCACGCTCGACAACCTGCGCCGGCTGCCCGTCCAGGTGCTCAAGCTCGACCGCAGCTTCGTCGCGGGCGTCGTCCGGCCCGGCGCGGACCGCGCGATCGTCCGGGCCGTCCTCGACCTCGCGGACAGCCTCGGGCTGTCGGTCATCGCCGAGGGCGTCGAGACGGCCGAGCAGGCGGACGTCCTCGTCCGGCTCGGCTGCGCGAACGTCCAGGGCTTCCTGCTCGCCCGCCCAGGGTCGTCGCCCGAGGGCGTCGCGGCCGGCGTCGCCGCGACGCTCGGTCCGCCGCAGGCCCGCGACCGCGGCGGCGCCGACGACGGCTGGGACCCCGCGCACGACGCCGCCGTGCTCGCCGCGACCCGGCTGCTCGCCGGCGGCGACGGCGACGACCGGACCCGGTCGGCGGTCCACGCGCTCGCCACGAAGGCGGCCCGGCTGGCCGGGCTCACCGAGGGCGCCGTGCGGTCCGTGGGACGGCTCTCGCTCGTCCACGACCTCCGCCGGCTCCTCGTCGACGGCGGCCTGCCGGCGGCCCTCGCCGTCGCGCCGCGGCTGCACCGGCTCGCGGCGGTCCTCGGCTCGGAACCGGCCGCCCTCGCCGCCCCGCCCCCCGGTGTCCGGCGACGCGGCGGTCGGGCCCGGGTGCTGCCGTCGGCCATGCGGCCCGGGGTGCACGCGGCCGTCCAGGGTGACCCCGAGCTGCACGTCCTGCTGCACGCCGTCGAGGCCGTGACCGAGGCGGGCACCGTCGACCCCGCGCTGCCGCCGGCGGCCCTCGCGACCGGGCTGCGCGCGGTCGCGGCGCACTACGCCGCCGGGCCCGACGGCGACGACGTCGCCGCGCTCCTCGTCCGGCTGGCCCTCGACCAGCCCGACCTCGTGCCGCTCAGCGACCTCCTCGACGACCTGGACCGGCGCCGCCTCGGCCGCCGCGGCATGGAGGAGCGGCTGCGCTCGCTCGTCGGTATCACCCGGGTGCTGTCGAGCTCGCGCGACACCCGCGAGCTGCTGCGGGTCGCGCTCGAGGAGGTCCGGCGGATCGTCGGTGCGGCGTCGGCGTCCCTCGAGCGCTGGGAGCGGGACACCGCGATGCTGCGCACGATCGTCAACGTCGGCGCGCTCGGTCCGGACGAGTCCGTGTTCCCCGAGGACGAGCTGTACGCGCTCGGCGACTACGCGCCGATCCGGCACACGATGCTCAACCGGCTGCCCTACCTGTTCACGGTCGACGACCGGCACGCGGACGACGCGGCCGTCGCGCTGCTGAAGAAGCTCCACAAGTACTCCTCGGCCGCGGTGCCGGTCTACCTCGAAGGCCGGGTCTGGGGTCAGCTGTGGTTCACGACCGAGGTCGGCGAGCCGGAGTTCACCGTCGGCGACATCGAGCTGCTCACCGCGGTCGCGACGTTGATGGGCAGCGTCGTCGTCCAGGCCGAGAACCTCGACCGGGCCGCGCGGCTGGCCTTCGAGGACCCGCTGACCCGGGTCGGCAACCGGCGCGCGCTCGACGACGCACTCGGCGCGCTCGCCGCGGCAGGAACCCCGGTCGCGCTGGCGCTCATCGACGTCGACCTGCTCAAGGAGATCAACGACAGCGAGGGCCACGGGTGCGGCGACCAGGCGCTCATCCGGCTCGCGGACGTCCTGTCCGCGCAGGTCGGCACGGCGCCGGGGGCGCTCGTGGGTCGGCTCGGCGGGGACGAGTTCTGCGTCGTCGTCCCGCACCAGGACCGGCCCGGGCTCGACCGGCTCGTCGCCGCGGCGCTCTCGACGCTCGCCGGCTCCGGCGGCCCGGCCGTGTCGATCGGCACCGCGGAGGCGGACGGCGCCTGGCAGCCACGGACGCTGCTCGCCCGCGCGGACGAGGCCTTGTACGAGGCCAAGGGTTCGCGACGTCGCATACGCTGACCCGATGCGGGTCCACGTCGTCCAGGTCGCGTACGGCGACGACGAGCCGGTCGACGCCCGGGTCGCCCGGGTCGCCGACCTCGTCCGCGGCCAGCGCGGCGCCGACCTCGTCGTGCTGCCCGAGCTGTGGGCGCCGGGCGGCTTCTCGTACCGCACCTGGCCCGAGCACGCCGAGACCGTCGACGGCCCGACCGTCGCCGCGATCGCGAAGGCGGCGCAGGAGATCGGGGCCGTCGTGCACGCGGGCAGCCTCGTCGAGACCGTCCCGGCCGGCGCCCCGGCGGCCGCGCGCGGCGAGACCGGGCGGGGGTTGTGGAACACCTCCGTCGTCGTCGGCCCGGACGGCGTGGTGCTCGCGACGTACCGCAAGATCCATCGGTTCGGGTTCGGCGAGGGGGAGCCGCTCCTGCTCGAGGCGGGCGAGGACGTCGTGACGTTCCGGCTCGGCGGCGAGACCGTCGTCGGGCTCGCGACGTGCTACGACCTGCGCTTCCCGGAGCTGTTCCGGATGCTCCTCGACGCCGGTGCGCAGGTCGTCCTCGTGCCCGCCGCGTGGCCGCTGCCACGGGTCGATGCGTGGACCCTGCTCGGCCGGGCGCGCGCGATCGAGAACCAGGTCGTCCTCGTGCAGTGCAACACCGGCGGCACGCACGCCGGCGTCCCGATGGGCGGCCGCAGCCAGGTCGTCGCCGCGACCGGTGAGGTCCTCGCGCAGGCGGGCACCGGCGAGGAGGTCCTCGTCGTCGACCTGGACCTGCGCGATGTCGCCGCCTGGCGGCAGCGCTTCCCCGTGCTCGCCGACCGACGGCTGTGACCGCGGGCCCCTCCGCCGCCGAGATCCCCCTGCCGCCGGCGGGGGCGGCGGTCCCCGACGCACCGACGCCCTGGTGGCGTCCCCGGCTGCACGCGACCCCGATGCGCGCGTGGATGAACGACCCGAACGGTCTCGTGTGGGACGGCGGCCGGTACCACCTGTTCTTCCAGCACCATCGCGACGGCGTCGTCTGGGGCCCGATGTCGTGGGGTCACGCGACGAGCCCCGACCTCGTGAACTGGACCGAGCACCCGGTGGCCATCCCGGCGACCCCGCACGAGTGGGTCTTCTCAGGCTGCGCCGTCCACGACGAGGCCGGCGACCTGGTTGCCGTCTACACCGCCGTCGACCCGGCGACCGACCGACAGACGCAGGCCCTCGCGACGTCGTCCGACGGCGGGCTCACCTGGCGGCGGCACCCGGACAACCCCGTCCTCGACGTGGGCTCGACGCAGTTCCGCGACCCGAAGGTCTTCCGGTACGGCGACGGCGCCGGGTCCGGCCGCTGGGTCATGGCCGTCGTGCTCGCGGTCGAGCACGTCGTCCAGCTGTGGACGTCGGACGACCTGCGAACGTGGGAGCTCACCGGGACGGTGGGTCCCTACGACCTGCCCGGCGTCGACCGCCGTGGCGCCGGGCCCTGCTGCTGGGAGGTGCCCGACCTCGTCCGGGTGCCGGTCGAGGACGACCCGGACCGGGCGGCCTGGGTGCTCCTGCTCTCGGTGAACCCCGGCGGTCCGGCGGGCGGGTCGGGTCAGGCGTACGCGGTCGGCGACTTCGACGGCCGGACCTTCGTGCCGCACGCCGTGGCCGGGGACGCGTTCGGCCCCTTCTCGTGGGCCGACCACGGCGCGGACTTCTACGCCGGGTCGACGTTCACCGACCTGCCCGCCGACCGGCACCCGGACGGCCGGCCCGTCTGGGTCGGCTGGATGAGCAACTGGCTCTACGCAGACCGGACGCCCACGTCGCCGTGGCGTGGCGCGGCGACCCTGGCCCGGTCGCTCGCGCTGCGGACCGTCGACGACCGGCTGCGGCTCGTCCAGCGTCCCGTGCTGCCGGCCGGTACTGAGCTCGCTGTCGTTCGTGGCCCCGTCCCTCGTGGCCCCGTCCCTCGTGGCCCTGCTGCCTCTGATGGCACAACCGCTTCAGATGGCACAGCCGCCCCGCTGACGGTGCTCGCCGCCGCGCCGGACGCCGTCCGGCTCCGACTCGACGTCACCGTGCCCGCCGGCTCGTCCGTGGCCCTCGACGTCCTCGCCGACGGCACGTGCCGCACCCGGGTCGCAGTCGAGGCGAGCCGGGACGGCGTGCTGCGCCTCGTCGTCGACCGCACGGCGTCCGGCACGGTCGACGTCCACCCGGCGTTCCCCGTCGTCGTCGTCGCCCCGCTCCGGGCCGCCCCCGCGCCGACCGGCCGCCGGACGACCGTCGACGTCGTCGTCGACACCTGCAGCATCGAGGTCTTCGCCGCCGACAGCACCACCTGCGTCACGGCACTGGTCTTCCCGCCCCCGACCGCCCGCGCCGTCACCCTCGGCACCGGCCCGGGCGCCACCGTGCATGCTCTGACCGTGCATGCTCTGACCGTGCATGCTCTGACTGTCGACGGCTGAGGTCCGGACGGACGGCCGGACCGCGGCGTGTTCGGCGGCCCGCGCGCCGTCGGTGACGTCCTCGTCGCTCTGCATTGCTCCACCCGTGGGAGCCGTGCGACGTTTCCCGTTGCTCTGCATTGCTCCACCCGTTGGAGCAGTGCAGAGTCCCCCGAACACACCTACCCCGGCCGGCACGCGCCCTCCGGTCGGTCCGGCCTAGGCTGGCTGGGTGCCGTCGACCGTGAGTCTCGCGCGACCAGCCGCGCGGGTGATCGTCGCCGTGGTGCTCGCAGTCCTCGCTGTCGGCGTCCTCGCGACCCCGGGCGCGGCGCACGCGCGGCTCACGGGATCCAGCCCGGCGAACGGCGCGATGCTCGAGGCCCTGCCGCTGACGGTGCGCCTGACGTTCAGCGACCCGCTCGACCCGCAGTTCGTCAAGGTCCGGGTCACCGGACCGCAGGTCACCGGACCGCAGGCCACCGAACCCGCCATCGCGGAGCCTGTCGTCGAGGGGCCGACGGTCACGGTGCCGATGCCGCTCGCTGGCGGAGCGGGCAGCTGGAGGGTCGACTACCGCGTCGTGAGCCGGGACGGCCACCCGGTCTCGGGGGGCCTGACGTTCAACGTGACCGGCGCGGCCACCGGTGTGCAGGCCACCCCCATCGAGCCGGCATCGGCCGCAGGACCCCCGGGTCCGGCGTGGGCGGCGGTCGGCGGCCTCGCCGTGCTGGCCGCGCTCGGCGCGGCGTACGCGGCCGCCGGTCGGCGGTCGCGATGACCACGAACCGCGGTGCTTCGGCGTCCCGGGACCTCGTCGCCGCCGCCGGGCTGGCGGCCGCCGCGGTCGCGGCCTGCGTCCTCGTCCTCGCCTGGACCGGGGGCGCGGCCCCCCTGCTGCTCGGCGACCCAGGTCCTGCCGTCCGGTGGGGCCTGCCGGTCGCCCGGGTCGTCGGTGACCTGTCGGCCGCCCTGACCATCGGCGTCCTCGTCCTCGCGGCCGTCGGGCTGGCCGCAGGCCAGGACGCCGCGCTCGGTCGCGCGCTGCGGATCGCCTCGTCGGGCGCCGGGCTGTGGGCGCTCGCGACCGCCGCCGTCGCGGTCCTCGGCTACAGCGACGTGTCCGGTCAGCCGTTGGGCGACCCGGCGTTCGGGGCCGGGCTCGCGACGTACCTGCGGACCGGGGACGCCGGCCGCGGGCTCGTCGTCACGGGCTGCGTCGCGCTCGTCGTCAACATCGGCGCTCTGCTCGCCGGGCGACTGCGCGCGGCGGGCCTGCTCGCGGTCGTCTCCCTGGTCGGCCTCGTCCCCGCCGCGCTCGCCGGCCACTCGGCGTCCGCGCAGAGCAGCCACGAGACCGCGGTGACGTCCCTCGGGCTGCACCTCGTCGGCGTCACCGTGTGGGTCGGTGGGCTCGCCGGGCTCGTCCTGCTGCGGCCGGTGCTCGGCGAGGGCCTGTCGGACGTCGCCCGTCGCTACTCGACCCTCGCGCTCTGGGCGTTCGTCGCGGTCGGCCTCTCGGGTGCGGTCAACGGCTGGGTCCACCTCGGCGGGCTCGACGCGCTCGGCAGCCGGTACGGGGTCGTGCTCCTGGCCAAGACCGGCGCCTTCGCCGTCCTCGGGTTCGCCGGCCGGCTGCACCGCCGCGAGACGCTGCGCGACCTCGCCGCCGGCCGGTCGGGCGCGTTCGTGCGGCTCGCCGTCGTCGAGGGCGTCGTCATGGCGCTCGCCGTCGGGTTCGCGGTCGGGCTCGCGCGGTCGGCGTCCCCGGTGCCGGACGTCGCGACGACGCCGCTCACGCCGACCGAGGTGGCCACCGGCTATCCGATGCCCGCGGAGCCGTCCGCGGCGAGCTGGGTGACCGTCTGGCAGCCCGACCTGCTCTGGGTGGTCCTCGCCGGCCTGGGGGTGGGCCTGTACGTCGTCGGTGTCGCCCGGCTGCGGTCGCGCGGCGACACCTGGCCCGTGCTGCGCACGGTCTCGTGGCTCCTCGGTGTCGCCGTCCTCGTCTGGGTCACGTGCGGCGCGCCCGCGGCGTACGGCCGGGTCCTGTTCAGCGCGCACATGGTCGGTCACATGACCCTGAGCATGGCCGCACCGCTGTTCCTCGTGCTCGGCGCCCCGGTCACGCTCCTGCTGCGGGTCGTCCACCCGCGCGCCGACGGCAGCCGCGGTGCGCGGGAGTGGACGCTGTCCGTCCTCGACTCCCGCGCCGCACGCGTGCTGACCCACCCCGTCGTCGTCTCGTTCCTGTTCGCCGGCAGCCTGGTGCTGTTCTACTTCTCGCCGTTGTTCGAGGTGGCGCTGACGACGCACGTCGGCCACGAGCTCATGCACCTGCACTTCCTGCTCGCGGGCTACCTCATGGCCTGGGTGATCATCGGTGTCGACCCCGGCCCGCACCGGCCGTCGCCGCCGCTGCGTCTGGTCATGCTGTTCGTCACGATGGCGTTCCACGCCTTCTTCGGGATCGCGCTCATGGGCACGACGACGGTGCTCGCGCCGTCGTACTGGGCGTCGGTCGGTCGCACCTGGGGCCGCCCGCTCCTGGCGGACCAGCAGTACGGCGGCGGCGTCGCCTGGGGCATCGGTGAGCTGCCGGCCCTCGCGCTCGCCGTGATCCTCGCGATCCAGTGGTCGATGTCGGACACACGCCAGGCCCGCCGCCTCGACCGGGCCGCCGACCGCGACGGGGACGCCGAGCTCCGCGCGTACAACGAGATGCTCGCCCGGATGGCCGCCTCGGACGACGCGCGGACCCGTGATAGCACAGTGCGTGATAGCACAGTGCAGTGACAAAGGAGCCCTCCGTGATGCCGCCGACCCCGTTCCATGACCTCGACGCGTACGTCGCGCTGCCCCGTCTCGGCGGGCTCGCGATCAGCCCGGACGGCGAGCGGCTGGTGACGTCGGTCTCGACGATCGACGCCGACCGCACCCGCTACGTGAGCGCGCTGTGGGAGGTCGACGCCCACGGCAAGCGCGAGGCGCGCCGGCTCACGCGGAGCGCGAAGGGCGAGTCGAGCGCTGGCTTCCTGCCGGACGGCTCGCTGGTGTTCGTCTCGGCCCGCCCCGACCCCGACTCGGACGCCGCCGCGGACGACGCCCGGCCCGCGCTGTGGCTGCTCGAGGCGCGGGGCGGCGAGGCCCGCGTCGTCGCGACCCGGCCGGGCGGCATCGGGAGCGTCTGCGTCGCCCGCGACCGGGGCACGGTCGTCGTCACCTCCGCGACGATGCCGGCGGCGGTCACCGCGCAGGACGACGCCAGGCGCCGCAAGGAGCGCACGGACCGCAAGGTCGCCGCGGTCCTCCACGAGTCCTACCCGATCCGGTACTGGGACCACGACCTCGGCCCGGACCAGGTCCGGATGCTCGTCGGCCGCGTCCCCGCCTCGCCGGGCGAGGTGACGATCCCGCCAGCCAAGGCTGCCGGCTCGTCGTCCGGCTCGTCTTCAGGCTCGTCGTCCGGCTCGACGTTCGGGGGTCCCGAGGCGGAGGAGCCGGAGGCGGCCGCGCCGGAGCCGGGCCGGATGCAGCTGCGCGACCTCACCCCGCAGCCCGGTCGCGCGCTCGACCAGGCCGAGTACGACATCACTCCTGACGGCCGGACGATCGCGACGACCTGGCTCGTGCCCGAGCGCGGCGGCTGGCGGACCGCGGTCGCCCTCGTCGACGTCGAGACCGGGCGGCGCCGGCTCGTCCTCGACGACGAGGAGTACGAGTACTCCGGACCCCGCTTCTCCCCGGACGGGCACCGGTTGAGCGTGTCGGTCGAGCGCCGGTCGACGGCGACCTCGCCGCCGATCCAGCGCGCGGCGGTCTACGACATCCCGCTCGCCCGGCTCGACGTCGTCGCGGAGGACTGGGACCGCTGGCCGGGCCGCGCCCGCTGGACGCCGGACGGCAGCGCGCTCGTCGTGGCCTGCGACTGCGACGGCAGGGCGCCGGTCTTCCGGGTCGACGTCGCGGACGGCACCGTCACCCGGCTCACGGGGGACGACGGCGCCTACACCGACGTCGTCCTGTCGCCCGACGGCCGTTGGGTCTACGCGCTGCGCGCGTCCGTCGGTGCGCCGCCGGCGCCGGTCCGGCTCGACGCGACCACCCCGGACCAGCAGCCCACCTTCCTCTGGGGCCCGGCGCCGTCGGTGCCCCTGCCCGGCCGGCTCGACGAGGTCGGCGCGACCGCGGAGGACGGCACCCCGCTGCGCGCCTGGCTGGCCCTGCCCGACGGCGCGAGCGCGACGTCCCCCGCCCCGCTGCTGCTGTGGATCCACGGTGGGCCGCTCGGCTCGTGGAACGCCTGGTCCTGGCGGTGGAACCCGTGGATCGCCGTGGCCCAGGGCTACGCCGTCCTGCTGCCGGACCCTGCGCTGAGCACGGGGTACGGCCAGCGGATGATCGAGCGCGGCTGGGGTCGCTGGGGGGCCGAGCCGTACACGGATCTCATGACGATCACGGACGCCGGCCAGGCACGGCCCGACATCGACGAGAGCCGGACCGCGGCCATGGGTGGCTCGTTCGGCGGCTACATGGCGAACTGGGTCGCCGGCCACACCGACCGGTTCGCCGGCATCGTCACGCATGCGAGCCTGTGGGCGCTGGACCAGTTCGGCCCGACGACGGACGCGTACTTCTACTGGCGCCGGGAGATGACCGCCGAGATGGCCTGGGCGAACTCGCCGCACCGGTTCGTCGAGGAGATCCGGACGCCGATGCTCGTCGTCCACGGCGACAAGGACTACCGAGTGCCGATCGGCGAGGCCCTGCGGCTGTGGGCCGAGCTCGCCGAGCGCGGCGGTCCGGACGGCGAGATGCCGCACCGGTTCCTGTACTTCCCCGACGAGAACCACTGGATCCTCTCGCCGCAGCACGCGAAGGTCTGGTACGCGACGGTGTTCGCCTTCCTCGACATGACGGTCCACGGCAAGGACTGGCAGGTCCCCGACCTCCTGCGCTGACCGGACGTCAGAGCCGGTCGCGGCGCCACGCGGCTACAGTGCGGTCCGAGCGATCCACGCTGACGGGGACGTGGACGCACACGGGGAAGCAGGTCCGACGTGCCGACTGAGGACGGGGGTCCCGCGCGGCCCGATCCACGGGAGTTCAGCACCGCGGCGGACTGGGCGCAGGGCCTGCGCCGGATGCGCGAGCGGTCGGGCCTGTCGGTCCGCGACCTGGCCCGCGCGGTGCGCGCGAGCAGCAGCACCGTCGGCGGCTACGTGTCCGGCCGGCACCTGCCGACGATCGGCGCGACGGACCTCGTGGACCGGATGCTCGTCGCGTGCGGGATCGACGACGACGCCGAGCGCGCGGCGTGGCTCGACGCCCTGAACCGGGTCCGGCGCACACCGGGACCCCGCTCGCTCGACGGCCCGGCACCGTACAAGGGCCTGGCCGGCTACGACGTCGAGGACGCCCCGTGGTTCTGCGGCCGCGAGGCCCTCACCGCCGACCTCGTCGCCCGGGCGGAGGCCGGTCCCGCCGGCGTCCTGCTCCTCGTCGGCGCGTCGGGGTCCGGCAAGTCGTCCATCCTGCGCGCCGGTCTGGCGGCGACCCTCGCCGCCCGCGGCTGGTCCGTCCACGTCCGCACCCCCGGCGCCGAGCCTGACGACGTGCTGCGCGCGGTGGCCTCGGACGTCGCGAGCGCCAGCGTCGCCGGCCGGCGCGCGCTCGTCGTCGTCGACCAGCTCGAGGAGCTGTGGACGGCCGGCGCCTCGCCGGGGCACCGGCGGGCCGCCGTCCGCCGGCTCGTCCGGCTGGCGGAGCCACCCGTCGTCGTCGCGGCCGCGCTCCGCGCGGACTTCTACGCCCACGCCCTCGACTCCCCGGCGCTCGCCGCGGCCCTGCAGCACGACCAGGTCGTCGTCGGCCCGATGAGCCGGGAGGACCTGGTCCGCGCCGTCACCGAACCGGCGGCCAAGGCCGGCCTCGAGCTCGAGGGCGGCCTCGTCGAGGTGCTCCTGCGGGACCTCGCGCCGAGCGGGCTGCGCACGGACGGCGAGGCGTACGAGCCGGGCGCGCTGCCGTTGCTGTCCTTCGCGCTCCTGCAGACCTGGCAGGGGCACCGCCACCGGCTCACCGTCGCCGACTACGTACGGTCCGGCGGGATCGAGGGGGCCGTCGCGGCTGCCGCCGAGCGCGTCCACGACACCCTCGGCCCGCACGAGCGGGAGGTCGCCCGGCGCCTGTTCACCCGGCTGGTCGCCGTCGCCGAGGGGACGGGCGACACCCGGCGCCGGGTCAGCCATGCCGAGATCGACGCCCTTGACGCCGCCGACGACCCGGGCCGGGGGGCCGGCGTCGCGGACGTCGTCGAGCAGTTCGTCGCGGCTCGGCTCCTGACGGCCGGCGAGTCGTCCGTCGAGATCACCCACGAGGCGCTGCTGCGCGCATGGCCACGCCTGCGCCAGTGGCTGGACGACGACCGCGCGGGTCTCGTCCTGCAGCGGGCCCTCGCGGACGGCGCGCGCGCCTGGGCCGCTGCGGGTCGCGAGCCCGATGCGCTCCTGCGCGGCGGGCGCCTGGAGGCGACCCGGGAGTGGGTGGCGACATCCGTCCACGCGGCGGCGCTGACGACCCTCGAACGGGCCTTCCTGGACGAGTCGGTGACGCAGGCCGTGCGCGGCCGGCTGGCGGCCCGCCGCCGGACCCGCCGGTTCCAGGTGCTCTCCGCCGGTCTCGCGGTCGTCCTCGGTGTGGTCGCCGGGCTCGCCGTCTACACCCAGAACCTGCGGGCCGGTGCCGAGCAGGCCCGGGACCTCGCGCTCTCGCGCCAGCTCGCCGAGGCCGCGAACCGGCTGCGCGCCGTCGACCCGGTGGTGGCGTCCCAGTTCGCGCTGCTCGGCTACCAGACCTCCCGGACCGTCGAGTCGCGCTCGGCGCTGCTCGACAGCACGGCGCTGCCACTCGCCCGCCGGCTCGACGGACCGGGCGGCATCGCCTCGGTGGCGCAAAGCGCCGACCGCACGCTGCTGGCCGCCGTCGGTGCGGGCGGCGGGCTGCGGCTGTGGCGGACGGCTGCCGCGGGCGACGTCGCGACCGACGTGCCGGCGCGCACGGCCACCGTGCCGGACGCCTACGCCGATCCCGAGGCGCGCGAGCTCTACGCCGTCGCCGTCGACGCGACCGGCGGCCTGGTGGCCACCGGGGGGCTCGGTGGAGCGGTCCGGCTGTGGGACACCAGCGACGCCGCGGACCCGCGACCGGTGGCGCGGCTCGGCACCGGCGGCCTCACTGTCCTGGCGCTGGAGTTGAGCCGCAACGGGATCCTCGCGGCGGCGCTCACCGGCACCAACCCGGACAAGAGCGTCGGCGGCGACATCGGCCGGGTCGCGCTGTGGTCCGTGGACGCCGCCGGGGCGACTCCGCGCGGCACGCCCGTCGACCTGGGCCGGACGGTGCACGCGGTCGGCTTCAGCCCGGACGGCGGGGTGCTCGCGGTCGGCACCGGGGACGGTGCGGTGCACCGCCTCGAGGTC
>Ga0209798_10001569_pt1 | contig 13726 bp, 8 predicted proteins | sample DOMMetBare3Fresh_FD_187475 | JGI IMG/M metagenome (GOLD analysis project Ga0209798, IMG submission 187475) | Wetland sediment microbial communities from St. Louis River estuary, USA, under dissolved organic matter induced mercury methylation -... | ecosystem: Environmental > Aquatic > Freshwater...
TGCTGGCGATCGTGCTGTGGGCGATGACCAGATCGTCGGTGCGCAGGAAGGCTCCCCCGCCGCTGCCCGCTGCCGCCGCGTTGCCCGAGATGGTGGAGCTCGTGATCGTGGCCGTGCCCGCCTCGACGTACAGGCCTCCGCCGTCGGAGTCCCCGTCGTTGTTGGCGATGGTCGACTTGTCGATCGTGAGCTCGACCACCGTGGCGAACACGCCGCCCCCGCTGTCCAGCGCCGTGTTGTCATTGATGCTGCTGTCGGTGATCGTGAGGTTGGCGATCTGGCTGCCGTCAGCCCCCACGTAGATGCCGCCGCCGGCGGTGCCTCCCATGGCGTGGTTGTCGGAGATGGTGGAGGAGTCGATGGTGATGTCGCCCCCGTAGTACGAGCGCAGCCCGCCACCACCGTCGCCGGTGCTCTCGTTGCCCGTGATGGTGGAGCCGGTGATCGTCAGCGTGGAGTCGGTGGAGCTGTAGAAGAGGATCCCGCCACCGCTGTCGCCTGTGTTGTCGGTGATGATGCTGTCGGTGATGGTGACGTTGCCGCCGGCCAGGTTGTAGAAGAACAGGCCGCCGGCCTGGTCGCTGGGGGCGTCGTTGTTGATGACCCTGGTGTCGGAGATCGTGATGTTGCCGGTCGTGTCGTAGAAGACGGCACCGCCTCCGTCGGAATCGGCGTAGCCGCCCTGGAACGTGGAACCGCTGACCGTGATGGCTCCCGACGCGTGGTAGACGTGCAAGCCGGCGCCGTCGGAGCCGGAGTAGTTGTCGGTGAAGGTGGTGGTGGTCACGGAGACCGTGGTGGCGTTGTAGACGGCGATGCCGCCACCGTCGCTGGAAGCCTGGTTGTCGACGATCGTGCTGGCGGCGACGACGAGGGCGCCGTCCTCGGCGAAGACCCCGCCGCCATCGCCGGCGCTGCTGCTCGAGATGGTGGAGCTCTGGATGGTGAGATCGGCCCCGGAGGAGTGGATGGCGCCCCCGTCACTCCCGGTGGAGCCGTCCGTGAGGGTGAGGCCGGAGATCGTGACGGCACCGGGGGTGTTGATGTAGAAGATGCGACTTCCAGAGCCACCGCTGACGGTGAGGGACCCGGCGCCCGGGCCGGTGATGGTGAGGTCCTCGGTGATGGCGATCTCGCCGGTGGTCAAGGTGATGGGGCCGAGCCCACCGGAGAAGGTGATCGTGTCGGCGCCAGCCGCGGCATTGGCGTCAGCGATGGCCTGGCGCAACGAGCCTGCCCCGGCGTCGCTGTTGTTGAGCACCGTGAAGGTGGCCGCGCCTGCGGGTGCGGCGGGACCGACCAGGGTGGCACCGAGCGACAGCACCGCGCCGGAGGTCATGGCCGTGCGAACGGCGCGTCCATGGATCCCAGAACTGGACATTCGTGACCTACCTAGGTTGTGTGCCGGCCCCGGGGGGAGGCCGGGGCTGACCCTCGAAGTCGGGAAGAATAGCGAAGCGGATGAGCGCGTGGGGGGTTGGTCAGGCGATCAGCACCGCGGAGCCCGCGAGGACCACCCCCAGCGCCACCACGGCCCCGATGGTGACCGACGGGTCCTTGAGGTAGCGCGGGCCGGCGTCGGTGAGGATCCAGCCGGCCACGAACCCAGAGATCAGCCCGCCGACGTGCCCGCCGATCGAGATGCCCGGGATGGCGAAGGTGAAGACGAGGTTGAGCATGATCATGGCGCCGAGCCCAGTGTCCATGGCGTTGATGCCGCGTGACCGGAACACCGCCACGGCCGCGCCCATGAGCCCGAAGACGGCTCCGGACGCCCCCACCGTGAGCTGATTCGGGTCGAGGAGCATCACGCCGAGCGCGCCGCCTACGAGCGCCACGAAGTACACGAGCACGAACCGGGCTCGACCGAGGGCCGGCTCAAGCAGCTGGCCGAGTCGGTACAGCACGAACATGTTGAACCCGATGTGGACCAGGTTGGCGTGCAGGAAGCCCGAGGTGATGATCCGCCACCACTCCCCCGTGGCCACGCCGATGAGCTGGTTCGAGGCGGTCACGCCGCGGGCTAGGAGGCCGCCGTCGACGATGATGGCGCCCCGGGTCTGGAGGCCAGAACCGATGCCCACGGCGAACACTGCGAGGTTGACAGCGATGAGGACCTGCGTCGCCAGCGGCCGGAGGAGCTGCGCGGGGCGGAGGATCTTCTGGGCTCCGGTCTTCGTGCACTCGGGGCAGTGGAACCCCACCGACGCCTGCCGCATGCAATCCGGGCAGATGGGCCGATCGCAGCGCTGGCAGATCACGCCGGCTCGCCGGTCGGAGTGCCGGTAGCACGTCTGGATCTGGGTGCTCACGATCACCGAGGCTATCGGCGGCTCCTGGGCGACCGTCAGCGGGGGAGCACCTGCTCGAACCAGAGGCGGCGGCCGTCGCCCACGTCGTCGTCGTGGGAACGGGCCTGGGCCAGCACCTCGAGGAAGTCCTCGACCGGAGGCGACTCCCCCATCTGGGAGTACAGATCGATGGCCCGGGCCGCATAGCGCAGGATCTGCACCGTCTCGATGCCTGCCAGGTCGTGGAAGAACCAACCGCAGGAGGTGTACATGAGCAGCGCGTTGCGCTGCGCGTCGAGGAGCAGCTCCGCCTGCCGCGCGTCGCCGACGACGTGCTCGGACGCGAAGGCCTCCCAGGTCCGGGCCCCGAGCCGCACGCCGAGGTAGTCGTCGCGCGCCGCCCAGGGATCCCGAAGCAGGGTGCCGCCGCGTCGCTCCATCACGCCCACGCCCCAGTCGCGCAGCAGGTCGAGGGCGTTGCGCAAGGGGGCTCGCCAGGCCTGGCTCCAACCCTCGTCGCCGCCGGTGTGACAGCCGCAGTCGGCCATCCAGCGGCCCACGCCATGCTCGCACGACCACGAGCTGAGGTGCACCCGCACCTCCGGCGCTGCGGACCCCTGGCCGATGAGGTCGATGAGCCGGGGCACCGCCACACCGGCCGCCGGCGCCTCGATGGTGAGCGTGCGGGCCAGCACCTCGTCGGCCCCTCGGTGGTGGTGGCCGAAGGTCTCGCCGTCGGTGGCCGCCGCCACCAGACCACCGAGGCGGACGACCGCCTTCACGATGGTGCGGCTCGACGGCGCCTCGAAGGCCAGCGCGTGGGCCAGCTCGGCGTCGTAGATCACGAGGTCGACGCCCGGCCCCGCACCGTCGGCCGGCTTCCATCGGTAGAGCCCGCTGCGCAGGGGCTCGTCGGCGTCGATCTGGCGCGGGGCGAGGATCGTGAAGCGGATGCCCTCCTCCATGAGCACGGTGAGGACCTCGTCGCTCACGGCCGTCTCCGGCAGCCACATGCCCTCGGGCCGCCGCCCGAAGCGATGGACGAAGTCGGTGATGCCCCACCGCACTTGGGTGCGCAGATCCCGTTCGTTGCAGAGCGGGAGGATCGCGTGCCCGTAGGCCTGGGCGATGGCCCGGCCCGTCGCCCGGTCGGCGGCGAGGATGCGGTCGTAGACATCCGGGTGGTGCGCCTCCAGCCAGGAGAGCAACGTTGGTCCCACGTTGAAGGACACCTGCTCGAAGGTGCCGCGCTCGGCATTGGGTCGGTAGCACTCCGCGGTGATCTTCTCGTTCCAGTCATGGAACGGTGCCGTTTCGGGGTGCTCCGGCATGACCCCGCTCCAGGGATCCTCGCGCGGGGGTTGGTAGAAGTGGCCGTGCACGACGAGGGCGACTTCCCGGGCGAGATCCATCAATCGGCCGCGAGGTAGACGACGGTGAGCGGAGGCACGGAGAGCACCCCGGAGTGGCTGCGACCCTGCCACGGAGTGGGTTCGGTCTCCAGGTGGTGGAGTGGACCACCGGCTCCCCCGTAGCGGACGTCGTCGGTGGTCAGCAGCCCCCGCCAGTGGCCGGACGTGCCGAGACCGATCCGATAGCCGTCGCGGTGGACCGCTTGGAGGTTGGCAACGACGACCACCGAGCCATCGCGGCCGGGCACGCAGCGCTCGAAGGCCAGGACGCTGTGCTCGGCGTCGTCGACCGAGAGCCAGGAGAACCCGGCGGGGTCGTCGTCGGCCGCGTGCAGCGCCGGGTGAGCGGCCTGCAGCGCGTTGAGGTCGCCCAGCAGCCGCTGCACGCCGGCGTGGCGCGCGTCGTCGAGAAGGCCCCAGTCGAGACCTCGCTCGTGCGACCACTCACGGGGGTCGGCCAGCTCGGCGCCCATGAAGAGCAGCTGACTGCCCGGCAGCGCCCACATCCAGGCGTACAACGAGCGGAGGTTGCCGAAGCGCTCGTCGTCGGTGGTCCCCGGCATCTTGCCGAGCAGCGACCGCTTGAGGTGCACGACCTCGTCGTGGCTGAGCGGCAGCACGAAGTGCTCGGCCCAGGCGTAGGTGAGCCCGAAGGTCAGCTTGTGGTGCTGGCCGGGGCGGTGGGCGGGCTCCGTCGCCCAGTACCCGAGGGTGTCGTGCATCCATCCCATGTTCCACTTGTGCGTGAAGCCGAGGCCGCCGTGGTGCGCGGGGCGGGTCACCCCATCCCACGCCGTGGACTCCTCGGCGATGGTGAGCACCCCGGGGTGCGCCCGGTGCACGACGGTGTTCAGATCCTGAAGGAACGCCACCGCCTCGAGGTCTTGATTGCCGCCGTGCACGTTCGGCGTCCACTCGCCCGGACCCCGGGAGTAGTCGCGGTAGAGCATCGAGGCGACGGCATCGACGCGCAGCCCGTCGACGTGCAGCTCGCCGAGCCAGTACAGGGCGTTGGCGACGAGGAACCCCCGCACCTCCGGCCGCCCGTAGTCGAACTCGAGGGTGCCCCAGTCGGGGTGTTCGGCCCGCTGCGGGTCGGGGTGCTCGTAGAGGGGGGTGCCGTCAAAGCAGACCAGCGCGCCCGGGTCGCGCGGGAAGTGGGCCGGCACCCAGTCGACGATGACACCGATCCCGCGCTGGTGGAGATGGTCGACGAACCACCGGAAGTCGTCAGGATCGCCGAAGCGGGAGGTCGGGGCGAAGAAGCCCGTGACCTGGTAGCCCCACGACGGCTCGTACGGGTGCTCGGCCACCGGCATGAGCTCCACGTGGGTGAAGCCGAGCGCGGCCACGTGCTCGGCAAGCTGGGGAGCCAGCTCGCGATAGGACAGCCGACGACCATCGGCATGGTGGCGCCACGAGCCGAGGTGCACCTCGTACGCGCTCAGCCGCCGGCCGACCGGCCGGGTGTGGGCGCGAGCCGCCATCCAGTCACCGTCGTCCCAATGGTGCTGGCTGGCGAAGACAAGGCTCGACATCCCGCCGCTGTGCTCGGCGAACTGGGCCATCGGGTCGGCCCGCAGGGTGGTCTGGCCGTCGGCAGTGGTGACGGCGTACTTGTAAGGGGTGCCAGAGCCGACCCCGGGCACGACGCCGCCCCAGACGCGGCCGTCGAGCCGCGCAAGGGGGTGAGCGCCTGGCTCCCACTGGTTCCAGGGACCGACCACCGACACCTCGCGCGCCTGGGGCGCCCACACCGCGAAAGCGGTGCCGCGCCCCCAATCGGAACCGCCCGGGTGAGCACCGAGCACCTCCCACAAGCGCTCGTGACGACCCTCACCGAACAGGTGGAGGTCGAGCTCACCGGGCAGGCCGTCCGCCGGCGCCCCGTCGGTCACCGCGGCACGGACCCGCGCAGCAGGCGTTCGATCCCGGCCAGCGGTATCGCGGCCTTGTCCGGCCGGTGGCCCAGCTCGTAGCCGAGCTCGTAGACGGCCTTGTCGAGCTCGAAGGCGGCCAGCAGCGAGGCGCGCCCCGCCGGGTCGGCAGGGAGCAGCGCGTCGATGCCGGCGCGACCGAAGTAGCCCTCCAGGAACGCGTCCCGGTTGCGGGCCTCCCAGGCGGCGAGGAGGCCGGTGAGGTCGCCGTCGCCGATGTCCCACTCGGCCCGACCGGACGCAGCGGCGTAGTGGAACGACCGCAGGATCCCGGCGACGTCCCGCAACGGCGACGAGACGGTGTAGCGGTCGGCGCGCTGGCGGGCCGGCTCCCCCTCGAAGTCGATGACAAGCCAGCCGACATCCGCCTGGATCACTTGGCCCAGGTGGAGATCGCCGTGGATGCGGAGCTCCTGGCCGGCATCGCCGAGCCCCCGGGCCCCATCGAGGCGGGCTCGCACGGCAGCAGGGTCGAACGTGGCGCGGGGCAGCGCAGCCGCCTCGCCGGCCACGAGGGCGTCGAGATGGGCCCCCATCTCGTCGATCCAGCGGCCGGCGTCGCCCGGATGCGCGCCCCAGGCCTCGGCCATGGCGAGGTGCAGCCCGGCGATCGTGTCACCGAGCCGGGCGGAGTCGGGGGCGAGGTCGCCGCCGCAGTCCTCTGGCGGAAGCCGCGACGCGAGCAGGTCTCGCACGGACGTGCGGGCCAGCTCCCAGCCCTCCGTGGCACCCGGCACGAACTGACGCAGCACGGCCAGATGGGCCCCGTCCCGCCGCAGCTCCGCCAGGGGGGGCAGCACGTTGGGATAGCCCTGCTCCGCCAGGGCGCGGGTGATCTCGACGTCGGGGTTGAGGCCGGGCGCGACCTTCCGAAAGACCTTGAGGATCGTCGACTCGTCGAACACCACTGAGCTGTTGGAGTGCTCGAGCACGATCGGGCGGCGCACCACCGCCTGCGCGTCTGGCGCGGTGAGGCGGAGCACAGCGATGGCGAGATCGGGATCGATCAGCGCGTCGTAGAGCACGACGTCGCCGCCCTCGTCCGGCACGGTGGCCAGCAGTTGGCGGTCCTTGCCGGTGAGGAACTCGGGCGCCGGGACGGCCGCCCGCCCGCCGATGAGCAACTGGTAGCGCTGCCGCGGACCGTCAGCCATCTCGGCGTCGACGAGCGCCCAGACGAGCAGCGGCTCCCCGGGTTGGACCACCTCGAGCCACACCACCTCCACCGAGGCCACTTCCTGGCCCTGCGCGCCGGCCCACCGCTGCCGGACGAGGTGGGCCGGGAGGTGTTCCGCGAGCAGTGCGGGGAGGCGGTCGGCGGCGATCACAGCGGGAGGCCTTCCCCCGGGTCGTGCAGGCTGAACCAGTAGAAGCCATGGGGCGCGAGGGTCACGAAGTAGGGCAGCTCACCGATCCGGGGGAACGGCACCCGGCCCGTGAGCTCGACCGGCACCTTGCCGGCGTGCTGCTCGAGCATCAGCTCGCAGGGCTGCGGGAAGCGGCTGAGGTTGTTCACGCACAGCACCGTGTCGCCCTCCGCCACCCGCAGGTAGGCGAGGACCGACGGGTTGTCGGCGTGCAGCACCTCGAACGCGCCGGTGCCGAACTCCGGATGCTCCCGCCGCACCTCGATCAGGCGCCGAAGCCAGTGGAGGAACGAGGACGGGTTGCGCTGCTGGGCCTCCACGTTCACGGCCTGGAAGCCGTACACGGGGTCCATCAGCGGTGGCAGGTAGAGCTGGGCGAAGTCGGAGGTCGAGAACCCGCCGTTGCGGTCGGGGGTCCACTGCATCGGGGTGCGGACCCCGTCGCGATCGCCGAGGAAGATGTTGTCACCCATCCCGATCTCGTCGCCGTAGTAGAGGACCGGGCTGCCCGGCATCGAGAACAGCATGGCGTGGAACAGCTGCACCACGTCCTGGTCGTTCTCCAGCAGCGGGAACAGCCGCCGCGAGATGCCGATGTTCCGCCGCATGCGCGGGTCGCTGGCGTACTCCGCGTACATGTAGTCGCGCTCCTCGTCGGTGACCATCTCCAGGGTCAGCTCGTCGTGGTTGCGCAGGAAGATGCCCCACTGGCACCCGTCGGGGATCGGCGGCGTCTGGGCGAGGATCTCGGTGATCGGCTGCCGCTGCTCACGTCGCACCGCCATGTACATGCGCGGCATGAGCGGGAAGTGGAAGCACATGTGGCACTCGTCGCCGTCGGTCCCGAAGTAGTCGACGACGTCTTCCGGCCACTGGTTGGCCTCGGCCAGCAGTACGCAGCCGGGATACTCGTCGTCGACGACCTTGCGCAACCGACGCATGTACTCGTGGGTCTCGGGAAGGTTCTCACCGTTCGTGCCGTCGCGCTCGAAGAGGTAAGGCACGGCGTCGAGCCGGAAGCCGTCGAGCCCGAGATCGAGCCAGAACCGCACCACGTCGAGCATGGCGTCGGCCACCTCGGGGTTGTCGTAGTTGAGGTCGGGCTGGTGGTGGAAGAAGCGGTGCCAGAAGTACTGGCCCCGCTGGGCGTCGTAGGTCCAGTTCGACGGCTCGGTGTCGACGAAGATCACCCGCGCCTCGCTCCACCGCTGGTCGTCGTCGCCCCACACGTACCAGTCGGCCTTCGGGTTGGTGCGGTCCTGGCGGCTCTCCTGGAACCAGGGGTGCTGGTCGGAGGTGTGGTTCATCACCATGTCGGCGATCACGCGCATCCCGCGCTTGTGGGCCTCCTCGATGAGGTTGACGGCGTCGGCGATGTCGCCGTACTCCGGGAGCACCGTGAAGAAGTCACTGATGTCGTAGCCGCCGTCGCGCAGGGGTGAGCTGTAGAAGGGGAGCAACCAGATGCAGTCGACGCCCAGCCACTCCAGGTAGTCGAGCTTCTGGGTCAGGCCCCTCAGATCACCCGTTCCGTCATTGGTCGAGTCATAGAAGCCGCGGACGAGCACCTCGTAGAAGACGGCCCGCTGGAACCACCGCTCGTCCGTACGGTCGATGAAGGGCATGGGCCAAAGGGTTGCACAACGCTCACGGCGTGATGTGGAACACGTGGGCCACCTGCCCGTGCGTGGGGTCGAGGCGCACGTAGCCAGTGTCGCCGTCCCACTCGTAGCGGGCGCCCGTGAGCTCGTCGTGCAGGTGGTAGTGACCGGGGGCAATGCCGAGGGCATAGACGTCGAGGTGCACGAGGGTCTCCTGGGCGCGGTGCGGGTCGAGGTTGACCACCACGAGCAGCAGATCTCGGTCGAGGTGGCCGCGTGAGTAGGCGAGCACCTGCTCGTTGTCGCTGGGGTGGAACCGCACGTCCCGAAGCGCCCAGACCGCCGGGTGGCGGCGGCGGATCTGGTGCAGCGTGCGGATCAGTGGCGCCAACGAGTGCGGCTGGTCGTAGTCGCGCACCTTGATCTCGTACTTCTCCGAGTGGAGGTACTCGGTGGTGGTGTCGCTGGCCGGCTCGTTCTCGATCAGCTCGTATCCGGAGTAGATGCCGTAGGCGGGCACGAGGGTGGCGGCCAGCACGAGGCGGAGGGCGAACGCGCTCGGCGGAGCGTGGCGCAGGTGCTCGTCGAGGATGTCCGGCGTGTTGGGCCAGAAGGAGGGGCGCATGTACTCGACGAGCGGATGCTCAGTGAGCTCGGTGACGTACTGCCGCAGCTCCCATGCCTCGTGTCGCCACGTGAAGTACGTGTAGCTCTGGCTGAAGCCCACCTCGGCGAGCTTGGCCATCATCGCCGGCTGGGTGAAGGCCTCGGAGAGGAAGACGACCTCCGGGTGGCGGCTCCGCACGTCGCGCAGCAGCCACTCCCAGAAGGCCAAGGGCTTCGTGTGCGGGTTATCGACCCGGAAGGTGCGCACCCCGTGGCCGATCCAGTGCTCGAGCACGTCGCGGCAGGCTTCCCAGAGGGCCACGCGGTCCGCATCGGCGGCGGGCCAGAACTCGATCGGGTGGATGTCCTGGTACTTCTTGGGCGGGTTCTCGGCATACCTGATCGAGCCGTCGGGTCGGCGACGGAACCACTCGGGGTGGTCGTGCACCCAGGGGTGATCGGGGCTGCACTGGAGGGCGTAGTCGAGGGCGACCTCGAGCCCGAGCTCCGCGGCCGCAGCCACGAAGGCGTCGAAGTCCGCGAGGGTGCCGAGCTCGGGGTGCACCGCGTCATGGCCGCCGTCGGCCGAGCCGATGGCCCAGGGGCTGCCGGGGTCGTCGGGACTCAGCGTGAGGGAGTTGTCGCGCCCTTTGCGATAGGTGACGCCGATCGGGTGGATCGGCGGCAGGTAGACGACGTCGAAGCCCAGGTCGGCCACGTAGGGCAGGTGCCGGGCCGCACCGGCGAGCCCCCCGAAGGATCGGGGGAACAGCTCGTACCAGGCAGCGTGGGCCGCGATGGGCCGATCCACCCAGAGCGGGTGGGGTGGGGACGAAGAGAACCGGGCGTCGGGCAACCCGGCGACGACCGCCGCGAGGTCATCCGCTGTGGCGGACGCGAGACGGGCGGCGGACGGGCCGCCGCCCCGCATGGCATCCGCCACCGCGCCCAGGCGCTCCCCGTCGGGCGGAGCGACGCGCTGCGCCAGCTCGTCGAGCAGAAGCGCACCCTCCTCGAGCTCGAGCGCCACGTCCTGCCCGGCTTGCAGCTTGACCTCGATCTCGTGACGCCAGGTCGAGTAGCGATCCGTCCACGCCTCGACCACGAGCTCGTGCGGGCCGATCTCGGTGGCAACGAGCTCGCCGGTCCACAGGTCGTTGCCTTCCAGGGTGAGCGGCGAGCTCGCCCACTCGTCGCTCCCGATCGCGCGCCACCGCACACGGCCGGCGAGGAGGTCGTGCCCGTCCCCGATCAGGATCGCTGACACCATGACGTGCTCGCCCACCACTGCCTTGGCGGGGAAGCCGCCAGGGGTGCGGGGACGGACGTCGTCGATCACGATCGGCGGCAGCACCCGCCCCACCCTAGAAGGGGCCGATGACCACCACCGAGCGCAGCACCTCGCCCCGCTCCATCCTGCGGAAGGCCCCCTCCACACCGTCGAGACCGATCGTCTCGCTCACGAACCGCTCCAGGGGCAGCCGGCCCTGCAGGTGCAGGTCGATCAGCATCGGGAAGTCCCGGCTCGGGAGGCAGTCCCCGTACCAGCTCGGCTTCAGCCGACCGCCCCGGCCGAAGAAGTCGATCATCGGCAGATCGATGCGCATCTCCGGGTTGGGAACACCCACCTGGACGAGGGTGCCGGCGAGATCGCGGGCGTAGAAGGCCTGCTCGAACACCTTCGGGTGGCCCACCGCCTCGATGCAGACATCGGCCCCGTTGCCGCCGGTGAGGGCCTGGATGGCGGCCACCGGGTCCTCAGTGGAGGCGTCGACCGTGTGGGTGGCACCGAGCGCCGTGGCGAGCTCGAGCTTCCGGCTGTCGAGATCGACGGCGATGATCGTCCCGGCACCCGCGAGCCGCGCTCCGGCGATGGCTGCATCGCCGACCCCGCCGCAGCCGAACACGGCCACCGAGTCGCCAGCGCCCACCTCACCCGTGAGCAGCGACGCGCCGAGACCGGCCATCACACCGCAGCCGAGCAACCCGGCCACCTCGGGCTTCACCTCCGGCGACACCTTCGTGCACTGACCGGCCGCCACGAGGGTCTTCTCGGCGAAGGCGCCGATGCCCAGGGCGGCCGTCAGCGGCACGCCGTCGAGGGTCATCTTCTGGCTGGCGTTGTGGGTGCTGAAGCAGTACCAGGGGCGGCCGCGCCGGCACGACCGGCACTCGCCGCACACGGCCCGCCAGTTCAGGATCACGAAGTCGCCCGCTGCCACCTCGGTGACGTCGGGCCCGACGGCCTCCACGATCCCTGCTGCCTCGTGGCCGAGCAGGAAGGGGAAGTCATCGTTGATCCCGCCCTCCCGGTAGTGGAGGTCGGTGTGGCACACGCCACACGCCTGCACCTGCACGAGGGCCTCGCCCGGCCCGGGGTCAGGCACCTCGATGACCTCGAGGGACACCGGCGCCCGCTCCGCCCTGGCCACCACGGCTCGCACCTGCTGCGCCACCTCGCACCCCCTTGTCGAGCGGACGGGGGCTGACGGTATCGGCCCTCACTCCCGCCCACCAGGCAAGATGCCCCCGGCAACCGGGCGTTATGGGCGGTTCAGGTAGAACAAAGCACTCAAGGCAGGACCATCGCGGGCCGATCCGCCCCCTGTGACCCCCCATCAGCCACCCGCGCGCGCCGTCCTTGCTGACACCGGACGGCGCGACCTCGCCCTCGCCGTCCTCGTGTGCGGCGGCGGGACAGCGGCCGCGGCATCGCTGGCGCCGGTCCACGTGCCGGTGACGGTCGGGACCCTCGCGGTGTCGGCCGGGGCGCTCAGCGCGGCGGTGGCGTTGCTGGTGCTCATGCCGGTCTCCGTGGTCATCTACATCCACCGCCGATGGCAAGCCGCCCGCCGGCTGCGCGACACCGTTCGAGACCTGGCCCGGTTCGATCCCTTGACCGGCCTGCCCAACCGTCAGGAGCTCAACACGTGGCCGGGTCTGCGGGACCGGGTGCCGAACGCGCTCGGCACGCCCTGCGTGCTGTTCGTCGACCTCGACCGCTTCAAGTACATCAACGACACCCACGGCCACCATGTCGGCGACCAGCTCCTCATGGAGGTGGCCCAGCGGCTGCGGGCCACCGTTCGGTCATCGGACACAGTGGTGCGCATTGGCGGCGACGAGTTCCTCGTGCTCTGCGCCGACGTGCTGTCGGAGCAGGCCGCGACGCGGGTGGCTCACCGTCTCACCGAGGCGGTGGCGGCACCCATCCAGATCGGCACGGAGCAGATCTCCATCTCGGCCAGCATCGGGATCGCCATGGCCGACCAGCCGGAGCACGAGCTCGACCATCTCATCCACCACGCCGATCGCGCCATGTACCGCGCCAAGGCTGTCCAACCCGGCACCGTTGCCATCGCCACCGGCGACGACGTCACCGCTCCACTCGTCTCCGAGGCCGAGCTCCATCGTGCCCTCGACCGCGACGAGTTCGTCCTGCACTACCAGCCCCTCGTGCGGCTCGAAGACGGCGCACTGCTGGGCGTCGAGGGCCTCTTGCGATGGCAGCACCCGGAGCACGGGCTGCTTCCACCGGGGCTCTTCGTCCCCCTCCTGGAGGAGTCAGGCCTCATCGTCCCCGCGGGGACGTGGGTGCTCCGCCAAGCCGCATGGCAATCACGCCTCTGGCAGCGACGCCGACCGGGGCGCCCTCCGCTGCAGGTGAGCGTCAACGTCTCGCCGCGCCAGCTCAACCAGGCCGACTTCACGCAGACCGCCCGCCAGGCCATCCAGGACGGCGGTGGCCGTCCCAACAACCTGTGCCTCGAGATCACGGAGGGAGCGCTGCTCCGCGACCCGACGGCCGCCTGGACCTCGTTGCGCCAGCTCAAGTCCTTGGGCGTGAGCCTGGCGCTCGACGACTTCGGGACGGGGTTCTCGAGCCTCAGCTACATCCGTCGGTTCAACCTCGACGTGCTCAAGATCGACCGGTCGTTCGTGACCGACGTGCACCAGTCCACCGAGGACCGCGCCATCGTGGAGCACGTCATCGGTCTCGCGCATGCGCTCGGCATGACCTCGGTGGCCGAGGGCATCGAAGAACCGGCGCAGGTCCACGTGCTGCGTGAACTCGGGTGTGATGCCGTGCAGGGCTACTGGTACGCGAAGCCCCTACCGGTCGAGGACATCGACGCCATGCTGGACGAGGACCGGTCATGGCCGCCGGAGCACGCCATCACCGCAGTGCACCTCTGACCGGCTCGTCCTGTCGGGGTCAGTAGGGTCCATCGCGATGAAGGCCCTCCGCAGCTTCACCGTACGGCCGTCCCTGCCTCCCGAGCTGGCCGCGCTGGAGGAGCTGGCCATGAACCTCCGCTGGTCATGGGATGCGCACACCCGCGACGTCTTCAAATGGGTCGATCCTGACGGGTGGGATGCCTCCGTGCACGACCCGATGCGGCTGCTCGGCCTGGTGCCCCGGGAGCGACTCGACGCGCTGGCCGAGGACGACGGCTTCATGCGCTTCCTCCGGGAGGTGCGGGGGGAGCTGCAGCGGTACCTGGACGGTGA
>Ga0209798_10001571_pt1 | contig 13715 bp, 12 predicted proteins | sample DOMMetBare3Fresh_FD_187475 | JGI IMG/M metagenome (GOLD analysis project Ga0209798, IMG submission 187475) | Wetland sediment microbial communities from St. Louis River estuary, USA, under dissolved organic matter induced mercury methylation -... | ecosystem: Environmental > Aquatic >...
CGCGATGGCGATCGGCGCGGCCATCGGCATCTGGCGGGCCAGAAGCGTCGAGATGACCCAGATGCCCGAGCTGATCGCGATCCTGCACAGCCTCGTCGGCGCCGCGGCCGTGCTCGTCGGCTACAACTCGTTCCTGACCGAGGAAGGGCTCACGGGCTCCCTGGCCAACATCCACTCGGTCGAGGTGTTCCTCGGCGTGTTCATCGGTGCCGTGACCCTGACCGGTTCGGTCGTCGCGTTCCTGAAGCTGAGCACCCGGATCTCGTCCAAGCCGCTCACCCTCCCGCAGCGGCACAAGATGAACCTCGCGGCCCTGCTGATCTCGGCCGGCCTGATGGTCTGGTTCGTGCTCTCAGGCAGCATCGTGCCTCTGCTGATCATGACGGTGATCGCCCTCGCGCTCGGGTGGCACCTGGTGGCGTCCATCGGCGGCGGCGACATGCCCGTCGTCATCTCGATGCTCAACTCGTACTCCGGGTGGGCCGCGGCCGCAGCCGGGTTCATGCTCAACAACGACCTGCTGATCGTCGTCGGCGCCCTCGTGGGCTCCTCCGGTGCGATCCTGAGCTACATCATGTGCCGTGCCATGGGCCGCTCGTTCTTCAGTGTCATCGCCGGCGGGTTCGGGGGAGCCCCCGTGAGCACGGAGGAGAAGGACTACGGCGACTTCCGTGAGACCAACGCGGCCGAGGTCGCCGAGCTGCTCAAGGACGCCTCGTCCGTGGTGATCACCCCCGGCTACGGCATGGCCGTCGCGCAGGCTCAGTACCCCGTGGCCGAGCTGACCGCGCGGCTGCGCAAGCGCGGTATCACGGTCCGCTTCGGCATCCACCCCGTGGCCGGCCGGCTGCCCGGCCACATGAACGTCCTGCTCGCCGAGGCCAAGGTGCCCTACGACATCGTCCTGGAGATGGACGAGATCAACGATGACCTGCCACAAACCGATGTCGTCCTCGTCATCGGCGCCAATGACACGGTCAACCCGAGCGCCGAGGACGACCCGGGCAGCCCGATTGCCGGGATGCCGGTGATCCAGGTGTGGCATGCGAAGGAGGTCGTCATCTTCAAGCGGTCCATGGCCACCGGGTATGCCGGTGTGCAGAACCCCTTGTTCTTCAAGCAGAACAGCGCGATGCTCTTCGGCGACGCCAAGGACCGGGTCGAGGACATCCTGAAGGACCTCTGAGTCCCGGCCGCCGGCCGCCGGCCGCCGGCGCGATGTGGACGAGGCGAGCCAGCGCCCGGCGGGCCGTCACGCTGGAACGTGAGCCCGCACGGTCTCACTGGCGTTCATCGGTCGTCGGGCGCCAGCTCCCGCCTTCGTCAGTGGATCGCCGGTATGGGATCGGCCCGGTCTCTGAGCCCTGCAGGTCGGGGCTCTGCTGCCAGGGATCGTTGCTGTCGCGGTCGCCCCCCAGCGAGACGCCATACTCGATCACAACGCCAGGCGACTCGCCGTCCTGATCGGACTCGTGCTGATCGGACTCGTCCTGATCGGACTCGTGCTGTAGGTCAGCGGGAAGCACGCGCTCCTCGGGGGGGACGTAGCCGGAGTACAGCCCGGGGGTGTGCTGAGGTGGGCCGTCCTCGAAGCGGTGGCCGTTCTCGTCCTCGTCCATCCCGAACATGCGGTCCTGGAGCTCGAAGATCGCAGCACAGATGGTGGTGTAGGTGGCGTGCGGGTGTTCGACGAACCTGACCTTGTGCAGGGTCTGCCCGGCGCCCGTGCCCTCCCTCTCCAGCTCGCCGTAGCCGAGCAGCTGACCCAGTGTCGAACGCGTATACGTCAGGTCGGGGACCCGGCTCAACGAGAACATTGCCACCCCCTGGTGGAGCAACCCGTAGTTCACCATCACTCGCTTGTCGGTGGCCAGGAGCCAGTTGTGCCGCCACAGGAACCACTGTGAACCGGCCCAGACGGCGAGGGCGAGCATGGCCCACCAGAGCAGATCGGTGAGGAGGCTTGGCGGCAGGAATACGTTGAGGGTGACAACCGCCACGAGCCCGGCGACAGCGGACCCGACAGGCACGGCGACCGAGGCCCAGTGCTGGCGCTGGGCGACGATCACGTTCTCGTCGGCCAGCAGGTACCTGTGCAGCTTGCTGCGACGGAAGCGTTCGTCGAGCTCAGGTCGCCGTCGGGCCATCACGATGGCTCAGGCGCGGGTCAGAATGCTGTTGAAGAACCTGACGAGGCTCTCGAAGAGCTGCCCGAAGAAGTCCCAGACGCTCCTGACGGCGTCGGCGGCCAGGCTCGGATATCTGAAGATCGCATAGATCACGAAGGCCACCAGAGTCCAGAGCAGGAGCTTCTTGACCATCTTCATCATGTCTCCCTGATACGGCGTCCCGCGATGGTCACAACTCCGGGCAATGATGCCAAAGGTGCCCCTCGATGTGGGGAAGGCACGCCGCGAAGCCTGATCACACGATCCCGTACAGGCGGTCACCGGCATCGCCGAGGCCGGGCACGATGTAGCCGCGGTCGTTGAGCCTCTCGTCGATCGCTCCGGTCACGAGGTTGATGGGCACCTCGAGGTCGGCCACGTCCGCCTCCAGTCTCGCGATGCCCTCGGGTGCGGACAGCAGGGTGATCGCGGTGATGTCGTCCGCGCCCAGGTCCACCAGGTAGCGAATGGCCGCCGAGAGGGTGCCCCCGGTCGCGAGCATCGGGTCGAGCACGTAGCACTGGCGCCCTGAAAGGTCGTCCGGAAGCCGGTTGGCGTAGGTCGTCGCCTCGAGCGTCTCCTCGTTGCGCACCATGCCGAGGAAGCCGACCTCGGCGGTCGGCAGCAACCGCACCATGCCGTCCAACATGCCCAGGCCGGCGCGCAGGATCGGCACGACCAGGGGTTTGGGGCTGGCCAGCTTGATGCCGCGGGTGGGGGCGACAGGAGTCTCGATGTCGACCGGCTCGACCCGGACCTCACGGGTCGCCTCGTAGGCGAGCAACGTCACCAGCTCGTCAGCAAGCCGGCGGAAGGTGGGGGTGTCGGTGGTCCTGTCCCGGAGCGCCGTGAGCTTGTGGGCGATGAGCGGATGGTCGGCAATGTGAACGCGCATGGGTGAAACTTATCCTGTGACCGCGTATCCCGACTCCGCCCGCCCCGACCTGCGGTATGCCGGGTGGATGGGCCAGGCCCTGGACGTCGCCGCCGGTTCGCTCGTCACGGGCGACGTGCCCGTGGGAGCCGTGGTGTTCTCCCCGGACGGGCAGGTGCTCGGCGCCGGGTGCAACAGGCGGGAGGCGGAGGGCGATCCGACCGCTCACGCCGAGGTGGTCGCCCTGCGGGCGGCCGCCTCGGCGGGTGGCAGTTGGAGGCTGCCGGACTGCACCCTCGTCGTCACCCTCGAGCCCTGCATCATGTGCGCCGGAGCGCTGATGCTGGCCAGGATCGGGCGCCTGGTGCTGGGGGCCTGGGACCCGAAGGCCGGCGCGTGCGGGTCTGTGTGGGACGTCGTGCGTGACCGTCGGGCCACGCATCGTGTCGAGGTGATCGGCGGGATTCGTGACCGGGAGTGCTCGCAGATCCTGCTCGATTTCTTTGCCGGGCACCGCCTCTAGTAGCCTCGCTGACGGTGGCGTGTCCGAGCGGCCAAAGGAGCACGCCTCGAAAGCGTGTGTGGGGGAGACTCCACCGTGGGTTCAAATCCCACCGCCACCGCCAACGTACTTTGCAGCTCGGCGCTTCCTGGCGACTTTCGATCCTTCGACTTCGTCCGCCATCGGTAGGGTGGGCCTACGTTGCGCACAGTGACCGCTGGCGCAGGACGGACACCAAGCTGACGAGGGTGACACATGGCCGAACATGCCGGGACGTGGCAGCTACCCAAGAGGCCGGCGGTGCCCGACGAGCACGGGTTCTTCGGGGCGTACGGCGGGCAGTTCCTGCCGCCCCAGCTCGAGGTCCCTTTCGCCGAGATCACCAAGGCCTACCACGAGATCGAGAACGACGCGGCGTTCATCGCCGAGCTGCGCTATCTGCGCAAGCACTTCCAGGGCCGTCCCACGCCCGTCTATCACGCGCGCACCCTGTCGATGGACAACGGCGGGGCGCAGATCTACCTGAAGCGTGAGGACCTGAACCACACCGGCGCCCACAAGCTGAACCACTGTATGGGCGAGGGCCTGCTCGCGAAGTACATGGGCAAGAAGAAGGTCATCGCCGAGACCGGTGCCGGCCAGCACGGTGTCGCCCTGGCGACCGCCGCGGCTCACTTCGGCCTCGAGTGCGAGATCCACATGGGCGAGGTCGACATCGCCAAGCAGGCGCCCAACGTCAGCCGGATGCAGCTGCTGGGCGCCACGGTCGTGCCGGTCAGCCGCGGCCTCAAGACGCTCAAGGAGGCCGTCGACTCGGCCTTCGAGGCTTATCTCGGCGACTACGAGAACTCGATCTACTGCATCGGCTCGGTTGTCGGCCCGCATCCGTTCCCGCTGATGGTGCGCGACTTCCAGCGTGTCGTGGGTATCGAGGCGCGCGAGCAGTTCCTGGAGATGACCGGCAACCTCCCCGATGTGGTGGAGGCCTGCGTCGGCGGCGGCTCGAACGCGATCGGCATCTTCTCCGCGTTCCTCGACGACCCGGTGGAGCTGATCGGTGTCGAACCGCTCGGGCGCGGCGAGGCCGTCGGCGACCACGCCGCGACGATGACCTACGGCCGCGAGGGCATCATCCATGGCTTCAAGTGCTACCTGCTGCAGGACTCCGACGGCCAGCCGTCTCCCGTGTACTCCTGCGCCAGCGGACTTGACTACCCCGGGGTCGGACCCGAGCACAGCTACCTCAGGGACGCGGGCCGCGTCGACTACGTGACCTGCTCCGACGACGCGTGCCGCGATGCCTTCTTCATGCTCAGCCGCAGGGAGGGCATCATCCCCGCCCTGGAGAGCGCGCACGCCGTGGCGCACGCACTTGTGAAGGCGCGCGAGATGAAGACCGGCACGATTCTCGTCAACCTCAGCGGACGTGGCGACAAGGACATGGACTACGTGATCGAGAACTGGGGCATCGGAGGGCCGGCCTGAGTCTGCCTCGGGACAACGCCCCGACACGACGTCCCCACTCGCCTGTCATGTGGTGATCCGGGTCGACATCTCGCGCGACCAGAGCAGGCGCCGCTGACCCAGGCCGGGCACGCCGTCAGCGGGTGCGACCGGCACAAATCCGGTCCCACCTGGGCGGTTCACATGGGTGAAAGTGGCCTCTAGTGTCTGCTGATGGCCATACTCGCGCGATGCCGGCTGCGCCTGGAGTCGAGTCCATCGTGACCACGACCCCCGAGGACAGAGGCCAGGACCGCCCGTCCGGCCATGATCCCGCGCCGCGGGGACACGTTGGCCGGGTCGTGGCCGGCTCGTTGGCCACCGGACTCGTTGCTGCTCTGCTGCTGGTCGCCGCCCCGTTCATCCCGGCCGAGGAGAGCGGCGTCACTGGCGCAGTGCTGTGCGGATTCGCGCTGGGCTGGGCGATGCTGGCCGTGCTCTCGGTACGGCTCACCGATCAGCCACAGCGATGGGCCGCGGCTCCCGCACTGTTCATGGGGCTGTGCGGTCTTCTCCTGGTGGGGTTCGGCTCCTCGGCTCACGAGGTGCTCAGCTGGGTGTGGCCTCCTGCGTTGCTGGCGTTGGTGATCTGGATGGTCGTCCGCGCCCATCGACAGCTTCGTAGCCGGAGCAGACGATGGCTGATCTACCCGGTGATCGCGATGATGGCTCTTGCCTCGGTGGGCGGCGGCTACGAGACCGTGCGCGAAGCGGCGGAAGCAACGGCATACCCGATGGCTGGTCGGCTGATCGACGTCGGCGGACACCGCCTGCACCTGAGCTGCACTGGTTCGGGCGGCCCCACAGTCGTGCTCGAGCCGGGCGGAGGCGAGATGTCCTCGAATCTCGGGTGGATAACACCGGCTGTAGCCCGTGACACCCGAGTCTGCGTCTACGACCGCGCAGGTCGCGGGTGGAGCGAGCCCGCTGACACCCCTCAGGACGGCACCCAGATAGCGACCGACCTGCACACGTTGCTGCAGCGCGGACACGTTCGGGGACCCTATGTGCTGGCGGGCCATTCCTTTGGCGGCCTGTACGTGCTCGCCTACGCCGCCCGCTACCCCGCCGAGGTCGCCGGAATGGTGCTGGTGGACTCCACCAACCCGGCATCGGCGGCGAGACCGCGGGCAGCATCGCCGGCAGCGGCGGGCTCCTACGACGTCTTGGGCCGTATCTCGGCAATGGTTTCGACCTCGGCTCGACTGGGCCTGGGCCGTCTGGAAAGCCAGTTCGAGGCCGGCAGCCTGCCGCCGCGGTCTCGGGACGCGGTGCGGACCAAGAATGCGACAGCAGGCAGTCTTCGCAGCACGATCGACGAGTACGTCCAGGCGAACACCTCGATGGAGCAAGCCGCGTCTTTGGGTGACTTCGCCGACAAGCCGTTGGTCGTCCTGACAGCCGGCAGCGGAAGCGCGGCCGCCCATCTGGCGTCGCAGGACGACCTGGCCACGTTGTCGACCAACAGCGTTCACCGCGTCATCGAGGGTGCCACCCACGAGTCGCTGATCGCGGACGAAGAACACTCCACCGCCACCACTCAGGCGATCCTCGACGTCGTCTCGTCGGTCCGGAGCGCAGCGCCGCTGGTCAGGTGATCCGGGGCGCAGCCGCGAGTGCACCTCCATCCACCGGTTCGGGCCCGCGATGGTCCTGGCCGGCGTGGCCCAGTAATCAGGTGCAGCGCAACGTTCGTCCGCGAGGTACAGAAAGGCAGGCTGGTTCTCCGGGATCGAGGCAGGCTCAGGCGTAGACTCCACGTGGATTCAGGGTTTCTGCCAGCGACTCTCTGCGGTGTCTTGAGGTGGACGGATGTCTTCGAAGGTGACCAAGTTCGAGGCGCTGCTCGAGGCGGCGCCTGACGCCATGGTGGGGGTGGACGTCGCGGGCATGATCTTGTTTGTCAATCGCCAGACCGAGTCGGTGTTCGGCTACGAGCGCGACGACCTGGTCGGCCAGCGCCTTGAGATGCTGGTGCCCGAGTCTGCCAGGCAGGACCACGTCGCGCGCCGGGCAGGCTACTGCGCGGCCCCGGGGATTCGGACGATGGGCACCGAGCTGAGGCCGAACGGGCGGCGACGGGATGGCTCCGAGTTCCCGGTGGATATCGCCCTGTCATATATGGGGAGCGGTGGCGCCATGGTGGTGATTGCAGCGGTGCGTGACATGACCCTCGTTGCGGAGCAGCAAGCCAGGGAGCAGGAGCGCCTTCGCGAGCTTGAGCAGTTCCAGCGGCTGACCGTCGGGCGTGAGCTCAAGATGATCGAGCTGAAGAAGGAGATCGAGTACCTCAGGCAGTTCGCACCCCCCGAGGCGCGCGGCTCAGATCACGAGAGGTGATCCGCACCCGACCCGACCGCGTCAGCTCGCGGCCGCCGCCGGCGGCGGGATGACCAGGATGCGGCCGCTGTACATGCCCATGCTGCAGCTGTAGCTGTAGGCGCCCGCCGACAGCGTGGGCAGCTCGATGACGTTGCGGCCCAGCGCGAGCACGCCCTGGACACCCAGATCCGGGGAGGTCAGGCTGGCGGCGCAGGAGAACGGTGCCGTGGATGTCATCACCCAGTGAGTGGGCCGCCCCGCATAGATCACCGTGTCGCCGGGTGCGTAGCCGGTCGCGTGCTGCTCGGTGCTGACCGTCTGGTCGGTGGGGGTGAGCGTGACGTTGGCGCTGACCGCCCTGGGTGCGCTGGCCCCGATGGTGAGGTGCGCGACGCTGAGGTCCACGCCTGCCAGCCGCATGGCCGAGGTCGCGTTGATGACGGCAAACCCGATGACGACGACACCAAGGGCGCGCAACATGGCGACCTTCCTGGTTCCCTTCAACAGCGTTGGCGCCCCGGCGACGGCGAGCAGGGCAGGCGCCGTACCGATGGCGAAGGTTGCCATGACGGCTCCCGCTGCCCTCGGGGATCCGGTGGAGAACGCATACAGCTGCACGGCCTGGGTGAAGCCACAGGGCAGGAAGAAGGTTGCGGCGCCGGCCAGCACGGTGCCCGCGGTCCTTCGGGCGGGGGCGTCGCCGGTGAGTCCCAGCCGGTCGCCAACGGCGGCAGGAATGGTGGGTGACCAGCCGGCGACTCGCGGCGACAGCTCGGTGAGTCGCAGGCCCACCAGCGCCATGACGACGGCGACGGCGACCATCAGGGCGACGACGACCGGCTGCGGCATCGCTGTTCTGCCACCGAGTGCGCCCAGCGCTACGCCGAGCAGGCCGAACCCGCCCACGCGACCCGCCTGGAAGGCGAGGTTGGCCCGCCATACCGAGCTCCGCGCAGCACTGCCACTGTCGGCGAGGCGCCCCGCGGCGCTTGCCGAGATGGCGAGAACGATGCCACCGACCATCGCCATACAGGTGGACACCCCGGCGGCCAGGCCGAGCGCGAGGACGAGCAGCAGGCCGCCTGTGCTGAGATCGCCGACCCGGCTGGTGAGGTCGCCGACACCGGAGAACCAGACGAGCACGGCGACCAGGACCGCGGCCGCCCCGGCACCGCGCCATACCTGCGGGTCGCGGCTGAGCCAGGGCGAGCGCCCGAGACCGTAGCCCAGGCCGGTGATAGCCCCCTCGATCGAGGTGCGGCTGGCCTGGCCGGTCACGATCAGGCTCGCGGTGCCCTTGCGGGTGGAGGCAGTCGCCGAGACGACACCAGGCAGCGCCGTCAGGGCCTTCGTGACTCTGCGCTCACAGGCCGCGCAGGTCATTCCCGCAACGGGGAGGGTGATGAGCTCCCTGGTGGGCCGGCGTGCGCTCTTGGTCAGTGTCATGGCACCCGGGCAGCCGTCATAGCCCGAAGAGCTCCCAGGCGGCCCGGGTGAGCTCGCCGCTCTCGTCGAGCCGGAGCGCGGACCTGGGTGCGTGCAGGATACCTGCCACCAGCCGGTGGCTCATCTGCTCGACCAGCGCCCGGTCGTGCTCGGACAGGCCCGGGAGCCGGTGTGTCAGCCATTCCAGCTCGCTGAGCCGGCGTGACTCGGCCACCTGTGTCATCGCCTCGATCGCCGGGGTGGAGTCACGGGACCGCAGCCACCGGCAGAACTCCCCGCCGGAATCGGTGACGAGTCGTTCGAGCCGGACACGCAGGTCACCCGGCAATTCAGCCTGCGATCCCCACGCCAGGTCGTCGATGGAGACGAAGCGATCCCCCAGGCGGTTCTGCAGGGGGTCGGGGACCGCCGGCGGGGACGACAGGTCGACGACGGTCGCGCCGCTGTCAAGCAGCTGCCGGGCGTCGAGGTCGTGTGTCTGCCACGGACCGGACAAAGCGACGACCGCGCCCACGACGGGTGGGAGGGTGCCGTCGACCGCGGATGGGACCGCACGTCCGCCGACGTCCCGGGCCAGGCAGACAGCTCGTTCGGCGGTCCTGCTGGTGACGATGACCTGTGCTCCGCGCCGGGCTGCTGCCTGGGCGGTGAGCCGGCCCATGCTGCCGGCCCCGATGATGAGGATCGGCTGGTCCCTGAGCGTCCCCGCCCGCTGCTCGATCTCGTCCAGCGCGGCATCGCCGAGCGACCGCCTCGACCTGCCGAACCATCCGTGTGCGCGGCGTCCGGCGTTCAGCGAGACCTGGAACAGGCGGTCCAGCACCGGGTCCAGGGGCCGCTCGGCGTGGCGAAGGGCGTAGGCCTGGCGGACCTGGTGGAGGATCTGGTCCTCGCCCAGGACGGCGCTCTGGAGGCCGCAGGTGACGCTGATGAGGTGGCTTGCGGCAGCGGCGTCCTCCAGCCGCAACCCTCCTGCCGGCAGCTGGGGGAGTCTGCCCGGTCCGAAGGCGCCGAGGGCCACATACAGCTCGACCCGGTGGCAGGTGTGCACGAGCATGATCGCATCATGGGCGGGCAGCGCTTCGCACTCGGCGGCGAACGCCTCACGCGCCGCGCTGGGCACTCCCCGGGCGTGGGCGATCAGTGCCAGCACCGTGGCGGTCGGCACCTCCTGGAACGGGAGCGGGGGAACGACCGGCGTTGACGGCGACGGCACGGTTGTGGCTGAGGACACGGTGATCACGAGCTACCCCTTACGGGTGCGTCTTGGTGGGCGAGCTCTCGGCGAGCTGGGTCTTGTGGCCGTTCATCAACGCGACCAGGAGCTGGTCGATGGCCTGCGTTGCTGTCACGAGCAGGTTGGTGGCCTCGACGGTGTCGAGCCCGCGGCGTCGGGCGACCTGGGCGAGCTCACCGAGGAAGAGCATGCGGAAACGCAGGAACGCCTCGACGGTCTCGCCGATCCCCGCGGACCCTCGGGCGGCGATCCGGCCGTACTCGTTGGCGGCGCTCGCTGCCTTCGCCATCGCCGGCCTGCGCTCCTGAGCGGTCGCCGCGTCGATGAATACCAGCAGGGACCCGGCGATCCGGCGACCGTGGTCACGCAACGGCTCCAGCTCGTCCTCGCTGAGCTCGGCCAGCCAGCCGACACCATGGCAGGCCTGCGCCAGCTGACGACGGTAGACACGGGTCATGTGCTCCGGTGTCTCCCCTAGTCGTTCCATCGTGGGTCGCTGCCGGCGAGCGGAGGGGAGCAGGCCCAGGATCGTGGAGCGGGCGAAACGGCGGTGCCCGCCGGGGGTGGTGAACGCCTGTACGTCCCCGGCGGCGCTCCAGCGACGCAGGGTGGCCGGAGATACCCCGATCAGCGCGCACGCGTCCTGGACCGTCAGCCACTCCTCGACGGCGTCCGTCTCGGCTGCTCTGGAGACTGTCATGGTGTCTCCTTCGCCTTGATGGCCGCCGCTGGCACGCCCGGCCCCAGGACGGGGCTCTTGTGGCAGGCGGCGCAGCCAACAGGCTGGTGACAGTATGCGCATGCCTGCGTGCTGCCCGCCGCGGTGATGGCGGCGGCGTGGTTGTAGAGCATGTTGGTGTGGGTGACCTTGACGGCGCCGCTGTTGTGGCAGTCCTGGCAGTAGTTACGCGAATGGCATGCGGCACAGGTCGTCCCTGCCGGGTCCAGGCTCTTGACGGCGTTCTTGTGGTTGAACGTGTAGAGCTTGTCCTTGTGGTCGGCGGGCCTGGATCCCAGCGGGAAGTCGGCCAGCTGGGATGTTGGGGTGGTCCCGGCGGGCTTCCCGACAGGAGAGGAGATGGTGGCGCTTGTGCCGATCTGGGGGAACGTGTGGCAGGTGGAGCACTCGGACGGGATCTTCTCGTTCGTGATCTTCCCCTTCACCACGCGGTAGTGGGCGCCGTCGTGGCAGCGGAAACAGCCCAGTGACGTCTGGTGGCCCAGGTTGTCCGGGTACGTCTTTGCCTGGACCTTCATGGCCGGGGTGGCAATGAGCCGGTACGTGGTCTTCAGCTCGTCGATCGCTGCGGTGACCTTCGCCTCGCTGGTCTTGGCGACGAGCGGGTAACGGGTTGCATAGGTCGTACGGAGGCCGTTGATTGCCGTGTCCGCAGCCGTCATCGACGGGTAGTCCCCGTTCAGCAGAGCGACACCGTCGCGCTTGATGAAGGGCAGGTCCGCGCTGATCTTCCCGGCGGCCATCGACTCGTCGACGCTCTGGTCCGGGCTGGGAACTCCGTGTCCGATGCGGTTGTGGCAGTCGATGCAGTCCATGAGCTTGGCCGTCTCGCTGGACTTGAGCCGCGCGATGTCCGGCTTGACGTCCGTCGACACGCTGACCTCGCGCCCGGCGATGTACTGCTTCGTCGTCCCGTCGTCGGCCTTGATCTCCACGAGGTCGATCTTGCGCGACCGGACGTCGGTGGTGGTGTAGGTCACCTTCTGCTCGACGTGCCAGTGGACGCCCTTGACGGCATCGCCAGAAGCGTCGTCGGCCTGTCCCAGGCCTGCGGGACGCAGCATGACGGCGACCGTCTCGCGTGTGTTGGTCTTGTCCGGCCGGAACCTGGGCCGCAGGACCAGCTTCACCGGCCCGCCGTTCGCGGTGATCCGGTCGAGGGAGTGACACTTCAGGCAGGTGACCTTCACTGGCGGGAGGTCCGCGTGGTCCGGGGGCGGGATGGGCGTCGGGAACTGGCCGGTGATGACGCCTATCAGTTGCTTGGTGCCGTTGACCTTGGCCTTGACGAACCCGCCCAGGCCGGGGTTGATGTGGCACTCGGCGCAGGTGACCTCGTTGTGCGGCGACATGGCGTACGCCTTCAGCTCCGGGTCCATGGTGTGGCACATGCCGCAGAAGCCGGGGGTCTCGGAGAAGCTGACGGCCGCCGTTCCGCCGACCGTGACAACCGAACCGAACCCCGCGATGAGGAGAAAGAGGACGAAGATGCCGCGCTTGCTGCGCCAGGGCGGGTGGGGGACCCTGGCGAGCACCCGGCCCAGGGGGGCGAACAGCGCACGGACATGCCGGAACCGCCGTCTTGGGCGGATCCCGGCCTCGGCGGGGGCTGCGCCGGTCGCGTCGGCCGCCTCGCCCGGCTCGGTCTGTCCCGTCATCGGCTGACCTCTGTCAGGGCCGCGTCCATGTTCTCAGGACTGAGGCCGCCGGTCTTGACCGAACGCAGAATCCCGGATTTGTCGATGAAGAAGTGCGCCGGGATTCCGTTGACCCGGTAGGCGGACGCGATGTCCGTGTTCGGGTCCGCAATCATCGGGAACGTCAGTCCGACACGGTCGGCATAGTCCTTGACCGTCGCGGCGTCCTCGGAGATGAAGACCGCCAGGACGACGGCACCCTTGGGCGCGAACTTCTTGTACGCGGCCTGGATATCCGGCGACTCTGCCACGCAGGCGGCACACCAGCTGGCGCCAAAGGTCAGCCACACCGGCTGGCCCTTGTACGAGCTCAGCGAGACCTTCTTGCCGTCCACCGTCGTGGCCGTGAAGTCCTGCGCGGGACTGCCGATCTTTGGCGGCGCACCGCTGTCGGTCCCCGACAGGGCGACAGCCGTGGTGCCGCCGGCAGTTGCAGGAGCCGGGCGATCCACCAGATAGGCACCCACCATGACGAGGGCCGCGGTCACCGCAAGCACGAGCACCGTGCCGAACCGGCTCTCGCGGAGGCGCTGCTGCCAGCTCCTGGTCTTGAGCGCCGGGCTGTCCGGCGAGCCGGTCGGCGAGCCGGTCGGTGAGCTGTCCGTCGTCACTTGACTCATGATCGAGTCATCCTCGCTTCTGTTGGTATGCCGTGAATCCGTGCGTGGAGGTGCTGACTACTTGGTGTTCCCGTAGCTGTGCAGGCCGCCGAAGAAGAGGTTGCCGAAGAAGCAGAGAAGGACGGAGGCGAACCCCGCCACGAGCAGCCAGGCAGCGCGACGTCCGACCCAGCCGCGGGCCACCCTCGCATGCAGGTAGGCGCCGTAGATGAGCCAGGTGAACAGCGACGCCGTCTCCTTGGGGTCCCAGCTCCAGTAGGTGCCCCACGCCTTCTCAGCCCAGAGCGCGCCGAGGACGACGGTCAGGGTGAGCAGCGGGTAGCCGATGATGACTGCTCGGTATCCGATCTCGTCCAGGACCTCAGGTTTGGGCAGCTTGCTACCAGCCTGCCCGCCCCCCTCAGGCTGGATCAGATAGAGCACGGCAGCCGCAAAGGAAATCGAGAAGGCGCCGTAGGCGATGACAGCAACGGCGATGTGGGTGATCAGCAGGGGAGGGTTCTGCAGCGCCGGCACCAGCGGGTTGGCCGTGGCCCCCATCGACATGGCATAGAGCAGGAACGCTGCGGCGATCGGAAGGATCAGGAGGCCGATGGTGCGGATGTGG
>Ga0209798_10001572_pt1 | contig 13704 bp, 10 predicted proteins | sample DOMMetBare3Fresh_FD_187475 | JGI IMG/M metagenome (GOLD analysis project Ga0209798, IMG submission 187475) | Wetland sediment microbial communities from St. Louis River estuary, USA, under dissolved organic matter induced mercury methylation -... | ecosystem: Environmental > Aquatic >...
CCGCCGGCCGCGTGGTTCGCCCCCAGGCCGCCGATTCCGTTCCCGTCCCGGGCGTGCGCGTGCTGCTCCACCGCGTCGGGCGTGACGCTCAGGGACCGGTGGACTCGACCCGCGCGGGCGCGGATGGGCGCTTCCGGTTCCGATTCAGGCCCGACACGTCGGCCGTCTTCCTGCTGAGCGCGCGCTACGGCGGCATCGAATACTTCTCGCCGCCCGTGCACGCCGACCCCCCGCGTCCGGACACCACGGTCCGGCTCGTCGTCTACGACACCTCCAGCACGGCGCCGATCGGAGTGGAGGCGAGGCACATCGTCGTCCCGCGAGCGAATCCGGACGGGTCTCGCTCCGTGGTCGACCTGGTGGTGCTGCGGAATGACGGACCGTTCGCGCGGGTGGCGCCCGACTCCGCGCACCCGACCTGGAGCATGACGCTCCCCGCGGGCACCGGCGGCATGGAAGTCGGCGAGAGCGACGTCTCCCCCGATGCCGTCGTACGCAGCGGCGACTCGGTCAAGGTACTGGCGCCACTGGCGCCCGGACGAAAGCAGCTCTCGCTCCAATATGCCGTCGTGCCGACGCGCGGCCGGATTGAGTTCGCCGTTGGGCCGGGCATGGCGGCGGTCAACGTGCTCGTCGAGGAGCGGGACGCGAGGGTGAGCGGCGGCACGCTCGCGCTGGCGGACAGCCAGGTGATCGAGGGGCGGAGCTTTCGCCGGTGGACGGGGCAGGTGCCCGCCGGCGACACGGTCACGCTCACGGTCGGGGACGCGGCGACCAGGACGTGGCGCGTGCTGGCGGGCCTGGTGGGTGGCGTCGCACTGGCGCTGGCGCTCGCCGGCTGGCGGCTGCTGCGGCGTGCGTCGCATCCGGCGCTCCGCCCCGACTCCGATGTGCTGCTGGATGCCCTGGCCGCGCTCGACGCCCGATACCTCGGCCGCGAAGCCGAGACGTCGGGCGACGAGTGGCGCGCCTACGAGGCCGAGCGCGCACGGCTCAAGGCAGCGCTCAAAGCCGCTCTTGCGGGGGCTTCGCCACGCCGGTAGACTTGCCCGGGTCCAACAATCGATTCTCGCGAACGGGGACGCTCGGAAGCCGGTGCAATACCGGCGCGGCCCCGCCACTGTAACGGGCAAGGCCCTCCACGGAGGGCGCACACCTCGCTCACGAAGCCACTGGGCAACCGGGAAGGCGAGCGAAGGCCCGAAGCCAGGAGACCTCTCCGTTCGCGCCACCAGACACACCCTCGGGGGAGGGGTCGGTGGCGCGCTCGATGGCGCCTCACGCCGTCGCTCACGCCCGCCTTCCGGCCCCCGGGAGACGGGCGGGTCTATTCTCGCATTCCTGACGCGCCGGAGCCTCTTGGCTCTGCTGCTCCTGCCCCCGATGGGCTGCCGCCGCCCCGCGCCCGCCACGACGGTGCGGCTGGTGGACGACGCGCACGACAGCGTCGCCGTCGCGGCTCCGGCGCACCGGATCGCGTCGCTGATCCCGGCCACGACCGAGCTGCTCTTCGCCCTCGGTGCCGGAGACGCGCTGGTCGGCCGGACCGCATGGTGCGACTACCCGCCGGCCGCGGCGCGAGTGACCAATCTCGGTGACGGGATCAATCCGACGCTCGAAGCCATCCTCGCCGTCCATCCCGACCTTGTGCTGCTCTACAACTCCGCCCAGAACGCGGCTGCGGCCGATCGGCTGCGGGGGCTCGGGATCCCGGCCATCCAGCTCAACACCGACCGGCTCGCGGACGTCCCCCGCCTGTCGCATGTGCTGGGCCGCCTGACCGGTCACCAGCGGCAGGCGGATTCGATCGTCGCCGAGTTCGATCGCGCCCTCGCGGCCGCGTCCCCGCCACCCCTCCCCACCCGCCCGAAAGTGCTGCTGCTGGTCTGGGAGCAGCCGCCGATGACGATCGGCCGGGGGAGTTTTCTGAGCGAGCTTGTGCGGCGCGCTGGCGGGGACAACCTGTTCGACGACGTCACCAGCAGCTCGGGCACCGTCAGCATCGAGGCGGTCGCGGCTCGCGACCCCGACCTGATCCTGACGGCAACCGACGGCCCGGCCGCCTTCGCCACGCGCCCCGAGTGGCAGGTAGTCCGGGCGGTGCGTGAGCGCCGGTTCCTCCAGGTGAGGGGCTCCGAGTTCAACCGGCCGAGTCCGCGCGCTCCAGCGGCAGTGGGGGCGCTCGCCCGGCGAATCGCCGAGGCCGTTCGGTGAGGGGGCTCCACTGGGCGGCGCTCCTCTTCTCGGTCGTGGCCTGCCTGGCCGTGGGGCTCGCGGCCGGTACCGTGGCGCTCTCGCCGGCCGAAGTGTGGGGCGGGCTGCGCCACGGCGCGGGCGGTGCCGGCGCGATCGTGCGCGAGCTGCGCGCGCCGCGGGTCCTGCTCGCGTTTCTCGTCGGCGGCAGTCTCGGCGTCTCCGGGGCTGCGCTCCAGGCGATGATCCGGAACCCGCTCGCCGAGCCCTATCTGCTCGGGCTGTCGGGTGGTGCGGGGCTCGGCGCCGTCACCGCCATCGCGACCCGTCTGGCGGGCCCCTGGGCGGTGCCGCTGGCGGCGTTCGCCGGCGCGCTCAGCGCGGTGGCGCTGGTCTATCGCTTGAGCGTGGTAGCGGGGCGCCGGCTCGATCCCAGGGTGCTGCTGCTCTCGGGCGTCGTCGTCGGCTCGTTCGCCGGCGCGCTCATGAGCGCCATTATGGTGCTCTCGGACGCGGCCGCGACGCGAAACGCCTTTCTCTGGCTGCTCGGCGGATTCGGTTCCTCGTCCTGGCGGTCGCTCGGCGTGTTCGCGGCGTACGCGGTCCTGCCGCTGAGCGTGATCGCCCTCCACGCCCGTTCGCTGGACCTGGTCGCACTGGGCGAGGAACCGGCGTCGCACCTCGGGGCGAACGTCGAGCGCACCCGGCGCCTGATCTACCTCTCGACGGCGCTGCTCACGGCGGCAAGCGTGGCGACCTGCGGTATCATCGGGTTCGTGGGGCTCGTCGTGCCCCATGCCGTGCGCTCGCTCGCACGACCAGTGCATCGCACGCTGCTGCCGGGGGTGTTCCTGGTCGGCGGGTGCTTCCTGGTGCTGTCCGACGTCGTTTCGCGAACCGTGGTCCGCCCGCTCGAGCTGCCGGTGGGAGTCGTCACGGCGCTCGTGGGCGTGCCGCTGTTCGCCGTGCTGCTCCGGAGATCGGTCGCGTGATCCTCGAGGCTCGCGGGGTGACAGTGCGCTACCGGCGGGCGGTGCGGCCGGCGCTCGACCGCGTGAGCTGCACTGTGGCGCCATCGCGGCTCGTGGCCGTGGTCGGACCGAACGGGAGCGGCAAGACCACCCTCGTGCGCGCGCTGTCGGGGCTGGTGCCGGTGGACGGCGGGGAGGTGCTCGTCGAGGGCCGACCGGTTCGCCGGTGGGCTCGGGCTGAGCTCGCTCGCGTGCTAGGGGTCGTGTCCCAGCGGGAGGAGACCGCCTTCCCGCTCCGGGTCGAGGAGACCGTGCTGCTCGGGCGCTACGCGCGGCTCGGACCGCTCGCCGCCCCCACCGAGGTGGACCGGGCGGCGGTGAGCGCGGCGCTCGAGCGGTGCGATGTCGGGTGGCTCGCCGATCGGACGGTTGACTCGCTGTCCGGCGGCGAATGGCAGCGGGTGCGCCTGGCCCGCGCATTGGCCCAGGAGCCGCGCGCGCTCGTGCTCGACGAGCCGACCGCCTCGCTCGATGTGCGCCACGAGATGGAGCTGCTCGAGCTGGTGAGGCGGCTGGTGGACGCCGGTCTGGCGGGGCTGGTCATCACCCACCAGCTGAACCTGGCCGCCCGCTTCGCCGACCGCATCGTGCTGCTCGACCGCGGGCGAGTCGCCGCCGATGGTGTCCCGGCGGAGGTGCTCACCCGGGACACGCTGAGCCGCGTCTTCCAGTGGCCGGTCGCGGTGACGACCTGGTGTGACGGCTCGCCCCAGGTGGTGCCGCTCCGCACCGGCGAGGCGCCGGGATGAGGCGCCACGGCACCCCGGTGGGGCGGTCGGCGAGCCTCGCGCTTGTCGTGGCGGCCGCGCTCGCCGCGCTCGCCGCGCGACCCGGATCGATGTGGGCGCAGGCCCCGGCCCGTCTGCTGGGCCAGGTCCTCGACGCGGCCACCCAGGGACCTGTGGCGCAGGCGGAGGTAACTGCGAACGACCTGCGAACAGTCACCGCGCCCGACGGCGGCTTCCTGCTGGGGAGCGTCCCGCCCGGGCGGGTGCGGGTGGAAGTGCGCCGCATCGGCTTTGCGCCGTGGTCGGCGGTGATCGACTTGGTGCCCGGGCTCGATCGGTCTCTCCGCGTCGCGCTCGCGCCCGCCGCCGTCCGGCTGGACAGCATCATGGTGTCCGCCTCGAGTGGGGGCATCACCATAGGTGGCGCGGAGCTGTCGCGCAGGGGCTCGGACCTGGCCCGCGCGCTCGATGGCTGGGAAGGGGTGGTGGTGCGGCGGACCGGGAGCGCGGGTCCAGCGGCCCCGCAGCTTCGCGGCGGCGGGCCGGACGAGGTGCTGGTCCTGGTAGATGGCTTCGCGCTCAACGACCCGCTCACCGGGCGGGCCGACCTGAGCCGGATTCCGAGCCGGGACGTCGAGAAGATCACGCTCGTCCCGGGGGCGCAGACGGTCCGGGCCGGCAGCCGGGCCATCGCCGGTGTGCTCGCTGTCGAGACCCGTCGGCCGCTCCGGCCGGAGGGACAGAGCTGGCTGGCGAGCTACGGCGCGCGCGGCGTCCGACTCGGCGCCTCCGCGGGACCGCTGGGCCTCGCCGCTTCCACCGAGCGCCATGCGTCGCGGTTCCCGTACCGTGTGCCCGAGGTCCGCGGCGGCGGCGAGGCCGACCGCCGGAACGCGGGCGGCACCCAGTCCACTGCGTTCCTCCGTATCGACGGACCACTCGAGCTTACGGTGCGCGGCTCGCAGTCGGAGCGGGGCCTGCCCGGCACGACCACCAACCCGACCTCCCAGGCTCACGCCGAGGATCGCTCGGTTGTCCTCGGGCTGCGACGGGAGGAACGGTTCCGATCCAGCGCCTCGCTCCAGTGGATCGAGACCCGCGCGGCGGATCCTGCACCCACGGCGGGCCTGCCCTACGACAGCTACACGCACGGGATCGGCGGATCGCTCGACCTCGGCTTGCGCGACCGCATGGCGGTCGGAGCCTGGACCGGCGAAGGCGGCCTGGCCGTTGAAGCCCGCGGGGACCGTTTCGCCGGCGATGGGGTCCGCACGGGCGCGTCGTTCACCCACGCGGCGCTCCGCTTGGACGCGGCCTTCCACCGCGGCCGCACCAGCGTCGTGACAGTCGCGCCGGCGGTGCGTGTTGATCTCTGGACCGGTCACACGCGTCCCGTGGCCAGCATGCGGCTCGACGTCGGCGTGCTCCGGGGTCACACCGCCTTCACCGCCGCGGTCGGGAGCGCAGTCGCGCCGCCCGTGCTGGCCGATCTCTTCTTCCGTGAAGGCGTCGGCGTCCGCCTCAATCCGGATCTCCGGCCCGAGCGCGTCACCTGGGAGCTCGAGGCGGCGGTGCGCAGGGATCTGGGCGTCGGCGGCAGGCTGGGGACGCTCTCGGTTCGCGCGTTCGCCGGCCGGGTCGGTGACATGGTGATCTGGGCACCGGATTTTCGGTTCGTCTGGAGCCCGCGCAACTTCGACGTATGGCGCCGGGGTGGCGAGGTGAGCCTCGCGCTGCGCCCGCTTGGCGACGTCCGGCTCGACGGCACCGCGACGCTCGCGGCGGTTACCTACGACCATCCTGGTGGGGCGCAGGTGCAGTATCGCCCGCGGGTAACCGGCACCGCAGGCGCGGGGTGGTCGCGGGGCGCGTGGGATGCCGATATGCGCTGGCACCTCATTGGTGCGCGATTCCCCAACAGCGCCGGCACCAACGCCCGGCCCGCCATCTCGCTCCTGGATCTCGGCGTCGATCGTCGGCTGGGCGAGACGCTCGCCCTGCGCGCGGAGATTAGAGACCTGACCGACGCGCGCGCCGAGTTCATCGCCGGGTATCCGACCCCTGGCCGGACCATGTCCGTCACCCTCACATTCCAGGTTCCATGACATTCACCCGTGCCTTCGCGCTCCTGCCGTTCGCCGTCGCTCTGCTGCTGGCGAGCGGCTGCGCCGACACCAACGCGCCGCTGCCCGAACCGCAGGAAGTCCTGCTCGCGGTCAACAGCACGGCCAACACGCTCAGCATCGTTCCGGTGGACGCGCCCGGCTCGGCTGTCGCGGTGGAACTCGGAGGCACCACGCCCACGCCCGTCGGCGTCTCGGCGCGCGGTGGTATCGCCGTCGTGCCGCTGGGGCTCGACAACGCGGTGGCGGTGGTCGACCTCCGGACCGCGACGGTCCTGCGGCGAGTGCCGCTGCCGGCCAGCTCGGGGGCAACCGGCTCGGCAATGGTGGACGACTCCATCGCCTACGTGGGTAACCCCGGACGCAACAGCGTCTCGCGGGTCAACTACCTGACCGGCGCGACGTCGGAAGTGCCGGTCGGCGTGTATCCCCAGGGGCTGGTCTTCACCCGAGGGAAGCTCTTCGTGTTGAACGGTAACCTCGTGAACTTCGCGCCGGCCGATGCCAGCTGGATCACCGTCGTGGATCCGGCGACGAACGCCGTGGCCACCGGCATCGACTCGATCCCGCTCACCGGCGAGGGCAACGCCGGCTTCGGCGCCGTCGGCGGGGACGGGTTGATCTACGTCATGAACACGGGAAACTACTTCAGCGGTGAGGGCCGGCTGTCCATCGTGGATCCGGTCGGACGGACCGAGCTGGCCAGCTTCTCGGGATTCGGGACCGGTCCGGGAAGCGTGGCATCGGACGGCGAGGCCAAGATCTACGTCAGCTCATTCGCCGAAGGGGTGATGGAGTTCGACACCGACAGCAATAGGGTACTGCGGGGCGCAGGGAGTGGCGTCGATATTCCGTCGAACTCTGCCGTGGCCGTGGACAGCCGGCGGCGGATCTATGCGATCGAGTCGGGGCCCTGCTCAGGGGGCCAACCCGGCGCCGCCCACGTCCTCGACCAGGCGTTCGCCCAGATCCGGACGATTACCCTGGGCGAATGTCCATCGGGCGCGGCCGTGGTCCAGATTCCGCCCGAGTGAGGCCCGCGGCGTCGGGCGTATCTTTCGAGCATGGCACTCCTGGGTACTCCGGCCATCGTGCTGTCGGCGCTCCGGTTCAGCGAGACATCCAAGATCGTGCGTCTGGCCACGCGCGATTACGGGGTTCAGAGCGCCATCGCCAAGGGCGCGCTGCGGCCGAAGAGCCGCTTTGGCGCGGCGCTGCAGCTGCTGAGCGAGGGTCAGGCGCAGCTGCTCACCAAGGAGCATCGCGAGCTTCACACCCTCACCGCGTTCGACCTGCAGCACCTCCATGTGGGGCTTGCCGGCGATCTGGCTCGCTACGCCACCGCCTCGGCGCTCGCCGAGGTGATGCTCCACTTCGCGCCGCCCGATCCGCACCCAGAGAGCTATGACCTGTTCCGCGACGCCCTGCAGGCGCTGGAAACGGCCCCGGTGGCCGAGGTCGAGGCCCTCGGCTTCCGGGTCCTGTGGCACCTGGTGAGCGTGCTCGGCTTTGCTCCATCCCTCGACACCTGCGTGCGCGACGGCACGCTGCTGTCGGCCGAGGGTGCGCTGCCCTTCAGCACTCGTGAGGGTGGTGCGCTGTGCCCCGCGTGCGCCGCGGAATATGGGGCAACTCAGCTCCCGGCCGAGGCGCGCGCCGACCTGGTCGCCCTGCTGGATCTCGATGCCGCGCTGCCGGGGCTCGACGAACGGCACGGCGCGGCGCACCGGCGGCTGCTCGCACGCTACGTCCGCTACCACCTGGGCGAGGGGGCGGAGCTGCCCGCGCTCGACTTCTGGCTCCGGCGCCCGTGGGTGCCGGCATGATCGTCGGGACCGCGGGGCACATCGACCATGGAAAGTCGGCGCTGGTCGCCGCGCTGACCGGACAGGTGATGGACCGACTTGCCGAGGAGCGTCGGCGCGGCATCACGATCGACCTGAATTTCGCGCCGCTGCCGCTCGAGGGCGGACTCGTGGCGGGAATGGTAGACGTGCCGGGCCACGAGGACTTCGTCCGCACCATGGTTGCCGGCGCATCCGGGATCGACCTCGCGCTCCTCGTAGTCGCGGCCGACGAGGGGATCATGCCGCAAACCGCAGAGCATCTCGCCGTGCTCGAGCACTTGGGGGTCGCGGCCGGCATCCCGGTGATTACCAAGGCCGATCTCGTCGAGCAGGACTGGCTGGAGCTGGTGATGGCCGAAGTGGCGGAGCGCCTGGGTGGCTCGCAGGTGGCATTCGATGCGCCCGTCGCCACCTCCGTGCGGACCGGCCAGGGGCTCGACCAGCTCCGTGCGCGGCTGGCCGCCCGTGCGGCGGCGCTCGAACCTCGGCGGGTCGCCGATCTCTTCCGCTTGCCGGTGGACCGCGCGTTCTCGCTGGCCGGCGTCGGCACGGTGGTCACCGGTACTGCGTGGTCCGGTCACCTCGCCATCGGCGACACGGTGCTCCTGCTGCCGACCGGGGGCGTGGGCCGCGTGCGCTCGATCGAGAGCTACGGCCGGACACTGCAGCAGAGCGAGCCGGGCGCGCGCACCGCTGTCGGGGTCGCCGGCATCCAGCGCGAGGACGTGCACCGCGGCTGCTGGCTCCTGGCGGCGGACGCGCCGTGGCTGCCGGTGCGGGCGCTGGATGCCGAGATCGCCATGCAGCCGGATGCCCCGCGCGCCCTCGTGACCCGGAGCCGCATCCGCGTGCATCTGGGGACGGCGGAGGTGATGGCCCGGGTCCATCCTCGGTCTCCGATCGCCCCTGGAGAGCGGGGGATCGCCCGTCTGGCGCTCGAAGGCGCCGTCGTGGCCCGCGCGGGCGACCGCCTCGTCCTCCGGAGCTACAGCCCGGTGACCACGATCGGCGGCGGTCGCGTGCTCGACCCGCAGCCACCTCGCCGATGCAGTTTATGGCCGGCGGGTCTGGGCTCCCGGTCGCCGTCCGAGCGGTTCCAAGCGGTGCTTGACCGGCGGGCGGCTGGGGTGGCGGCAGCGGAGCTGCCGATCCTGCTGGGGATGCCTCCCGCCGCGGCGGTGGCGGTGGCACTGGCGGATCCCGAGGCACGGCGGGTCGGCGAGCTCTGGGTGCGGGACACGACCCTCCGTGAGATCGGGTCACGTGCGCTTGCGATGCTCAAGGCGTACCACCGGAGCCACCCCAGCGATGGCGGCATTCCCCTCGAGACGCTGCGGCGGGGTGTCCGCGCCCCCGCCGAGCTCGCCGAGCGCGCCCTGGCCGACCTCGCGGAGGACGGGAAGCTGCGGATCGCCGGCGGGGTAGCCACCCTTTCGGGGTTCGTGCCCCGGGTCCAGGGCGGTGAGGCGGAGATCGACCGGATCGTGCGGATTCTGGAGGAGGCCGAGCTGAGCCCGCCGGACCTGGCCGAGCTCGAGCGTCGGACCGGCCGGAGCGACATCGGAGCCATTCTGCGACTCGCGGCCAAGAGCGGCCGGGTCGAGGCCGTCGAGCGGGAGCGGTACTACGCCCGGCCCGCACTCGACCGTTTTACCGCCGCGCTTGCCGAGCTCGGCCGCGAGCGCCTCATCGCCCCCGCCGCCCTGCGCGACCGGCTCGGCATCAGCCGGAAGTTCATGATCCCCCTGCTGGAGTGGGCGGATGCGAAGGGCATCACGGAGCGAGTGGGCGACGCGCGCCGGCTTCGAAACGCTTGACACCCCGCCGTTTGGGCGGCCATTTTTCGGGTGTTCACCCAACACGTCCGTTCAGCGTGGAGGTGCCCCACCGTTCGACATTTCGTTTGCTGAGGAGCGCCCATGGTCCGCTTGGTGTGGCCGGGGTGGTGGCTCGGATTGCTGGTGGGCGTCGGAACCCCCGTGGCTGCGCAGGCGAACGTGTCCCCGCCTCGCGTCGAGCTGAAGGAGAACTACCCCAATCCGTTCTTTCCGACGACGACGATTCCGTTCCAAATCTCCCAGGAGGTGTGCGCGCGGGGACACCAGCCGCTGGTGAGTCTGAAGATCTACAACGTGCTGGTGCAGGTGGTCGCGATCCCGGTGCTGACCAGTGGGGCGGGTCCCCGCGCGGCCGGCGCGGAACGGCTGGACAGCCTCCGCCTGAGATGCGGCGAGCATCACGCGTACTGGGATGGGAAGTATCTGGATGGCAAGGGCGAGGCGACACCAGGAGTCTACTACTACCAGCTCACGGTGGATGGCGAGCGGTTCACGCGCAAGATGATCGCCCAGAGGAAAGTGACCAGCCAGCAGTGAGAGGGGCGGCCCGGCGGGCCGCCCCTCTCGTGCTTCTTGGCTGTGGCGCCGGGCTGCCAATGTGGCAGGGATTTGGGGTATGCCGGTTGCTTCCTCACGGGTGTCGTTGGCCGCATCGGCAGCGATGGACGCGCTCACGAGTCACCCTGATCGAAGCGAAGGGGCAGGACCCCGCCCAGGATGACTCCGCAATGAGGTTCGCATGATCAGACCCGAACGATTGACCATCAAGGCGCAGGAAGCCTTCCGTGAGGCTGGTGAGCACGCCCGCCGGCGGGGCAACCCGGTCGTGAATGACGCGCACCTGCTCGGTGCGCTGCTGGCGCAGCCCGAAGGGGTGGTGCAACCGCTGCTCCAGAAGGCCGGCCTCAACGTCAGCGCCCTGACGCAGGCCGTCGAGCGCGAGATCGAGCGTTTCCCCACCCAGGCCGGGGCCGGCGCGGAGCCGACGTTCAGCCGCGAGCTGCAACGGGTGTTCGACCGGGCCGACGGCGAGGCGACGAAGCTGGGCGACGCCTACATCTCCACCGAGCACCTGCTGCTCGCGTTGGTGGAGGAGAAGGGTACGACCGCCCGCACGTTGCTGTCGGCCCAGAACGTCACGGCCGACGCCCTCCGGACCGCGCTGCAGGAGGTGCGCGGGTCGCACCGCGTCACCGATCAGTCACCCGAGGAGAAGTACCAGGCGCTCGAGCGCTACACCCGGAGCCTGACCGAGTTGGCCCGCCGCGGGAAACTGGACCCTGTCATCGGGCGCGACGAGGAAGTGCGGCGGGTCATGCAGGTCCTCTCCCGCCGCACCAAGAACAACCCGGTGCTGATCGGCGAGCCGGGCGTTGGCAAGACGGCGATCGTCGAGGGGCTGGCGCAGCGGATCGTTCACGGTGACGTCCCCGAATCGCTGCGGAACCGCGAGCTCGTGGCGCTGGACATCGGCCAGCTGCTGGCGGGCGCCAAGTACCGCGGCGAGTTCGAGGAACGGCTCAAGTCGGTAGTCAAGGAGCTGACCGAGAGCGAAGGGAAGTACATCACCTTCATCGACGAGCTGCACACCATCGTCGGCGCGGGCGCGGCCGAAGGCGCGGTAGACGCGAGCAACATGCTGAAGCCGCCGCTGGCCCGGGGCGAGCTGCACGTCATCGGGGCCACTACCCTCGACGAGTACCGGAAGCACGTCGAGAAGGACCCGGCGCTCGAGCGCCGGTTCCAGCCGGTGCTGGTCGGCGAGCCGAGTGTGGCCGACACCATCGCCATTCTCCGGGGGCTCAAGGAGAAGTACGAGGTGCATCACGGGGTGCGCATCACGGACAACGCCCTGGTCGCGGCCGCCACGCTGTCGGACCGCTACATCGGCGACCGATTCCTGCCGGACAAGGCGATCGACCTGGTGGACGAAGCGGCCAGCCGGCTGCGGATCGAGATCGACAGTCTCCCCCAGGAGATCGACGAGGTCGAGCGGCGAATCGTGCAGCTCGAAATCGAGCGCCAGGCGCTGCTCAAGGAGAAGGACAAGGCCGCGCAGGAGCGTCGGCACACGCTCGAGGCGGCAATCGCCGAGTCGCGCGAGCAGACCAACGCCATGAAGGCGCAGTGGCAGGCAGAGAAGAGCGCGATCACCGAGATCCAGCGCATCAAGGCCGAGATCGAGGCGCTTCGCTCCGAGATGGACCAGGCGACCCGCCGGGGCGATCTACAGCGCGCGGCGGAGCTGCAGTACGGCCGCATCCCGGAGCTCGAGCGCCAGTTGCTGGAGGACGAGCGCCGCCTCCAGGAGACGCAGTCGAAGGTCAAGTATCTGAAAGAGGAGGTGGATGCGGAGGATATCGCCGAGATCGTGGCGAAGTGGACCGGCATCCCGGTGAGCAAGATGCTCGAGAGCGAGCGGGAGCGGCTGCTCAAGCTGGAGGAGGAGCTCGGCCAGCGGGTCGTCGGCCAGCGGTTGGCCGTGACGGCCGTGGCGAACGCCGTGCGGCGGAGCCGCGCCGGCCTCGGCGACCCCGACCGACCCACTGGCTCGTTCATCTTCCTCGGCCCTACCGGGGTCGGGAAGACCGAAACGGCTCGCGCCCTCGCCGAGTTTCTGTTCGATGACGAGCGGGCGATGGTCCGGCTCGACATGTCGGAGTACATGGAGAAGCACTCGGTTGCACGGTTGATCGGCGCGCCTCCGGGTTACATCGGTTACGAGGAAGGGGGACAACTCACCGAGGCGGTGCGCCGCCGGCCCTACAGCGTGGTGCTCTTCGACGAGGTCGAGAAAGCGCATCCCGACGTCTTCAACGTGCTGCTGCAGATCCTGGACGACGGCCGGCTGACCGACAGCCAGGGCCGGCTGGTGGACTTCCGGAATACGGTCATCATCATGACCAGCAACATCGGCAGCCAGCTCATCGTGGATGCAGGAGCAACGACAGGTGACGCGGCGTGGGCCCGGGTGGAGCAGGGCGTGCGCGACGAGCTCCGGAACCACTTCCGGCCGGAATTCCTCAACCGGGTGGATGACATCATCGTCTTCCGGCCGCTGAGCCGGGAAGACCTCGTCCGGATCGTGGACCTCCAGCTCGGGAGGCTCGAGCTGCAGCTCGCCGGGCGCCACCTCCGGCTCGAAGTCACCCCAGAGGCGAAGGAGCTCCTGGCGGCGCAGGGGTACGACCCGGTGTACGGCGCCCGGCCGCTGAAGCGCGTGATCCAGCGCGAGTTGCAGAACTCGATCGCGCTCGAGCTGCTGGAAGGCAACTTCCACGAGGGGGACATCATCCGGGTCGAGCGGGCCGGCGAGCATCTGCGACTGGCCCGCGGCACGCCGGCGCCGGAGCGCGCCAGTGCGTAGGGGAACGCCTTCCCCCAGCGACCTGCAGGGGATGCAGGCGGCGCTCCGGCTCGCGCGGGCGGCGTCGGTGCGTGAGGAAATCCCCGTCGGCGCCGTGATCGTGGCTGAGGGCGAGGTGCTCGCCGAGGCCCACAACGAGACGGTGCAGCGGCGGGATCCCACGGCGCACGCCGAGCTGCTGGCGATCCACCGTGCCCTGCACAAGGTGGGCGAGGAGCGGTTGCCGTTCGCCACCTTGTACGTGACGCTGGAGCCGTGCGCCCAGTGCGCCGGCGCCATCGTGCTGGCCAAGCTAGGGCGCGTCGTCTTCGGAGCCCACGACCTGCGCGCGGGGATGGCGGGATCGGTCTACGACCTGCTGCGCCATCCCCGGCTCAATCACCGCCCCGAAGTGGTCGGCGGCCTCCTGGCCGAGGACTGCGCCGAACTGCTGAAGCGGTTCTTCCAGAGCAAGCGCCTGGCGTTGTGACGCGCCCGGCCTAGGCCGGGCTCATCCGCGCTCCCGCTGACCTTCCGCCTCGCGGCCCCGCACCACCCGTCTTCCTTTGAGCGGGCCGACATTCGACGTGACGACGGT
>Ga0209798_10001573_pt1 | contig 13696 bp, 19 predicted proteins | sample DOMMetBare3Fresh_FD_187475 | JGI IMG/M metagenome (GOLD analysis project Ga0209798, IMG submission 187475) | Wetland sediment microbial communities from St. Louis River estuary, USA, under dissolved organic matter induced mercury methylation -... | ecosystem: Environmental > Aquatic >...
TGCAAAACGGCAGTAACTAATGCCCCGCCACCAATTGCTTTTAATCTGTTGGAAGTCTGTTTTTTCAGAAAAAGCTTAAACCGTCTTCCTGATAAAAAATGCAGGGATTCTTCAAGGAATTTAATACCTAAAAGAAATATTGCCACACCGGCGAGAAGTTTCCATATGTCAAATGAAGTAGTCAAGGTCAGTAAGTTAATAAAAAACCGGGGCAGAATTATCCGTCCCGGTTATTAAAAAGCAAAAATTGCTACTAAGAATTAATTGGGCTTTTCTCGATAAAAACTTCATATATTAATTTAAGAAAGGAAGCCGCCCAAAACCTTGCTTCATAAAAAATTAAAATGAAAATAAAAAGAACAACTATCCAGCTTCCTGCTTCCGGGTTTATTAAATTATATAATGGTTCAATAGCAATCATAAAAATAATAGCCTACATTACTCTTTTAAAGATAGGTTAACAACCATTCAAATCAGATGAGATACATCAAAAAGAAGATTGATTAACATCATTTAAGCCTGAAATTCTCTCGAATACTTTTGACACTGTTTGAAAACTTTCAAATCATATAAATCCGGTGTAATCATTTCTAATGAGTTTCTGAAACGAAACAGGATCAGGCTGGTAAATGGCGGAGAAGAATATTTTACCCTTCTTAAATCAATGATTGATAATGCCAAAAAAACCTTGCATCTTCAATTTTACATATTTGAGGAAGATAAAACCGGTAAGATCATTTTAGATGCACTTTTAAATGCTGCTAAACGTGGCGTATCCGTTTTTCTGCAAATAGATGCTTATGCATCGCAAAATTTTTCCGGCAAAATGGTTAAAACACTCAATGAATCAGGAGTACAGTTTAAATGGTTTGAACCTGTATTTAAAAGCAAGCATTTTTATTTTGGCCGGCGCTTACATCATAAAATAATCATTGCTGACGGTTGGCAATCATTGGTGGGGGGAATAAATATCACAGACAGGTATAATGATTTGCACGGAAAGCCTGCCTGGAAGGATATGGCTTTATTTTGTGAAGGAGAAACTTCTTATGAACTACATAAGCTTTGCCGGTTGATGTGGGGTTCTGAGATTGAACCTGATATTATTTCCAGAGAAGGAATTAATAAATATTGTTCTGCAATCCCTGCTGAAGAATGCTGTGAAGTGAGAGTAAGACGAAATGACTGGGTAACCAGAAAACAGCAGATTACAAAAAGCTACCTTGAAATGTTCAGAAATGCAAATAAACATTTGACTATCATGTGCAGTTATTTTCTACCCGGTCGTTTATTCCGAAAAAGGTTAAGCCAGGCTGTAAAACGTGGAGTCAAAGTAAAAGTTATACTCGCCGGCCCATCTGATATAATGATAGTAAAACATGCTGAACGCTATCTCTACGAATGGCTTTTGAAGAATAATATAGAAATTTATGAATACCAGAAAACAGTATTACATGCAAAAGTGGCTGAATACGATAACCTATGGTCAACAATCGGATCATACAATGTAAATAACATCAGTGCCTATGCAAGTCTTGAACTGAACCTGGAAATCAGAAACAATGAATTTTCAAAGAAAGTAGAAAATGAACTGGAACAGATAATTGCTGGTGAATGTAAACCAATTACAAAGGAAAATTATTCTTCTTCTACAAATTTTGCACGGAGAATCTGGCAAAGATTCTGCTATGGATTTATTAATAATGTATTGAAACTTTTTACTTTTTACTTTAAGCAGGAAGAATAAAATTTTAAATTCCTTTTATTCTTTTTATTAATGCATATAAAGCTTCCCGGTCCCATTTAGCGAAACGGCCCCGTTGAACCACTAATTTATTCTCTGAGGGGTGTTGCAGATAATAATAAAACGCAAACGATGCAGTCGAATCTTTCCAGCCAATGACCTGCCCAAACCGCAGGTCATTAAATACCAATGTATCATTCCATTTCTGCATAGCATAAAATCCTTTTGAAAACCGTAATAACTTCTGCAAATCTTCATGATTGTTGACCTCACTCAGTAAAAAATCATTTTTGGGAACAAAGTGAAAATCAATTTTTCTTTCTTTATCAAACATAGATCGGTACCCGATATTGTATCCTGAATCATTTGCTGCCACTACATACCATAGCCAGTTATTTAAAGGAGTAGGTGTTGTGAAATAACTATTGTAAGCAATATGTTGTTTTTTGAACACATCCCGGACATCATGATCAATTTTTAATTTATTCAGCCCGCAGTATAAAAGATAGATCGTACTCATGCCAACGCCAAATTCAACCCACCATTTACGTTTGGGATGATTTTTTTTCAATAGCAGCAATACAAGAAATGCTATCCCCAGCCAGATTGAATAAAAAGGATCTGCTACAAAAATCCAGTTATACGAAACCCGGTAGTGACTAAAGGGCTCAAACCATCCTACCCCATATACATTCATACCATCAATCAACAGGTGAATAAAAGCCTGAACACCAAAAAACAGCATCCATTTTTTTAACGAAATATCATGTGGCCTGTGCCAGCGTTCAGCCACTAAAGCCAATAAGGGTGTGATAAGTAATGTAAAAAGAATTGAATGAGTAAACCCACGATGAGCCAGCAGGTTTTCTGAAGTACTGCTCCAGATGGATGCTACAAAATCTATATCCGGAACGCTTTGAGCCACTGCACCCAAGAACATAGCCCTTTTGCCAAGCTGTTTTCCTGCAAACGCATCGCCCATGCATGCTCCAAGCGCTATGTGAGTGATGGAATCCATTCTTTATAGTTACTTCTGTTAAATAGTAGAATAATTACTCCAATATTAATCAAATTTTTATCATCATTGAGTGTATAGTTACCGTAAAATCGGTTAAAATCAGGTGATCATTATTTTCATACTAATCAGTTTTCCTTTTTCTAAGTTCTTTTTTCAATGTTTCTGGTATTGGCCTGCAAGCGCAGTATCTGTTATGTTCAAGATGCCACGCTATTCGTTGTTCTAATGTTGCTTTTACAGGCATCTTATGGGTTAAATGCCATTCTCTGTTCAGCTTCATCATTTATTTTTTGAACTCCGAAACATTATAACTGATATTTTTCATATAAAACTTACCATAAACAAACTCACCTTCAGGATAATGCCAGATAGTTTCACCATAAGTAGCAACATTTATTCCGTTTATTAATTTATAATCACTAACGGGTGTAGAAAACCGGTATTGTTTCATATTGCTTATGGCATATCGATCATCTGAAATAAAATTCACCAGTTGTCCCTTATCATTAAAGTAAAGTACAGCAGATATTTTAATCCCATCATTTGTAAATGTAGCTTTAACAGAAGTATTGCTAATCGGTTCCCATTGAATCCTTTTATCAATTAATGTTGCAGGAGCCATCAGGCACATATCATTAAAAACAGTAACTGTTTCTGCTTTATTCATTTCGGGACCTTTCGCATTTATAACTGAGAAACAGCCGAATAATTTTACCTGCATGACGGCATTTGCATCCTGATATTCATGATAACCTGGTACAGTTATTCCAAACATTTTTGCCTTCATAAAAAACATTCGTGTCGGATCATCAAAAAAATTATACTGCAAAGAATTAAACTTAAACCAGTCTTTTCCTTTATCCCTCATCTCACCTTCAAACACAATCCTTATGTTTTTTACTTTAGGTTGATTGATAACACCAGAATATCTTAAATAGTTCTGAACTGGCTGAGGCAAAGATTGAATATCTGACTCTTTCAACAATTCAGTTTGAGTTGCTCCAGATAGTTTAAGCTTTTCTCTTACATCTTTTTGGAACCCTGATTCAAAATACATACTACTCAAAACAGCTAATGCAACAATCAGAACAACAATATTTGCAATGGTTCCAAACCTTGCATCTTTCCAGACTGAAATGATTAGAATTTGTGAGATTACTACAGCAACTATACCAACAACAAGCCAGCTTTCTTTTTTAAGAAGGAATAATACTGTAGCAGCAATAAAAAGAAAAGCAGACAATAACCAGAAGAATCCGGCGGGTTTTGAAATTTCTTTAGTCAGCTGAGTTATAGTACCATAACCAAATGCTTTTGCAAAACCCATAAAATGTATCAACCCATGCACCAAAATAATAAAGGCGAATAAAAACCGTACTATCATTTTATTTCTTTTTGTCCTTGGCTCTATTAATTCTTTATACGGCCGGATTTCCTGTTGACAGCTTACGATTCAAGTTCCAGTTTACACTCAGCAAAATACTTCCAAATGCCATGCAGGCAACTACAATCATAATCAACCATCCGACAAATGGTAAGAAAGAAATCAGTTTCAATAAAATAAAAATTCCAAATGCTACGAAAGTAATTTTCCAGAAATTCCAGTTTTTATTAAACCTGTTATTAAACCAGTTTGCTGCAACTGCAGAAGTGATAACTGTGGCCAGTAATATCAGAATGATATAGCCAAACAGGAGCAACAAACCAACAGGCACCCCGATAACAGTAACAAATGCTACAATAGCTGCTACAGGCACTGCTATAAAATACAAAAATCCTACTCCAAGTGATTTCAGCGAAGCATTGAAAACTGTATCAGCAGCTTTTTTCATAGTTGCAGAAAATAAATACTGTACAATTAAAATCATTAACAATGCCATACCCAGATACCATAGCAATCCCAAAATAGAAACGGTACCAAGATAATACCACTTTTTGGGCTGAATGTTTAGTGATGGGTCATATGTAGCTTTCCCGTTTTTTAAAGATTGTTTGAAATCGAGAGAACCTTTTTTGTTCCAGTAACGAACATCTCCATTAAAGGCTGCATTTTTTTCAATCTCAATATAGCTTGCCGCAAGAGTTGATTTTCCGCCAATAGTTCCGTTTACTGTAATTCTTCCACCACGGCAATTAATATCTTTCAATACATTTCCATTCAAAAACAAATTGCCGAAAGCTCCTTTTATTCCACCATTTACATTCCCGTCGACAGTAATATTTCCCCCGCTTGCCAGCAACCCGCCGATAGTTACTCCCCTGTCAATAATTACACCACCCCCGGCTACTACTACATCACCCGTTACATTTTTACTTATCCGGATATTACCGCCTGCACAGCGAATATCATCGCCCACAAAACCATTAAAACTTACGTTGCCACCTGCCAATAAAATATCATTCATTATAGAATCGTTTATAACAATTGTACCACCGGCAATTATTAAATCGCCATATATCGGTGCATTAATGGTAATACTGCCGCCTGCTATATATAAATCATCATACACTGGCTCACTGATGATAATGTTGTTGCCGTATTCAATGCGGAATGCAGCTGCATTAAAAGAACCGGCAACCATCAGCAGTAAAAAAAATATTTTTTTCATAAAAATTGTTTACAGTTTATAACCTGGTTATACTGCCCATTTACCTTCTAATTGGTATGAAATAAGAATAATTAGTACTCCAATGATAAGATATAAGATATGTAACCAATGAACAGCGCCGAGCATAATCATTTGAACAATTATCCAGCCAGTAATAACAACTCCACCAGCCATAGCCCAGTTATACCTTTTGGGATGACGCTGAATATTGTAAAAAACAGCTATCATATTTATGCCGCCTACTATTACAGTTAATAAAATTCCCGGCACCAGAAAATTTTTAAAAGGTGTTTTTTCCAGAAGGCTTAATGAAAGGTTCAGTATTCCGCCATCAGGATTGCTAATCATAATAAGGCCTGATAGTGTAGCAGTCAGACCTATAAAGGAAACCAGGATAAATAAAATTGTTCTCATATTTTTTTATTTTAATCTTTTATATAAACCTATTAATTCACCAAAGCCGATAATATGTTCACTCATGGCTTTTTCCAGTTGTAATTTATTCGTTCCTGATGGTAACTCCAATAAAGTATCGAGTGCATATACTTTAAAAAAATACCGATGGGTGCCTGATGGCGGGCAAGGTCCGCCATAATGTTTTTGCTGAAAATCGTTTATTCCTTCAAGACCCGGAATATGATCTTCTTTTAAATGATGAGTAACCGGAATATTCCAAACTACCCAGTGAACCCAGGTACCCCCGGGAGCATCCGGATCATCTGCAATTAAAGCCAGGCAAACGGCATTTTCAGGAATATCTTTTATTTCCAGAGGGGGATTTATATTGTCCCCGTCACATGTATACTTTGAAGGGATCAATCCATCGGCTTTAAAAGCTGAACTGGAGATTACAAGTTGTTTATAATCGACAGCTTTATCAATATGTTTCATACATAATTATTTATCTGAATTATGGCGCCTCACCTGGTGCTGGAATTTCCTCAGGTGGGGTTTCAAAAGGATCTTCATCCGGAATTATATCAGGCTCCTCCTCCGGCATTATGGGAGTTTCAGGAATTTGATCAGGTTCTATTTCAGGAACTTTTCCCGGATAAGGAATTTCACCTGGTTTTATCGGTTGTTTTTTAGTTGCCATGCTTTTTTATTTTAAAATTCTGTTATTGCCACTGTCTTAAACCCCGAAAGGATATGTTTCAGGCACCTGGTGACCATCTGGTTTTATATGCAACGGGTGTACCCCATTGGTTTCATCTATATAAATAAATGCATCATACCGCTTTGGTAATATTGAAGGAACATAGTTTCCGTATTGTTCATACTCCGGATTATACACAACTCCGATTGCACGGTGCCCTAAATGATTTTCCATAAATACATCATTCATAAAATCATCCATCAGCAGTAATTTGTTTTGTACTCCGGCCTTATGTAACAGGTATTCCCAGCTACCTTCTCTGGCAGCCGGCACATTCATGTACTGCATTTTATCACCCCAGCTTCGCCCAGCTACTACTCTACCTTTGTAAGACCCAAACCCTACCAGCACTACACCTTTTTCGTGATGCTGCAATCTGGCCAGTTCCCCGAGATTATACATGCCTTCATCCGTCATATCAGTAGCTCTTGCATCGCCAATATGAGTATTGTGTTCCCAAACAATAACTTTAGCGTTTTCGCCATGAAATTTTAACAACCGCTCCATGGTATCTGCCATATGCCGGTCACGGATGTTCCAGCTATGCGGCCCGCCAAGTATCATAGCCCTGTAATATCTTTCAGCGTTTACCATAACAAGGGCATTTTGCTCGGCACTGAATACATTTTCAAAATCAGAATTATATTGCGGCAATTTTATCTGTATCTCTTTCAGCAATTGTACCACTTCATTCTGGCAGAGTTCAGGAACAAACTGCGTAGCTCTTGCATAAGAACTTCCTTCGTCTTTGCTGTAAGGCTCAAAACAACTGAATGCTTCTTCAGCAATTTTTAAAGCAGCCGGATCAGTTTTTCTAAGGTATTTCATTATCGATTCCATGCTCTCCCACAAACTGTAAACATCGAGACCATAAAAACCAATCTTTTTATTGGCAGGCAAATTTTTATTGAATTGAAAAAGCCACTCTGTCAGCGCCACGATTTCCCAGTTAGCCCACATCCAGGTAGGCCACCGGTTAAATTGCTTTAAAACTTCAAAAGCATTATTACCGGCACCCGGATAGTTTTTGATGTAACGGTTTACCCGGTAGCAATCAGGCCAGTCACCTTCAACTGCAATAAAGTTGAATCCCTTTTCCTCTATCAGCTTTTTGGTAATATATGCCCTCCATGAATAGTACTCACTTGTACCGTGGCTGGCCTCTCCCAGCATTACAATTCTGGCATCGCCGATTCTTTTCATCAGCGGTGAAAGGTCATCCAATTCGTTTACGGGGAAAGCCCACTGCCTGATATTCTTAATAGCTTCAGTTTCACTGAACAAAGCATCTTTTGTAAAATACCGGCGCATAACATTGTTATTAAGAATAACCAAATTGAATCGATTTCACAACTTTTTCCAATGAGGACTATCACAGGTATCGGTGATGTTAATCAGTATGTATGGTATGTTCATAAGGTTATATTTAAATATCAAAAATCATAAGATTATGAAAGAGCATACCCATCAACCTATAGTCACATTACACAACCTGCTGGACTATGATATCAGCAAATTTTTTAATGCAGAAGTGCTTTTGAAAAACATTATCCCAGAATGGATTAATAAAGCCAGTTCTGTGAAATTAAAAGAAGTTCTTCAGCGATATGAAGGTTTTATACAGCAGCATGCAGAAGACCTTGAAAAATTTATTGAAGAAGAAGGTATAAATGCATTGAGTATCAATAACCGTGTGATGAAGGCTTTGATCGAAGAAACAGATGAAAAAGTCTGCAACTGCTCTGATATTGAAGTCAATGATGCCTGCCTGCTTGCCTGTATCCAGGCTATTAACCATTACAAAATCAGTACATACGGTACTGCTGCAGCATTTGCAAAAACGCTGGGCATGTTAAAACCAGCAGCGGTTTTTCACAAAGCAGAAGTAAATGAAAAACATATCGACGATCGTTTATCTCAGCTGGCAAAATTTGAAATAAATAACAGGGCAAAATCACCTATTGTGCTTCCATCATAAAAATAAAATCATGGACCTCAGATTTCATAACGAAGTAGACATCCCGGTAGGAAAAGTAATATTAAAAGGTGAATTGACGATACCCTTTACTGCGAAAGCAATTGTTGTTTTTTCTCACGGTAGCGGCAGCAGCAGGTTTAGTAAACGTAACCAGATAGTAGCGCATTACCTGCAAAGCAAAAATTTTGGAACGCTGCTTTTTGATTTGCTGACAGAAGAAGAAGATATACACTATCAATTCCGGTTTGACATTGAATTGCTGACCAAAAGATTAGCCGGTGCGACTGAGTGGCTGGAAAGACTCCCTGCTGCAAAGAACTGCCGCATCGGCTTTTTTGGTGCCAGTACCGGAGCAGCTTCTGCTTTGAAAGCAGCAGCTAAACTAAAACATATCGAAGCCGTAGTTTCAAGAGGTGGCCGGCCTGATTTGGCAATGGATGATTTACATAAAGTTGAAGCGCCTACATTATTAATTGCCGGCAGATTAGATTATGATGTACTGCAACTGAATAAAGAAGCATACACACATTTAACCTGTGAAAAAAAACTGGAAGTAATTGATGGAGCCACGCATTTATTTGAAGAAGCTGGTAAAATGGAAATCGTTTGTGAACTGGCAGCTGAATGGTTCAAAAATTATTTAGTACCTGTAAAAGTTGGATAATATAAAATAAGAACCCTATGTTTTTTAAAGACAGACTGGAAGCCGGACATATGCTGGGAGCCCGGTTAAAAAAATATAAAGGTGATCCTGGTGTAGTACTCGCTGTTCCAAGAGGTGGAATACCTGTTGCATATGAAGTGGCGAAAGAATTAGATTTTCCGTTGGAAGTAATACTTACAAAAAAAATAGGTCACCCGCTAAATAAAGAATATGCTATCGGTGCTGCCAGTCTTACTGACTATTTTGTTATTGCTCACGAAAACGTATCCGATGAATATATAAAAAAAGAGGTTGAAATAATAAGGCAGAAATTAAAAGATATGTATGTAAAATTTATGGGTGATAAGGAACCGGAATCATTAATAAACAAAACAGTAATCGTAATTGATGATGGTATAGCAACCGGTAATACCTTACTGGCAACAGTCAATGTCCTGAGAAAATCAAAACCCGCTAAAATAGTAATTGCTGTCCCGGTGGCCTCAGCCAGGGCGTTAACAAAACTGTCAATGGAAGTAGATGAAGTAGTTGCTGTATACGTTCCTGAAGACTTCCACGGCGTTGGCGCATTTTATGATGATTTTGACCAGGTAACGGATGAAGAAGTTTTATTCTATCTGAATAAATTCAGGGAACTTGGTAAATCAGCATAGAGTAAACTCTAAATTATTTCTGCTCCATACTTCTTACTCATATTGAACTTATTCAATTCAATTTCACTGTTTTAGCATTTTAAATACTCTGCTTATTTTTTCTTTGTAACTTTTAACAAAGAAATTAAATTAGTTAGCTGCCAGCTATGCGAAAACTGATATTACAACTTGCCGTAAGCCTTGATTCATTTATTGAAGGACCCCAAGGCGAATTTGATTGGTGTTTTACTGATGGCGATTATGGCATGAGTGATTTCTTTAAACGCATAGATGCCATTTTTATAGGTCGTAAAAGTTATGAATTGGCGTTAAAAATGGGTGGCACTGCCCCACCCGGTTTCCCGTCATTGAAAGAATATGTTTTTTCAAATACGATGAAAAATATAACAGGAAACCGTGTACTGGTAAACGGAGAAATTAAAGCTGCAGTACAAAAAATAAAAAGTGAACCCGGGAAAGATATCTGGCTTTTTGGCGGCGCAGATCTTTCCGCTTCATTGCTTAACCATGGACTGGTTGATGAAATGACGCTGGCAGTTCATCCGGTAGTACTCGGAAGAGGCAAGCCATTATTTCAAAACATCAAAAAAAGAATAAAACTGGAACTCACAGCCAGTAAAACGTATCCCAATGGCCTTATGATGCTTTCCTACAGGTTCATATAAATAGGCAGATGATTCATCTCCAGTCTACTGATGCAAGTACATTCCACTTACCAGGACTGAGTTTTAAAACGGATATGGACTTTGTTTGAAACGAATGAAAATATTTTTCGTTATTAAAATGCTCCAATGCTTTTCTAAGATCTCCGGGTTTTAAATCCCTCGTAGCAATAGTAATATGCGGATGAAAAGGCCTGTCATTATTTTTGATTACTTCATTGAATGGTTCTTGAAAATACTTCATTACCTGATTTTGCAGATCCTGAAGCAAGGGATTGTCTTTTACTACCAGAAATAATACGCTTTTTCCAAAATGAGAAAATCCTTCCAACTCAATTTCTATATTACCTTGATCACTGCTAAATAATTGCAAAGTCTTAAGAAGTTGTGTTTCTCTTTCCTGCTCCAGCCAAAAAGGGGGAATTAATGTAATATGAGCCGGTGATTTTAATGCAATAACACATCCAAAATGTTGTTTCATCCATATTTTAAACTGATTCACTTTTTTATCTGTTTCCTCCGGACAAATAAGCGCCACATAATACATTTGATGTTTCGATAATTGCGTCACCCCGAAAATAATTTTCAGTATAATTTAATGAGTTTCTATCGGATTACAAAGAATATAAATAAAATCAGTACAACTTTCAATATATATAAAAAACGAGTAAAAGTATTTAAACGGGATTTTATTTCATTTTACAGGAAAATCGATATAACATTTTCTTTTTATATTTGTATAACAAAAGCTGCTGCCCAATATTATACAAACAGAACTCCTGTAAATCATTTAATTGGTAAATTCTAAAATGAAAAGCTCCATTGAAATTGTTTATTAAAAATATGGTTTGTATTCGATGTAAAATGGTAGTGAAAGAAGAACTGAAGAAATTAGGACTGCATTATATTATTGTCGAACTGGGAGAAGCAGAAATTCTTGAAAATATTACTGATGAACAAAAAGAATTGTTTAAAGCAGCGCTTCTAAAATCCGGACTTGAATTAATGGATGATAAAAAAAGCGTTTTGATTCAACAGATAAAAAATGTAATCATAGAACTAGTTCATTATTCAGAAGAACCATTGAGTGTTAACTTATCTGAATACCTGCATCAAAAATTAAATCACAATTATACATATCTCGCAAATCTTTTTACTGAAGTTCAGGGTACAACAATAGAAAAATATTTTATCCATCACAAAATAGAAAGGGTAAAAGAATTACTTGTATATAATGAACTCAATCTTACTGAAATTTCTTACCTGATGCATTACAGCAGTGTAGCCCATCTTTCTGCCCAGTTTAAAAAAATTACTGGGCTTACCCCCTCACATTTTAAACAATTAAAGGACAAAAGACGCTCCATGCTGGAAGATATATGAATTATATAACGTTTTAACTGAATTATATAATACAAATCCGGTGAAAAATCTGTATTTTAGATAATACTGAAAATGTTGACTTTTCAAACAGTCTTATAAAAGAATTAATTCTTCTATAATTAAAGGAGTCAGTCAGCATAAAAAAATAATTAAAAATGAAAAGCAGAGGAAGACCCAGAGTAAGCCAGGTACAATTAAAAAACGGATTCTACATCGAAGTATGTAATACAGGTGTGAAAAAAGGAGTGAAAATCTGGAGTGAAAATAAAAAAGCAATGGAAGATGCAGCTACCCAGTATGCAAAATATAAAGATGTTATCATCCTTGGAGAATATAAAAACGGGTTACCGTTTACTGAAAAATCGGTCGCTTAAATAATTCCGATCAGATAAACGGAACTTTCACTTACAAAGCGACGCATATTCATTTCTCACCAGTTTAATACACATACTACCTGCAGCTGCTTCTTAGTAGCTGTATACGATGCTTCAATACATATTGATTCCTGTTTGACTATTGCATTTTCACATTTCAAAGAAGCATTTACTCCCAAACGGATTAATGATATGTGTGAATCATGTAACACAATTAAGCTATTATATAACTATTTTAAGATATAAGTCAGCAACTTCATATCAGAAACTTATTTACCTCAAGTCAAAACACATGATATGAATAATTACTACTTTTTATTCCTGCCAATGACATTACTGGTACTATTATTAATCCGTGCTTTTGTTGTAAGAAAAAAAAGTTTATCTGATTTATTTTTTTCAGAAGCATTGAAAAATGAAAATGATGGATACTTTAATGCAGCAATAATTAAATACAACCAGGCGTTGATTGAAGTTAAAAAAAGCAGGCTGAATAATAATGGTCTTAAAACCAAAATTATTGAAAAACTTAAAACATTGCATACAGTAACTGAGTATAAAAATAATTTCCATTTTCTCAGGTATCAAGAAAAGGATTTATAAACAACCCATCCAAATAAATAAAAACAAATAATATGAAACCCGAAATAGGCATCACGGAAAAAAATTTAGATAAAAGCATTTCTTTACTCTCAGCCCTGTTATCAGATGAAATGACGTTGTATGTTAAAACAAGAAAATTTCATTGGAATGTTTCAGGACAAAGCTTTATGGAACTGCATAAATTATTTGAAAGTCAATATACAGAACTGGAAGAAACAATTGACCTGGTAGCAGAACGAATCAATAAACTAGGAAGCAAAACAATCGGAACAATGAAAGAATTTACTGAACTTACCCGGCTTAAAGAATCACCGGACAAATATCCTGCACAAAAAGAAATGATCAAAGAATTACTGAATGATCATGAATCTGTAATTATCCAGGTAAGAAAGGATATAGAAGAATGTAACGAAAAAAATAAAGACCTCGGTACAATAGATTTTCTTACAGGAATCATGCAACAACATGAAACTACTGCATGGGTACTCAGAAGATATTTAAATTGAGTCGTTATCTTATAATAGGGTTACAAATGATTTGTAACCCTATTTGTACTTTAAAACAAATACCATAAAACCTGGTTTGGTTTTATAGCAGAAATCAAATCCACCTGCTCCTGCCGGTTTCATCAATACACATTTACAATCTCCTTCCCCACCTTAATTACCTGATTAAAAATATGAAATGTGAATGATGTAACTCTTTCCATGAATTGTGTAATGCTTTATCATATTATAATACTCACCTTTATGCAATAAAAATTATTCACAATTAAAATAAAAAAAATGAATATCACAGAAGTAAAAGGCACCTGGAATGAACAGAAAGGCAAACTCAAACAAAAATTTGCAT
>Ga0209798_10001574_pt1 | contig 13692 bp, 11 predicted proteins | sample DOMMetBare3Fresh_FD_187475 | JGI IMG/M metagenome (GOLD analysis project Ga0209798, IMG submission 187475) | Wetland sediment microbial communities from St. Louis River estuary, USA, under dissolved organic matter induced mercury methylation -... | ecosystem: Environmental > Aquatic >...
GAAAACGCCAGCGGCCTCTCGTTGCGAGAGGCCGCGTGTCGCTGCTTGGCTCGGGGACCTGCTACCCGCGTGCTCGCGCGCCGCCTCTCTGGGGGAGTCGGGGCGCAATAATGCCGAGCCGGAGCGCGCGGGAACAGGACATGACCATGAGTATCTATACACCCCGCTGCAGGCAGCCGTCAAGCGTGGGCCGCCCACCAGCGCCGCAGCGCGACGCCTGCCCAGATCGCTTCGACCACGCCGAAGGGCCACGCTCCCTGCAAGAACCCGTACACCGATCCGAGGGCACATGACACGGCGAAGGCCAGAATGAACCAGCGGCTCCGCGCTTCAAGGACGTAGGTGACCACCATCGCCGTGACGGCGAACAGACCGAAGGCCGTGAGAGGATCCACCGCCAGGTGGGCGCCCATGCCCAATGGTACACCCAGACTTACCGACCAGGCATGCCGGATGCCCGGGGGCGCGGCGCACAGGGGAGATTCAACCGCCGAACGTCTGCCAGAGATAGGCAACGGCGAGACCCAGATAGGCCACGAAGCTGATGGCCAGGAGCCACTGCTCGACCGGCCGCGGGCGGGCCCAGCCCGGAAGCGCGGCGGCGAGCCGGCGGTAGTTGAGCTGGTAGAGGGCCGCCGGGAAGATCACCGTGCCCACGAAGCCGATCACCGCGCTGATCAGGATCAGCGGTCCCGGGGCATCCAGCAGCATCGTGAAGCAGGTGACCACGGTCAGCAGGCCGAGAAAGATGAAATACCACTGGCGCAGCTCGAGCCGGCGGCTGCCGGGGAAGAGCGTCTGCACGATGTCGGCCTGCATCCGGCTCACGCCGTCGGCGGTCGCCAGCCAGGTGTCGGTCAGGAATGCCGCCGCCACGATCAGGAAGATGACCCGGCCGATCGGTCCCCAGCTCACCTCGAAGAAACGGCTCTGCACCACCGCGATCTCGTAGTCCTTCGGCAGCAGGCCCTGGGGAAACAGCAGCGCCCAGGCCAGCAGGCAGGTCATGAGTGTCGTCGCCAGGTTCCCGCCGATGCCTACCAGCGCGTCCACGCTGAGGTACCGCCGCCAGCGCATCCAGCGCTCCCGCGTCTCCGCGTCGTCCACCGGGAGCCATCCGTCCGTCGGCACCGGCTCGGGGCGACCGCTCCGGGGGCCGGTGATGCGCCCGACGTGGGCCGCCATGCCGCTGCCCTTCTCGCGGAGCCAGTAGGAATACAGCAGGATCCAGAACCCGCCGAGGCCGGCGAAGGTGATGGCGGTGAGCAGCTTGGTCGCGTCGGCCGGGTCCCACGGCCGCGGCATCGGCCCGACCGGCCCCAGGAGCCCGCGAAGGAACGCCGGCGTCGCGGCGAGCACGTCGGGCTGGAGACAGGCCCACGCCAGCCCCACGACCGTGATGAGCGCGACGGCCTTCATGAACCCTTCGATCAGCGCGTAGACCACGCGACTCATCAGGATGGCGAGCAGGAAGACGGCGATCGAGAGATAGCCCCAGAAGAGCGTCTGGCCCCGGGGGCTCCAACCGGCCGGAAACCCGGTGAGCGCGGCCATCGCGGTGCCCCCCGCCGAGGCGAACGCGCCGAACCAGAGGAACGAGAGCGTCATCAGCACCCACATCAGGATGCCGAACCCGCGCCCGAGGCGAATGAAGCCGTGGAAGATGCTCTCGCCGGTGACCAGGGTGTAGCGGCCGATCTCGACGTTGAGCGGATACTGCAGCAGGCAGGCCGGAACGAGCAGGCAGAGGAACGTGAGTCCATACTTGGCGACGGTGTAGGGCCACCAGATGAGCTCGCCGCTTCCCTGCGCCAGCGCCATCCAGACGATCCCCGGCCCGAGCGCCGCCCGCCACCCGGGAAAGCCCGGAAGGGCCCGATGGGGGAGCCGGGCCAGCGGCTCGTCGCCCACTCAGCGGGCCTGTGCCGACTGCCTCGTCACCTCGGCCAGGCCGGGGAGGTCGGGATCCGCCCGGCGCCAGATGCTCCGCAGATCGACCCAGGCCTGGGCCGCCACCGGCGTGTCGCCCGCGGCGGCGGCCGCGCGCGCGAGGCCAAGCAGCGACAGCGTGCGGCGCGGCGTGAGGGCGAGCGCGCGCACGAACTCCTGCTGCGCTTCGGGTGCCCGGCCCTGCGCCAGCAGCAATTCGCCCATGAGCTCGTGCGTGGGCTTCACGACGTCGGGGGGACCGAACTCGAGCGGAAGCGCCTCCTCCAGACCAGACGCCTCCCGCAGGAGGGCCAGGGCCTCGTCGCTCGCGCCGTCCGCGGCACGGAGGAGCGCCCGCAGCTCCTGTTCCAGAATCACGGGCACCTGCGGGTTCCCGCGGTAGCGATCGTTGGCCGGTGGGAGCGTGGCGATCTCTCCCAGCGCCAGCAGCAGACTGTCGGCGGCGGGCCGGTCGCCACGGCTCAGCGCGGCGTAACCGAGCGCGAACGCGTCCATGGCCTGGGGAACGGGGCCGACGCCGCTGGTGTCGAGCGTCCACCCCACGATCGAATCGCTCCAGCGCTCGCTGTTGATGAGGTAATGGGCGCGCATCGTGTGCAGATGCGCCCGCCGGCTCGGGCGCGGCGGGTCGCCCAGGTTGGGGCGGGTGGTCTCGATCAGGCGGCGCGCCTCCGCGACGCGGCCCTGCTGGAGGTAGCCGTAGTCGAGCCAGGCGGTGTAGTGGCCCGGGGGCCAGGTGGCGCGGTCGGGGCCCACCGCGGCCTCGTTGGCGGCCACCGTCTCGTCCCACATCCCCAGCGCCAGGAAGATGTGGCTGGTCATGTGCTGCGCGTGGTCCGCGCCGGGGGCGATCTTGGCGTAGGCCCGCGCGGCGCGGAGGCCGAGCGGGGCATGGATCGGGTCGTCGAAGGCGTGGATCACGTAGTGGGCCGCGCCGGGATGGTCGGGGTTCTTGAGGAAGACGTCCTCGGCGAGCGCCCCGGCGCGCATGTAGGTTGGAATGTTGCGCGTGCCCTGGCTCAGGCCCATCAGGGACAGGGCGTAGAACGCCGCGGCCTCGAGGTCATTCGGGTAGGCGGCCGCGAGCCGGCCCATGGCGGCCGAGTAGAGCGTGTCCCGCTCGGCCTTGGGCCCATCGCCGTACAGGATCTCCACGGCCTCAAGGTAGCCCCGCTCGCGCGGCGTGCGCGCCTTGGCGAAGCGCGCCTCGGGCGTCGGCGCGAGGCGGTTCAGCACGGCGCGGGCGGAGTCGAGACTCTGCTCGTTCCAGACCGGATGCGTCAGGGTCATGGCCTCGCCCCAGTAGGCCAGCGCGAAGCCGGGGTCGGCCCGCTGCGCCTCCTGGAAGGCCTTCGCCGCGTCCTCGTACTCGAAGCTGTGGAGCAGCAGCACGCCGCGGATGAAAGGTTGCCGCGCCGCCTTGGCGCCGAGGTTGGGGAAGGAGATGGTGCCGAGCCGGTCGTCCTGCGCCGCCAGCGGAACCGCGGCGCACGCGCCGATGAGCGCGACGAGATAGTGCATTCGGAATGAAGGCATGAAGCAACGATACCGCCGGGGCCAACGACCCGATAGGGTTTCGCAGGGCAACTATGTCGCGGGGGTACCTTCCTGCGCCGGACCGTGGCACTATTCCCCAATGCGGAACTATCAGTATCCCAACCCGAACCGGATCGTCTTCGGTCGCGGGTGGAGCGCGTGACCATGCCTTCGCTCGACACCCTCATTCCGCGATTCAAGGCCGCGGACCGCACGACCCGCCTCGAGACCCTGCTCGACTACTCGCGCAAGCTGCCCCCGCTCCCCGAGCGGTACCAGGCGGAGAAGGCGCGCGGCGGGCATCGGGTGCACGAGTGCCAGACGCCCGTGTATCTCTGGGTCGACGTCGACGACGACGGCAAGGTCCACATTCATGCCGACGTGCCGCCGGAATCGCCGACGGTGCGCGGATTCATCTCACTGCTGGCCAAGAACCTCGACGGCGCCGCGCCGGCGGAGGTGGCTCGCGTGCCCGACGACCTGCTCGACCAGCTCGGCCTGAGCGAGACGCTCGGCATGACCCGCACGCAGGGACTCACCGCCATCCTGCACCGGATCAAGCGCTCCGTGGCCGACGCGACGTGATGCTCGGCGTTCTCGAGCTCGCCGGCCGCGGCACCGGTTTCCTCCGTCGTCGTGAGAACGGCTACCTCCCCTCCAGCGGCGACGTCCACGTCGGCGAGCGGATCATCCGCCAGCACGAGCTCCGCGCCGGCGACGAGATCGAGGGCGAGACCCGCCCCGGCGGCAAGGGGCGGAGCGCCACGCTCGAGCGGATCACCGCCGTCAACGGCCGCCCGCCGGCCGAGCTGCGCGGTCGCCCGGACTTCAACCGCCTCGGCGCCATCCATCCCAACGAGCAGCTCCGGCTCGAGTGCGGCCTGGTTCGCCAGGGTCAGCCGGACTACACCAACCGCGTCATCGACATCCTGTGCCCGTTCGGCAAGGGACAGCGCGCGTTGATCGTGGCCCCGGCCAAGGCGGGGAAGACGATGGTGCTCGAGTCCATCGCCAAGGGGATCAGCGTGAACTATCCCGGCGCCGCGCTCCTCATGCTGCTGGTGGACGAGCGGCCGGAGGAGGTGTTCGAGATGGAGGCGGCGGGGGTGGGCGAGGTCATCGCGTCGAGCTTCGACAACCCCGCCCAGCAGCACGTCACGGTGGCCGAGCTGACGCTCGAGCGCGCGCGCCGCCGGGTGGAGCTGGGCGAGGACGTGGTGATCATCGTGGACTCGCTCACGCGGCTGGCGCGCGCCTACAACACGGTCGAGAAGGGGACGGGGCGGACGCTCTCGGGCGGGCTCGACGCCCAGTCGCTCGAGCGGCCGAAGCGGTTCCTCGGCAGCGCGCGCAAGATCGATGCGGCGCAGGGCGGCGGCTCGCTCACCATCATCGCCACCGCACTGGTGGACACCGGCAGCCGGATGGACCAGGTGATCTTCGAGGAATTCAAGGGCACCGGCAACAGCGAGCTGGTGCTGAGCCGCGAGCTCGCCGAGCGGCGGATCTACCCGGCCATCGACCTGGTGGCGAGCGCGACCCGGCGGGAGGAGCTGCTGTTCTCGCAGGAGGCGCTGGCAGTGAGCCGACTGCTGCGGCAGCGGATCGCGGGGATGTCGCCGATCAACGCGATGAACGACCTGCTGACCGACATGAAGCGGAACAAGACCAACGAGGAGCTGGTGCGGGTGCTGGCGGCGGGGTGAGCGGGGGGCGTGGGGGCAAAGGAGTCACCCTGAGCGAAGCGAAGGGGCCATGCGTCAGCTCATGGCCCCTTCACTGCGTTCAGGGTGACTCCGTGGTACGACCACGCGCCGCGCCACTCAGCGCGCCGTCGCCGCCCGGTTCGCCCGCTCGAACTCCTTCATGAACGCCACCAGCGCCTCGACCGCCGCCCGCGGGCAGGCGTTGTAGATGCTCGCCCGCATCCCGCCCACCGACCGGTGTCCCTTGAGCCCGTCCAAGCCCCGCTTCGTGGCCTCGGCGATGAACCGGTTCTCCAGCTCCTCGGTCGGGGCGCGGAAGCAGACGTTCATCAGCGACCGGCTGTCCGGCTGCACGGTGCCGCGGAAGAAGTCGCTGCCGTCTATGTAGTCGTAGAGCAGCCCGGCCTTGGCGGCGTTGTGCTCGGCCATGGCCGCGAGTCCGCCCTGCGCCTGGATCCACTTGAACACCTCGCCCATGACGTAGATCCCGAAGGTCGGCGGGGTGTTGTACAGCGACTTCTCCGCGGCGAAGGTGCGGTACTGGAGCATCGTGGGCAGCGTCTTCGGGCCCGCCTCGACCAGGTCGCTCCGGATGATCACCAGCACCACGCCCGAGGGGCCGAGGTTCTTCTGCGCGCCGGCGTAGATCAGCCCGTACTTCCGGATATCGAGCGGGCGGCTGTACATGTCGCTCGACGCGTCCGCCACCAGCGGCACGCCGGCGGGCACGGCGGGCTCGCTGCGCCACTGGGTGCCGTAGATGGTGTTGTTGGTCGTGAGGTGCACGTAGGCCGGATTGGACGAGTACCTGATCTCGTCGGCCCGCGGGATCCGGTCGAAGTTGGTGGCCTCGCTGCTGGCCGCGATATGCACCTTGCCGCCGAGGATCTTGGCTTCCTTCACCGCCTTCTGGGCCCAGACGCCGGTGAGCAGGTAATCGGCGGTCCGGTCCGTGGGCAGGAGGTTCATCGGCACCATCGAGAACTGCAGCGACGCGCCGCCCTGGAGGAAGAGGACCGAGTAATCGTCGGGGATCCCGGCCAGCGACCGGCATGCCGCCTCGGCCTCATTGAGGATCCGGTCGAAGGTCTTGCCGCGGTGGCTGTGCTCCATGATCCCGATGCCGCTGCCGGCCACGTTCCAGATCGCCTCCTGCGCTTTGCGGAGGACGGGCTCGGGCAGCACGGCAGGGCCGGCGCTGAAGTTGTAGATGCGGTCGCTCATTGGTGGTTCCCCCTCCCGTCGATCTCGCTCAGCTCGACGCTGATGATGTCCGCGTTCCCGGTCCTGATCCGCTCCAGCGCGCCGTGGTCCGGCATGCCGTCGAGGTGGATCCGCGCCAGCGTGGCCTGGGCGCCATGGTAGATGATGTTCTCCACCTCTTCCACGTTGATCGCGCCGCTCGCGAGCACGCCGAAGACATGGGCGAGTACGCCCGGCCGGTTCCGGTGCCGGATCGAGAGCACGTGGGTCGCCGAGCTCCGCGCCAGCCGGTTGACCACGTTGGGCACCTCGCCGGTGGTCTGGAACGTCTGCACGATCCGGATGACCTCGTGCGCGATGGCCACCTGCGCCTGCTCGGTCGAGGCGCCGACGTGGTGGGTGCCGTAGACCCCGGGCGCCTGCACGATCGGGTTGGCGAACGTCCCGGTGCTCCCCGGCGGCTCGTTCTCGAAGACGTCGAGGCCGGCGCGGATGCGCTTCTCCCGCACCGCCTGCTCGAGCGCCGCCTCGTCCACGACCGAGCCGCGCGATGTGTTGACGAGATAGGCGCCTGGCCGCATCGCCGCCAGGAACTCGGCATTCACCAGGTGCTTCGTCTCGGCGTTCGCGGCGACGTTGATGGAGACCGCGTCCGACAGCCGCGCCACTTCGAGCGGCGTCAGCGCGTACGCCACCCCCAGCCGCTCCGCCTCCTCGTACGTCAGGCTGCGCGACCAGCCCACCACCCGCATGCCGAACGCCCGGGCCCGGACCGCGATCTCGCGGCCGATCTGGCCCAGCCCGACGATGCCGAGCGTGCGCCCGTGGAGGCCCCGCGCCTTGGCGTACTCGCCCTTGTTCCAGGCGCCCTGACGCAGCTCGGCGACCTGGTCCGGAATCCGGCGGTCGCACGCCAGCAGCAGCCCGAGCACCAGCTCGGCCACGGCGATCGAGTTCCTGCCCGGACAGTTGGAGACGAAGACGCCGAGACCGGAGGCGGCGTCCACATCGATCGTGTCGATGCCGGCGCCGGCGCGGATCACCAGCGTGAGCGCGGTGCCGGCCCTGAGCGCGTCGGCGGTGACCTTGGTGCTGCGGACGATGAGAATGTGCGGATCGGTCTCCCGGATGGCCGCCGGCAGAGCCTCGGCCTTCACGTCCGGCTGCGAGACGACGGTGCAGCCGAGCTCCTTGAGGCCGTCGATCCCCACCTTCTCGAACTTGTCCGCGATCAGCACCTTCATGCGATGCAGCTCCGCTTGGTTCTGGTGAGCCTACAAGGTATGCACGAAGAGCCCGCTGCGCAGCTTGGGTTCGAACCACGTGCTCTTGGGCGGCATGATCCGGCCGGTGTCCGACACCGCCATGAGCTGCTCCACCGTCGTGGGATGGAGCGAGAAGGCGATCGCCATCTCGCCCGACCGCACCCGGCGCTCGAGCTCCAGTGTGCCCCGGATGCCGCCCACGAAGTCGATCCGCCGGTCGGTGCGCGGGTCGCCGATGTCGAGGATCGGCCCGAGCACCCGGTCCTGCAGCAGCGCGACGTCGAGCGACCCGATCGGGTCGCGCCGGTCGATCGTGAGCTCGTCGAGCTCCAGCCGGTACCACGCGTTCGCGAGGAAGACACAGAACGTTCCCGGCCGCGGCGGCACGGGATCGTCGGTGACCGTGACGCGCCCGAGGCGCGCCAGCCGCGCGAGCACGTCCGCCGCCCCCTGTCCCCGGAGATCACGCACGACCCGGTTGTAGGGGAAGATGCGCAGCTGCTCGGCGGGAAAGAGCACGGCCAGGAACCAGTTGTACTCGCCGTCGCCGCGGTGCTGGGCCGGCGCCCTCCGGAGCTCGCGGCCCGCCCGCCAGGCGCTGGCGGAGCGATGGTGCCCGTCGGCCACGTACGCGTGCCCCACGGCGCGGAACGCGTCGAGGAACGGGCCCGGCTCGGCGATCCGCCAGACCGTGTGGCGCACCCCGTCAGGGGCGGTGAAATCGTACAGCGGAGCGCCCGCGGTGATCTGCGCGCCCAGCGCGTCAATCTCCGGCCGGCCGCGATAGGTGAGGAAGACCGGCTCCGCGTTGGCGCGAAGGGTGAGGACATGGCGGGTGCGGTCGTCCTCCTTGTCCTGCCGGGTCTTCTCGTGCTTCCGGATGACGTCGTGCTCGTAGTCGTCGATGTGCACGCACCCGACTACGCCGGTCTGGGCGCGGCCGTCCATGATCTGGCGATAGAGGTAAAGCGACGGCGTGGCCTCCCGGATCAGGGTCCCGTCGGCCTGGAGGCGGTCGAGCGCATCCCGGGCCTTGGCGTAGACGCGGGGATCGTGGGGGTCCACGTCTTCGGGCAGGTCGATGTCCGAGCGGCCGACATGCAGGAAGCTGTTAGGATTCCCGGCGGCAAGCGCGACGGCCTCGGCGCGGTTGACCACGTCGTACGGGACCGCCGCAACCCGCTCAGCGAGCTCGGGTACGGGACGGACGGCGCGGAACGGATGCAGGCGCATGCGGCGGAGCCCTGGTGCAAGACGCGACGGCGTGGACCGGAGTCGCATCCTAGCCGTGGATGGCGAGGGGAGGCAAGCGGGGTGAGGCCGGCACTGAGTCACCCTGAACCCCTTCGCTTCGCTCAGGGTGACTCGGTGGCCCGTCCCGGCCCTCTGGTCCCCTTCATACACCCCCCGGCCTCACCACCCGCTCGCACGCGCCGAGCAGCGCATCCACACCGAGGGCCAGCACCGCGGCCGGCAGCGCGCCGGAGAGGATCATGCGCGTGTCCGACAGCGCCAGCCCCGCCACGATCGGATCGCCCAGCCCGCCGGCGCCGATGAACGCTGCCAGCGTGGCGGTGCCGACGTTGATCACGGCCGCGGTCCGGATGCCGGCCATGATGAGCGGCGCGGCGAGCGGGAGCCGCACATGCCGGAGCACCTGCCGGGGAGTCATCCCCAGCGCGCGCGCGGCACCGACCGCGTCCGGTGCGGCGTCGCGCACGCCGGTGTAGGTGTTCCGCAGGATCGGGTAGAGCGAATAGAGGAGCAACGCGACCAGTGCCGGCACCACGCCGATCCCGAGCAGGGGGATCATGAACGCCAGCAGCGCGATCCCCGGCACCGTCTGCAACACCCCCACGCCGCGGATGACCGCCTCGGCGCCCTGGGGCGTGCGCTCGAGCGCGAGTCCCAGCGGCAGCGCCAGCGCGATAGCGGCCGCCAGCGACACGGCAACCAGCAGGAGATGCCGTGCGGTGAGCCGGAGGAGCGTCCGCCGCTCGGCCCACACGTACGCCACGAGCCCCGCCCGCCCGCTCTCCGGTCGCGCGACCGCCCCAGCAGCCGCCGGCTGCCCGAGACCGAGGGCCGCGAGCGCGTCCCCTGCGACCCGGCCCACCGGCTCGCCGTCCACCTCGATGCGACGGTTGAGCGCGCGCATCGCCGCCTCGCTCAGTCGCCCGCTGAGCTCGGTGAGCGCGGCCACCGCGGCGGGCCGCCGCTGCGCGAGGCCGGGCGCCACCAGCGCGGCCGCCTCGTAGGGCGGGAAGAAGCCGCGGTCGTCCTCGAGGACCACCAGATCGAAGCGCGCGATGAGACCGTCGGTCGCGTACCCGTCGATTGCGTCCACCTCGCCCACCGCGAGCGCCTGGTATTTCACGGCCGGCAACAGCGCGCGCACGTCCTTGAAGCGGAGCCCGTACGCCTTCGCCAGCCCCGGCAGCCCGTCGGCCCGACCGATGAAGTCGGGGGTGAGCCCCGCCCTGAGCGACGGGCCCGCGCGTGACAGGTCGCTCAGCGTCCGGAGGCCGAGCCGCTCGGCGGTCTCGCGCCGCACCGCGACCGCGTAGGTGTTCTGGAAGCCGAGCGGCGGAAGCCAGCGCACGCCGTACCGCTCACGGAACTCCCGGGATACCTGGGCATACACCGCCCGTGCGTCCGCGCCCGGCTGCTGGTGCAGGATGGCCAGCAATCCGGTCCCGGTGTACTCGGGATAGACGTCGATGCTGCCGCTCCGGAGCGCCGCGAACGCGATCTCGGTGGCGCCCAGTCCGAGGCGGCGCTCGGCGGGGATGCCGCGCGCCTCGAGCAGCTGCGCGAACATTTCCGCCAGCAGGTACGACTCACCGAACGGCTTCGACGCCACGACCACGGGACGCACCGGCTCCTGCGCGCGCAGCGCCGGCGCGCCCGGGAGCGCGCAGACTGCCGCGCAGAGTGCCGCGCAGAGCGCCGCGCCCGGCGATCCCAGCCGCCTGCCGGTGGGTGCGCTGATCACGTCGGCATCCGGGCGCGCGCGAGCAGCGCACGCACGTAGTCGGTGGCCGGCGCCGCACGCAGCTCGGTGGGGCTGGCGATCTGCTCGATGCGCCCCCGGTACAGCACGGCGATCCGGTCGGCGAGCAGGAACGCCTCGGCGAGATCGTGAGTCACCAGCAATGCCGTGAACGCCAGCTCGCGGCGAAGGCCGACAAAGGTGGACTGCACGTCCGCGCGGGTGATCGCGTCGAGTGCGCCGAACGGCTCGTCGAGCAGAATGATGTCCGGCCGGGCGGCGAGTGCGCGGGCCACGGCCACGCGCTGCCGCTGGCCGCCCGAGAGCTCGCGCGGCCAGCGATCCGCCACGGCCGCCGGCTCGAGGCCGACCAGGCGGAGCGCGCGGTCGGCGACCGCCGGCCCATCGTCAAGCCCGCAGAGCCAGGGTACGAGCGCGACGTTGCGCCGCACCCGCCAGTGCGGCAGCAGGCCGCCCTCCTGCGGCACGTACCCGACGCGCCGTCGGAGCGCGACCGGATCCACGGCGGAGATGTTCTCACCATCCACGAGCACGGCCCCCTGGTCGGGATCGGTGAGCCGGTTGAAGCAGCGGAGCAGCGTCGTCTTCCCCGACCCGCTCTCGCCGATGAGCGCGACGCACTCACCGCGGCGCACCGCGAGCGACACCCGGTCGAGTGCCGGGGCGCCGTGGTAGCGCTTGGAGACCTCCCGCGCCGAGAGGGCGATGGTGTCATGCATCGGAGCAACTTACCATCGCCGGTTGTGGGGGGGGCCAATACCGAAGGTCTCGCAAACTACGAGGCTGCGACTCGCGAACCGGGCGATGTCCCGGCAGGCCGGGAAGGCAGGACCGGGCCGCCCCGATCGTCCTCCAACCGAGGTTGAGCGGAAGGCCAGCCCGTAACCCTATCGTGCATCAGCCGTTCGGCGGCGATCGACCGAGGCGGGCCGCCAGTCCGGCCGAGCTGTTTCGTTGAGGAGTCCGCCATCGGATGATGCAGAAAGATGCAGCCTAGGCGAGCACGAAAATGGCGTCGTTAACGGGGTCCACCGCCTCACATCGAGGACGCGGCATGTACCGGATCGAGCTTGCGCCCGGCGAAGTCACCGTATTCCGCACCATCGAGGAATTGGCGACCGGGATTCGCAACGGCTTCATCACGCCGCGCGCGCGGATCTATCACAGCGCATCCCAGAAGTGGCTGCCGATCGAGTTTCATCCCCACTACAAGAAGGCCCTCGAGGGCCCCACCGCGCATGCCATCGAGGTTTCGGCCCCACGGCCGGTCGAGCGGCCGCGAGTGGAGGCGCCGAGCTTCTTGCGCACGCCCGCCGCACCGGCCACGCCCGCCGCCGAGGTTGCCACCGTGGTGGACGAGCCCGCCGAGCCGGAGCCCGCCGATGAGCTGCTCCCCATCACCGCCTCCCCCGTGCTCGAGCTGCCGAACATCTCGTACCCCGAGGTCACGCCGGCCGAGGAGCCGGTGGCCGATGGGCGGGCGCGTGCGGCGCGGAGCCACCGTCCGCTGCAGCTCGCGGTCGCGGCCATCGTGCTTGCGGCGGGAGCGTACGGGATGATGTCCGCCTTCGGGCCGTCGCGCGGCGACACCGGCCCGACCTCCACACCACCGGTGGCGGAGCGTCCACAGCTGCCGAGCGTGGAATCGCAGACAACCACTCCCGCGGCGGTGCCCGCCAGGAGTCCCGTCACCGCCCCGCAGCCGGCAACGTCCGGCTTCGCGCGCGCGCTCGAGCCGCGCGCGATCGTCTCCACGCCATCGAAGATCGCCGCGGACCAGCCGTCGGGGCCGCCCGCCGCAGCGGTGGATTCGTCCATCGCTCCCGCGCCGGTCGAGGTCGATCTCACCCTCCCCTCGCTGCCGTCAGCCGACTCCCTGGTTGCGGCTGCGCGCCAGCGCGGCGACTCGGCCGCGATCAAGCGGATCCTTCGGGCCGTGAGCGGCGGAACGGACCAACCGCAGCGCCCCTGACCGATCCGGTAGCCCATCCCACCACGACAGCCATCATCCTTGTACATTATTGGATTGGGTAGCCTAAGTCCTTATTTATCAACATGTTGTGTTGATAAGCCCGTGGAAAACGCAGCTGTTGGTGTGGAAAATCCACAGGCGGTGTGCACAAGGTCCGTGGTCCCCGGGCGCCTTCTTCAGGAGGTCGGCATTCAGGTGCAGCTGGTCGTCGGAACGCGGAGCGCGGGGTGACGCGCTGCCTCCAGGCACTACCACGCCCGGGTAGCGCCCTGCTCCGCGGCCGCCAGCAGCCGGATTGGATCCCGCCGATGCTCGCCACGCCTGCGGATGTACCACCGCGCGCGGGTCAGTGGCTGTACGAGCCCAAGCTCGACGGCGTCCGTGCACTCGTGCACGCGAGCGGCGGCCGGATCCGGCTCTTCTCCCGGACCCGGAGGCCGCTGAATGCCGCCTATCCCGTGCTGGTCGAGGCGCTCGAGGCGGCGGTCCGCGGCAATGCGGTCCTCGACGGTGAGATCGTCGCTGTCCGGGACGAGGCCCGGGCGCGGCGTAGCGGCGTCGCCGCCGAGCTCTACCTGTTCGACTGCCTGTTCTACGAGGGGATCCACCTCACCGGCCTGCCGCTGGTAGACCGGAAGGCGGTGTTGCGCGACGTGGTCTGGTACGACGGGCCGATCCGCTTCACGCCGTTCCGCACCTCCAGCCCCGCCACGATGTCGGGCGAGGCGTGTGCCGGCGGCGCCGAGTGGACCATCGTCAAGCGCGCCGAGAGCCGATACGAGAGTGCGCGGTCGGCCGACTGGCTCGAGGTCAGGTGCGTCCGCCAGCAGGAATTCGTGGTGGGCGGGTACACCGCACCGCGGGAATCGCGCGAACGCCCAGGCGCGCTGTTGGTGGGTCACTACGAGAACGGCGCGCTGCGCTACGCGGGCAGGGTGGCTACGAGCTACGACCGCGCGGCGCTAGGGATGCTGCGCCGCAAGCTGGTGCCGCTGCGCCGCCGCACGTCACCGTTCACGCTCGGCCCGGCCCCGGCGGGCGAGGTGC